>FLNX01002235.1_pt1 | contig 35435 bp, 32 predicted proteins | sample 1140341 | NCBI WGS metagenome assembly FLNX01 (sample SAMEA3878208, study PRJEB12797) | bioreactor metagenome | biome: Moose rumen | place: Sweden | collected 2011-10 | reverse complement strand
ATAAAGCGAAAGATGAGCTTGCGTGCCGTCTGAAGCCGTGACAAGTCCGCCGTTGTAATTGATTGTGCCCGTGATTGACGAGATGTTTACAACTTCCAAATCGCCCGTCGTCAAGGAGATATTCAAAGCGTCGGCAGTTGAAGGCGTGATGTTCAAACCGTTTTGCGGATTGAAAATAATTGAGCCGCCGGCGTCGGTGTTCGCGGTTATCGTCAAGATATTTCCGTCTTCAAAAACATTTTTAACAACAGTACCTTCAGCAAGAGAAATTGAGCCGTCGAGTTTGTAAGTTAAAGAACCTGTCACGTCGAGCGAGGCAGTCCGAGTTTCGCCGTTTTTGGTTACGGAAAGTTCCAAGCCGCCGTCTTCCGAACCGGGCGCGAAAGTAAGTCCGTCCGCGCCGATAGAAATTGCGCCGCCCGCCGCGTCCGTCGCCTTGAAATTGACAATGTAATCGTCAGAGAATTTAATTTGCAGTTCGGTACCTTCGACGACGTTTAAAGCCCCGTCCGTCCCGAAAAGGAAGCCGCCGCTTAAAATTTCAAGGTCGGCAGTCATGGAGCCGTCCGCACTGCCCAGCGTAAGATTCAACGTGCCGTCGCCTTCTTGCGGCATAATGGAAATACCTTTTTCCGTCAAAGAAATTTTACTGGCGGCATCACCCGAAGCGGTCGCGGTCATTGTGTAATTGTCAAAGGCAAGAGAAAATGTCGTGCCGTCCTTCAGAGTAAGCAAATCGGTTACGGGATTTATAGTCATTGCGCCGTTGACTGTGACAACGTTTTGAAAAACAGTTTCGCCGTTCTGTTTAAGCGCAATGGCAAGATTGCCGTCGTTTTCGTCGGGCGTGATAGTAAAGCTGCCGTCCGTGTTCGCTTCCATTTTAAAGCTTGCATTGCCGCCGACAATTTCAAAATCCATTGCCTGCGAACCTTCCGTGCCAATTCCGAGAGAAATTTTTGTGCCTTCGGTGAAGGAAAATTTTTTCTCATCGGAATCGAAAGTGATTGATCCGTCCGTGATATTCAATTCGCCGCCGAAAACCGCCGTTTCGTCTTTGAGCAACACGAGATAAAGTCCGCCGTCGCCGCTGCCGGGCGTGAAAGAAATTCCGTTGTCCGTCAAAGAAATGTTGGTTGTGGCATTGCCCGTCGCGGTTATCATCGAAACGTAGTTGTTCCATTTGAAATTGAAACTCGTACCTTGTTCAAACGTGACAGCGTGGTCGTAGCCTAAAGTTATCGTGCCGTTTGTGCATTCCAATTCGCCCGCAAAAATTTCCGAGCCGTCGCGACTAAGGGCAACGTTAAGCGTGCCGTCGCCCGTGTTCGGAATAAGGCTTAAACCGTTTATTCCGAACTCCAGATTAACGCCGGCATCTTCAAGCGCGGTTGCCGTCAAGGTGTAGCCGCCTATGTTGAAAGCCTCGCTTGAGCCTTTAAGGAGACGGAAGCCGCGTTCGTTGAAATAACTTCTAACCGAACCTTGTCCAATCATTTCAATCTGTCTACTTTCAACGCCGTTACTCCAGCTGTAAACCGTGCGTCCGCTTCCGCCTTGTGTTGTCATGTAGTCATCGTAGTAAATATGCGTTAAAGCAGTTTCTGCGTAAGCCGTATTCGTGAAAGTGTAATCGCCGTACTTTACGACGAAACTCATAACGGAGCCGGCATTTTGAACAAGTTGGTTGCCCGTAAAAGTAAATTCTCCGCTGATAAACTCAATCGGCGTAATGGAGGACGTTAGCGATAAAATTTCGCCGTCGCCGCTTGCCGCAAAGGTAATCGCGTTGTCTGTTGCGTCGAAAGTGACTTTCGGAGAATTTTCCAAGCCCGCAACTGTTGCTTGAACTTTTCCGCTTGCAAGCCCCGAAATTTTTCTGTCGTCGAGATTGAGCACTGCGTCGCCGTCAAGCGCGGTGTAAGTTACGCCGTCAATTTCGATAACAGAACCTTCCGACAAAGTCAAAGTTGAATCTACGAGGCTATCGGTAACGGAACCGGAGTGCACAATCATTTTCCAATCATCGAGATTGACAGTGATCTTTGCGTCGTTACTCGCGGCAGAAGTTATCGACCCGTCGTTCGCGAAAGTTATCGTGGCTGTGCCTCCTTCCGCTACAAAAGAAGGAGTCTTTTTCACGCCGTTGATTGACCATTCGCCGCTGAGCGTACTGCCGTCGCTGAGCGTGAGACCCGCGCCCGTGAAATTAATTGTGCCCGTTATGCTCGTGAAGTTCACATAATTATTTTCGTCGTTGCTCGCATTAATCGACAGAGCCCCTTCGTTTTCGGAAGTAATTTGTATTCCTGTTGTGCTGAGCGAAATGGAACCGCTGTTGTCATCGGTGGAAGTTACCGTCCAAGTGCTGTGTTCGGTTGCGAAAGAAACTGTCGTGTCTTTGTTCAGCGTGTAACTGTTTTCTGTGAGTACTCTGGTCACTTTGCCGCTGAATTCCAACGCGGTAGAAGAATTTGAGCCTTCGCTTACAGTTATCTTGAGATTATCGGAAGCGGCTGTAAAAACTCCGTCGGCTATGGAATAAGTTGCGGAATTCTCGGATTCAAAGGTGTAATTTCTGCCGGATGAACTGTTCAAGTAAAATTTTGCGGCACCCGCGACAATGTCATAGCCTTCAACGGAAAGAGTGCCTTCCGTCAAAGTTATCGTGCGTTCGCGCCCGTAACTGTTCGTGGCAACCAACGCGCCGTCCGCCGCCGTGAGCGTGAACGACAAAGTTTTTTCCGTCGCGTCGAAAGAAATGCTCGGAGAATTTTCCGCGTCCTCAACGACCGCAGAAATTTTTCCGCTTGCAAGCCCCGAAACTTTTCCGTCGTCGAGATTGAGTGTCGCGTCGCCGTCAAGCGCGGTGTAAGTCACGCCGTCAAGCGTAACGGATTCGCCCGCCGAAATTATTTGCGCGTCGAATCTTTGTAAATCGAAAATAAAATCCTGCATAAAAAAACCTCCAATAAAATTTATGCCCGCATTTTATCAAAAAAAAGTCTCCGATCAAGCGATAAAATTTTCAATCGCCGAATCGAACCTTTGCAGATAAAAAATGAAACTTCCCATAAAAAAACCTCCTGCCATTTTTTTTGACAAACTCTCCATGCAAGAGCTTTTGCCGCCAAAAATATTTGCCCGAAAAAATTCTCTGCAAGTTATGAAATTATAACAGATTTCATTTGCGCGTGTGATAAATTTTTCTTTATCGTGTAACAAAACCGTTCCCAATCACGTATAATCTAGAAAAAAGTATCGGGATGGAACAGCCATGCAGAAATATTACTTGGACAGCGCGTTGAATGCGGCTCGCGAGATGATTCACGCTTATTTCGTCGAAAGAAATGTTGACGGTCTCTTTAAGCATTTGAGTTCGGAAAATTTTAATTTTGTAGGTTTCATGGCGGATAATGTCTTTGACTCGGCGGCAACCTTCCGCGAATATCTCAAAGATTCTTTAAAGTACACGCTTGATTATGAAGTTATCGGCGAAAATTATTCTGTCTGCAGTGAGTCGCGGGACAGTTGCCAAGTCCTAGCCAAAATTACTTTTGCATACACGCGCACGAAAAAATCTTTCGCCTTGAATTACTTTTTTTATTTCAATCGGCTGGGCGGAAAATTAATTTGCACTCATTATCATGTAAGTCGGCAATTCAACATGAACAAACCCGTTCGGCTGGTTTTTTTCAATGAAAACATGCCTTATCCCAAAATTCCTTGGGAAATTCAAGCGTACAACGAAGATTTATTGGAATTCATGAATTCGGACGCGGTCGCGGAGAAAAGTTTTTATTACGAAGAAAATTTTCCCTACCGTCTTGTGAATCGCAAATACATAAATCTTTTGGGATACAAAACGATACATGACTTCATCAGAGAACAAAATTCTTCGTCATTGTCGAACATACACGCGGCGGATAAAAATCGATACGTTGAATATTTGGCGAATCACTACGCGGAAAATGTTGAGTGTCAAAAAATCGAGCCGCAATACAAATATCGGAGCACTTATTACATCAGCTATCGAATTGAGTCGCCTAATCCGGTTGGAGAAGTCAATGTTTTGGAATGGGGAAATTTTTTCACGCAAGAAGGACGCACGACGGTAAATTGTTTCGTCTTGAATTTAAACGAGGCGGAGAAAAGTTCTTTGGACAGTAATTTGGGCAGTTCAATCCGCGCAGATTTCGGAATTCACATCAGCAAAAACATAATTGTTTATCCGCGAATTCGGAAAATCAAAATCGACAGCGAGATAATCGAATTTACGCCGCTGGAATGCGAAATATTTCTGGTCTTGGCAGATAATTTGAATCATGCGATAATGCCGGAAAAAATTTATGAAATGATTTGGGTGAAATCGGACTTGCAAGTAACGAGCAATGTTGTTCCGATGCATATCAGCAACATTCGGCGGAAATTGAGTGCTTACGAAAATTTAATCAAACTGGTTCATGTAAAAAATAAAGGATATTGTTTGAGCATATGATTTTGAAAAAAATAAGCCCCGAAAAATTCGGGGCATTTTTTATTTCAATGCGAGTTAATTTAATTCCTAATTGTCTTTCAAACGTCAATGGCAGGAACTTTCGCCCGAACGACAACCATAACCAACGCAAGACAAGCCAACGAAACTCCGAGACCGACCCAGCCGCTCTGTGTAATGCCCGCAACCAGATAGCCGACTACGCAACAAGCCGAGACCGTCAAAACGTAGGGAACTTGCGTCGAGACATGATCTATATGATGGCATTGCGCGCCCGCCGAAGCCAAAATTGTTGTGTCGGAAATGGGCGAGGCGTGATCTCCGCCGACCGAGCCCGCCAAAATCGCCGCGATACAGATTACCAACAAATTTGCCGCGTCAGCCGTCGGAAGATTCACGAGAACGGAAAGCGCAATCGGAATCAAAATCCCGAATGTTCCCCAGCTTGTGCCCGTCGCGAAAGCCAAGCCGATTGAAACCAAGAAGAAAATTACCGGCAAGAACATTGCCAGCGAAGCATTTTCTTGAACAATTCCGCCGACGTAGCCGCCCAAATTCAAATAGCTGTCAGAGCAAATACCCGAAAGCGTCCAAGCCAAGCACAGAATAAAAATCGCGGGAACCATTGCTTTAAAACCTGTCGAGTAGCATTCGCAGTACTCGGCGAAGCTTACGACTTTGCGCGGAAGGTAAAGCAACGAAATAAAAATCAGCGCGATAAAGGAGCCGAGTGCCAAAGCTTTTGAGGCGTCGCAGTCGGCGAAGGCGTCCGAGATGGATTTGCCTTCGTTAATGCCGCCCGTGTAAAGCATTCCGTAAATACAGACGGAAATTAAAACGATCAGCGGCAAAATCAAATCGATAATTTTTCCGTTGCCGCCGACAATTTTATCTTCGGCGGCGTCTTGGTATTCGGCGGGAATTTCAAAGTGCGCATTGTTTTTTCGAACTTCCGCGCCCATTGTCGCAAAATCTCTGCCCGTCACAATGATAAAAACCATAAACAGCATTGTCAAAATTGCGTAGAGGTTGAAAGGAATTGTTTGCAGGAAAAGAACAAAGCCGTCAACGAGCGAGCCTTCGGGCAGTGACGATCCGACAGCCGCCGCCCAACTTGAAACCGGCGCGATAATGCAAATCGGAGCCGCCGTCGCGTCGATTATGTAAGCGAGTTTCGCACGACAGATTTTAAATTTATCGGTGACGGGGCGCATAATCGTTCCGACCGTCAAGCAGTTAAAATAATCGTCGATGAAAATCAACATGCCCAAAAAAGCCGTAAAGCCGAGCGCGGAGCGTTTGCCCGAAATGACCGAACGAGCCCATTCGCCGTAAGCCCGTGTCGCGCCCGATTTGCTGATTATCGCCACCAAAATTCCCAAGATGACCAAGAAAATTAAAATGTTCACATTGCCGCCGACTTTGTCGCTCATGATGTCGAAAAACGTCGTGATTGACTCCAAAAAGTTGCCGCCCGTGAACAGCATTGCTCCCACAAAAATTCCGATTATCAGCGACGTATAAACTTCCTTCGTAATCAGCGCGAGGATTATCGTGATAATCGGCGGCAAAATTGACAACGCACTACTTTCCATCAGAAAAAACTCCTCCTTTTATTAATTAGGAATTAGGAGTTAGGAATTAGGAATTAAAATCTGTCTTCATTACTCATTCCTAATTCCTCATTCCTAATTGTCTTTAGCCGCGCAGATTATAGCAGGTATCAACAAATTATGCTATAATGATAAATATTTTTTTAAGGAGGAAAATCTTTTGAGGAAGAAAAAAATTTTTGTGCACGGCACGGCGGAGAGTATCCAAAAATTTTTCGCGGATGCCGTAAGCCGCGATTATGAAATTGTCGCGCTTTTGGGCTCCAGACCCAAGAGAATTTCTGTCACGCAAAACGGCAAGCAACTCGACGCACTCACGCCGAAAAATTTGCCGAAATTTAATTACGGCTTGATTGACGGAATTATTTTCACAAACAACAATCAAGCTGTCGTCGATTTTTTCCTTAAGCAAGGCATGGAGTCGCGCAAAATTATTTTATGGGACGCGCAAAAGGGCTGGGAAACTTTTCAAAACCAAGAAGCGGACGGAACAAAAATAATTTATTTCTGCGGCTTGGAGTTTCACATTCGCAACAACGATGATGAGAAATCTTTCAAGCGAATTAAAAATTATCTTGTGAATCAGCGGAAGGTAAAAAATTGGAGTCCGCAACATTATCCCGAAGTTTTGGCGGAAAATTTTCAAAAGCGTCAAGGCAGACCGCTCGACTTTGAAAATCCCAAAACTTTCACGGAGAAATTGAATTGGATGAAAATTTATGACGCGACGCCGCTTAAATCTCGTCTTGCCGATAAATATTCCGTGCGCATTTGGGTTGCAGAAAAAATCGGCGGCGAATATTTAATTCCTTTGCTCGGCGTCTGGAATGACTTTGACGAAATTAATTTTGACGACTTGCCGAATCAATTTGTTTTGAAATGCAATCACGGCTGGAACATGAATATCGTTGTTCGCGACAAAAAATCTCTCGACATCGAAAGTGCCCGCGAAAAAATCAACGGTTGGCTTGCCGTAGATTTCGGGGCGCAACCGGCTCTTGAAATTCATTACTCGCGCATTGACAGAAAAATTATCGCGGAAAAATTCATGGCGAACGGCGATTTGCCCGACCTTATCGACTATAAATTTGTTTGCATCAACGGAAAAATTATCTATTGCCAATATTTGACCGACCGCTCAAGTAAATTGAAACTGAATTACTTTGACGAGAATTGGAAGATAACAGATACCGTAAGAAATGACCATCCGCGCAGTGATAATCCCGAAGAAATTTCGCCGCCGAAAAATTTTGAACTGATGAAAAAACTTGCCGCCAAACTCGCGGAAGGTTTTGCTTTTGTTCGCGTAGATTTTTATGAGATTGAAGGGCGCGTTTATTTCGGAGAAATGACTTTCACGCCCGGCGCAGGAAATTTTTCTTACAAATCCGAAGGCACAGATGAATATTTGGGCGGGCTTTTGAAATTGCCTGCTCTTACTCCGCCGCCGAAGCTTTGAAAAAATTTTATCCTCTGCAATGGCGCAGGGGATTTTTTTTTGTTATTATGGCGAAAAAAATTTTGGAGGAATTTCATGGCGTTAAGTTATGAAGAAGAATTGCGGCGGCGGCTCGGCAATGAAAAAAATCTTGTCGGGCAGTCGGGCGGGCGTTTGAAATTTGCTTTGGCTTATCCGAATTTTTATCGCGTCGGCATGTCGAATCTCGGCATTCACATAATCTATGAACTTTTGAACTCGCGGCAAGATACAAGTTGCGAAAGATTTTTTCTGTCCGATTTTAACAAGCTCCTAAGTCTTGAAAATCAAACTCCGTTGAATAAATTTCAAGTTATCGGCTTCGCGGTGAGTTTCGAGCCCGATTATTTTAACGTCGTGAAAATGCTCCGTCTCGGAAAAATAAAACTCCGCGCCGCCGAACGAACAGATTTTGATCCGATAATAATTGCGGGCGGTCCCTGCGCAACTTTTAATCCCGAACCGCTCGCGGAAATTTTTGATACCTTTGTTATCGGCGAGGGCGAAGTTATTTTGCCGCCGCTGATTGACGAAATAATTTCAACGGAAAATCTTCCGCGCAGAGAACGCCTTGAAAAATTTTCAAACCTTGCGGGAGTTTATGTGCCCGCCTTTCCGAAAAAAGTTTCTCGGCAATGGATTAAAAACCTCGACGACTTTCCTGCGCACTCGACGATTTTAACCGACGACGCGGAATTTAACATGTATCTGGTTGAAATTGCGCGGGGTTGCGGGCGGCATTGCCGATTTTGTATGGCGGGTTATTGTTTCAGAAAACCGCGCAATCGTTCGCTTGACGTTTTGAAAAAAGAAATTCACGCCGCAAAAAAATTCGGGAAAAAAATCGGGCTGATGGGCGCGGCAATTTCCGATTATCCGCAAATCGACGAGCTTTGCAATTTTATTTTCGGCGAAAAACTTCAGATGTCCGTTGCTTCTTTCCGCGCAGATTCCGTGACTTTTGAACTTGTAAAATCATTGGCGGCAAGCGGCACAAAAACTTTGACAATCGCACCGGAAGTCGGCTCGGAAAAAATGCGCCGCGTCGTCAACAAGGGCATAACCGAAGAAAATATTTTTAACGCCGTCGAACTCGGAATCAAAGCGGGAATTAAGAATTTCAGATTATATTTCATGATAGGGCTTCCGTTTGAGGAATTGGCGGACGTTGAAGAAATCGCGAAGTTATCTTCGCGGATAAAAAAATTTTGCGGCGGGCGATTGACTTTGAGCGTAAATCCTTTTGTGCCGAAACCGTTCACTCCGTTTCAATGGGCGGCATTTGCGGGAAAAAAATATCTCGACGCGGCTTTAAAAATTCTGCGCGGGGAATTAAAATCTGTGCAAGGCACGGAAATAATTTCGGAGTCGGTAAAATCTGCGGAAACTCAAGCGATACTTTCACGCGGCGACAGAAAACTTTCCGAAATAATTTTGCAGTCGGAGACAATGCAGGAGTTCAGAAAAAATTTCAGAGCGGCGGGGCTTGACGAAAATTTTTATCTGCGCGAAATGCCTTTTGAAGAAAATTTGGCTTGGGATTTTTTGGATCAAGGCTTCGGGAAAAAATATTTGATTGAGGAATTCAATCGGGCAAAAAATTTAAAATCAACGCCGCCCTGCTTTGAAGGTTGCACACGGTGCGGAGTTTGTAAAGGCAATTAGGAATTAGGAATTAGGAATGAAAAACCTAACACCTAAAACCTTAAACCTAAAACCTAAAACCTAAAACCTAAAACCTAAAACCTAAAACCTATAACCTATAAGCTATAAGCTAATCAGAATGGAGAATAAAAAATGCGTGTTGTGATTGTCGGCGCGGGAAAATTGGGCTACACAATCGCCGAACTTTTAAGCAACGAAGGAATGGAAGTTACGGTGATTGATCGCGAGGAAAGTCAGCTTGTCGCCGTGAAAAATAATTTGGACGTGTTGACGATAACGGCGAACGGCGCGAGCCCGATAACGATGGACGATCCCGAAGTCAACGGCGCGGACATTTTCATAGCAGTCACGGCGATAGATGAAGTCAACATGGTCGCCTGCATTTTGGCGAAAAAGCACGGCATAAAACATACAATCGCCCGAATTCGCGACATGCAATTTCTCAGCGAGGCGAAGGATTATCTCAAAAAAAATTTCGACATAGATTTAATGTTGAATCCCGAAATGATAGCGGCGCACGAAATTTATCGAATTTTGATGACGCCCGCCGCGCTTGACGTGGATGAATTTGCGGGCGGAAAAATTCGATTGTTTGAAGTCAAAATTCGCAAGGACAGCAAATATATCGACATTCCTTTTAAAAAGTTGCGCCTGCCGGAAGGAGTTTTGGCGGGCTTGATTTTCAGAGATCATCAAATGATAATTCCGCACGGCGACGATGAATTGAAAGTTCACGACAACGCATATTTTATCGGTTTCCCGGACGCGATTGAAAAATTCAGCACAAATTTTGTTCAACGCAACTCGCGGAAATTGGAACGGGTAATGATAATCGGCGCGGGCAGAATTGCTCGGACGTTGTCGGTTATGCTGATAAATGCGGGCGTCAACGTCAAAGTTATCGAGAAAGATCGGGAGCGTTGCGAAAATATGGCGCAACTTTTGTCGGGCGACAGCATAGCGATTTACGGCGATGGAGCCAACGTCGATTTACTCGCGCAGGAAGGAATTGCTTCGGCGGACGTTGTCGTTTGCTTGACGGAAGACGACAAATTAAATTTGATGATGGCTTTGATAGCAAAAAATCTCGGCGCGAAAAAAACAGTCGTTCGCGTTTATCGGACGGAATACGCGGATTTGATAGAAAAAGTCGGCGTGGACGTTGTAATATCTGCGCGTCTTTTATCGGCGGCGGAAGTTTTGGCATTCGTAAGGCGCGGCGGCGTTGTCAGCGTTTCGATTTTGGAGGGAGCACGGGCTGAAGCGGTTGAAGTTATCGTTCAAAGCGGCGCGAAAGTTGCGGGAAAAAAATTAATGGACGTCAAGCTCCCGAAGTCTTGTTTGGTTTGTGCATATGTCAGAAAAAATAAAGCGGCGATACCGAACGGAAACACGATACTTTTGCCGGGCGACAGAACGATTTTATTTTGCCTGCGCGGCGCGGCGCAGGAAGTCATGACTTGGTTTAATTAAAGGCGGTGATTTATGATGAAAAAATTTTTGGCGAGTTTCCTGATAATTTTTTTGGCGATAAATTTTTCTGTTGTGGCGGCACAACAGGCGCGTTGGTCTCCGAAGGAAGACGCGAATAAATTTCCGTTGGAAGTTTTGCGGCTGGTAAATGTGGAGCGGGCGCGAGTGGGCGCGGCACCTTTGAAGTTGGCAAAAGATTTGACGGCAAGCGCGTATGTCCGAGCAAAGGAGTTGCCTTATAAATTTTCTCACACGCGCCCCGACGGCTCAAAATGTTTTACGGCAATGCCGCAGATAGGACATGTGCTTGGAGAAAATTTGGCGGGCGGACAAACTTCGCCGCAACAAGTTGTTCAAGCGTGGATGGATTCAAAAACTCATCGCGAAAACATGTTGAGTAAAAATTTCACGGAAATGGGCGTCGTCTACTACTATCAATCAAATTCAAAATACAAACATTATTGGGTTCAACATTTCAGAGGATAAAAATAAAAAAATCCCTTCGCTTTGGAGGGATTAATTTTTTTCCGCGCTTTTATCAATTAGGAATTATGAATTATGAATTAGGAATTGGTTTGCCTTCATTATTAATTCCTCATTCCTAATTCCTAATTAATTTCGTGCCGTTGACGTTGAAAATTGTTGCAGAAAAATTTTCAAGAACGGGCAAAAAATTTTATTCGCCGAAGAAAGAATTATCAAGTATAAATCAACTTTTATAAATGCGCTTGTCGGAAGAAAGGTTGCAAGGTCGCAGAATTTAGCTTGCACGAGCAAAATTCATACGATTATCGGCAAGCTTTACGATGACGGCGTTATCTCCAAAGATGATGGAGACTTAATTTTGAACGCGAAAGAATCCGAACTTTTGAATGATAATCCGTCGAACCACACAAATTTTTTGGCTGCGTCAGTTTATTTTAACGGCGACTTGTCCGGAATTCGGCTTATGATTCACGATTCGCCCGGTGTAAAAACCAACAATCACGCCGAACATAAAAATATTGCCTAAGACGCCTTGAAAGCAAACGATTACGATTTGTTGATTTACGTCATGAATGCAACTCAGCTTTTCACAAATGACGATGATTTACACGTGAATTTTGTCAAGGAAAATTGCAACGTCAAAAAAATTTTGTTCGTCGTGAATAAAATTGATATGATTGATCTCGAAGTCGAAAATTCCTTAGAAATTATGGAGCGCGTGTGGCGGTACTTGTTCGACAAAAATTTTAGTCAACCGATAATTTGCCCGCTGTCGGCACTTGCAGGATTATTGGTAAAACGAAATCCCTATCGTTTTCAGACACCGATAAAGGTAAACGGCAGGGAAATTGAGGCGGACAGTTCGTTGCAAAAGTACGTTAGCGGCAAACGACTGCAAGAATGGATTGGACTTTTCCCGCACGAGTTGCGGAACGAACTCAACACAATGGATTTTGATGTAGAATTTTACGGCACGGAGCTTGATTGGGACGACTTTGAATTTGCTTTTCGTCAGGCACAAGAAGATAATGTCGTGCGGAATCTTTCGTTGACTTTTATTCAAGGTCAGTCAAAGGAAAACATTGCCGAAGAGATCAAGGAAATTTTCCTCGATCTTCGTGAAGGTTCCGTCGAGGATTTTCGTGATCCAAAATTGTTGAAAGATTTCAATCGTGTACACGACGCATTTTTTCCCGTCAACGTCGTTGCAACAATGAGTTCGAGCAAATCTACGCTGATAAACGCTTTTCTTGAACAAAAATTGATGCCTGCCAAGAGGCGTGCACTGCAACAATCACCTGCATAACCGACAACGATAAAGATTCTTTCACCGCTGAAGTCTACAATCAGAGCGGCGAATTACTTGAGTCTGTCAACGATTTAACTTATGAGATCATGGAGTTGCTCAACGACGATTCCAAAGTTCATCGCATTAATGTTGAAGGAGACATTCCCTTTATCGATGCACGAACGACGGCTTTGCAACTTGTTGACACGCCCGGTTCGAACAATTCGCAGAATCAAGCGCATAAAAACGCAACCTACAGCGCGATAAACAACGACTCCAACAATTTGATTTTGTACGTTTTGAACGGCACGCAACTAAGCACGAGTGACGACGCCTCGCTTTTGGATTACGTCGCCGAGCAGATAAGCAAGGGCGGCAAGCAAATTCGCGATAGATTTATGTTCGTAATAAACAAGATGGACTGCTTTAATTCGGAAGAAGAGAACATTGCCGTTGTCGTTACTCATATAAAGGAATATCTCTCGTCGCACGGCATACACGACCCGCAAATTTTTCCGTGCTCGGCATTTGTTGCCCTCAACCTTTGTACCACCCTTCGCGAAGTTGAGAAACGCGAATTGGAATATCGTTTGGCTGAAGCGCAGAAGAACGGCGATACCAAAACTCAAGCGTTCATTCACTGCGGACTTTACTCTATCGAGGCGGCAATTACTGCTTACGTCAAAAAGTACGCGCAGACCAAGAAAATCAAAGATTTGATCGAGTCTTTCTACGAAATTTTGAAAAGCAGTCAAGTTTTGGCGAAGGCAAAAATCGTAGTGGCAACCGACGAAGACGCCGCCAAAGCTTACGCAGCTCGTGCCGAAGCAGTCAAAGTCAAAATTCGCGACGGGCAAGAGGCGCAAAGTTAAGGCTCGCATTGCCGCGTTTAATCCCATAAGTCAGATTGAATCTAAGGCTGAACAACTCAAGGCGGAAAGCTCCGGCAAAACCGCAATGATTTTCTGACATTACGGCAGTACAATCACCAGCCGCGCAGAGGCAAAACGTTTGATTTCGCAGTTTGCGGAAATTTCGTCTGACTCTATAGCGCAAATGAGTGCCGAACTCGAAAGCGTCATAAATCGTAAAGTCGTTGAGATCGGTGAAAAAATACTCTTGGAATATCAGGAAAAACTCACGCGCTTTGATGAGGATTCGGCGGGCGAAGAATTGAAATTCGACACGGTAGACTTGATTAAGGGCGCGTTGAAAAATATGCAGGAAACCGTTGTCGCTTGGTGTTCGGACGATTTTGCCGCAGAGGCTGTTGAAGATTTTGGCGAAGTCACTTACGAAACCAAAAGTTGGCGAGAAAGCAGAAGAAATTATCGTCGGCTCGCACGAAGAAAAAATCGGTACGCGCCAAGTCAAAACGGTTCGCACAAAGAAAAAGCCGGCAAGCGCAAAGTCAAAAATCCCAAAAAGAAATGGTATACCTTCTGGCGCAGTTCTTACATTGAGGAAGATGTTTACGTTACCGTCGACGATTACAAGAGCGAGGATGTTTATAAAACGGTCATGGACTATCAGACGGTTATGCGTGACGTTTTTGAGGAAAGAAGCTAACGTATCGAAAAATTTTCTATGGCAACGAGCAACATTCAGACAGCACTTACAAAAAAAATTCCGCATGAATATCGACGACGGCATAGCCAATGCATTGAAATACGCCGGAAAACAAATCGACGACATGAAGACGCAATTCACGATAATGTTCGACGAGCTGGACGAACTTATCGCCCAAAAGTACAACGAGCCGGAAGAGTGCGCCAAAGATCAAAAACGCAAAGAACAGGAACTCGAACATAATCGCAGAATTTTGGCGTGGATTGAGGATTGTCGTAACAGAATCAGCGGCATCTTAGAAATTTAGGTGGTGATGAATTTGCACAAGGAAGTAAAAAAATCAGCGGACGCCGGGGATGTCAAGGATTTAAAATATATTTTCGTCGACAGCTTGGAAGTTGACCCGACTTTTGAAGAATACCTTGACGACTACAATTACTGCGCCGGCAAAAATCTCTTCGAGCGGCACAAAGATTTGACACCGTTCACTGACCGTAAGGCTGATTGGAATTACGACTATTGGGAGAAAATCAAAAGTGACTTGCTGAAAAATTTTTCCCGCGAACGTTTGGATCATATGCGGAAAGTTGCGTTGGTGGTTAATGCCGAAAAAGTTGCGCGTCTGCAAAAGGAACGCCAAACCGCCGCTCAAACCGTCAAGGCTAAAATTGAACGCCCAATCATACCGCCGCAACCTCGTCATGAACTGCCAATCAAAAGCAAAGCTCAACAACAGCAGGAAGAAATTGAAGCGGCGAAACGAAAATTGGCGGAAGAAAATGAAAAGGTCGAACGTCAACAACGCAAAGTCGAGCAGGAACGGCAAGAAAATTCTCGGCTGAAAATGGAGGACGACTCCTCAAAAAAATCGTCGGGAATTGCGCCATTGATCAAAGTCGCGGCAGCAGGAATAGCAGCAGCGATTATCTACAGCCTGTTGAAATGACTCAATCCCCTGAACCCGACATTGGAACCGGTCTTGACTTAAAGTACTTCATCATTTTGGAACAGCCGAATCGCAAGTTCGCTTTGAGCCTCGATCGGCGAAATTTGTACATCATGAATCCCCAAGAGACGAATATTCGCGAATATATAATCACTCGCACGCCGGAGTCTGAAATAAAAAAGCCCAAATCTCGCTGGGATTTGCCATTCAATGACAAGTCTGAACCTAAAATCGCGTGGCACGAAGAAAGCGGCAAATATTCAAACGACGCACGTAGGGTTATGGTTTCCGTCGATAACTTGGAACTGCCGACATACTGCCAAGTAAAAATTTCCGGAGCGACTAAAACCTACAAGTTTGAAAAAGTAATTAGCATCGAGGTATAAGATGCGTTTCGATGAATTTGTTCGCAGAGAAAACAGCGACGACCTGCCGCCGGTAACGCCCGCAAAAATTGAGCCGAAAAAACCCGTTCAAACAGTCAACGTTCCCGAACCGAAAATAGAGATTGAACAAGAGCCGTTGCCGCAGGAAAATCCAGCGACGAATTTGGCGACGCTCCAACAAAATCTAAACAACTGCCTGAAGATAATCAATGATGAAGTTATGAAAGGCTATCTGTTCAAGTTGGATAAGTTGCCGATAATCGAGGCGGACGAAAATCAATCGGTTGGCTTAAAGCCGATTCATTTTTTCCGAATAACGAGTTTGGTCTATCAAGAAGACAAGCTGTCGGTGTCGAAGCTGTCCACTTTGTTTAAAGTTCTTTGCAACAAACCTTGCACATTGGTTTTGATGATAAAAAGCGACGGGCGCACCAACGAATTTTATTTGGGCGTGCGGTTGAGGATGGCAGAAAATTCAACGGCAACAATGATGCAAATGCTAAAGCGCAGCATGGCGGGATTATTCCCGGGCAGCCGCGTCAAAGATTATTTGAACGAAGATTTACAATGCGACTTAGATGCGTTGAAGATGCCGTGTCTTTCCAACGTAACTTGTGTGGCAGATTTTCGACAGAAAGTCGAGGACTTGACCGATAAACGATTTATTCAGGGTATGGAAAAATTTATCGACAGCATGAACGGTCGCAGTTACCAAGCGATTTTTATCGCAGAAAATGTCAGCTACTCGGAGCTTGAACGGATTAAGCACAGTTGCGAAAATATTTGTACACAACTTTCGCCATTCGCCAATATGCAGATAAATTTTTCCGTCTCCACGACTGACGGAAAATCTCAAGGACAAAGCGACGGCAGAACGTACAGTACATCTCACGGCACGGGGCAGAGCAAAACTTTTGGCAAAAGCAAATCCTCCACCGACAGCCTTAATCGCAGTTCCGGCAAAAGTCACAGCTATAGCAAGTCAATCAGCCAAAATGATTCGTTCAGCGAAAACCAATCAATCGGCGAAAGTGCGGCAGAGGCAGAATCAGCCGCCAACGTTTATCAATCTGTGGTATCGGGAAAAAAAAGCGGCTTGGAATAAAGACGATCTGCGCAAGTTCGAACCGTACATAAAAAATTTTGTGCACCCAAAATTTTCCTATAACGGCTTTGACTACGACCAACCCGGAAATGTAGAAGTTACTCCGGCGGTTTTGATTAGCACGAACAAATTAACGATTCATATGGGTTTGCCCTATCACTCGGTAAGAGATTTGCTCGTCGTTCAGCACGCGACTTTTGCGCAGGAAGTTTTAAGATACAGTCGCCTTGAAGACGGAATAAATTTGGGGCAAGTTTATCATCTTGGAGACGTGACAGAAACTGCCGTAAGTTTGGATTTAAACAGCTTGGCAATGCATAGTTTCGTTACAGGCTCGACCGTTTCCGGCAAAAGCAACGCAATTTATCATTTGCTCACGGAAGTTCGTAAAAAAGGAATTCCGTTTTTGGTCGTGGAGCCCTTTAAAGGCGAATATCGAAAAGTTTTCCCCGACGTGAATTGTTTCGGCACCAATCCAAACTTGGGCGCGATTGTGCAAATAAATCCTTTTGCCTTTCCTGAGGCAATTCACGTTCTCGAACACATTGACCGACTTATAGAGATATTTAACGTTTGCTGACCGATGTATGCCGCAATGCCCGCCATACTCAAAGACTCGATTGAACACGCTTACATTTCGGCAGGTTGGAATTTGGACAGCTCCGTAAATAAAAAAATTCCCGGACTGTTCCCGACCTTTGAAGACATGTTGAGGGAGCTGAATAATATCCTTGAAACTTCGGAATACTCGGCGGACACTAAGGGCGATTACATCGGCGCACTTTCGACAAGACTCAAATCTTTAACCAACGGAATCAACGGGCAAATTTTTTCCGGCAACGAAATGGACTTGATCAAACTTTTCGACAGCGAAGCAATTTTGGACATCAGCCGCGTTGGTTCAATGGACACAAAAGCACTCATCATGGGGATAACTGTTTTGAAGTTGCAGGAATATCGCGTCGCGAACATTGCTGAAATGAATTTGCCGATAAAACATATCACCGTTCTGGATGAGGCGCACAATCTGCTGAAAAAAACTTCGACTGAACAAAGCGCGGAATCGTCGAACCTGCAGGGAAAATCAGTTGAAATGCTGACAAACTCAATAGCCGAAATTCGCACTTACGGCGAGGGATTCATTATCGTCGACCAAGCCCCGGATCTTTTGGACGCGGCAGTAATTCGGAATACAAACACAAAAATTGTTCTGCGACTGCCCGAAGGCAACGATCGAAAAATCGTCGGACAGTCAATGGCTCTGTCCGAAAAGCAAATATTGGAAATATCCAAACTGCCAACGGGGACTGCCGCCGTCTTTCAAAACGATTGGCAGGAAGCAATTCTTTGCCGCTTGCCGAAATTCACTTTGACAGACGCGATACCTGAAACACAGAAAATTTCCTCCGCATCGATTGTTGAGCAAACCGACCGGATTTTACACGAATTGCTGAAAGATTCACATTCGCCGGAGACTTTGCGGGAACTCAAACGAATTCTTCTGCGAATGAATGTCAGTGCTGAAATTCGTCGCAATTTGATTCTCGGTATAGATAATCCCGATTTGGATTTTGAATGGGGTATGGCGGATTTTATCGGCAAGAATTATAATCTGAAAAATTTTTTTCGCGGCACGGGAAATGGTACTTGGAAAAATCTTCGCGAGCTCGCTGAAATTGTGGCAAACAATCTTCACGAGGAATTTGCCGACTTCAATGAAAGAGAGATTTTGAAAATTATGTACTACGTCTGCCGTTCAGAGCATGAATGCTATCCCGACAACGAAAGCGCAGAACTTGCAATAAATGCGGTTGGTGCCGCAACCAATATTATGAGCATTGCGAAAACTGCAGCCGAGTTTGCGGCACCTGCAGTCAAAGTCGCGGCATTTTTAATCTAAGTTGGTGAAACTATGGACAATAAAAAAATCGCGCAATATGCTTGGGAATTTATCGGCGGCACTTCGGAAATTTTTTCATATCACAATGACGACAAAACTGTTTCTGTTGACGTGATGACTTGCGCCGACGAAAATTTTTCAATCACGACGATGAGCACAATCGGTCTTTCTAATGTGGACATTGGCAAAGAAATTGAGGGCAAGCCTCTTCGGGTGGAACTCTTGATGCTCGGCAATGCTCATGAAGAAACTTTTGAGAATATCTTGGCTTCTGTTGCCTTCCGAATAAAAGAGAATCAGTATTGTGACTTCGGTTTGATTATCGAAAATGTAATTGAATCGTATGACGGCGATGCGACAGTTAATCATGTTTTGCTTATGCAACCTGTCTTTTGGGAAAAATATTCCCCCTTCGAGCTTGACGGAAATATTATTGCTTGGCTTTTAGCGATACCCGTCAGCGAAGACGAACGCAACTACATTGAAAAGAACGGTATCGATAAATTCGATGAACTCTTGGGAAGGTCGCACGTTGATTTGATTGATTTACGCCGCGGCAATGTCGACAGCTTATCGAACGCGCCTTCTGATTTTCACGGCTGATTTTTTTTGCTCCGGTGCCGGGCGTAATCGTGATTTATAACTATTGATGAAAAGTAACTGTGCACGAGAATTTTTTGTGCTACAATGTTTCAGATAAAAAATTATCGGGACATCATTGCGGTGCCCTGATTTTTTTATTGCCATAATCATTTTTAACAAGGAATGATTCGTGCGCCGGAATTTTTACTTTGCTTAAAGATGGACACGATATGGATTTGTATGGACGTACAAAATTATCGTGCGGATTATTACGACCAAAATTTTGATTGCAATATTGAATCCGGGCAAGAAAACGACTTCGCACAAATTGCCAAATCTGTTATATTTGGTTCTTATAAATTTGAAAACGTCTGCGAAAAAAGAAGCAATCCTGCACGACGAATATTAAATTGAAATTACTTACGATATGCGAGAGGAGCTGAAAAAATGAGCGGTTTAAAGAAATCTGTTCGCGAATTTGCTGTTGAACGTATTGCCGAAACTGATACGCGCAAAATAATTGATGAGCAACTGCGGAAAGCAGGTTGGGAAGTTGATTCCGATAATCTTCGTTGCTCCAAAGGTATTCGCCCACAAAAAGGGCGCAATATTGCTGTCGCTGAATGGCAGACTGACAGCGGCTTTGTTGATTATGCACTGTTTGTCGGGACGAAAATGGTTGCTGTGATTGAGGCTAAGGCGAGTTACAAAGACGTTTCTGCCGTCATTGATTGTCAGTGCAAGGATTATTCTCGCAACATTCGCGAGGAAGATAAATCTTATCTGCTCGGAGAGTGGCGCGGTTTTAAAGTTCCGTTCCTCTTTGCGACCAACGGCAGACCTTATTGCCAACAGCTCGAAACGAAATCGGGCATTTGGTTTCTTGATTTGCGTAAGGCTGAAAACGCGCCAAAAGCTCTTCGTGGTTGGCTCAGCCCCATTGGAATTACTGAACTGCTCGAAAGAAATATTTCTGCGGGCAACAATAAGTTGCAAAGTCTATCGTTCCATTTGTTGCACGACGAGGACGGCTTGAATCTGCGCGGCTGCCAGATAAAAGCTGTTCAATCCGTTGAGAATGCAATTATCGACGGGCAGAAAAATATTTTGCTGGCAATGGCGACGGGCACGGGTAAGACGCGAACCGTACTCGGCATGATTTATCGTTTCTTGAAGACGGAGTGTTTTCGGAGAATTTTGTTTCTCGTCGACAGAAATTCACTCGGTGAGCAGGCGCAAGATGTTTTTGCTACAGTCAAGCTTGAAGACCTTTTGCCGCTCGATAAAATCTACAATGTCAGCAAACTCGGCGAAAAAATTTTCAGCAAGGAGACGCGTCTCCAAATCTCGACCGTTCAAAGCATGGTAAAAAGAATTCTTTACGACGAAAATTCTATTCCGGGCGTGACGGATTATGATTTGATAATTATCGACGAAGCTCATCGCGGCTATATTCTCGATCGTGAACTTGCCGACGACGAAATTTTATTCAAAAACCAAAACGACTATCAAAGAAAATTTCGCGCCGTCATTGAATATTTTGACGCAGTGAAAATCGCGCTGACTGCCACGCCCGCTTTGCATACCACTGAAATTTTCGGCGCACCGATTTTCAAGTACACTTACCGCGAGGCTGTCCTTGACGGCTATCTTGTTGATTACGACCCGCCGCATCGTTTGAAAACAAAGTTGAGCGAAGAGGGAATTCACTACACAAGCGGCGAGTCTGTTACGACGTGCAATACTGCGACCGGCGAACTTGCAAGCGAATTTATTGCCGACGAGTTGAACTTTGATATTGAAAACTTCAATCGGCAAGTTGTCAACGAAAATTTTAATCGCGTCGTGCTTGAAGAAATTTCAAACTGCCCTGACCCTGAAGGAAAAGGCAAAACTTTAATTTTCGCCGTGAATGACATGCACGCCGATTTAATTGTTCAGATTCTGAAAAACATTTACACTGCGCGGGGCATAAGCAACGACGCAATACAAAAAATCACGGCGAGCATTGGCGATAAGGAGCGCGTCTTGGACGCCATAAGACGATTTAAAAACGAACGCTTTCCAAATATCGTTGTGACTGTCGACTTGCTCACGACCGGTATTGACGTGCCAAAAATCGATACCCTTGTTTTTATGCGCCGCGTCAAATCTAGAATCCTGTTTGAACAGATGCTTGGGCGCGCAACCCGCCTTTGTCCCGACATCGGCAAAACTCATTTCAGAATCTTTGACGCAGTTGGAGTTTATGACACACTTGAACCCGTCAGCGAAATGAAACCTGTCGTCGTCAATCCCACCGTGACTTTTAATCAACTACTCGACGCTTTGAAAAACCTTGACGACGAAAAACAAATTCAACGCACCGTCAATCAAATTATCGTCAAGCTCCGTCGTTGCAAACCCAATGAACAGATTAACGAATTTATCGGCACGGTTAAAATTTTGCCCGCGCAGGATGCCAAAAATTTTCTCCTCCAAAACGCGGAATTTTTGCAAGAAAAAATTTCTCACGGCAGGACGGTTTTCATTTCTGAACACGAAGACTTTTTGACGGCGCACGAACACGGCTTCGGGGAAGGCAAACGCCCGCAGGATTATCTTGACGAGTTCATAAAATTTATTACAACCAATCGAAATGAAATTGCCGCTCTCAATATTGTTTGCACGCGTCCGAAAGATTTGACTCGCGCCGATTTGAAAAGTTTGCGCCTTGCCTTAGGCGAAAAAAATTTTACCGCCGAACAACTCAACGCCGCAATTTCTCAGCTGTCCAAGGTCGAAATTGCCGCCGATATTATCAGCTTGATTCGCAGTTACTCTCTCGGCGCGAAACTTCTCGACCACGAAGATAAAATTTCCGCCGCCGTCAACAAACTCAAAGCCGCGCATGATTTTTCCGCAACCGAATTGAAATGGCTTGACAGAATCGAAAAATTTTTGCGTCGCGAGTCTTTGATAAATCCCGCCGTGTTTGACGAGACGGGCAGTCATTTCAAGGACGCGGGCGGCTTCAAACGTATCGACAAGGTTTTTGGCGGAAAATTGGCGAATATCATTGACGAACTGAACAGCTATCTTTATGACGACGGGGGAAATGTCGCGTGACCAATCAAGAAATTATCGGCAAACTGTGGAATTTGTGCAACGTTCTGCGTGATGACGGCATCACTTATCATCAATACGTTACCGAGTTGACTTATATTCTTTTTCTGAAAATGGCGGCGGAGACCGGTGCCGAAGAAAAAATCCCGAAAGGTTATCGCTGGGAAAATCTTTCGACTAAGAGCGGCATTGAACTCAAAAAATTTTACAAGGAGTTATTGAATCATCTCGGCGAAAACTGCGCGGGACGTATTCGCGAAATTTATCTGGGCGCGTCTTCAAACATTGATGAACCCAAAAATCTTGAAAAAATTATCGCGAGTATCGACGCACTGGACTGGTATTCTGCGCGGGAAGAGGGGCTCGGAAATCTTTATGAAGGGCTTCTCGAAAAGAACGCCAACGAAAAAAAATCCGGCGCAGGACAATACTTCACGCCGCGTGCTCTGATTGAGGTTATCGTTCGGCTCATGAAACCGCAGGCAGGCGAACGTTGCAACGATCCTGCTTGCGGCACTTTCGGCTTTATGATTGCCGCCGCTCAATACGTCCGTGACCATACCGATGATTTCTTCGATTTGTCGGAGGCGGAAAAGGATTTTGAAAATACTCAAGCCTTTACAGGTTGCGAACTCGTTCACGATACTCATCGCCTTGCGCTTATGAATGCAATGTTGCACGGGCTCGACGGTAAAATTATTTTGGGCGACACTCTTTCTGAAGTCGGCAAGTCTATGAAAAATTTTGACTTAATCTTGAGCAACCCGCCGTTCGGCACGAAAAAAGGCGGCGAACGTGCTGCCCGCGATGACTTCACTTTTCCAACGAGCAACAAGCAGTTGAATTTTCTGCAACATTTTTATCGAAGTCTCAAGCCCGGTGGCAGAGCCGCTGTCATTTTGCCCGATAACGTTCTTTTTGCTGACGGCGACGGAGAAAAAATTCGCGTCGACCTCATGAACAAATGCAACCTTCATACCGTCCTGCGCTTGCCGACAGGAATTTTCTACGCGCAGGGCGTCAAGACCAACGTTCTGTTCTTCACTCGCGGCACCACTGACGAAAACAATACTCGCGAAGTTTGGTTCTACGACTTGCGGACTAATATGCCTTCCTTCGGAAAGACCAATCCGCTCAAAAAAGAACACTTCGCAGACTTTGAACGGGCTTTTGAGGCTCAAGACCGCCGCGCAGTCGTCGATGAACGCTTTAATGTTTTTACGCGAGAACAAATCGCCGAAAAAAATAATTCGCTCGATTTCGGTTTGATTCGCGATGATTCTGTTGTTGACGCCGACGACTTGCCAAATCCGATTGCTCTCGGCGAGGAAACGATTGACGACCTTCAAGATGCTGTCGATTTACTTCAAGGCGTCGTCAACAAGTTGCGGACTTTGGAGGTTAGACAATGATTGACGAAAAACTTTATCCGCTCCCCGACGGCTGGCAGTGGGTTCAGCAAAAAAATATCTGCAAACTTTCGCATGGCAAAAAATTATCAGATGCAAAGTTTCCTTATCTCGACGTTAAGTATCTGCGCGGGACAAAGGAAAAATTTCTTATTGACGGCGGAGAATTTATCGAAGGCGGCACAAAAATTATTCTGGTTGACGGCGAAAATTCCGGTGAAATTTTTACCGCGCCCGAAGCCGGTTACATGGGTAGCACCTTCCGCGCATTGAAAATTTCGGCGAACGTCAACGAAGATTTTTTTTGCTACTTCGTTTCGACTAAGAAAGATTTCTACAAAAAAAATAAGCGCGGCTCCGCCATTCCACACCTCGATAAAAATTTATTCAACTCGACCCCCTTCCCGCTTCCGCCACTTGATAAACAGCAACGCATAGTTGATTTGCTCGACGATTTATTTGCAGACTTGGACAAGGCGAAGGCTTTGACTCAAGGCGTCGTTGACGGTTCGGAACTTCGGCGGGCGTCTATCCTTCACAAAGCTTTTATCGGCGAACTCTCAAAAAATTGGCGCGATGAACGCGGAATCAATCTCGACAGCCGACAGAAAAAATTTTTGTCCGACGTGCTCATCTCTTCAAAGCAAAAGACGAACGATTTCAGTTCGAGTAATTTGAAATACGTTGGGCTTGAGAACATGGAAAAAAATGGCGGAAAAATTTCTTTTCAAGCGGCAGACGAAGTGAAAAGCACGAAGAATATATTTCACGTGGGAGATTTGCTCTACGGCAAATTGCGACCGTATCTGAACAAGCACGGCGTGGCGAGATTCGACGGCGTATGTTCGACGGATATTCTTGTTTTTAAAGCAAGCGAGCAAGTTGAAATCGAATTCATCAATTATTTTCTCAGCCTACCAAATTTCATTGAATATGCCGTTGCGAATTCCAAAGGTATTAACCTTCCGCGTGTGTCAGAAAAAATTGTATTGAATGCAGAAATTCTTTTGCCGTCACTTGACGAGCAAAAAGAAATCGTCCGCCTCCTCGACGACTTGCTTGGTCGGGAACAGCGGACGAAAGAACTCGCGATAAAAACTTTGGATCGTATCGAACTGATGAAGAAATCGATATTGGCGCGAGCTTTTCGCGGGAAACTTGTTTAATACAGCTTTAATTGCTTTTCAAAATATGAACTTGATAAAGCTGAACGTCAATGCACCGATAGCCGCCGTTATCGGAATTGTTATTCCCCATGCTTTGACCATTTGTTGAGCCACGCCCCAACGCACGGCATTAACTCTTTTCGCAGTGCCCACGCCCATTATCGAGCCGGAGACAACGTGTGTCGTCGAGACAGGTAAATTTAAAAGTGTCGCGCCGAAGACAACGCACGAGGAATTTAAATCTGCCGCAAAACCGCTCGGCGGCTCCAATTTGAAAATTTTCCCGCCGACGGTTTTTATTATTCGCCAACCGCCCGTTGCCGTCCCGATTGCCATTGCCGTTGCGCATAAAACTTTTACATAAGTCGGAACTTCAAACTCGGCGATAAAGCCGCCGCTGAAAAGTGCCAGCGTTATTATGCCCATTGATTTTTGCGCGTCGTTGGAGCCGTTTGAAAAAGCTATCGCCGCCGCCGAAAGGATTTGCATTCTGCGAAATTTATCGTTGATAAAATGCGGAGAAAATCTGTCGAAGAGCCGAAAAATTATATTCATGATGATTATTCCCGTCAAAAAAGCTATTGCCGGCGACGCTATCAAGCCGAGAAAAATTTTCCCTATGCCCCGCCAATTCAAGCCGCTCAATCCTACAGAAATTAAAATCGCGCCGATTAATCCGCCAATCAGCGCGTGCGAAGAACTCGACGGCAAGCCTATTTTCCATGTAAATAAATTCCAAGCAATCGCTCCGATTAATGCCGCGATTATCGTTTTTTCGTCAATGAGATTTGCCGAACTTACTATGTCGCCGCCGATTGTCTTCGCTACGCCCGTCGAAACCATTGCGCCGATAAAATTTAAAGTCGCCGCCAACATTATCGCATGATTCGGGTTAAGGGCTCGTGTGCTGACAGATGTCGCTATCGCATTCGCCGTGTCGTGAAAACCGTTGATAAAATCGAATATCAAAGCCAAAATTATTACTGCAAATATCAGATACTGAAGATCGGGCATCTTTTTCGCCGCCTCCTTTTTCGTTCACAAAAATATTTTAAGCACTTTTAATCTATAAGTCAATTTTACAAAAATTTTTCATGCCGTTCATAAAAAATTTTTATATCATAAAGAAAATTTACACAGAGGAAGGATGCTTATGAAAAAATTTTTTCTCGCTTTGGCATTGCTTATGCTCTTGAATCTTTCTGCCTTTGCGCAAGAAGTTACGGTTGAAGGTATTGGCAGAGATAGAGACGAGGCGATAAAAAATGCCGAACGCGCCGCCGTTGAACAGGTTGTCGGAACTTTTGTCGATTCGCAAACGCTGGTTGAAAATGCAATGCTTAAACTCGACGAAATTTATATGCACGCACAGGGATTCGTCAGCGGCGTTAAGATTTTGAGTGAAGGGCAAAGTTCAAACGATCTCTACAAGGTCACTGCGAGAATGAATGTCGAGAGCGAGCCGAACAGCGCGTTAATCAGTCAGCTTGAAACGGTTATGAGACTGAATGATCCGCGAATTACCGTTATCATGTTGAAAGACAATGCGGCGACGGGAACTCATGACGAATTGGCGGAAACTTCATTGAACGACAAACTTTTGACGCTCGGTTTCAGTCATGTTGTCGACGCGGACATTGTAGCGAATCTTGAAAATGCCCGCCTTCTTGAGAGAATTTACAACGGTGAGAAAGGGCTTGTCGGTGTCGGCTCAAGTTACGGCGCGGATTATCTTGTGCTCGGCAAAACTCACACCAATTCGCAAAATGTTCAACTGCCCGATTATAAAAACGGCGGCTATAAGACTATGGCGATGCTTGTTGCCAATGCCGACATTACCGCAAAAATTATCAAGCTTTCGACGGGCGAAATTGTCGGGACTTTTTCTGTGACAGCAAAAGGAAATGACGTTATCAAGGACAACTCCGAACGAAATGCAATTTGCAACGCCGTCGAAATTGCCGCGCTTGAGTTGGAAAAGAAATTTAAGAAATTGGCAATGACCGTTCGCACGACGAGCCGTTTCAGATTGTAAGGGGGCGGAAGTTTTGAAAAAATTTTTATCGGCGACAATTTTTTTGTTAATCTGCGCGGCAACGACAATTTGTTTTGCCGAACCCGGCGGAGCAATGCGTTTGGGAATTTTGCCTGTCTTCAAAGCGGCGACAGTCTCGGCGGATTTAACTCTTGACGATACCGAAATTGCCACCGGCGCAATTTATGCGGGCATGACAAACTGCGCGGATTTTGAAATACTTTCGCGCACCGACGTTGATAAACTCGTTCAAGAACATGAATTGACGGCGACGGGGTTAATCGACACGTCAACGGCTCCCGTTTTCGGAAAAATGCTCGGCGCGGAATATTTGCTTATAACGAATGTTACGGGCTTAAGCAGTCGCAAAAAAACCGCCTCCGTTGTCGGCACGGGCAGTAAAAATTATATCGTGACGGCGCGAATGGCGGGACGAATTGTCGAAGTTGAAAGCGGGCGCGTAGTTCTTGCCGCAACAAGTTCCGCGACTTCGGGAAATAAAATGTTCAAAGTCACGGGCGGTTTGATAAAAATCGGCACGGACGAAGTCGACCAAGGGCTTGCGGATGAGGCATTGGAAAAAGCGGCTGAAAATCTTGTTGACAAATTGCTGGAGAATCTCGAAAACAAAAAGAGGGCGCGACAATGAAATTTCTTGTAAAAATTTTTATTGCGCTGATGATTTTTTGCATAAGCGGGAACTCGGAGGCGGCGTTTGAAAAATCTTCAAACGGCTCGACGATACTCCTTGCCGAAGTCAAAGGTTACGGCGAAGATGAATTGCGTCCCGAATTTTTGGCGAGTTTCAGAGAGGCTCTCGGCGATGAAATGCAACAGTCAAAAATTTTTTCGGTTGATTTGTCGCGTTTGTCGGACGGAGTTTATTTGGATTTGGATAAACAGGAACCGGAAGACAAATTGTTTTCGCTGATTCACATGGACGCCATTGCCAACGGTCATTTGTATCGCCGCGAGTTTGCCAATTCGCAAATGATTCGTTACGGCGACTCGGTTAAGGGCAAAGCTTATTATCAAGACGACGACAAAACCGCGCAACGTCGGAAATTGGAAGGCAAACCTTATGAATTGAGTTCCAACATAACGCAAATGGCGATTGAACTCGGAGAAAAATACGGCGCAGATTATCTTCTTTTTGTCAATGTTCGCGATGCCGATGTTTTCAGAAAGACGGGCGGAATTTTTGGGACGCATATTACGCCGGAAGAATTGGAAAAGGGTATGCGCGGAAAAAAAGTTACTTTCGAGCTGGAATATTATCTTGTGAACGTCAAGAGTTGCAAAGTTTATGAAGGGCAGAACACACAGAAAAAGACCGCGCTCATGAAAAATGTTGTTATCGGCAAGGAAGGGCAAAAGGCAAACGCGACGCAACTTTTGACGGAAATTTTAAAAGATCAGGCGCGGCAAATCGTAAAAGGTTTGGAGACAAAAGGTTTGAAGACAGTTTGAGGTTGAATCATGAAACTGAAAATTTTTTTGACGGCGATAATTTTTTTGTTCGCCGCGCAGGCAGAGGCGGCAGAAACCTTCGGCGTAACGGATATAATCAGCCGCGTTGCCGTCACGAATTTAAAAGAGGAAAATGTTCAAACTTTCCCCAATGCGCGGCACGAAATGCTTGCCGAGTTGGAAGAACTTTTGGTTATTCCCGGCAAAGTCGAGATGATTGATTTGGGCAGTGAATTTCAAATCGCGGCGATGAACGAACAAATAATCATGCAACAGCTCGGCACAAATCCGATAACTCAAACGAATTACGCGGCTTGCAATTACATAATGTTCATGTACCTGACGAATTGCAACGAAGTTGTCACGGATAAAGTTATCAAGAAAAGCAACGCCGTCAAAGTCGATTTGAGCGCGAGAATTATCGACAAGCGAACGGGCAAATGTGTTTTTGTGGCGACGGGTTCTGGCGTCGGCAAGGCGGAAGATTATCGGGCTTTGGGAATATTCAAGTTCAAAACTTTTGAATGTCCCGAAGAACAATTTTACGACGCGATAAAGGCGGCAGTTCATGAACTCGCACTGAAGATAAGGGAGCGTATGTGATGCTTAAAATTTTTTTGGCGGCGGCGATAATTTTTTTTATGCAGACGTCCGCGCAGGCTTACGGAATTTTTTGGTACGACATGAGCTCGGATCTTCCGAAGTGGAAAAAAGTCGTTATCTTTCCGCTCGCCAATTCAAACGATAAAAATAATTGGCTGATAAGTCGTGACGAAAATTCTCTGCTGTATTGGGAAAACAAACATTTGATGGAGCGTTTCGAGAAGAAAATTAAAAATCTCCATACCGTGAGACTTGCGCCGGGTATCGAGGAAAAAAATGAAATTTTGGTCGACAAGTTCAGCGTCCTGCTCAATCCTTATCCCACAGAAAAAGCTCGTGCGGAAGCGGTTTTCGACAAGACGGGAGCCGACATGTATCTTTTGCCGCGCTTTAAACAAAATCGGATTCAAACGGACATTTCGCCGCGAACGGAATTTAATGTCAAGTTGCGTTCTTGGACAGAAGAAGAAGACGGACCAAACGGCGACAGAGTTTATGACGAGCGCGAATGGACGGAACATCATGTTATTCCGGAAAAGGAAGTTTATCTGCACATTATGGAACTTGAGTTTGAAGGTTACGACACGGAAGCGAATAAAGTTTTGCTTTTCACCGACGCCCGCCGCGAATACGGCGTTGACGAGAAGCATCAATTCAGAAGTATAACCAAATATATTCGCAAAGACTTCGGCGAACTTAAGAGCAAAAAAAATAAGGACAAAGCCGGCACGATAAATATCGGATTCAAAAATATTAATCTGCCCGCAAATATCGGCGGCGACGAATATTCTTTGAAGGGCGCGTATTTTGCCATGAAATTTGAGGCGACGGAAAAATTAAAAGGCGTCAATGTCGTAACCGACGCCGCGAGCGATAAAAATTTGGATTATTACGTTACAGGCAGAGTAGACGTTTGGAAGATGGATTCAAAATGGAATTTGCCGAGCGTTACGACTTCCGCGAAGTTAATCAGCACTGAAGAGACCAAGTGGACGGACAGCAAGGGCAAAGAACACAAAATGAAAACCAAAAAATATCGCGACGAAATTACCGATCACTATGCCTATTGGAGTTTTACTTGGAATGTTCGGGCGACATTTTATCTGGTAAACGCCAAAACCGGGCAAGTTGTTGTTTCCGAGAGCGGCACGGAATTTAACGATAAGCCGATGGACGCTTACCGAAAAATTCTCCGCAACTTTTATGGAGAAGTCAATAAATATTTCAAGGCAAAGTGATTCGGACAAAAATTTAAGCCGAAAAGTTTTTTGAACTCTTCGGCTTTTTTGTCGCAAAATTTTTTTTTAAAGAAGTTTCTCAATGTCCCCTGCGATGGCGGCGGGCGTCGTTGTCGGCTCGAATCTCGCAACAACTTCGCCGTTTCTGTCAATCAAAAATTTTGTAAAGTTCCATTTGATGCCGTCGCCTTCAAGATATTCGGGGAAATTTTTTTGTAAAGCGTCGAGCAAAGGTTTTGCAACGGGATGATTCATATCGAAGCCCGCGAATTTTTTCTGCGCGGTCAGATATTTGAAAAGCGGTTGCGCATTTTCGCCGCGAACGTCGCCTTTTGCAAAAATCGTGAACGTCACGCCGTAATTCAGCTTGCAAAATTGCTGAACTTCCTCATTCGTGCCCGGATCTTGTCCCGCAAATTGGTTGCAGGGAAAACCCAAAATCTCCAATCCTTTTTCTTTGTAATCGTCGTAGAGTTTTTGGAGCTCCGCGAATTGAGGAGTAAAGCCGCATTTGCTCGCCGTGTTGACGATTAAAAGCACTTTGCCTTTGTAATCTGCCAACGATTTTTCCGCGCCGTTTTTCATTTTCGCCGTGAAATCATAAACGCCCATGAAATTTCCTCCTTAAGCCGAAGCAAGCAACTCATCAATTTTTTTCTTGTCGAAACCGAGAACGTAATTTTTTCCGTCAATCGTCGTAACCGGAACAGTCAAATCTCCCGAAATTCTCTGACACTCGGCGGCATCTTCCGCATTCAATTCGATGTCGTGAACTTCGTATTCAACGCCGCGTGCCTTGAGATAATTCTTGACTTTGACGCACCAAGGGCAACCTTCAAACGAATAAACTTTTACCATTTAATCTGCCTCCTAAAGCTTTTGGGGAATATTTCTATTGACGAGAAAATTTTCCTGCATACCAAGTTTTGGAATGTCTCGCGCCTGCGGCAAAAGTCGAATTGACCTCGCGCCGTTTAAAAAATCTGCGCGGCATTTTTTTATCCCTTGAGTTTCGACAAATATTTTTCTGCCAAAAGCGCGGCAGTTGTTCCGTCGGAGGCGGCAGTTGTGAGTTGCCGAATTTCTTTTTCCCGAACGTCGCCCGCCGCGAAGACGCCCGCAATTTCCGTCCGACAATCTTCGCCCGCCGCAATTCTTCCGCTTGCCGTCAAGTTCAATTCGTCTTTGAAAAGTTTCGTGTTCGGCTCGACGCCGATATTGACAAAAATTCCGTCAATCGCCAAAGTTTTCGTCTCGCCGGATTTTTTATCGAAGACTTCAACTTCCTCAAGCCTTTTATCGCCGCGCAGAGATTTTATTTCGGTCTGCAACATGATTGTAACTTTTTCATTTCCGCGCAGGCGTTTTTGCGAAACTTCATCAGCTCTGAATTCCGAGCGATGAATCAGATAAAGTTTCTTGGCATATTTGGTTAAAAAGTTCGCCGCGTCGACAGCCGCATTGCCGCCGCCCATAACCGCGATAACTTTTCCGTCGTAAGCGTGTCCGTCGCAAAGTTCGCAGTAGTGAACGCCGCGCCCCGCAAATTTTTTTTCTTCGGGCAAAGGAAGTTTTCTCCGATTCATGCCGCTTGCGATTATCACCGCGTCCGCCAGATAAATTTTTTCTTCCGTCTCAATAATTTTCGGCGAAGTTTTCAGCGTGACTTTTTCTATCGTATCAAACTCGTCAATCACCGCGCCGAAATTTTCTGCCTGCCGTTGAACAGTCGAAATTAATTCGCCGCCCGTGACGCTCACAAAGCCGGGATAATTTTCAATGTCGGTTGCGTTGGCGATTTGCCCGCCGATTATCCCGTTCTCCAAAACCAATGTATCAAGATTCATGCGCCCGCAGTACATTGCCGCCGTCAAGCCCGCCATGCCCGCGCCGATTATCACAACGTCTTTATGAATTTTTTCCTTCACGATTTAACCTCCAATTTTTTCAAGCAAATCTTTGCAACCGCGCAGAATATCATCGTAAGTTTTCGCGAAACCTTTTTTGTCCCAAGGAATGTCTCTGTCGAGGAGCATGTAAATTTTTTTATCGGGGTCGCCGCCGACAATTTCTTCAACCTGTTCGACGTTGCCCGCGTCCATGCAAACGATTAAATCATTTTCGGAATAATCTTCGGGCGTAATTTGTCGCGCCGTGTGTTCGGTGAAAGGAATTTCTTCAATGCCGAGCTTGGCGGCAATTCCTTGATGAAGATGACCGCCGTCCGTCGGTTTGCTCGCCGCGCTGGAAATAAAAACTTTGTCACTCAATCCCGCGTCTTTAACCAATTTTTTCATAACAAACTCCGCCATAGGTGAACGCCCCGTATTGCCGCTGCATACAAATAAAATCTTCATTTAACTTCTCCTTTCAGTACTCGCGAAATTGTCTCCATCATTTGCGAAACGTCAAGCGGCTTGGAAATGTGATCGTTCATGCCCGCTTCCCGCGCTTTTTTTATGTCTTCGGGCATTGCGTTTGCCGTCATTGCGATTATCGGTACCGAATTTCCATTTTTTCTTATCTCCCGCGTCGCCTCGTAACCGTTCATGATCGGCATTTGTACATCCATCAAAATTAAATCATAAGAGTTTTTGGATTTTTCTACCGCCTCGCGCCCGTCCGCCGCCGTGTCTATCGAAAACCCGAATTCCGACAGCATCATCGTTGCAATTTCGCGATTTACATCTATGTCTTCAACCAAAAGTATTTTAATCTCCGAAAAATCGGCTGTCAATTCTTCTTGCGCCTGCGCGGGCTCCGAAATTGTCGGCTTCTCGATAATCTCAAATGAAACTCGCACGATAAATTCCGTCCCGAAATCTTTTTCCGTCAAAACTTCAATCGAGCCGCCCATTAATTCGACAATGCTTTTGGTTATCGCCGTGCCTAGCCCCGTCCCTTGAATTCCGCTGACGGTCGAAGTTCTTTCGCGCTCAAATGCCTCAAAAATTTTCTTCGCAAACTCCTTCGACATGCCTATTCCCGTATCTTTTACGCGCAATTCATATTTCCCGAAATCATTTTCCGTCAAAGTTACCGCGACGCTTTTTCCCGACGGAGTAAATTTATAAGCATTGCCGACCAAATTTAATAAAATTCGGTTGAATCGGTTCTTGTCGCATTTCACGTACCGATTTTTTATTTTTGTCTCAACGGAAAACGAAATGCCCTTTGCTTCCATTTGAGTTTGAAACATTGTCTGCAAATCGTTCAATATTTTTTCCAAATCGACTTCGGAAAGTTCCAATTCCATTCTGCCGCTCTCAATTCGGCTCATTTCCAATATGTCGTTGATTAAATCGAGTAAATGTTTGCCCGAAACGTCGATTTTATCCAGAAAAGATTTTAACTCTGCAAAAGTTGTGCCGTCGCGCCGCGCCAAAGTCGTATAGCCGATTATCGCATTCATCGGCGTCCTTATGTCGTGGCTCATGTTTGAAAGAAAAGTTGATTTTGCCCGCGAGCTCTCTTCCGCCTTGAGTTTTTGTTCTTCGAGTGCGTGCATTTCCTTTTTTTGAATTCGGGAGTAGATGCTGAATAAAAATCCCAGTGCTATCAGCGTCAATATCAGCAAAATCATCGTATTTTCCAGCAAAACCGAGCGCATTTTTAAAATTTGGCTGTTGGTATAGGCAAAACGCGGCGCAATGGTATTATTTGAATAAAAATCCGAGATGTCTTGAATAAAAATCGTAAATTCGTCATGCATTTTTTCCCGCATCCACATTAACGCCGAGAAAAATACCAAGAAAAACATTATCAACCATACAGTCGTTGAAGTTCCGAAATTTTTTTCGTCATGTTTGAATAAGAAATTGAAATAAGCGAAGCCGAGCAAACCCCAAATCGTCAAAATGAAATAAGATTCTTGAGTTAAAACGCTGATTGACCAAAGATTGGGGATAAGCAGGAAGAAAGTAAACAAAATCGCGCAGATGACGCCCGCGCCGCCCGTAATTTCGGCTCGACGATTTTTTTCGCGCTTGGCAAGAACATAAGCACAAGCGGAAGTGTAACCGTAAGCAATAGTTGCGCCGATGGTTGTAACGTCCGTCAACCAACCGATAACCGTTCGTCCGAAAAACGGAACCAAAAGCGAAGAGATAAAAATAATTATTGCGGCATGTCTTCTCGTCGAAAACCATTTCGGCAAAATATTTTCTTTGGCAAAAGTCTGAGTTAAATTTCCGACGGCGCGATAATAACCGATTAAACTCGTCGTCAACGCGGAAAAAACAACTGTTCCCAAGATAAAAACGCCGTTCTCGCCAAAAATTTTGGTAACGACATAAAAAGTCGGGATTTGTTCGATGCCCGAAAGATTTTTCAAATTTTCAATGTAGGTAACGGAACTGCCGAATTTATCGGGGAATTGAAGAGTGGCAAGGCAAGTCATTAAAATATAAACGACAGCCGCGCAGATTATGGCGGCAATCATGATCGGGAAAATTTTATTAATATCGGACTTGAATTCGTTGGTGTATTGCGAAATTGTCTCGAAACCGACAAAAGCCCAAGGAATCAGCGCAAAAATGACAGAAATTTGTTTCCAGACAGGTTCATTATCGACAAAATAAAGATTCGGAGGCTCGGAAACGCTTAGAGCGGAGAAAAATATAAAAATGACGCCGCAAAAGAGGATAACGGCGGCAATTTGAACCAAAATTTTAGAGAGAACGCTGATTCTTGCAAATAAAACGCCGAAAAACCAAAGGAGGAAAATGGTAAAAGCCACTTCGCCGCCGAAAACGTCATAACCGGCAAATTCATAATGGAAACCGAATTGAAGAAGGTCGCCGAATAAATTTCTGCCCATAAGCGTTACGGCGGTCGCATTAGCCCATAAAAGAGAAATGTAAGCTATCCAGAGGAACCAAGCGCAAAAAAATGCATGATCTTTGCCGAAAATTTCTTTCGTGAAAACGAAAACTCCGCCCGCGCTCGGAATTTTTTTGATGACGAAATTATAATTGGCGGCGATAAGAATCATGACGAGTGCGCCGAGCAAAACAGCCGCAGAAGTTCCCGCAGTGCCGGCATTCGGCAAAAAAGTCGTGCCGGGCATAAGGAAAGAGCCCCAACCGATACAGCAACCGAAAGCCAAAGCCCATAACATGAATGGTGACAAATAACCCATCATAAAAACCTCCTTGCGGCTAATTTTCGCGGCGAAGGCGGCATTTCCTTTCAACTTGACGATATTAATTTGAATTGCTAAAGTTTTTTCAAAGGAGTTGGTAAAATGATTGACGACAGGATAAAGGCGATAAAAAATTTTGTCCGCGCAGGAAGTCGCGTTGCCGATGTCGGAGCGGATCACGGCTATTTATCGATTGAACTTGTAAGAAACGGCATTGCGGAAAAAGTTATCGCGACGGAAAAAAATATTCACCCGTTCGAAGCTTTGAGTAAAAATTTTTC
>FLNX01004569.1_pt1 | contig 35494 bp, 27 predicted proteins | sample 1140341 | NCBI WGS metagenome assembly FLNX01 (sample SAMEA3878208, study PRJEB12797) | bioreactor metagenome | biome: Moose rumen | place: Sweden | collected 2011-10 | reverse complement strand
CCGGGAGAAGATTCGTACAGAGGTGCAGTTCATTCCTGCTACGGTAAAAGTCATTGACTTCTACCGGGAATATAAGGAGCTTTCCCATAAGTCTGCTGAAGAAAGACAGACATAGCGTCTGCGGCTTGAAAAAGACAAGCTGGAGGCTTTCTTCGTGTGGCTGGAAGGAATCCAGCCTAAGGTGTTGCCTAAATCTGCGCTGGGTAAGGCTGTAAACTATGCCTTGAATCATCGGAAAGGGCTTAGTGTTTTCCTGACGGATGGCAACATTGCTCTTTCGAATAATATCTGCGAGTGGGCTATCCGCAACTTTACCATCGGCCGCAAAAATTGGTTGTTCAGTGCCTCACCGAAGGGCGCATCCGCCAGCGCTGCCGTTTATAGCATAGTAGAAACGAGCAAGGCCAATGGCTTGGAGCCATTTCGTTATCTGACCTATCTATTTGAAAATCTTCCCAATCTGAATTTCAAAATACATCCTGAACTACTAAAAAACTTCTTGCCTTGGAATGACGAAATCCAGAAGAACTGCAAATAAAATTTGAACATGACTGGTGCTGGTCAGGTTCTTTTCATATATGGGATACACCGAATGATTTTCCGCTTACATATAATGTAACCTGTGCGGACTTTTTATGTTTGTATAAAGATATAGTCTTTTATGTACTCATGTATTACTATTGCTTTATCAAACCTATTGTTGTGTTATTAGCATATGGAGATAGTGTTATGGGGAAAAACTTGGTTAGTAAAATAAGTGCTCCCTTTTCCACTGGAAATGGTGGCGGGAATTTTGAGCAGCAAATACAGGCTATGTTCCTTCTTTTGCTATTGATTGATGGATTTTGCCCTGCAATGAATGAAAAAATAAAGCAAGTATGTTTTCAAGCCAAACATTTAGGGTATGATGTTGATGATATAGTAGTCTTAACATATAGGAATAATACAGAAGGAAAATTGCTTTGCCAAATAAAACACAGTGTGGAGGCAACTGAAAAAAATAATACATTTCGAGAAGTTATTTGTGCTGCGTGGAGTGATTTTTGTAAAGCTTATTTTGATCAAGAAAACGACAAAATCGCTTTGATGACAGCAAAGATTCCCATTAATAAGCAGAAGGCGCTAAGGTTTTTACATGAGCAGGCTATTGGTTCAGTCGATGAAAAAGAGTTTAAAGATAGAATAAGTATTCCTTATTTTGCTAATTCAGATTGTGGTAAAATGTACTGTGATATAAAAAACATAATTATAGACGCTAAAGGAAGTGAGCCGTTACCTTCTGAATTGTGGCGTTTTTGTAAGGCTTTTATATTATTGTTGTTTGATACGGATTGTGCTGAAAGTATAAATCGTGCATTAGCATCTTCGTTAATAAAATGCAATTCTTCGATGGATGCTCGCGCCGTTTGGGCAAGGCTTGTAGAATATGCGGGATTCTGCAATCAGTCTGCTGCTTCTATTAACATAAATAACATTAATAAAGATATACGGGAATTATTCGTTGTCAAAAATCAAATATCGTTTATTCCTTCTCCGATTATGGAGATAGATTTTTTTATTCCTACTATCGCTTTAATTGGAGCTTGGAGGGAAGATAATGATTATGACCGGCAGATTATTGAAAAAATCTCAGACTTAAATTATTCAGAGTTCGAACTAAAAGCCAAGAAAATGATTTTGAAAAACGCTGAATATTTACAGTTGACCAATGGAACTTGGATGGTGCTTCATAAAGAAGAATTATTAGTCCGGTGTAAAGATATGCTGTTTGATGATTCTGTTGAAAAATTAATCAAAGCAACTAAAATTGTTCTGCAGCAAAAAAGTAAAATGGTGATGCATCAAAATGATTACTATTCGTCTGCTTCAGGGGAGTATGAAAATTCTGTTGAACTACGCAATAGTTTAATTAAAAGTGTATGTTGGGTGAAAAAAGTTCTTCCTGATATGTCGAAGTGCAATCGTAATAAAATTGAAAATACTATTTCTTTTTTGGTAAGAGAATTGTTGGAAAATGCTGAATGGACTAGATGGGCAAGCCTCAGAGATTGTTTGCAATATTTAGCAGAGTTGGATCCAGATGCTTTTTTGTATGTAGTTGAACAGGGAATAAAAAATCAACCTCAAGAGATTTTGCACTTATTCCCACAACAAAATGATTTGTTTGGCTCAATGAATTATGTTTCTTATCTGTTGTGGTCTTTGGAAATATTAGCATGGTACCCCGATCATTTAATTCGTTCTATACGAATATTAGGCTTGTTGGAAACACTGCCATATAAGAAAACTAATTGGACTAATACACCCCAAAATTCTATCGTTTCCATATTATTGCCTTGGTATCCACAGACGGTTGCAGGTTTCTCGAAAAGAAAGAATGCATTATTAAGCTTAAAATATGAAAACGCAGCTGTTTTTTGGGATGTGTTAAGTCAATTATTGCCAACATATAGGGGGACAACCACGAATAATCCTAGACCACGGCATATGTTATTGGATATACCGGAAAAGATACAGGTTACGGATGAGGAAATTCAAAATGAATATGATTATTTATTGAGTTTGGCTGTTGATGAGGCTGATAGTGATGTTACAAGGCTTGTCGAATTGACTGGTAAAATAGAATATATGGATGAGCAAACATTAGATAATTATTTGAGTCACATAAATGCCTGTATTGAAAGTAATACAAAAGAACGGTGTTTTAATCTTTGGTTAAAATTGCATGAGAGAATTGATTTTTTAAAACCTATACAGGGGATGGTTATATATAATAAAATAAATATACTTTTGAATTTGATCAAAAAAATGGAGCCTGAGGATATTAGATTAAAGTATCGCGAGTGGTATTTTGGTTCGGGGAGTTTTATTTATAATGGGAAAGATGCAAGTATCTGGAAAAGGGTTGAGACTAAAAAGAGTGAGGCTGTAAAAGAAATATTTGATATTTATGGATATAAGGAAACAGAAAAATTTGGTCTGGCCGTAAAAAGCATAGAGGACGTTGCAAGGAGACTTGGTGGTTCACTGAATGTGGAGGAGCAGTCAATGATAATTGATGCATGTTATTCGGGTGACTTGTCAAAAGAGTTCACTGTTTCCTGCCTAGGAACATTTCTATATAGGCATGGGGCATCAGACGTTCTTGCCACGTCTTTGTGTCACAAGGATAAAGGATTTATTTTGGATATATTGTCAAAGATTCCGTTATCACAAGAATTAATAAACATAGTAGATGCAGTTTTGCCTGATGAATCTGCTTATTGGGAAAAAGCGGCTATGCCTTATTGTTGCGATCTGGAAGAGCATAGTTTTTTAAGGACTATTCTAGAAAAGCTTAAGTCTTGCAAACGGTATGTGACAGCCGTAAATATAGTTGGACGTTCCGATTTTGAATCAGTTTTTGAGGAAAATGAAATATACAATTTATTAAAACTTGCAGGGACGGAGGAATCCATAGGCAGTGAATCGATTGATAGTTATGCTGTAAAAAACATAATTAGATGGTTCCAAAAGCAGGATGGTATTGATTTAGCAATGCGAAGTGATATAGATTTTATTTATTTGCCGTTCATCGATATATATTCAGGAGAGCAACCCCATGCATTAAATACGAGATTAAGTCTTGAACCAGATTATTTTTGTAGCATGATTGAACTGTTTTACAAAAGAAAATCAGATGACAACAATGAAGTGAAACTAAATAAAGGTTTGGCTGATAGACTGTTTAAAGTCCTGTTTCACTATAAGGTTACTCCAGGTATTAATTGGAATGGTGATTTTGATGAAAATAGGTTTAGATATTGGATGAATTCGGTGAAAAAGTGGAGTAAAGAAAATGACCGTTATGAAGTTGCAATGCATACGGTTGGTTCAGGAATGTCTTATGCGACTTTGGATGCTGATAACATTCCACCAATTTCTGTTATCCAGGAATTAAATTTACCAGAAAATGATGCGCTTCGTCGAGGATATTATTTAGGTATAATTAATCAAAGAGGAGTACATTTTGTTGATCCATCAGGAAAGCCAGAATTGAAGCTATCTGATGAGTATAAAGAAAGGGCAGATTTTGTGGAGGCGAAGGGGTATTCTCGATATGCGGATGTCCTTAGGCAAATTTCAGATGAATACAAACGTGAGGCTATGCATAATATAGCAGAGTCCCAAAAGAGGATTGAATGCTAACGCCTGTTGTTGAAATAGAGATAAAGTGGAATAGGTGGAGATAAAAAACATGAAAATAGTCACAGTAATAGGTGCTCGGCCACAGTTTATAAAAGCTGCAGTTGTGTCAAGAACTATTGAAAAGTATAATGAATCTGCAGGAAATGAGGAAATTGAGGAAGTCATTGTTCACACTGGTCAGCATTATGATGCCAATATGTCAGAGGTTTTCTTCAAGGAAATGAGTATTCCTCAGCCCAAGTATAATCTTCATTTGGGTGGTGGTACTCATGGTGCCATGACTGGGCGAATGCTGGAAAAGCTGGAGGAAGTAATGCTTTCAGAAAAGCCTGACGTGGTGCTGGTATATGGTGATACGGATTCCACTTTAGTGGGCTCTGTGGCGGCGTCAAAGTTGCATATACCAGTGGCTCATGTGACCTCCAATTGCAAGTATCGTGGATTTACAAGTATGATAAAAAAGTGCCCTCACCCATGCCCATATAAGAAAAATGTGGAGTTAGATATTTGCAAAGCGATAAACAAGTTGATGATATCTTCGCATCTGCTATCCATGCAAAGAAAAATGAGTCAGCTGATGGGCTGACTCATTAGCAGAGGCTTATGCGGCTGATTTATAGTCGATAACCGCAACTTCCTGCATAAGTTGTTTAGCGATGTCGATAATGTGGTCTAATTTTAGCATAACTTCATGTGAAATCTCAATTTCACCGCATTGTTCACATTCCTCGCAGGGAACATTTTTGATTACAATAACGGTATTGTCAATCTGTACGGTATAGACTGTAGTGCTGGGCACGATATCGCCTTTGCAATAGAAGCATGACATGGTTAGGACCTCCTTCTTGTCTTTAAGTCGGCTTCAAACTTTTCAAGATTTGGATAGTAAGCAGTAACGATATGAACGAAATCATCCATACCGACTACAACATGAATAATTTGACCATTAACTTTGCAGCCAAAAACTAAAGCCGCAGGATTTAGCCAATAGTCGGGATATTCTTCTATGATTTCGCCGTGCATAAGGCAGTGCAGAATATCTTCGGTACTAATATTGCGCTTTCGCAGGCGTTCGGATGTGTGTAAAGACCATTTTATTTTGCCAGTCTGGCATCGAAGCTGGATATCTTTTATTGAAAACATAGTTGTTAGCCTCGCTAGAACGATAGAAGTGGATGTTAGTAATAGTTTACTATATTCTGTCATTTTGTGCAATGTGATAGGAGAGTGATATAGTGGAAGGTAATGGTTTGAGACGGCGTTGGCAGATGATGGCGTTCGTATTTATGTTTTGATGCAGGATAGTATTCCCGTGGGGCAGGTTCGGCTAGTATAACTCATTTTAATTAACACAATGTTTTATTTGTGGTATAATCTTCTTAGCAGAAAATCTAGTCTAAGGAGATTTAACGATGTCGAATCATGTAAAAAAACTTTCGCTTACGACAGATGAAAAAGACTTTCTATATAAAATGAAAAATGCAATGTAGATTTGTTGTTTGGAGGTGAAAACATGTCGAGTGAAAATAAATATCAGATTTTCATTAGTTCTACCTTCGAAGATTTAAAAGATGCACGTGATATAGTGATGAGATCTATATTAACATTGGAACACATTCCAGTTGGTATGGAAATGTTTGCTGCTGATGGTAATGACCAGTGGGACATTATCAAGAAAACAATTGATGAATGTGATTATTATGTTATCATTGTTGGCCATCGTTACGGAAGTCTTTCCAAAGAGGGGATAAGCTATACAGAGAAAGAATATAACTATGCTAAGAGCCTTGGCGTTCCTATACTTCCCTTTTTACGTGATGAAAAGTCTATTCTTTCACCTGGAGATTTTGAGGCTGATGTCGAAAAGCAAAAGAAGCTAAAACGATTGAAAGATGAGTTGAAGAGTAATTATTTAGTTAAGTTTTGGGATACTCCAGATAAGTTGGCCACTAATGTTGTTACTAGCCTAACTGTAGCTTTTACAAAACGTCCTCGTGATGGATGGATTCGACCAGGAAGATTGGAAGATCTGGAAAATGAGTGCAAAAAGTTAAGAACAGAAAATGATAGCCTTCGAAATGAGCTATCCAGAATGAGACTGGAGGTGGACAAAAAGCCTGATTTAAAAATTTCACTCGGCAAAGCTGAATTTATATATAATAATGCTCCAAAGGTTTTATTGGATTATAAAAGTGATTGTCAGAAGCTGACGATAGAAATGGTGCCAGAGCATTTGATGGAATATATAACACCACAGGATATCGATGAGTATAATGCGAAGCTACCATCAAAAGAGCAGGTGCAGGAATATAACTTGAAAATGTGGATTTCTTGTGTGGCATCGTCAAAGGAATATGAGTTGTTTCCTCTTTATATAGAGAACGCAGGAACTTCTCCGGCAACCGATATAAGCGTAAGCTTTGAAGTTCCTGATGGAATTCTTATTATGCGGAAATTTACTATGGAGCAATCTGAGCAGCCGGATTCTATCATGCCCATCAATCCTATCCGTAGAGCAGAGAATCGATATAAAAAGTCTTTGCATAAAGCAACTGGAATAGACTTAGAAAGCCGATTATATGCACAGATTTTTCCGCATTATACGGATGTTTTTGACAAAATCGGGAAAATAGATCCTCAAATACTACACAATGACAAGAGTATTATGATTTGGGATAGTGATGGAGAAATTAGTGTAGCGATACAGCAACTTCAGCAGGAGAAGATGATTAACATGACAAGCGAACTGGTCATAATACCTATGCGAACTGGTATATTTCACGTTCCGGTCAGGGTTATGTGTAATGAATATCCACGAAGCGAAGAACAGGAATTGGTGATTTCAATCGGTTAGGTTGGGAATAAATAATTATCCCCCGGCACAGCCGGGTGGGTTACTTTTACGGCCTTTAAGGCCTCATGGTACTAGCTGCGCTTTACAGCGCTTGTACGGCCCGTCCTTTGCATATTATTGCCTGCTACCCGTAAACGGGTCCTCAAAGTTTAGCGTTAACTGTTCAGACAACTCATCCTCCTTAAGCTGCTCCTGTATATATGTTGCTATTTTCTTCTCATCCTTGCCTACCGTATCCACAAAATATCCCCTGCACCAAAACTGACGATTTCTATACTTGTATTTCATATTCCCCCACTTCTCATATATCATCAAGCTACTTTTCCCCTTCAGGAAGCCCATAAAACTAGACACACTCATTTCAGGTGGTATATCAACTAGTATGACTCAATTTAATTGTCCACATGCTTCAAGGACACTGGTTCCTTGTTCTTCCGATTTCGTTTAATAGGTTCAGGAGCACGCTTGCCACGATCATACGTTTTTGCAGCTTTACGATTTACAACTTCGTAAACAATTTTGTTGATATCTTCTTTCTCTATGTCTATATCATCCAGCTTGTATGTCCAATGATACGGCACCGGCACTTTGTTGATTTCTTCGAAATAGAGATATATTCTGTGCTTCAACTCTTCGGTTCCACTTACCCTGATTCCTTGCAGCATTTGCTTTGTCATTTTGCTGAAAAAGCCTTCAATCATGTTAAGCCAGGAACCGTGAGTTGGTGTAAATACAAATTGGAATCGATTCGGGATTGTGTTCAGATATTCCTGTGTCTCTTTCGATGTGTGGGCAGAATGGTTATCTAAGATAATCCGAATTTTGTCATTCTCAGGATATTTTTGATCCAAAAGTTTTAGAAAGCATACAAAATCTGAACTCTTATGAGTGTTGCTTATCAGAGGAATCGCTTCGCCTGTCAATAAGTCAATAGCTGCCAACAACGAAAGCGTGCCATGTCGAACGTACTCATAGTCCCGCATGATTGTGCTTGTCTTGGCCGTTCCAGCTATCGGCGGCAGATCAACGGTTGTTGACTCGATGGCTTGAATCCTAGGCTTTTCATCGTAAGAGAGCGTATGAACGACCTCGTCATTGTCTACGGCATTCAATGTGCCATCTTCATCAAATTGCAACTCAAGTTGTTTGTAAATGACGAGAACATCATGCATTTTAGAATCAAAGTTTGGATCTCTCTTCTCACAATAATATTTCACTTTGAACGGCTGTATCTTGGCATTTTTGAGTATCTTGCGCACAGCGTATTCCGATACATGTTCCAGTCTTGGATGGCCTTCTTTGACTGCAACCGAATTCAGATAACGTGTGAAGCTGACAGGATACCAGAACTCTGCAACCAAACCTAAATCCACATGTTTTTGACAAGCTTTGCTAATGATCCATGTTATGTCAGAATCCGATATTTCTCTTTTTCTTCCGCGGCCTCTGATGTCTTCCAATGCATTTTCTATCCCGCCGCACTCGTATTTTTCAATACAAAGACGAACCGTTGAAACATTAACATCAAGTTTGTCGGCGATTTTCTCATTGGAAAGTCCTTCGTCTTTTAACAATAAAATTCTGGATCGCAAATACTTCCTTGTTTCCAGCGTACGTTGATGTAACAATTGCATCAAAAAGTCTTTTTCATCTGTCGTAAGCGAAAGTTTTTTTACATGATTCGACATCGTTAAATCTCCTTAGACTAGATTTTCTGCTAAGAAGATTATACCACAAATAAAACATTGTGTTAATTAAAATGAGTTATACTAGTATTTGAGGATAGTTCAGATGTCGATGTGGCAATTGAACCGTTAGCAGGCGATGTTTCGGTACAAATAGCCGAGTTACGGGATATTTTAGAGGAATCGACCATTCCGTATAATGTAAATGTTGTTGACATGTCAAATGCAGCAGATACTTTGTGCGAAGAAATTCGACGGGAGGGCATTGTATGGAAGAAAGCATGAAAAAGCGGCTGCAGGGCGTGTAGTGACATTCATATCGAATGAAAATAAAAGTCAATGTCCCAAAAGACTTGGCTTTTTCTTATTATATTTAGGTTTACAAGTTGACACATATTTATAATAGTGTTATTATACTCATTGTACATAAATGTCTAGTGGAATAGCACTTATATTATTTCATCTCTTGAAGGAAGGTCTTATTTATGAATGGTTTGACACTTGTGGGCTTTGCTCTGGTGGCTTTTGTGGCTGCTTATTTTTTGTATGGGCGCTGGTTGGTGAGGACATGGGGAATTGACCCGTCAGCTAAAACGCCTGCACAAATGTACGAGGATGGCGGAGATTTTGCTCCGGCTTCGCGGTTTACAGTTTTTGCTCATCAGTTTTCCTCAATAACCGGTGCCGGCCCTGTGACTGGGCCGATTATCGCGGCTATGTTCGGCTGGGCTCCGGCCATGCTCTGGCTGCTGGTAGGCGGCATTTTCTTTGGCGCGGTGCAGGATTTCACGGCGCTGTATGCCTCGGTAAAGAATCAGGGCAAGAGTATGGGCATGCTGATTGAGCAGTATGTCGGTGCTGCTGGCAGACGGCTGTTCCTGTTGTTCTGCTGGCTGTTCACTTTGCTGGTGCTGGCAGCCTTTGCTGATATTTTGGCCAATACCTTTAGCGGCTTTACAAAAGCCGGTACCTTAAATGTTCCCGGCGCACAGGCAGCTGCGATTTCCATGCTATATATAGTTGTTGCTATGGGCTTTGGCTTTTTTATCCGTCGTTTTGAGCCGTCCGGGATTGTAAAACTGCTCGTGGCTATAGTATTGGTTGTGGCAATGTTTGCAGTAGGAATGGAGTTCCCGCTATATCTTGATGCTAACAGCTGGCGTTATGTTACTTTTGGTTATTGCTTTATTGCCTCGGTACTGCCTATGTGGCTGTTGATGGAACCGCGTGATTATCTTAGTTCCTTCCTGCTTTTAGGCATGGTATTCGGTGGTGTAGTAGGGGTGCTGGTTGCCAATCCGGTCATCAATATGCCGGCCTTTGTTGGGTTCACGGTAAAAGGTCAGTCTTTGTTCCCGATTCTCTTTATCACGATTGCCTGTGGTGCTGTGTCAGGTTTCCATAGTCTTGTTTCATCGGGTACATCTTCCAAGGCGATAAAAAATGAGCGTGATATGCTGCCGGTGGGCTATGGCGCTATGCTGGTGGAATCCCTGCTTGGTGTTGTGGCTCTCGTGATTGCCTGTGCAGCTGCCAGCAATGGGGCTTTGCCGCAGGGAACGCCTTTCCAGATTTTTGCCGGTGCTATCGGCGGCTTCTTCCAGATGTTTGGCCTGCCTGCAGAAGTATCTGCGTGTGTGATTACCATGTGTGTATCGGCACTGGCCATGACGACGATTGACTCAGTCGCCCGTATCGGCCGTATGTCTTTGCAGGAGCTGGTAACGCCCAGCGAAGGCGAGGAAGGCAATGCTTTTGTAAAGTTCATGATGAACAAATATGTAGCAACGGTAATCACCTTGGTATTGGCTTATGCCTTGTGTCTGGCAGGTTATATGAATATCTGGCCGTTGTTTGGCGCAGCCAATCAGCTGCTGTCGGCATTGGTGCTGATTTCCTTGGCGTTGTTCCTCAAAACCACGGGACGCACGGGCTGGATGTTATATGTACCCATGACGTTTATGTTCTTGGTGACCATGAGTGCATTGGTGCTCAGTGTTGTAGGAATTGTCACCAAATTGTCCGCAGGAAACTTTGTATTGATGGTGGATGGATTACAGTTAGTGCTGGCGATTGCGTTAATGACGTTGGCTGTTATGGTCGCTAAACATTGCGGCAGCGGCCTGTTAAAGTCAAAAGAAGCCGCCCCTGCTATGGAATAAAGCATAACTTCCGATAAGTATAAATTATAGGAAGTTATAAAAAGGAGAAAAATACCGTTGTTAAGTTACGTTTTACCTGTAACTTAACAACGGTATTTTAGTTTGTAATATTATATTTTACAGCAACACTTTATGGCTGAGGTTTACTCTGCCTTTGTCGTCGATTTCTACAACTTTTACTTCAAGCTGGTCGCCGACTTTGACAACGTCTTCCACATTTTCAACGCGGCGTTTAGCCAGCTGGGAAATATGGCACAGGCCTTCCTTGCCGGGCAATACTTCTATAAAAGCACCGAACTTCATCAGTCTGGTGACCGTACCGGTATATACCTGACCGACTTCCACTTCACGGACGATGTCTTCAATCATCTGACGGGCTTTCTTCATGCCCTCTGCGTCATTGGAGAAGATGAAAATATTGCCGTCTTCATGAATATCAATCTGTACGCCGGTAGCATCAATGATGCCTTTGACCACTTTGCCGCCGGTACCGATGACTTCGCGAATCTTATCAACCTTGATGGTGATGGTTTCTACGCGCGGTGCATACGGTGACAGGTCAGCGGCAGGCTTATCAATGCACTCCAGCATCTTGCCCAAAATGAAGGCGCGGCCACGTTTAGCCTGCTGTAATGCGGAAGACAGGATGTTGCGGTCAATACCTGCCACTTTGATATCCATCTGAATAGCCGTTACACCATTTTCTGTACCGGCAACCTTAAAGTCCATATCGCCTAAGGCGTCTTCCATACCCTGAATATCGGTAAGGATGGTATAGGCATCCCCTTCTTTTACCAGCCCCATAGCTACGCCGGAAACAGGGCGTTTGATGGGAACACCGGCCTGCATCAGGGACAGGGTGCTGCCGCAAACCGAACCCATGGAGCTGGAACCGTTGGACTCCAAAATTTCAGAGACAAGACGGATGGTATACGGGAATTCTTCAATGGAAGGAATAACCGGTACCAAAGCGCGCTCAGCCAAAGCACCATGACCGATTTCACGGCGTCCCGGGCTGCGGATGGGTTTTGCTTCACCTACCGAATAACCAGGGAAATTGTAATGATGGATATAATGCTTGGTAGTTTCGGGGCCAAGGCCGTCAATAACCTGTTCATCACTCAGCGGGCCAAGGGTGGTTACAGTCATAACCTGCGTCTGGCCACGGGTAAAGAGTCCGGAACCATGTGCGCGGGGCAGCAAGCCGACTTCGCAGCTGACCGGGCGCACTTCTTCAAGGGCACGGCCGTCCGGGCGAATCTTTTCATGGGTAATCATGTGGCGCACGATTTCCTTTTCCAAATCGTGGAGCGCCATGGCGATTTCCTTATCCATTTCGGGATAATCCACCAGAAAATGTTCCATGGTGTCAGCGTTGATATCGGCGATATGGGCATCGCGGTCCAGCTTGTCCGGGTTACGGGTAGCTGCGTCCAGTCTGTCCTTGGCATATTCGCGGATAGCCTGCTCCAGTTCTTCGGGGACGGTAAAGAGTTTGGTAATGCGCTTTTCCTTGCCGCAGGCCTGCTGAATTTCCTCCTGGAAAGCTACAATGCGCTTGATTTCCTGATGACCGTACAAAATGGCATCGAGAATGACATCTTCCGGCAGTTCGTTGGCACCGGCCTCCACCATCATCACGGCATCTTTGGAACCGGCTACGGTGAGGTTCAAAGTGGAAACTTTACGCTGTTCCTCCGTGGGATTGATAACGAATTCATCGTTTACACGGCCGACACGAACACCGGCAATCGGGCCCATAAAGGGAATGTCAGATACGCACAGAGCTGCTGATGCACCAATCATGGCTGCCAGCTCCGGGGCATTATCCTGTTCCACTGACATAACCGTTGCTACTACCTGCACATCATTGCGGTAGCCCTTCGGGAACAAAGGACGGATAGGTCTGTCAATGAGCCGGGCACAAAGAATGGCATCGCTGGACGGACGCCCTTCTCTCTTTATAAAACCGCCGGGAATTTTACCGGCAGCATACATCTTTTCTTCATAATCAACGGTCAGCGGAAAGAAATCCACGCCTTCCCGAGGCTCAGCCGAAGCTGTAGCCGTAACCAAAACGACCGTATCACCGTAGCGGACGAAGACGGCACCGTTTGCCTGTTTGGCCAGCTTGCCGTGTTCGATGACAAGTTTACGGCCGCCAAGCTCCATTTCAAAACTTTGCATATATTTGCCTCCCTAAAAACTTCTTACGAAGCTAAGTATTCGACAGATTTTATATTTATCCTTTAGATAGGATTGAATTGATAAGTACACCCTTGATGATATACAACAAAAAAGCGGGAAATATCCCGCTTTTTCTCCAGAAATCGCTTATTAGCCAATCGTAGCGCGGATGCCGAGCTTAGCGATGATGGAACGATAACGCTCGATGTCCGTCTTGTAAAGGTAGCTGAGGAGACGGCGGCGATGACCAACCATCTTCAGCAGGCCACGACGGGAATGATGGTCCTTCTTGTGCTCCTTCAGATGCTCAGTGAGGTACTGAATACGAGCAGTCAGCACAGCAATCTGTACTTCCGGCGAACCCGTGTCACCTTCGTGAACGGCATACTTTTTCATGATTTCCTGTTTTGCTTCCTGAGTCAGCATTGTGACATCCTCCTAATAAATAAAATATGTCCTGCAGCTAAGATGACGTCGGAGTACCTCGTAATCTGAGCTGTGGATAGCAGTGCAAAAACACCTTTGTAAGTATAACACAGCAAAGCGAGAGCTGTAAAGAAAAATTTACTGTTTTTCGCATACAAGGGCGGCATAATCCTTGATAAACTCCACAAACTGGACATCCACATCGGAAAAAGATTTGTCTTTGCTCCAGTTCAGCGTAATCTGTAAATCCTGCAGCGGTTTCAGCTGGCGGCGCACAAAATTTTTCTCCGTCCGGGTGACAAAATCAGGCAGGATTGACACGCCCATACCGTTGGCTACCAGTTGTTTAATGGTTTTCAGCTGCGAGGTACACAGCATGATATTGGGGACGAAACCTGCTTCATTGCAACGCCGGGACACCTCTTTATACTGGAAGGTTCTCGGCTGCTGCATGATAAATTTTTCATCCTTCAAGTCTGTAAAACTGAGGGAATCCTGACTTGTCAAAGGATGGGACGACGGCAGGCAGACACTCATGGTATCGCGCATGATGATAAAATTATCTTCCGTGGCTGTCCGCACCTCCCCCAGCACAATCCCAAAATCCAATTCACTTAAGGCCAGCTTATGCCTGACTTCGTCAGAATCGCTGTACTCATGCACATCAAGATTTATATTGGGAAAGGACTGCTGAAATTTGGTAAACAGGTCTGGAAAGAGATAGGCTTCCACCATCGGCGGCAGGCCGAATTTTATCGTTCCCTGATAATCACTGCGGTAACGCTGCATATCCTTCACCGCCAGGCTCATATCTCCCATTATCCGCTGGGCATGCAGTAAAAACGCCTGCCCGGCCTCGGTGAGATTTACTTTCTTCTGGCTGCGGTCAATCAGCATCAGCCCCAGTTCTGCTTCCAAGGCTTTGATGGCCTTGGTTACTGAGGGCTGGGACACATGCAGGGATTCTGCCGTCCGCGTAAAGTTTTTCCAATGACTAATGGCACAAAAATACTCCAACTGTCTAAATTCCATAAACAGGTTCGCTCCCCTATACATTTATAAGCAACATTCAGTCTATAAAATTATTCCGCTGTTTTATATCTATGCGGAATTTTTATCTATTCCCTGATACACATTATACTATAACTAAAAGTTTTTGTGGGGAGAATTTACACAAATCCCCTGAAAGGCTGGTTTTTGCCCTTCAGGGGATGGAAATTTTATTATTTTACAACAGCGCCGGTGCTGGCAGAAGTAGTCATCCGTGCATAACGGGCCAGATAGCCATGGTTGATTTTGGGCTCCGGCTGCTGCCAGTTCTGACGGCGGCGCGCCAGTTCTTCATCGCTGACAGACAGTTCCAATTTGCGGTTGGGAATGTCGATGATAATTTCATCACCGTCTTCAATCAGGGCGATGGGGCCGCCTTCCATGGCCTCGGGAGACACATGGCCGACACAGGCGCCCTGACTGGCACCGCTGAAACGGCCGTCGGTAATGAGGCCGACCTTAAGGCCGCGTCCTGTAATAACGGCCGTAGGATTGAGCATTTCCTGCATGCCCGGGCCGCCCTTGGGGCCTTCATAGCGAATGACAACTACATCACCGTCATGAATTTCCCCGGCCATAATAGCATCACAGGCTGCTGTTTCCGAGTCATAGCATTTGGCCTTGCCCTTGTAGGTCAGCATATCTTCGGCCACAGCCGAAGCCTTTACTACTGCGTAGTCGGGAGCCAGATTGCCCTTGAGAATGGCAATGCCGCCCTCATTGCGGTAAGGCGCATCAACCGGGTGGATAACATTGTTATCCTCTACCGGCGTGTTTTTGATTCTGTCGCCGATGGTGCCCGTCACTGTCAGGGCATCAAGATGAAGCAGGTCTTTTTTGGAAAGTTCGTTCATAACCGCGGAAATACCGCCTGCTTCATTGAGGTCTACCATGTGGTGCTTGCCAGCCGGGCTCAGCTTGGCAATATAAGGCGTGCGCCGGGAAATCTCGTCAAAGAGCGGTGCCGGAATCTCAATGCCTGCTTCATGGGCAATGGCCGTCAGATGCAGCACGGTATTGGATGAGCCGCCGATAGCCATATCCACGGAAATGGCATTTTCAAAGGCTTCCTTGGTCATGATGTCACGCGGACGGATATTTTTTTGCAAGAGTTCCATGACAACAGCTCCGGCGCGTTTGGCCAGCAGACGGCGGCCGCCGGTGTAAGCTGCCGGAATAGTGCCGTTGCCCGGCAGAGCCATGCCCAATACTTCCGTCAAAGAGTTCATGGTATTGGCGGTAAAAAGGCCAGCGCAGGAACCGCAGCCCGGACAGCATTTAGCTTCCAGCTCTGTCATTTCCTCTGCGCTCATATCGCCGGCGGCAAATTTACCAGCCGCTTCAAAGGCCTGACTGACGCTGATATCCCTGCCCTTGTAACGTCCGGGCAGCATCGGGCCGCCTGATACCACCACCGCCGGGATATTCAGACGGGCAGCTGCCATCAGCATACCAGGCACGACCTTGTCACAGTTCGGGATAAGTACCAGAGCATCAAAGCCGGAAGCCATGGTTACGGCTTCGATGGAATCAGCAATGAGTTCACGGCTGGCCAGAGAGTATTTCATCCCCGTGTGGCCCATGGCGATGCCATCACAGACGCCGATGGCCGGAAATTCGATTGGTGTGCCGCCGGCAGCCGCTACTCCCAGCTTTGCCGCCTCTGCGATTTCGCGCAGATGTATATGCCCGGGAATTATCTCATTGAAGGAATTGCAGATACCTACCAAAGGCTTTTGCAAGTCCTCGGGGCCAAAACCATTAGCATGAAACAAAGACCGATGAGCGCAACGGGTTGCGCCCTTTTTGACATTATCACTCAGCATATTTCCACTCTCCTAATTTTGGGATACGAAACTGTTTACAAGTTTACAACATTACAACTCAAAATTCAATACCCTGTTGTGCCTTAATCCCTTTTTGATAGGGATGCTTGATTTCCTTCATCTCCGTTACCAAATCAGCGCGTTCAATCAGGCTGTCACAGGCATCACGGCCCGTCAGGACAAGATGCAGCTCCTCGGGACGCAAATCCAAAAGCTCCTGCATATCCTGTTCCGTAATAAGTTCATATTTTACCGCATAATTTATTTCATCAAGGATAATTAAATCCCATTGCCCGTTTTTGATTTCTTCCTTGGCGCGCTGGAGGGTTTCAGCAGCGGCGGCCTTATGTTCATCCTGAGTCGTAGGGCCTTTATTCGTGAAGCCCAGCCCCCCCTGGTCGATTTCGATACGGTCGTCAATATTTTTCAAGGCCTCGATGGTCTTTAACTCACCGTAAGTACAGCCACCCTTTATGAACTGTAAAATAAGCACGCGGAAGCCGTCGCCCCATGCACGGATTGCCAGACCTAAGGCAGCCGTCGTTTTTCCTTTGCCATTTCCGGTATGTACTATTACTAAACCATGCTTTTTCATTCCACATCACCTCAAAAATATGCTATACTTATCTTATTATTATAATTACGTTAAAGTAGCTAAAAATCCTGTCAATGTTGGTGTTATTTATGAAGAAATTTTTGATACTATTGCTCGTTACGTTGGGATTTACGGTTTTATCTGCCTACATGGTGGAAAAAACTGACGTAATGGGGCTGCGTTCCATGACGCTGCAAACATCCTTTGATGAGCATGACGGTCACATGGTTCTGTCATGGGACCCTCTGCCCTATCCGTGTTTTTATAAAGTCGAGACCTACTCCCCCACTACCGGTTTGGTGGAGGGGGAACCGGCACAGCATTTTTGGGGCAGTACCATCACCATGACGGCCTCCTGCGATGTACCTGTTGGTGCAATTCCCATGAACTACCGTGTTACAGCCTATGGTATTTTCGGCCAGCTTACGGAGCCTTCGGAGCCAATACCAAACCCCGTACACAATCAGGAAACAGTAAAACCCGTTACTATTTATCACTACGGAGAAAACAATCCTGCCAGCCTGATGCCGTTCCTCGTCTGGCACAGCATTCCCAATGCCGTTTGCTATGAAGTGGAACTGCTGGGCGGCAAGCCTGCTCAGGAAGGCGGCACCGCTCACGACAAGGCTAATCATCTGGAAAGCACCCAGCAGATTTTTACCAACGGCTGGCAGGCAGACCTTAAAAAATACGCCAACCGCAAATTCATCTACTGGCGTGTCCGGGCTTTGGACATTCATCATCAGCCCATCGGCGAGTTTTCCCCGGCAGAGGAACTACATATCAATGCCGAGCTGCCGCAGCCCAATCATCCGCTGTTAAACGAGTTTGATAAAATGCCGGGCTTTACCATGCCGGTATATCCTGTCTATCAATGGATTCCCCTGCATAATGTTGCTCGGTATGAAGTAGAACTGATGGTCAAGCCGCCGGCAGAAGAAAATAATGCTTTTGCTACTCCGGATGCCGCCTGGCGCAATGTGGTAGATTCGGCTACCGCCTGCTATGACGAATACCCCCGTCCCTATGCTGGGGATTACTATTGGCGTGTCCGCGGTCTTGATAAAGCCAATAATCCCATCGGTGTCTGGTCTGATACGGCGCACTTTGTTGTCAAGCAACAGCCGGAGCGTGTGCCGGTGGCAGTTTTAGGCGACAGTATTACCCATGGCGGCGGCGCAGTGTCCAATTCTCCGGCCGCGCTGGAGTACAGCTATACGACTTATTTTGACTTCCCCTGCCTGAATATCGGACGCAGCGGTGACACATCCACCATGACTTTGCAGCGCTTTGATCAGGATGTACTGCCCTTTAAGCCCTTAAATCTCATCATTCTTACGGGCACCAACAGCCTCAGGGCGCCGAATATAAATCCTGAAATAATTATCAACGACTTAGCGGCCATCCGCCAAAAATGCGAAGCCAATGATATAAGGCCTGTATTCCTGACGCTCATGCCCATCAATCCGGCCAATATCCAGTTTGCTTTCCATACCACGACAGACAGACGCTGGGCGGCCAAACTCCAGCAGGTAAACGGCTGGATTCGCAGCCAGCCCCATTTCATAGATTTGGAACCATTCTTTTACGACCCCGGCCACAAGGTCATGGACACAAAATTCTCCATTGACGGGCTGCATCCCGACGTCTACGGGAAAATGCTGATGGGCGAAATCATCAATCAGCATAAGGACGTATTCCGCAAGTAAATACAAAAAGACAGGCAGTAACCTTTCTTACGCTTGGGGCTGAGGCCGCCAAACGTTTCGGAAAGATTACTGCCTGTTTTATTTTTATGACAGCATATCCACTAATTCTTCCGGGCTGATAAGTTTCGTGCCCACTTCTCTGGCTTTGACAGCCTTGCTGCTCGTGCTGTTGACATCCTGAATGACCAGAAAATCCGTCTTGCTGCTGACGGCCTTGCCTTCTTTGCCGCCGGCTTTTTCAATCAGCTCTACATAGTAGCTGCGCGGCTGAGCCATTTTGCCCGTGAGGACAAATATTTTTCCGGCGTAATCACCGGCAGGTGTCTTTGCCGGAACATAAGGCGCAATGGTCACATATTGTTCCAGCAGTCTGACAGCTGTCAAAAAGTTTTCCGAGGTGACAATCTCGGCCGTCTTAGGGCCGATGCCATTGATTTCCTGCAGCATTGCCTGCGGATTTTCGGCAGCCGCCATCTTTTGTGTCAAGTTTGACAAGTCACCGAAATTGTCGGCAAGGATTTTGCCGACATCACTGCCGATACCTGGCAGGCACAGGGCTTTGATAAAGCGCGGCAATTCCACATTTTGCCGGGCGGCGGCAATATTGCCGTACAGCTTTTCCGCTGACTTCCGTGCAAAGCCTTCCAGTGCTTCCAGCATTTCCACGGTAAAGGTAAAGAGCACAGTGTAATTAAGCTGCTTTACTGTATTTTGCTGTTTGGCATAATTTACCATCTTACGGGCGGTTTCTATGGACAGCCCGTCGATGTTTAATACGTCCTTGCTGCCCACAAAGGCAATGTCCTGAGCCAGACGTTCATCGCAGGCAGGATTTACGCAGAACTGCTGGCCGTTGACCTCTTCCAAGGGCTGTCCGCAGGAAGGACAGACAGCTAAAGTAATCTCTTCGGTGCCTTCCTCCAGAACTCTGGTGATTTGCGGTATGATTTCATTGGCCTTGTGAATCTCCACGGTAGCGCCGATTTTTAAGCCCAGTTCCTTAATCATGGCTGCGTTGTGCAGGGAAGCACGGGTAACTGTCGCCCCGTCTATTTCCACAGGGTCTACTATAGCCACAGGAGTAGCCTTGCGGCGTCCCATCTGCCAAATAACATCCCTTACCACCGTGACGAATTTCTCTGACAAGGCTTTGTAGGCGAAGCCATTACGGGGATGATGGGCGGTAAAGCCGAATTTTTCCAAACTGTTTTCCTGACAGCTCTTGAGCACTATACCGTCAATCGGCACAGTGTCTGCAGCTTTCAACGACTCATAATAGGCTTCAATTTCCGACAGAGCCGTATTCGGTGCTTTAAGTTCCACCATCTCTGTAACAGTAAAACTTGTCTGGTCACTGATTATTTTTTTTGCCGCCAGCGGCGTGATGTCCTCTCCCGGAATCTCATAGCAGACATAGCTCAGTAAATCAACAAAGGGGCTGCGTTCCTTGCGGCGCAGGATACCGGCTGCCGCATTGCGCATATTCTTCATGGGTTCTTCGCCCTGCACTGTCAGTTCTGCATTCATTTTGGCAAAGTTTTCCTGCGTGATGTAAACCTCGCCGCGTATGGCAAAGCCGCTGTTATTGACACCAGCACCTTCATAGCGGCTGATAAAGTTTGGCAGCACCTCACCAATCCGCCCACCCAGGCCCCGTGTAACAAAACGGCAGGAACCATCGGCGTTAGGATACGCTACGACTGTCAGGCCGTCATACTTAGGCTGTATCACCACCGGCCAAAGCTCGGCGGTTTTCTTTGCAAAATCAGCTTCGCTGTCTACGCCCTTCGTCCATTTGCTCAGGGAAGTAACCGGGCTGGGATGGGTAAACTTGTCAAACTCCCCGGACGCACTGCCGGGAACATAGTTTAAGTCCTCCGCACCGTATTTATCAATATATGACCTGCGCAAAGCGTCATATTCTTCATCAGCCAAAACAGGATTATCCAGCTCATAATATTCCCGGTCAGCCTTTTTTATCGCCGCCAGATGTTCTTCTCGTGTCACGTTTTTTCACCTTCTCCAATATGCCATTGCTGCTAACAATAAGCTGGCAGTAAGCCAGCCACAGAGAGATAGCTTTGCGGAGCGTTTGACGCGCATGCGTCTCAGCGAAGAAAAGTTATCTCTCTGTGACAGGCGTCTTAACGCCTCAATATCAAGGGAAATATTTCTATTTTTAAACCTTGCTTATCGGCGCATACTTCTGCATAAGCCCTTTCACTCCCTGTCCCGGGAAAGCAATTTTCAGCTCGACTTCTTCGCCTTCGCCCTTGACAGAAACCACCGTGCCTATGCCCCATTTGCCATGCTGCGCCTTGTCACCGACCTTCCACTGGACGCTGGTATCAGGACGGATAATACCTGTTTTCGGCTGGACATTGACACTGCGTTTTTGCAGGGAGTTCATTACTTCCAAAGCAGATTTGGCCTTGTCCGTAAAGGCGGCTGGCTTTGCCCCCATCTGTCTGGCGCTGGGCCGGAATGTCATGCTGCCGCTGCGCTGCTGGGCACCGTAGGTATTGGCATTGGCAAAGCCGTAAGTATTAGCTCTGGGGACTAAAGATTCCGTGTATTCCTCAGGTATTTCGCCTAAGAAACGAGAACGGATAGCCGGGCTGGTCTTGCCGTAAATGGTACGCTGCCGGGCACAGGTCAGATAGAGTTTCCTCTCCGCCCGAGTAATGCCCACATAACAGGTGCGCCGTTCCTCTTCAATTTCGTTTTCGTCCATGAGCGTTCGCGAATGAGGGAACAGACCTTCTTCCATGCCAATCATAAAGACCGTGGGAAATTCCAAGCCCTTGGCGGCGTGCAGAGTCATCAGCGTTACCCTGTCATCCTCTATTTCCGCATTATCAATATCGGAAACGAGCGACAAGGTTGACAGGAAGTTTTCCAAAGTGGGATTTTCCTCGCTCTTTTCAAAGTCTCTGGCCACGCCGATAAATTCCTTGAGGTTTTCAATACGGCTTTCGTTTTCCGGCTTGTTCTCTTCCTTGAGTTCACGCAGATATCCCGATTCATCCAGCACCTTTTCGATTAAGTCATCAATGTGCAGGTTGGCATAACAGCCCATATAGTTAAAGATAAAACTGGCAAAGAGTTCCAGCGGTTTCTTGGTACGGGCGGTCAGTCCGGGAATAGCATCCAAGGTATCCGGGTTCGAAATGACATCAAAGACCGTCAAGCCGTTTTCTTCGGCATAGGCGGTGATTTTGCCGAGACTGGCAGCCCCGAGGCCTCGTTTGGGCACGTTGATTATGCGCATGAGGCTGATGGTATCCAAGGGATTGTATATCACCCGTAAATAGGCCAGAATATCTTTTATTTCCTTGCGGTCATAGAATTTCAGCCCACCGACCATGGTATAGGGAATCCCGGAGCGCATGAAGGTTTCCTCTACAACACGGGATTGGGCGTTGGTACGATAGAGAATGGCAATATCGCCGTAGGAGGCATTGAAGATGGCCTTTTGCTTCATGACCGTCGTAGCGATGAACTGCGCCTCATCACGCTCGTCGCCGGCCTCATATATGGTAATTTTCTCGCCGGTGGCATTTTCCGTCCAGAGTTCCTTTTTTTTGCGGTTGATATTGTGTTCAATCACGGCATTGGCGGCAGCCAGAATGTTCTTAGTGGAACGGTAGTTCTGCTCCAGCTTGATGGTTCTGGCCTCGGGATAATCCTGCTCAAAATCCATGATATTGCGGATGTCTGCGCCGCGCCAGCCGTAAATTGACTGGTCAGCGTCACCAACAACGCAGAGGTTGTGATGCTTGGCGGCCAGAATTTTCGTCAGCTGGTACTGCGCACCATTGGTGTCCTGATACTCGTCCACCAGAATGTATTTAAAGCGGTTCTGGTATTTTTCCCGTACTTCCTCATGTTCTTCCAGCAGCAGGACGGAAACCATCAGCAAATCATCAAAGTCCAGCGCATTGTTTGTCCGCAGTTTTTTGGCATAGAGCTTGTATATATCAGCTACCTTTTGCTGGAAGAAATTATCGGCATCACGTTCCATGGCCTTTGGCCCCATAAGCTGGTTTTTCGCGTTGGAAATCGCGTTTTGGACAGCGCTGGGCGCATACTGCTTGGGGTCAAGGTTCATTTCCTTCAAGCACTCTTTGATGACCACCTGACTGTCACTGGAATCGTAAATGACAAAGTTGCGCTTATAAAGGCCGGTGGCCTCAATTTCCCGGCGCAGGAAACGCGCGCAAAAGGAATGGAAAGTGGAAAGCCACACATCCTTGGCGCCCTCGCCAATCATCCTGTCGACACGGTCGCGCATCTCTGTCGCGGCCTTGTTGGTAAAGGTAATGGCCAGAATATTCCACGGGGCAACGCCCTTGGCCAGAAGGTTGGCAATCTTACAGGTCAGCACCTTGGTTTTCCCCGAACCGGCGCCGGCCATGATGAGCAGCGGCCCGTCAGTATGCTCCACTGCTTTTGTCTGAGCTGGATTAAGTCCTGCAAATATATCCAAAATAGCCTCCTAAATTCTTGTTCAGAAATAAAACCGCCCTCTCCCGAAAGAGGGGCGGCTAAAAAATGTCGTTATTTGCTAATGCACTTCACAGCCTCGGAAAGGGGCGGAATAATCTGCTTCTTGCGGCTCATTACGCCGGGCAGGTAAACATGGGTACCGCTGGCATCCTTTTTGAAGGCTTCGCCGATAAGGGTCTTGGGCGAACCGGCATAAAGGAGGTAAGTTGCCTCTTCCAGAATATCCGTAACCATTACGAGGCTCATATCAAAGCCGTCATGTTCACAGATTTTCGTCATGGCCTCAATGAGCTGCGGTTCCAAATCCATGACTTCCTTGGTATCCATTACGGAAATCTGGCTGACAATGATGCGGTAATCGCCAATCTGGAACTCCTTCAAATCGTTCTTGGCAATTTCCGATGGGGTCATATCGCCAATGCCGGAACCGGCCTTGAGCATGGCCATACCGTACTCGTTGATATCCACACCGGCGATTTCTGCCAGACGCTGGGCGGTTTTCTTGTCGTATTCCGTGCAGGTCGGGGATTTAAAGAGCACCGTATCGGATATGATAGCGGACAGCAGGAGCCCGGCAACGGAGGCCGGAATGTCAATATCCTTCTGCCAGTGCATATTGGCCACGATGGTAGCAGTACAGCCGACAGGCTCAGCGTGGGTGAAAATCGGTTCACTGGTCTGAATGCCGCCCAGACGGTGATGGTCAACGATTTCCACAATCTTGGCTTCTTCAATGCCTTCTACGGCCTGACCGCGTTCATTATGGTCAACGAGAATAACCTGCTCACGTTCGGGAATCATGAGGTTGTCACGGCTCACCACGCCCACCAGCTTGCCGTTTTCCACAACAGGATAGTTGCGGTAATTGGTCTCTTCCATAGTGCCCTTGATATCGGAAAGCATATCAAGCGGCTTGAAGCAGACGGGATTTTCGTGCATGATACGGCGAATAGGCACGCACTGGTTAATGAGCCGTGCTACCGTGTAAGTGTCATACGGCGTAGACAGAACGAACATTCCTCTGGCTTCGGCAGCTTCTATTACATCAGCGGATACACGGCCGTTGCCCGTAACCACCAGACAGGAAATGCCCTGATTTACAATGTCGATGAGGGTTTCATCATGGCGGTCGCCTACGAGAACCACATCATTTTCATTGATGATGTTTTTAATCATGCTGATGGAACCGGCAGCAATGCGCACGTTGCCCTTGATGAAGTCCCCCTCCTCACCGGATACCAGCACCTTGCTGTCGGAGGCGGCAATGACATCGCGGAAACGCACGCGCATATCGGCCAGATTCTGCATGCCCAGTTCCTGGAAATAACGCTTGGCCAAATCCGAAACCGTCACGATACCAACCATTACGCCTTTGCTGTCCGTAACCGGCACAGAACGCAAATCATGCTCGCGCATAACCTCGCCCAGACGGCGCAGGGTATCATGCTGGCGTACTACAATCGTGGAATCTAGCATAACATCCTTGACACGGGGATACAAATCGGTCAGCAGTACCGGTTTTTCCACTTTGAAATGCTCCAGAGCAAATTTCGTTTCGGCATTAACCTTGCCAGCCCGGGCCGGGACAACATTCTCGCCAAGAGCCTGCTTCAAATGGGCATAGCCGATAGCGGAGCAGATAGAATCCGTATCCGGATTGCGATGACCGATAGTATAAATGGGTTTTGCGCTTTTCATAAAAGAAAATTCCTCCTCATATAAAAGACGATATGGTTAGATATCGTTTTAATTACAATTTACCTGTGTCAAGGCACCTGTCATTGTTTCCTGCAGACGGCTGTTGACCTTGATGTTTTCACCATGGGTTTGTGCCTCAGCGTCATGGCGCTGTGCCAGTTCGGCAAATTCCTGAGGCTTTTCAGCCCGTTTAACGGAAACATCCTTCGGCGCAGTAATGCCGATTTTGATTTTGCCGCCGCTGACCTTGACAATTGACACGACGATATTATCGCCAATCATAATTTCCTGGTTTGCTTTTCGGGTTAAGACCAGCAAAGTCCCATCCCCCCTTTATTCCGTTACTGTCAATGATACCACAAACATAAAGGTAATTTCAAATCTTGACAATGAAAAAACCTTCCAGAAGTCACAATTTCTGAAAGGTTTTTCTTATGACGTTACAATTTATTCCTTAACGTGATACTCAGCATCCCATAGTTCCGTCTCGTTGAAGAAAATGTGAATTTCCCTCTGGGCATTTTCCGGGCTGTCCGAAGCGTGTACCGCATTACGGCTGCCGCTGGTGGCAAAGAGCTTGCGGATGGTGCCTTCGGCGGCTTCTGCCGGGTTTGTCTTGCCATGCAGTTCACGAACGCGCTCAATGGCATTCTCCCCTTCCAGCACCATGGCAATGAGAGGGGCAGATATCATGAAGCCAACAAGGTCATTGTAGTACGGACGTCCAATATGCTCGGCATAATGGATGGAAGCCAGCCGCTCGTCCATTTTTAAAAGTTTCATACCGACAATGCGGAAGCCTTCCTGTTCGTAGCGCTTGATGATATCACCGCTGTGATGTTTGGCAAAAGCGTCAGGTTTAATGAGTACCAGTGTTTTTTCCATGTCTAAAAAATCCCCTTGCTTATTTATTTTTGCTTGTCGAGTTCATCCTGATAGATTTTGGCTACTTTGCTGTAGTTTTCAACGGAAACCTGCAGTGCCTCTATCTCGTCCTCGCGCAGGGCGCGGATGATTTGGGCAGGATTGCCGTAAACCAGAGAGTTGTCAGGTATCTTCTTGTGCTGGGTCAGCTGCGTGCCTGCACCAATGATGACATTGTTGCCGATTTCCGTATGGCCAAGGATAATGGAGCCCATACCGATAAGGCAGTTATTGCCAATTTTACGGGCATGTATGATGGCATTATGGCCAATGATGACGTTATCACCGATTTCCGTGGGTTCATCAAACATCACATGGATAGTGCTGTTGTCCTGAATGTCACATTTTTTGCCAATTTTAACCTGCTGGAAGTCACCGCGTACCACGGTGTTAAACCATAAATGGCTGCCTTCGCCGATTTCCACATCGCCTACGACAGTAGCCGAAGGTGCGATAAATACATCTTCCCCGATTGTGGGCGCTTTTCCTTTGTATGGCAGGATAGTGCTCATAAATACCGCCTCCTAGTTCGTCTAGTATAATTATTATTTCCTCTTATAGTATAGCAATTTATGCAAAATTGTGCAAATAAAAAGGAAAAGAAGAATTTTTATAAGCGCATATTACTCAGACTACGCAATCTCACTGCCATTGCTTGTTACTTCCTTCACCTTTTCAAATATGTGCGCAACTTCTGCAGTGTTCCCCTTGAACAATTGGGCAACATTGTTCATGCCCGCAAATGCAGGCTTCTTAATGTCCTGTGGAATCATCTCCCCATTCTTGGCTAAATAGTCAATGATACGCTTGACAAAATCAATCTGACGAAGATTTAAGCGATTTTCCTGCAAAAACTCGGCGAACACCGCTTCCAACGCTGCCCTGTCCATCCCCACAGTCTTACGCACCATAAGCCCTACAGGCCGTTGTCCATAAAGATTTCGATAATCTTCCTCTGTTCCCAATTCTTCCCACAGCACCCGCTCCAGTTCCCGCAAATCTACAGAAGTCAGCCGCGTATTCGTACGCAGCTTATGCACGGCAATATTATCCTGATGTTCCTTGAGGTAGCGCTCCACCTTTTTCTTGTAACTTTCCGAAGTCTGCTCCGGCGTAACCACATGCGTTTCCTTGACCATAAGGAGATTGTCGGTAAAATCCGTATAATAGATTTTCGTAGTCTCAGGTTCCAAGAATTTCAGTAAGTCACGCAGTTCTGTCCGTACTTTTTCGATTTTATCCACCGTCACATCATCCCAGTATTCAGGATAACGCACCTGTTGAATAAAGGCCTGTTTCGCCTTTATCTGCGGAATGGTCTGCAGATTCGGGGAACTAAGTTTGTCGGCAGTTTCCTCCACCTGCACGGTCTTCGTTGTAATATCCTTGGCCATCAGATAATCGTACATAATGCCGTACATCTTCTGGTCAAAGAACCGGGCCATTACATCATCATCCTGTGCTGGAATGATAGGAGCTATATGCTTGGAAATCTCCACCACATCTTCAGCTGTCAGCTTGGCCCAACTGCGTCTATCCCGATACTTCTCGATCTGCTGGCGATTCTGAATGACACGGAAGCTGTCATTATCCAGTGCCATCACTGTACCATGCAGTTCTGCATAGAGCTTTTGGGCAAACTCCTGCCGCTCCGCATCTTTATCCTTATACAGCAACAGATAAAGATTAGCCTGCAAATTGTAAATACGTTCTACCAGTGACGGCTGATTCTTGGATTCCTTCAGCTTATTGCCTTGGAGGCTGAAGTATTCAAAGTTCCCGCCATAGTCAAAGATATAAAAGTTCTTTTTACTCTGTCCCGGGCCAAAAAGGTCAGGGCAAAGACGCGTGCCGCGGCCTATCATCTGCCAGAACTTGCTGTAAGAACGCACCATCTTGAAGAACACCAGATTCAGCACTTCCGGCACATCAATGCCCGTGTCCAGCATATCTACCGACACCGCAATCTGCGGCATCTTTTCCGGCGTGCGGAAATCGTCAATGATTTGTTCATGATAATCAATGCTGCCATCCACCTGCTGAATGAACGCATCACCGAACTCGGGATACAGTTCATGGAAAATATCCACGATAAACTTTGCATGCTTCCGGTTCTTGGCAAAGATGATGGTCTTGCCCAGCTTATCCCCACCGTCAATATACTGACCCATGTCCATCAAATCCTTGATGACCATCTGCACCGTCTGACGATTGAATACATACTTGTTGAAGGCCGAACTTAAAATATCCGGGGCATTGTCACCAGCCAGCCCGAACACTTCCTCATAATGCTCTTTATCCTCTTCGCCGAGGTCTTTATAATGGAGTCCATTCTTCATTAAGTCCGTAGTACGCTCAAACTGTTCATGGGGAACCAGATAGCCTTGCTCTACAGCCTCGTCATACTGATAAGCAAAGGTAGGATTCCCTGCCTCCAGCTCAAACTGACGATAGGTATTCTTATCCACTTCATTCTTAGGCGTTGCCGTAAGGCCCAGCAGCATGGCATCGAAATACTGAAAAATCGCCTGATACCGCTGATAGATACTGCGATGGCTCTCGTCAATAATGATAAGGTCAAAGGAAGCTGGCGAAAACAATCTGCGTCCCTCGGGATTTTTCGCTGTATCAATGGCGTTCATCATCGTAGGATAGGTGCTGAAGATAATCCGCGCCGTCGCTGCATCATCCCGGCTGTCCATAAGGCTGGCCAGGGGAATCTCATTGCTGAAGAAATCCATAAAGCTGCGCTTGGCCTGGCGCACCAACGCAGTACGGTCAGCCAAAAACAAAATACGCTTTACCCAGCCGCCACGAAATAATACATCCGACAAACTGATGGCTACACGGGTCTTGCCTGTCCCCGTTGCCTGCACAATCAGCGCTTTCCTGCGCTTTTTGTCAAACGCCTCTTCCACCGCCTTGACCGCTTCTATCTGGTAAGGCCTGCCTGCAATATCGTGATTCGGCTCAACCTCTGCCAAAGTCTGCTGCATACCGCGCCTGTCCATGCGCATCTGCAAATCGTCCTGCGTAAAGAACCCCGACACATCGCGGCGGGGATACCCGCCCTGCTCATCGAGAAATACCGTACGCAGACCATTGGTCATAAAGATAAAGGGACGTCGGCCATACTTCGCCTCATAACTATTGGCATATAGTTCTGCCTGTTTTGCCCCTTTCTCCGGGTCGAAACTCGTACGCTTGGCCTCCACAATGGCCAAAGGCTTCTGGTCTCTGCCATAAAGCACATAATCCGAAAAGCCTGTATTGGAGGCATTAGGCATGCCGGAAACTTCTTCCTCAATACGGCAGTTATCGCCAATTATCCAGCCTGCTGCTTCGAGGTCATAATCAATATAGCGCTTGCGGGTTTCCGCTTCCGTAATCGGATTGACATGGAAAGCTCCCTGTGCCTGACGTTCCTTGCGCAGACGAGTAAGTTCCTGTTGAAGCTGTTCGTTCTTCGCCCTTATGTCATCCAGTTCCTGATTCTTTTCCTCCAGCTCATGCTGTTTCTGAGCCAGGGCGGCATCTTTCTTCGCGATATTCTCTGCCTGCTTTTGGATTTCCTGCTGACTGACCGTTGCCTTATCATCAGGCGAGGGCAAAAGACTTTCATCGAAAACCATTTCTCCCTGAATTGCTGTATAGCAATAGGCCATCCAACTCAGAAACTCAAAGAGAATTCTAAGCGCCAGTACACCATCCCCATGCGTAAGGGGACTGCCGCCATGAGCGGCCCTGTTGCCGAACAAACGCAGCTGGTCAAGCATGTGAAGCAGCTTTTCATCCCCAACCACTTCACAAAAGCCCCTATCTTTCAGCAGGGCAAAAAGGTCTCTATCCTTGCCGTATTTATATGGGTCACTAGTATCCATTCCCTCTGCACGATAAACCCATTTAATGCCAAGCTCCATAGCCGAACGCCCAAAGATAGCCGCCACTTCCGGCGCAATCGCCATCCCCTGTTCTGCTTTTATGGCCCGCTCGGCTATATTAACCCATTGGGGTTCCTGATTCACAAATTCAAAATTTGAGGCCATAATTTCCCCTCCCTGTCATTTAACAGAGCACTATTCCTCATTCCTCGTTATAGCAGAAAAACCGCCCTCATACGAGAACGGTTCTCTCCAATCAGAATAGCTATCTGGCAGGCATCCGCTTCTCCTGCATCTACTCGAGTTTACTCTGTCATGCCATCGGCGTGTGGTCCGGACGAAATCTACCACCTCAAATAACTATTCCTTTGTTACTTACATTGTACTACCGTTTCTCATTACTGTAAAGGTTAATAACGCTATTATAGGTGCACATTAAAGAACGGGTCAATATTATTAACTTTATTTTCCAGCACGTTCTTTAATATAAAATTCACAACATCATCACCATTTATCTCCATAGTATCTTTATGCATATAGTATGATACTTCAAATGATATTTTTTTGATTTTTAATAAATCTATACCATCCTTGCCATAATCTATATATGTCGGCATCAAAAATTCTTTTTCAATAATTGCACAAGATTCATTATGACCATACTCTTTTATTAACTCATTTTCTAATCCGTGCAAAGAAATGATTTTTTCCTTCCTTTCATTATAAATAAATATTTCATTTGAACGACCAATAATTTTTATATCCGATGATAAATCCGGGTAATTAGTTCTTAACCATTCTCCATCAATCCCTACTTTCAGTTTGTTTATATCATGTCCCACTATAGTAAAATTAATTTTGATATCTTTTATGTATCCATCCCAATCTTTGTCATTTGGCTTCCGCAACTCATATAATAGAATATCATTAGCTTCTGCATATGCTTTTGCTCCCTTTTGATAACCAGCTTTTGTAACAAATATTCCCTTTGGATGACCCGGCAGGTCATCAATAACACTCTTAAACGTCAGAAGTTTATCTTGTGATACTTTTCTGTTGTAGTCCTTTGCCTGAACTATCGTAGCATAATTAGAGATGCCATCAGAAAATTCCCAATAAACATCTATTTGATGAGTTGTACTTTTGCCTTGAAGCGTAACATTATGCTCTACTTTTATGTTTTTTACAAACTTTTGATCAAGAATTGATTGAAACACTTTTTGGACTATTAGTTCATATTCTTCCCCTGTATTTTTCATATACAATTCTGTCTCCTCATCTTAATTCTTCACTATCCAACTGCTTTACATAATTCAAATATTTCTGTAACAGCCTCATTTGGTCTTGAATATTATAGAAAAAAGTAACATAAGGTAGCATAGTATTCCCGTTAAGTTCCTTACGTTGAAACTTTCCAAGCCAATCATATTTTTCATCTGCAATTTCCCTCGAAATACAGTCTGTTGCCTTTTCGTTTCCAAATTTTGTCTTCAATGCACCAAGAATATTCCCCCTCATATCAAGGTCAACTGACTTTGTGACAAATTCCAACAATATTTTCTCTAACGGATCATTATACTTGAAATCTATATTTTCTAACATTCGCAACATATAATTTCAAAGGTCTTCCTCTGCACGATAAAATAACTCTATCGATGGCTCTAAGAAACCTTCACTAAGATACATTGAAGGCCAATACATATCGGCCATATCTGAAAAACTAAATATATGCTCAAATGGATGCTCAAAATCCACCTTTCCCCAGTTACATCTTCTCGTTGTCACTGAAATATAAAACCTTGAATATCTCCGTATAAGAGTCTCCATATACTTATCATATCGTTTAATAGTCATTATTTCATCTTTACGTTTCACAGCCTCATCTTGCTTGTCAAAAGTGTATTGAACGAACAAAACTGTAACAATAATTCCTATAAAACCTGTGGATATTCCAATAAGGATATTATTTATAACATTTGCAGTTTCCACTGACATGACATTTTCACCAATTGTTGAAAATGTCATGCAAATAAGCGTCGCACTGAGTACAAACAGCACTCCTGAAACTTTTCTAGCTGCATTAAAAAACCATCTATTCATAGCCCCCATTACCTCATTTAATATATTCTATACGCACATTTACCTTCCATAATTAAAATTTATATTTAGTTTAATGTAAGCATTACCATCAATATATATTTATCTAAAACAGTCTTGCATTAGTTTGTTTTTTAGAATTTGCAACATGTCAATATTTTTCTGGATAACAATTTTCGATTTGTCGACTTGCTTAACAAAAGATACATATTCATTTTGAAGGACAATCGGTGGAACCAATAGTCTAAGGCTTTTGATGGCATCAAAATTTAATCCAGCTTTGACAGCTGATTGATTTTTCGCATCAAATTGTCGTTTCCCGGCATCGCTTTCCATAAAATATGAAACATAACTAGGATTGATTTGCTCTTGCTTCAAGCGAATACAAGTCAGATGTTGATTGATATATGCCCCTCGTTTCTCAATCTCTCTAGATACAACACCCGTTCTACCTAAATCAGCAGTAATACTTATGAGCAAGTCACCTTCACGCACTTTTGTACGTTGTGCTTCTACGTTGTTTGGTGGTATCACATGTTGTACATTATCCAATGTAATACGATTATTTTTTACATTTTTAATCGTAATGAATATCTCTCCATCATCAGAGAAGTATTTCGACCAGCCTCGTGAGCCAGAAGTCAAAAATTCGATATATTCCTCAAGTCTATGTTCAGTCCATCCCATTGGATTAGTCACAGGGTCACCAAACATCTCTACAAACCGTGATTTGACAAGTTCATCAGCTACAGAAAGAGCCCGTTGACGATTAGCTATCATCCTATCTATCTGCATCACAGTATGCGCAATTTCTTTTTGCTTAGATATTGATGGCACATCAATATCAGTCTGCTTTAAGTCATTTACCGAAAAGCTTGCTTGATTTACTGATTTTTTGGTTATCCTAGGTAATTGTCTTAAGAATTTCAACGAATTCAGTGCTATATAAGCATATTTCGGCTCTAATATTTTCTTTTTAGGGCGCAACACCAGTAAGTTCATTCCATGAATCAATACTTCGCCATCAATTTTATTATATAAAGCTGTTTTCCCTAAATGTTGAACACTATTTATATGCGACATCAAAATGTCACCATCTTGCAATACATAATCTTGATATTTTCCAACATCAAAAATATCTGCATAACCACATTTATTCCTGTCAACTACTCTGTTAGATATCGTTTCAATTCGTGTTATAGGAATTCCTGTAGCATTGTCGTATTGTTTTATTGAAGCGCCATTACGAATTAACGAAAACGCATCTGCTAATTTCATTTTTTCATCTCCCACAACTTTTCCATATTATTTTCTATGTATATTTCTGCTATTTGTTTTATCGCTGCAAGATTATCCCTAGTAAATTTATGGTCAAAAAATACAATATGCCAATCATCATTATCAGCAATATCTTTAACCAGTACTACACATACTGGATTTTCTTTTTTGACTACCTCACGAATGGATTGTCTTTTCAATGTCACAGGGTAGTCTTCTTTTGCTCTACGGAATCCCAAAGACACAACGCAACGTGTATCACCTGCAAAGTAATCAGCATTGATATGTATATCGTTGTTTATAGATTCACCAATCCAAAACTTATTATATAGCAACTCTGGTAGATAATTCAAAACCGACAGCTTCATATTGGTAAATCCATTGGGATTAAAGCGTATTTTATGGGGTGAAAGCATCTTATTCAGGCACATTTTATAAAAATCTCTAGGACTTACATAATCAGCATATTTAATCCCAGTCAAATGCTGAAAGTTATTTTGAGTGAATTTTATCTTTTTATGTTCTATTGTCCCTGAAACTAAGTCTTTATATATTATAATGAAAATTCGTCCTGCTAATTTTTCCTTATAACCTTGCGCTGCTGCAACCAAAATATTAATAGCTTGTTGCGCAGTATATCTCTTTATTCCCAAAATAACACCTCAATACAATAAATGAGGCCATCAAAGTGATGGCCTCGAATCCGCCGATTTTTCTGTCGTCCCCCGACATCATCAGCCCTTACGTCTGACAGTTGTTTGGAGTTTTTCCGTCGCTCCCCGACATCACTGGCCCTTACGTCCAGCATTCATTTGGGATTTTTTAGGTGTCGGCACACCATTTCCTACTTGTATTATACAATTTTTTCCTTCATTACGCAAGACTACAACGGATTTTAACCTTGTCCCAGTAGTTCGCGTAATTTTTCCATAGCATTATTAAAATCCATATTCAACTCGTCCAATTTTGTCATCAACTCCAACGTGCTAGGATATTCCACCGGCACATACTCAATTTCCTTATACTTATTGATAGACAAGTCATATCCGTTCTGCCGGATTTCCTCCACCGGCACAAAGAAGCTCTGCTCCGTGCGTTTGCGGCCTTCTTCCTGTTCCAGATTCTTAAAGCGGGCGATAATGTCAGGAATATCGTTGTCCTCAATCTCCTGCCGCTTATCGTCAAGGCTGTAACCATCGGCCTGCATGTCGTAGAACCAAACCTTATCCGTACCACCTGCATTTGTCTTGGTAAAGAAAAGTATTGCCGTTGACACGCCTGCATAAGGCTTGAACACACCGCTGGGCATGGAGATTACTGCCGTCAATTTGTTGTTATCCACAATTTCCTTGCGCAACGCCTGATGTGCCTTGGAAGAACCAAAGAGCACGCCATCCGGCACGATAACCGCTGCTCTGCCGCCCAATTTCAAGATGCGCAGGAACAGCGCGAGGAAAAGCAGTTCTGTTTTCTTCGTCTTGGTGACACGCAGCAGACTTTCCTCCACCGTTTCACTGTCCAGAGAACCCTTAAACGGAGGATTGGCCAGGCAGAGGGTATAAAGCTCCTTATCGGAATTATTCTTGGAAAGGCTGTCCTTATAATCTATCCCCGGATTTTCTACGCCATGAAGCATCATGTTCATGGTACCAATGCGCAACATGGTGGGGTCGGTATCAAACCCGTGGAACATCGCAGAATTAAAATGCTGTGCCTGTTCATCATCCAAGAGCATATCGCCGTGATTTTCACGAACAAATTCTTCAGCGGCTACCAAAAATCCTGCTGTTCCCATAGCCGGGTCTACGATGATATCCGAAGGCTGCGGCGATGCCATTTCCACCATCATCTTGATGATATGGCGGGGCGTACGGAACTGACCGTTGATTTTGGAGGATGCCAGCTTGGACAGCATGTATTCGTACAAATCGCCCTTGCTGTCCCGCTCCGTCAAATCCAGCTTGTCTATTCCCTCAATGATTTTCGCCAGTTTGTCCGGTGCGGAAATCTGAAATGTCGCATCCTTCATAAAACGGGTATAGGACGCATCATCATCCGGATGCAGAGTCTTGATAAAAGGAAAAATCTCCTCCTGCATAAGCTGAAACTGCACAGCTGGCGCTAAGTTCTTGAACTTACTCCATCGATAATTCTGTTGATCCGGGCCAAAGATTTTTTCCTCATTTTCAAAGCCCAACAACGCCGCATTGGCTTCGTTCTCTGTCTCTATATCATCTAGCTGCTTAATAAACAGCAAATAGGTAAACTGCTCGATAACCAAAAGCGGATTGGTCAGCCCACCTGTCCAAAATGTATCCCAAATCTGGTCTACTTTATTTCTTTCTTCTCCAACTAACATCCGGCGTTCCTCCTGCTTTAACAATATAAACTTATTGTATAATTTATCACCATAGATGTCAAAAAA
>FLNX01004568.1_pt1 | contig 35546 bp, 38 predicted proteins | sample 1140341 | NCBI WGS metagenome assembly FLNX01 (sample SAMEA3878208, study PRJEB12797) | bioreactor metagenome | biome: Moose rumen | place: Sweden | collected 2011-10 | reverse complement strand
TGCCGCACCGAAACCTGCTGCCAAGCCTGCCGCCAAACCGGCAGCCGCTGCCGCACAGAAGAAGGGTCATCAGAGCCAGTCGGTACGTGTAGATATCGACAAGCTGGATACACTGATGAACCTCATGGGCGAACTCGTTATCAACAAGGTTCGTCTGGAGCAGATTGGACAGGCTCACCGTTTGAGCGAACTCACTGAGACGCTGGAACAGATGGACCGCGTTACCACCGATTTGCAGAACATCGTTATGAAGGTCCGCATGGTGCCGGTAAGCGCGGTATTCAACCGCTTCCCCCGTATGGTGCGCGACGTATCCAAAGAATTGAATAAAGAGATAAACCTGACCATCGAAGGTGAGGAAACAGAACTCGACCGTACCGTTATCGACGAAATCGGCGACCCGATTATGCACCTGCTGCGTAACTCTCTCGACCACGGTGTTGAACATCCTGATGACCGTGAAGCCAAGGGCAAACCCCGTACCGGTGAAGTCGGACTTATCGCCCGTCATGAAGGCAACAACGTGGTCATCATGGTTACTGATGACGGCAGCGGCATTGACGCCAACAAGATTCGTAAAAAGGCCATTGAAAAGGGCATGATTTCTCAGGAAGAGGCCGAGAAACTGGATGATGCCGATGCAGTCCGCTTGATCTTCCTGCCGGGCTTCTCCACCGCCGAGCAGATTACGGATATTTCCGGGCGCGGCGTAGGCATGGACGTGGTTCGCAGCAAGATTGAATCCCTGTCCGGTCATGTAGATGTTGAGACCAAGATTGACGAAGGCTCTGTATTCAAGATTAAACTACCTTTGACACTGGCTATTATTCAGGCAATGCTGGTCAAGGTGCAGGAAGAAATCTATGCTATTCCGTTAGGCTCCATCGACAGCACTATAAACATCCAGCCCACGGATATCAAGACAGTGCGTAATCGTGAAGTCATCGTGCTGCGCGGCGAGATTATACCGATTATCCGCATGGAGGAAACCTTGCAGGTACCGCATGTGAAAGATTCTGATGAAATTTTCGTTGTGGTTGTACATGCCGGCGAAGCCAAAGCTGGTATCGTAGTCGACAACCTTATCGGTCAGCAGGAAATCGTAATCAAGACGCTGGGCAACCTGTTCACGGGTCTTAAGATGTTCTCCGGCGCAACGGTTCTCGGCGATGGCCGTGTAGCGTTGATTCTTGATGTAGCTACGATAATGCAGCAGTAAGAGGAGGCAGTAACGATGGCAAACGAAGAAAACAAGCAAAATGATGAAGTGCAGGTAGTGGCCTTTAAGCTTCGCGACGAAGAATATGGCGTAAGCATTCTTAATGTCCAGGAAATCCGCAATATGACGGACATTACCCGTGTACCTTTTGCCGCTGACTTTATCAAGGGTGTCATTAACCTGCGCGGCTCGGTCTTGCCGGTTATCGACCTGAAGAAACGTCTGGGACTTGCGGAAACCCCCTATACGGAAAATACCCGTATTGTGACGGTGACGGTGGACGAGCTGCATGTAGGCATGCTGGTAGACGCTGTGACCGAGGTGCTCACAATCGGCAGCAAGACGGTGGATACCAAGAAGGCTACCAATGACCGCAGCGGCTCCCGGTTCCTCAATGGTATCGGCAATGTTGACGGGCGTTTGATTATCATGCTCAACTTAGAGGAAATTATAGGCGCTACTGGTGATGGGAAGTAACTTTAAAATGAGGTGTCGAATATGACCGATGAATTAAATCTTTCCGCCAATCAGCTTGACGCGTTGCGTGAGATTGGTAACGTTGGTGCGGGAAATTCGGCTACGGCTCTTTCCCAGGTCATCAATCGGAGAATTGATATGAACGTGCCCAAGGTTTCCATGGTACCGCTGGAAGCGGTACCTGACCTTGTGGGCGGCCCGGATGCGGTAGTTGTCGGGATATTCATGCGTGTTTACGGTAAAGCGCCCAGCAATATCCTGTTCCTGCTGCCGCAGAAATCGGCCTTTTATCTGGTGGATACTCTGATGGGCAAGCCTCGTGGGCAGACTACCAGTCTGGATTTTATGGACGAATCAGCCCTGATGGAGATAGGCAACATTCTTTCGGGTGCATATTTAAACGCATTCTTTACTTTCACCCAAATTACCATGCTGCCCTCTATCCCGGCGCTGGCCATGGATATGGCAGGAGCGCTCTTGAATGTTGTGCTGGCACAGCTGGGGCAGATGGGTGACAGAGCCTTGGTTATTGAGACGGAATTCCTGTCTGAGGATGATGGCATCAACGGTCAGTTCTTCCTCGTGCCGGATCCAGGTTCTTTGGAGACAATAATTCGTGCTGTAGGAGTTGAGTAATATGGCAGATCTTATCAGAGTCGGCATGGCCGATTATAAAGTTGGCTCTGCTCCATCAACAATCATCAGCTATGGCCTTGGATCCTGCATCGGGATTTCGCTTTATGACCCCCAGACGAAAATCGGTGGGTTATTGCACATAATGCTTCCCGATAGTACACAGGCTCGCCCGACAGAAAACCCGGCGAAGTTTGCGGATACAGGATTACCGCTGATGCTCAAGGACGTATTGGCACTGGGAGCTAACCGTGCCCGTTTAGTGGCCAAAATTGCCGGTGGAGCACAGATGTTTGCTTTTCAGAATGCTACCGATATTATGAAGGTTGGTGCCCGTAATGCAGAGGCCGCCAAGAAAATCCTCAAGGATTTGAACATCAAAATTATCGCCGAAGATACGGGCGGCACTTATGGACGTACCGTATCTATCGACCTTAATAACGGCGTATATAAGGTCAAGACCATTGATAAAGGCGAAAAAGAGATTTGATTTTGGGATTAGTAGGTGAGACTTTGGCTAAGTTATATGCAGCTGTGGTATTCGCTTTTATCGCTGCCCTGGTTATCATCATAACGGGGCTTTCCAGCGATGCACGGGGCGTGACAGTGTTTTTCCGCAGTGTGGTGGGCTTTATCAGCTCAGGCTTATGCGTCTATATTGTGCTGAGGATTTTAGCTGCTAAGGATATCGTCGATTTTGACGATTTGCTGAAAATTCCTGACGTAGCCGAAGTGGAGGAAGAGGGTATGGAGGCCGATGCCGAGGAAGCCCCGGAAACAGAAGGCAGCCCCGGACAGGAGACTGGCGAGGCGGATAAGGAAGAAGAAGGAGCAGAAGCTCAGTTCGAGCCGCTGTCCAGTGATAATCTGACCAGAATGGAGTCGCCGGAACAGATGTAGTTTAGATTTTGCGTTTATGGTTGATGTGATTGGGAGGAGGGCGTTCGGTGGATTCATTGCAGATAGTAGATGAAGCGCCGGCTATAGATGTCGCTTCCCTGTGGCAAAGCTATTTTACAGAGAAAAATGTAGAATTACGCAACCAGCTGGCCGAGTATTATCTGCCTCTGGTCAAGCTGGTTGCGGGACGGCTTGCCATCAGCTTGCCGGCCCATGTAGACCGGGACGATTTGCTATCCAGTGGTTTTTTCGGGTTGTTGGATGCCATTGACCGCTATGATATCGAGCGTAAGAATAAATTTGAAACTTATGCAGGTATCAGGATTCGCGGTGCAATGCTGGATTACCTGAGGTCAAAAGACTGGCTGCCGGTGGCAATACGTCAGCGTATCCGCCGCTATGAGCAGGCGATGTTTGATCTGGAAAATAAATTGGGACGGCCTGCAACCGATGAAGAATTGGCCACAGAATTAGAAGTAACGGTAAAAGACCTGCAGACGCTGGAAAGTCAGCTCAGTGTTGCTACGGTTATTCCGCTGGATGATTACCTGCGGACGGACGCACCTGTAAACGGCGAGCCGGGGCCTTCTGACCGTCTGGAAAAAGCCGAGACCAAGGAATTGCTCATGAAGGCTATTGAACGGCTGCCGGAAAAAGAGAAAAAAGTAGTAGCGCTTTACTATTATGAAGAAATGACTTTGAAAGAAATCAGCTTAGTCCTTAATCTCTCAGAAGCACGGATATCCCAAATCCACACGAAAGCGATTTTTCGGATGCGCGGGTATCTGGCCCGGATGAAGGCGAGCTTGGTATAAGAATTTCAGTCTAGGGGGGAAGCAGCATGGATGACCAGACATTACGCCCGGCAGTTGGCGGAACGGATATAGGTTATCGCGTAGAATTCCTTCAGGATGGTATCTATGTAACGGTATATCCCAGCAGTGGCTCGGAGATGCTCTTTGAACTGTCGGATGTACGTCAGACCTTGCATGATAACGATGTCAACGATTATGATGTCATAGAGCTGTCGAAGATAATCCGTGAGGCGGCAGGACAGCCGCGCAAGATTGCCGATGGATTTTCAGAGCTGCCGGAAGAAGAGGACGAGACAGCGCAGGAGGAGGTTGCCGCGACCTCTGATGACGGAGGACAGGCTGCCGCAGAACCTGAAGATGAGGAATTTGCCGGCATTGTTTTGGATATCAGCCGTGACCAGATGCTGGTTACTGTCCGCTATGATACGAGCAAGGGCACAAAAATACCACCGGAAGAGGATATCAGGGCAGCGCTTGAGGAAAAAGGCGTTGTTTACGGCATCAATGACGAGGCTATCAAAGAGGGTGTACGCAGTCTGTCGCCCTTTGTGGCAGCTGAAGGGCTGCAGGTAAGGCACGGCGAAAACGCCCGGATTGAGCGCAAATTTGATTTGTCAGGCAAGGGCAAACCCAAGATTGACGAATATGACCATGCCGATTACAAGGATATGAATCTGTTTGTACTGGCCAAGAAGGGTGAACTGCTGGCGGTACGCATTCCCCAGACGGAAGGAGAGCCGGGCAAGACGGTGTTTGGCACTGACGTTCCGGCGCGCAATGGCAGACCTATTCCCATTCCGCAGGGAAAAAATACGGAAGTCCGCAACGATAATGAGCTTTATGCCACCATTGACGGTCAGATTGTGGATTCCACGCGGAAGATTGACATTGATCCCCATCTGGAAATCCGCAGCAGTGTCGGTCCGGCTACGGGCAATATCGACTTTACCGGCGGTGTCAGCATCAAGGGCAACGTGGAAGATGGCTTTATCGTCAAGGCCACGGGCGATGTCGAAATCGGCGGCATGGTAAACGGGGCGCAGGTAGAAGGCCGCAATGTAGTCATTAAAGGCGGTATCAATGGCCAGAACAAAGGGCAGATAAAAGCTGTCGAGGATGTGCAGGCGATGTTTGCGGAAAATGCCAGCATCGAGGCCGGCCGTGATGTCAGCATTATGGATGCAATCCTGCATTCCAAGATACGGGCAGGCAACCGCGTCTATGCTGAAGAAAAGCGCGGCATCATCATTGGCGGCAGTATTGCTGCCGGGGAGGAAATCCGCTGCAAGATGGTCGGCAATGCCGCTGCCGTGGCAACAAAAATGTCGGTGGGTGTTGACCCGGCACTGCAAAAGCAGTACACGGAACTATGCCGTGAATGCAAGGAGGACAAGGCGCGGTTAAAGCAAATCACGCAGATGCTCAACACGCTGGGCAAGATTGATGTGAGCCGCCTGCCCCAGCAGCGCATCGACCAAATCAATGCGCTGACGAGATCGCAGTTCCCGCTGGCCGGAAAAATCAAACGCGCCGAAAAGGAAATCATGGCCTTGGAAGAGGCTATGAACCGCATGAACGATGGCAAGATTCGCGTGGCGGACACGGTTTATGCCGGCACGAGAATCTCCATCAATTCCATTATCATGAATGTGCAAAGCAGTATCCGGCGGTGCTTGCTGACCGTAAAGGATGACCGCATTAACATCGGCACGTATTAAGTTTGAGGGCATCGGCGGATGCCCTCAATTCGTATATGAAAGGAAAGAAGGGGAGCAATATGGATGTCAGCCCAATGAGTATGCAGATGATAGTACCACGCTCAACGGATGCAGGACAGGTACAGCACAACCTCAATCAGGCCAGTGCCCTCCAGTCTGATTATCAGGCATTGGAGCAAAAAAATGATGATAAGCTGAAGCAAAAACAGGTACGCGGCAAGGAAAATCCCGAGGACGGGCGCATAAAGGATGACCCCGAACGCCAGCGCAACCGGGGCGGCAGCGGTGGTGGAGGCCGCCGAAGCAGTGCCGGGCAGACGGAGGAACCGCCTGAGGAGCCTATGGTAAAAATGGCACAGGACCCGTCACGGGGGCAGCTCTTGGATATCAGTCTGTGAGTATATCTCTTGCCTCGTTGAAACGCTGATTTGAGCAATTTCGCATTGCGAAATATTGGACAATGGCGTTATAATAAATAGGCATAGACATACTAGGGAGGGTTTTATTTTTAGCGTATGGTTCCAGAAGTATTAGGTTTATTGATTATAATAGGGGCACTGTTGGTGCTGATTGTCAAATTTGTATCCCAGCGGCAAAAAAGTGTGGATACGGAAGAACTGCGGGTATCGACCGAGCAGCTGAAAGCAGAGCTGGCGCACTCCGCCGATGCAGTCATTGCCCGGATGGGCGGGCACATCAAGCATTTGGAGGATCTGCTGTACAAGGCTGACGAGCGCAATGCACGTCTGGAAGCCGGACTGGAAGAGTATCGCCGTCTGGCAGGCGAACTGGAGCAGCGCTCGGCGGAACTCAACCGCGATTTAGCGGACGCCCGTAAGACGATTGCCGAGCTGGCCGCCTATCAGTCAAGGCCAATCATGCCGCCTGTAAGCCCCGTGGTGGCACAGCCGCTGCCGTCCCCCATGCAGCAGCCGGCAGCCCCGATGATGGAAAGGGTAGATGCTCAGGACTTTGCCAGCGTACTGCAAAACTCTCTGGACAGGGACGCGGCGGCAGAGGCAGCGCAGACAGAAGAAACAATGGCAGATGCACAGCAGGCTGCCGGTTTGGCTGAAGCCATGAACCGCAGCAGTGAGGACGTAGAACCGGCACCTGAGCCACAGGCGGCAGAGGAAGAGCCGCTACAGGAAACTGCCGGTACAATACACTCACCCAATGCAGCCAAGGCCAAAGCCCTGCTACGCAGCGGCTACACCGTCGAGCAGACTGCCAGAGAAACCGGTCTGGGCCGTGGGGCTATCGAACTGTTGCGCGAAATGAACAAACGTGAATTGGAATAAAAAATGGCAATAAAAAAACCTGCTCCTAAGAGCAGGCTTTTTTCTATCTCATCTGAGACTTATTTAGCGAGTGCGTTCACTTTGCGAGCCAGACGGGACTTTTTGCGAGCAGCGCAGTTCTTGTGGAACACGTGGTTCGCAGCAGCCATATCAATCGTCTTGCAAGCAGCGGTGAGGAGGGATTTAGCCTCTTCGGCGTTTCCAGCCTCAACAGCGTCGAGAACACGACGGGAAGCAGTGCGTACACGGGATTTCTCGGCAGCGTTCTTCGCATGGCGCTTAGCGTCAGATTTTACACTAAGAATAGATGCTTTAATATTCGGCAAGTAGTTCACCCCCCTCAATTGATTCGTTACCTTGCTATTTTAGCACGCCCATTTCTAAAAAGCAATACTTTTATTTTACCAAGGGCTATATTTCTTGCAGGTAAGGGGGCAAATAGGGTATAATATCATTTATTGAAAGACGTTGGAAAGGAAAATGAAAATGCAGAACAAGAATATCCGCAATTTCTCGATTATCGCCCATATCGACCATGGCAAATCCACGATTGCGGACCGCTTGATTGAATATACGGGCACGTTGTCCCAGCGCGAAATGGAAGCGCAGGTGCTCGACAGCATGGACCTTGAACGGGAGCGCGGTATTACCATCAAGGCTCAGACCGTGCGTCTTGACTACAAGGGCAAAGATGGGCAGCTGTATCAGCTGAACCTCATCGACACCCCGGGTCATGTGGACTTTACCTACGAGGTATCACGCAGCCTGGCCGCCTGCGAAGGAGCTTTGCTGGTGGTGGACGCCGCTCAGGGTGTAGAGGCGCAGACGCTGGCCAATGTGTATATGGCGCTGGAAAACGATTTGGAAATCGTGCCGGTTATCAATAAAATTGACCTGCCCAGCGCCGACCCCGACCGCGTGAAAGAAGAAATTGAAAACACCATTGGCCTTGATGCCAGTGAAGCGGTGCTGGCCTCGGCAAAGACGGGGCTGGGCATTGAAGAAATTCTGGATGCCATCGTCGAGCGTATCCCGGCTCCCGAAGGGGATGAGGAAGCCCCCTTGCAGGCGCTCATTTTCGATTCCTTTTTCGATTCCTACAAAGGCGTTATCGCCCATGTGCGCGTAAAGCAGGGCAGAATCAAAAAAGGCATGCGCCTCAAGATGATGGCTACGGGCAAGACCTTTGAGGTTACGGATGTGGGCTGCTTCAAGCCCCAGCCGGTGGATGCCGGTGAACTGAATATGGGCGAGGTCGGCTTTGTGGCAGGCTCATTAAAGGATGTACGGGATGTGCAGGTGGGTGACACCATCACCTACGCTGACAGACCGGCAGCTGAGCCGCTGCCCGGCTACCGCGGCGTTACGCCCATGGTGTATTGCGGCATGTACCCCGTGGAAAGCTCCGACTATGATAATTTAAAAGACGCCCTGGAAAAAATGCAGATAAACGATGCGGCGCTGGTCTTTGAGCCGGAAACCTCGGTGGCGCTGGGCTTTGGCTTCCGCTGCGGCTTTTTGGGCCTGCTGCACATGGATGTCATTCAGGAACGGCTGGAACGTGAGTATAATTTAAAGCTGATTACCACGGCTCCCTCCGTTATCTACCATGTCTACAAGACAGACGGCACGGTGCTGAATGTCAGCAATCCGGCAGAACTGCCGCCGCAAACGGAAATCGAACATATTGAAGAACCATTTGTCAAGGCAACGGTCATCGTGCCCAATGATTTTGTGGGCGCTGTGATGGAGATTTCGCAGGAAAAACGGGGCGTGTTCAAGAATATGGACTATCTGGATACCAACCGGGTGATGATTACCTATCACATTCCCTTAAATGAGATTATCTATGATTATTTTGACCGCTTGAAGTCAGCTACCCGTGGTTATGCTTCACTGGATTACGAGCTGGCGGATTATCAGGAATCCAAGCTCGTGAAGGTGGATATCCTCTTGAACGGCGACCCCGTGGATGCCCTCTCGACCATCGTCCATAAGGACAGGGCGCAGAGCCGTGGGCGGCAGCTGGCCTCAAAGCTCAAGGAAATCATTCCGCAGCAGATGTTTGAAATCCCCATTCAGGCGGCCATCGGCTCCAAGGTTATCGCCCGGGAAAACGTCCGGGCACGGCGCAAAGATGTTTTGGCCAAGTGCTATGGCGGCGATATTTCCCGTAAGCGGAAACTGCTGGAAAAGCAGAAGGAAGGCAAGAAGCGCATGAAGGCTGTAGGCAGTGTTGAAGTGCCGCAGGAAGCCTTTATGGCCATTTTGAAGATTGATTGATTTAAAAGGAAGAAATATTATGCAATGGGGCGTATACATACATATTCCCTTTTGTCGGCAGAAGTGCTTTTATTGTGACTTTCCTTCCTATGCCGGGAAGGAAAGCCTTATGGAAGCCTATACCAAGGCCCTGTGTCAGGAAATAGCGATACAGGGCCTTAGTTATCGGCAAAAATGGGGCAGGCCTGCCACCATCTATATCGGCGGCGGCACACCGACTGCCCTGCCGGCAGAAGCTATGGCACAGATACTTACGGCAGCAGCGGAACACATCGGCAGGGCAGAGACAGAATTTACCGTGGAATGTAATCCAGGCACGGTGGATAAAGCGTATTTTAAGACATTAAAGGATGGTGGCGTCAACCGGCTGAGTTTTGGCGTGCAAAGTTTTAATGACAACCTGCTGGCGCGTATCGGCAGGATTCACAGCGCAGAAGAAGCGGTGCAGGCTGTAAAGCTGGCGCAGGCCGCAGGCTTTGTTAATATCAGCGTTGACCTGATGTACGGACTGCCGGGGCAGACTTTAGCAGATGTGGCTGACAGTATCAAGGCGGCTCGTGGGCTGGGTGTGCAGCATATTTCCATCTACGGGCTGCAGCTGGAAGAGGGCACGGTGTTTGCGGCGCAGGACAAGCAGGGAAAACTCCGGCTGCCCTCAGAGGAACTGACGGAGCAGATGTATGATTATATAAACGAAGTCCTGCCGCAGACGGGTTTTGCGCGGTACGAGGTGTCCAACTTTGCCCTGCCGGGCAGGGAAAGCCGTCACAATCTCGGCTACTGGCAGGACGTGCCGTATCTCGGGCTGGGGGCGGCGGCTCATTCGTATTTGGAGGGACGGCGCTATGAAAACACTGCCGTCATTGCCGACTACATAAAGGGGATAACGGCTAAGGTCTGTGTACGGCAGCTGGAAGAAGAGCCCACGCGCCAGCATGCCATGGAGGAATTTGCTTTTCTGGCTCTGCGGACGGCAGAGGGGCTTTCCCGCAAAAAATTTGCGGCAAAGTTTCAGACAGAGCTTGCTGATATCTATGGCAGGACGATGGCAGAGCTGGCGGAAAAGGGGCTGCTTACCGTGGATGAAGCAGGCTGCCGCCTGACCGCCAAGGGCTTTAAATATGGCAATCTGGTGTTTGCAGAGTTTTTACTGTAACCTATGCCACGCTGCAACGCCAAGAGGAAGTTTTGCCTATGGCAAAACTGGAACAACGGCGTTATAATGGAGCAAAGAAGTATTTGGAGGCGTGTGGTCGTTGAGGAAGGCAGTTTTTTCCCAATTTATCTTTGTACTGGTGCTGGCGGTGGCTCTGGGCGGCTTGTCCGGCTGGGGCTGGTTTGCTTATAGTCAGGCAGGAAAACAGCCGCAGATAGAGACTGAGCCGGGGGTGGAGTCCGACGCCTATGTACTGGCCAAGGGCGATTACAGTAATTTGACCGGGGAGAGCATCAGCGTGGATAAACCGGTTTATGACCGCTATACCATCAAACAGCGTCAGGCCAAGGGACTGCCCACCATGCTGCCGCTGCTGCCCCGTTATACCAAAGAAAAGACAGCCTATCTCACCTTTGATGATGGCCCCGACGCTGTGAATACCCCGGCAATTCTCGATGTACTGAAAGCCCATGGCATCCGTGCCACTTTTTATGTATTGGGGACTATGGCTGAGAAGAATCCCACGGTGCTGAAGCGGATTTTTGCCGAAGGACACGCCATTGGCAATCACAGCTATGACCATAACTATAAAGACCTCTATCAGAGCAAGGACAGCTTTATTGCCCAGATGCAGCATACTGATGAGGTCATCTTCAATATTCTGGGGGTGCGCCCCTTTATCATCCGTGCTCCCGGCGGTACGGTCGGCATGTTTACCGGTGATTACTATGAAGCCCTGAACCTGCTGGGGTATGTGGAGCATGACTGGAACGTGCTGACGGAAGATGCTACCCCCGAGTGCCCTTCCGCCGAAGAACAGATTCATTATGTGGATGTGCGGACGCATGGCAGTCTGAAGGATAATATGGCGCTGATTCTCATGCACTGCAACAGCGGCAAGGAAGAAACAGTACGGGCGTTGCCGGGGATTATTGCCACACTTAAGGCCAAAGGCTACCGTTTTGGCGTGGTGTCGCCGATAACTCCGCAGCCCTGGTGATATCCTAAAGGAAAGGTCAGGTCATTTCGTGACGGGAAAACGGATTACTACATTTATAGCTCTGCTGCTGGTGCTGCAGCTGGGAGCCATGTCCTCCGTGGCGCTATGGCAGCGCTATGGGCAGGAAGAGCCTTCCGTCAGCGCGGCGGCAAATACTGTCAAGCCCCAAAGGCAGACAGGACGGGCGGCAGATTTGACGGCTTTACAGCAAAATACCGCAGAGATTTTGGGCACCGAAGCCAAGAGCTTTTCGGTGTACTTCCTGCGGCCGGAACGGGAGATTGAGCCATACATTCACAACCAGCGGCCCATGATGTCTGCCAGCATGATAAAGCTCTTTGTCATGGCCAAGGTCATGCAGGATGTCCATGATAAACGTCTGTCCCTTGATGAACAGCTGACGATAAAGCGCCGTGACGTTGTCGGCGGCGCCGGGCGCACCACATGGTACAATGCCGGGGAACGGCGCACGATTCTGCAGCTGGTAAACCTGATGATTATTGACAGCGACAATACCGCTACCAATATGCTCATAGACCGCATTGGCCTGAAGAATTTGAACGCCTATCTGGCGCAGCAGGGCTTTAAGGATACGGTTATCGCCAATAAGATGATGACCGGCAGCAAGGGGCGCAAGAACTTTTCTTCGGTACGCGACATCGGTCATTTGCTGACCAGACTTTACTACCGGCAGCTGGTGGCCGAGGAAGAGGACAGCATTATGCTGGATATCCTCTTAGACCAGCATGATAAGGAATGTTTCCCCAAGGCTCTGCCAGCTTATAAAATTGCCCATAAAACCGGGGAAATCGACGGCGTTTTTGCTGACGGCGGCATTTTCTTCGGTGCGCAGGGAGCATTTATTCTCGTAGCCATCAACGAACACTATGCCGACAGAGCAGGCACCATCACCAAAATGCAGAAGCTGGCTAAATATTACGCCGGCACGCAATCGCCTTCATGAGTTATCACTTGGCAAAGATTACGATGATATTCTTTGCCAAGTTTTTATGCCGGAAGGAAAATCGAGGCTTTGTGGCGAATAAAACTTTGAGTAATATTTTTAAGCATAATATTCTTAATATTTTGACAAAAGCGGTTTTGAAGCAGCAGGGTGAAACGAGAATGAATCGGGAGGCGATTCCGCAAAATATTTGAATCAATGGGAAAGAGGAAAGGAGGAAGGAATATGAACATCTCAGGAAAAGTGTCTGGTTTCTTTGGGGCTGCGCTTGTGGCGTTCAGTTTCGCCGCTTGCCTGTGTACTTTCGGGCACGGTTCAGCGGCAGAGGATGCAAAAACACTGAGCGAAGCGCAAGCGGTGATGCGAGCGCAGTACGGCGAAAACAAACGGATTTCCGCTGGCAGTTATGACCAGTCGCTCGCGGTCAAGTGCGTCAATGGTACCTTTGTCGGCAGGAAGAATGAGGGCGTAATCGCCTACAAGGGCATTCCGTTTGTGGGCAGACAGCCAGTAGGTGAATTGCGCTGGAAAGCGCCTGTGGATGTCGTGCCCGATGATGGCGTATATGAGGCGTATTACAACGGGAAAGCTCCTGTACAGAATGAAGGTTTATATGAAACGGCTTCCCTTTACGTTCAGGGTGAAGATTGCCTGTATTTGAACGTCTGGAAAGCGGCTGAAGCCTCTGCGAAGAAAAAGCCTGTCATGGTGTGGATACACGGCGGAGCTTATGAGATGGGCGGAACGGTTGACCCCACGTATGAGCTGCATAATTTCGTCAAGGAAAATCCTGATGTAATCGCTGTAAGTATCGAGTACAGACTCGGAGTGTTCGGTTTCTTCCATTTGTCCCATCTTCCTGACGGCAAGGACTACCCGGACGCGCAGAACTTAGGCCTCATGGATCAGGTAATGGCATTGAAATGGGTACACGAAAACATTGCAGGCTTCGGCGGAGACCCTGAAAACGTAACGATCTTCGGTGAGTCCGCCGGCGGCGGCAGTGTCTGCCAGCTTCCCTTGATTCAAGGCTCGCACAAGTATTTCCAGAGAGTCATTGCTCAGAGCGGCGGCATCGTTTTCACGAGGTCAACAGAGCAGGCTGTCGGGTGTACGAACGAATTGATGGAGATTCTTGGCTGCAAAACCGTTGCTGATCTCCAGAAAGTAGATGTCCGGAAGTTGGTGAAAGAAGCAACGGTACTCGGATTGCGCGTAATGCCGGAACGGGACGGAATTTATCTGCCCTTAGATCCCTATGAAGCGTATGCCAACGGCGCGGCAAAGGATATAGATTTCATGCAGGGTTGCAACAAAGACGAAATGAACTACTTCATGGTCTCAAGCGGCGGCATAGAGCCTTTCATGGATTATTACAGTAAACGCTGGGCTAAGAGCAGCACACAGCTTACGGACAAGGAGAAAGCTCTTGTCGAGAGCTTCTGCAAGGACATCAAGGGAGAGCGTTACGAACCGCTTTGCAGGCTGTATGACCAAATCTGGTTTATCGCGCCGCTGCTTAGAATGTCGGAGAATCAGACAAAAGCCGGCGGGAAATCCTACACCTATTACTTCACGGTTGAAGCCTCTGTGCCGCTGATGAAGAGTGGGCATGCGGTAGAACTGGCATCAGTGCTCAAACACCCGGAACAAACCTTAGAAACGGGAAGAGCATTTGATGAGACCTTTTCCAAGACCATGCGCAGGATGTGGGTTCAGTTCGCTAAGACCGGCAACCCGTCATTAAGCGCGAAAGATTCTCCCGACGGCAAAGCGCACGAATGGCCGCTTTATGACTTGAAGAACAAGAACGTGATGGTCTTTGACGAGTTCAATATCCATCCGGAGAAGGAATCCCAGAGAAAGATTCTGGATTGGGAGAGAACCTATTTCCTGACGAAGTATTTTTGTCTGTGATATATTCGCCCGCGATTTATTCGCCAAGAAAGGAGCGTGCACAAATGAGGGGAAAATTTATGGCGCTGGCAATGCTCGGCGTTATGGTCTTTTGTTTAACGCTCGGTGTCAGCAGTTCAACAAGCGCGGCAGGGAAACCACTGAACGAAATTAGAGCGGAACTTAAAGCGCAGTACGGCGAGAACAAAAGAATCACTGACGGCAACTATGACAAGTCGCTGGCGGTCAAGTGCATCAACGGTACATTTGTCGGCAAAAAGCATGACGGCGTAATCGCGTACAAGGGCATTCCGTTTGTCGGCAGACAGCCTGTCGGGGAACTCCGCTGGAAAGCTCCTGTTGATGTTGTTCCTGATGACGGAGTTTACGAGGCGTACTATAACGGGAAAACCCCCTGCCAGCTGGATTACGATGCGCAAGTTGCTTCCGTTTACGTCAGGGGGGAAGACTGCCTTTATCTTAACGTATGGAAAGCGGATGACGGCAGAAAAAATAAGCCTGTCATGGTATGGATTCACGGTGGAGCTTTTACCGCTGGCGGGACGGTTGAACCTCGTGAGGAGGGGACAAATTTCGTCAAAGAAAATCCGGATGTCATTGTCATCTCTATCGAGTACAGGCTTGGCGTATTCGGCTTCCTGCATCTGTCCCACCTCCCGGACGGCAAAGATTATCCGGACGCCCAGAACCTGGGACTCATGGATCAGATGATGGCGCTGAAGTGGATACATGAGAACATCGCCAGCTTCGGCGGTGATCCTGACAATGTTACGATCTGGGGAGAATCCGCAGGCGGGGACAGCGTAACTACACTGCCGCTGATTGAAGGCTCCCATAAGTACTTCAAGCGAGTGATTGCACAAAGCGGCACGCCGGTACTGTCAAAAACCACAAAACAGGCCATTGACGACACAAATGAGTTCATGGCTATTCTCGGCTACAAGACCGTAGCTGATCTGCAGAAGATTGAAGTGGAGAAGCTGCTGGCGGCATTGGAGACTCTCGGCGATATGCGCATAGGACCGGAAAGAGACGGGAAGTATCTGCCCCTCGACCCCTACGAGGCTTATGCGAACGGCGCGGCAAAGGATATCGATATTCTTCAGGGCTGCAACAAGGACGAGATGAACTTCTTTATGGCCGAGTCCGGTGTGGGCGCGCCTTTTGTTGAGGAATACACGAAACGCTTTGCGAAGAACAGCGCCCTGCTTACGGACAAGGAAAAAGCGCTGGTCGAGAGCTTCTGCAAGGACGTCAAGGGAGAGAAATATGAACAACTCTGCCGCCTGTACGATCAAATCTGGTTTATCGCGCCCCTGTTCAGAATATCGGAAAACCAGACGAAGGCCGGCGGAAAAGTATATACCTATTTCTTCACGGCTGAATCTTCTGTGCCGCTGATGAAGAGCGGTCATGGAGTAGAAATTTCGCTCATCTTCAATCATCCCGAAGAGACGCGCGTATCGGGAAGAGCATTCGATGAAACCTTCTCGAAGACCATGCGCAGGATGTGGGTTCAGTTCGCCAAGACCGGCAACCCGTCACTGAGCGCGAAAGATTCTCCCGACGGCAAAGCACACGCGTGGCCGCTTTATGACTTGAAGAACAAGAACATGATGATCTTTGATGAGTTCAACATTCACCCGGAGAAAGAATCCCAGAGAAAGATTCTGGATTGGGAGAGAACCTATTTCCTGACCAAGTATTTTTGCCTGTGACTTATTAGAAAGGAGAATATACAAATGAAGAGAAAACTTATGGCGCTGGCGATTCTCTGCGTTATGGCCTTTTGTTTAGCGCTCTGCGGCAGCAGTCCAGCCAGCGCGGCAGAAAAAACACTGGACGAACTTAAAGCTGAAGTCAGGGCAAAGTACGGCGAGAACAAAAGAATCACTGACGGCAACTATGACAAGTCGCTGGCGGTTAAGTGCATCAACGGTACATTTGTCGGCAAAAATAATGACGGCGTAATCGCCTACAAGGGCATTCCGTTTGTCGGCAGACAGCCGGTCGGGGAACTCCGCTGGAAGGCCCCGGTTGATGTTGTTCCTGATGACGGCGTTTACGAGGCGTATTACTATGGGAAAAGCGGTCCGCAAATAGAGCACATTAGCGAAGGTGCCTCCCTTTACGTTCAGGGTGAAGACTGCCTTTATTTGAATGTATGGAAAGCGGATGAGAAGTCCGTGGACGGGCGCAAAAGCGGCGCAGCCATGCGCAACGGGAAGAAGCCGGTGATGGTCTGGATACATGGCGGCGGCTGGTTTACCAGTGGGACTTCCGATCCTACGTATGATTGCCACAATTTTGTGAAAGAAAATCCGGACGTTATCCTTGTTTCCATCACATACAGGCTGGGATTTCTCGGTTTCCTGCACCTCTCTCACCTGCCCGACGGAAAAGATTACCCTGACGCGCAGAACCTGGCTATCATGGATCAGATGATGGCGTTGAAGTGGATTCATGAGAACATCGCGAGCTTCGGCGGCGATCCCGATAATGTTACCCTTTTCGGAGAGTCAGCCGGCGGTGAAAGCGTAACTACACTGCCGCTGGTCAAAGGCTCGCATAAGTATTTCAAGCGCGTCATTGCCCAGAGTGGCACACCGGTCCTCACGAGAACCGTAGAGCAGAGCATAGCGGACACGAATGAATTGATGGACATGCTTGGCTGCAAAACCGTTGCGGATCTTAAAAAGGTTGATATCAAGAAGTTCATCGCTGCAACAGCTACCTTCGGAATGCGCGTAGGGCCGGAAAAAGACGGAAAGTATCTGCCATTAGACCCCTACGAGGCTTATGCGAACGGCGCGGCAAAGGATATAGATATTCTTCAGGGCTGCAACAAGGACGAAATGAACTATTTCATGCTCGTAGCCGGGGGAGCAGAGCCTTTTGTCGAGATGATGAATAAACGCCTGGCGAAGAATATTTCCCAGTTGACAGACGGGGAGAAAGCGCTTGTCGAGAGCTTCTGCAAGGACATCAAGGGCGAGAGGTACGAACAGCTCTGCCGTCTGTACGATCAAATCTGGTTTATTGCGCCGTTGTTCAGACTGTCAGAGAATCAGACCAAGGCCGGCGGAAAATCATATACCTACTACTTCACGGTCGAATCCTCTGTGCCCATGGTAAAGAGCGCACATGCCGTAGAACTTTCTACCGTATTCAATAACCAGAATGATACCCAATTAACGGGCAGGGTGTTCGATAAGAACTTCTCGAAGACCCTGCGCAAGATGTGGGTTCAGTTCGCCAAGACCGGCAACCCGTCATTAAGCGCGAAGGATTCTCCTGACGGCAAAGCACACGCGTGGCCGCTTTATGACTTGAAGAACAAGAAAATGATGGTCTTTGACGAGTTCAACATTCACCCGGAGAAGGAATCCCAGAGAAAGATTCTGGATTGGGAGAGAACCTATTTCCTGACCAAGTATTTTTGCATGTGATCGTTTTCAACCTGGCAAACACAAGCGCGAAATGAAAATTATCATATAGGAGATAGTTATCATGAAGCAACACAAAGCACAATCTCAATCCCGCGGCTGCATCTTTATGGGAGCCTTGCTTTTCGTCTTCATGCTTTCCGCTGTGGTACAGGCATCTCCCTTCACTGCTCCGAAAAAACTGGCCGATTACCTGTACTACATGGAATACACCGACTACGTGCCTGACCTCGCGACGGGCGAACAGGTTAAAACGGGGTTTGCCTGCTCCTCTGTGAGGAACGGAAACTTTTACGGACGTAATTTGGATCTGGATTACGCCGACGTACCGGAATTTGCGATCAAGGTTGCCGAAAAAGAGGGACGTTACGCAAGCATAGGAATGGCCGCAGATCTAACGCTGAAATCCCATGAAGTTGACCGGATTTCGGAAGCCAGACTGCTCGCCTTGCCAAACATGACGTTTGACGGCATCAATGAAAACGGCGTGGCCATGAACAGCAACGTCGTTCCTGTCATAGATCTGGACTTTGCCACCCTGCTCTCCACCAATTACGGCAAACCGCGCCTTCATGCTCTGGCCGTCGTCCGCTACGTTCTTGATCACGCGAAATCCGCCGCTCATGGCGTGGAACTGCTGAAGAACATGGACATTTACGGCGGCTATGGCACATGGGGGATTCACTGGATGCTCGCGGACGAGAAGGAGACCTATATCATCGAGTGTATCGACGGCGAACTTGTCGCCAGAAACGACACGGACAACATCATGACGAATTTCTATGTCAACTACGCGCCGAATACTCCTTACGCAAAGCACATAGCGAAGACAGGGCAGACAGTCGCGGGAAAAACCTATAAGGGCTTCCCTATCCTTACGCCCCATGCCTGTGGCGTTGAGCGTTACGCCATCCTGAAGGAGCACTACGCCGAGGGCGGAAAATCCGCCGTGGGAATGGCCCACCTGATGGAGCGCGTGAAATATACCCAGATGTATGAAGCGGCTACAGAGCCGTTCTGGTACACGGAGTATACGGAAGGGAATCTGACAATCGCGAACGCGCCCATGGATTTCAAGGCGGCTGTTCAGTTCGGCATTGATACCTACAAGCTGCACGACAGGAACATTCAGCCCAATAACTTCTGGCAGACATGGCATACAGCGGTTTACGACCTGACGAAGCGGACGCTCCGTTTGAACATTCAGGAGGATTATTCCAGGCATTACGACTTCGAGTTAGACTGATGAATGTTGTTATTCACCATCGGTGCTGAAATGCTGGAACCGCTTATCAATATGAAACAGTAAATGTATAAGGCTTTTATGTCTGGCAGGAAATTATACCCCTTTAGCGAATGTAGACTATAGTAATGTTTATATTTTCGCTAAAGGGGGTTTTTTTATGAGTAAAAAAGCGATGCTGGCTGTTTTGGCGGCACTGATTCTGGGGATTGGCGGCACCGTTGCTTATTTTTGGCTGCATGATTTGTATGTTGCGCATACAGCACCGCCTATCACGGCTGTACAGCCGGTGCCGGCAGCTGATAACAAGGCAAATCAGGCTGGCAGTCAGGGGGCAGTTATTCCTCCTGCCGGTAATGCCGGGGCAGCGGCAGGTCAGGGAACATTAAACGAGAGCCAGCTGGTGCTGGCAAATATTTCTTATGGGGCGGCCATTGATGCTGTGCGCCAGCGTTACGGCGAGCCTTATGAAATTAAACAGAAACAAAATCATCCTTCTTTGGGGAACGTCAGTGAATATGAGTACAAGAACACCTTTGAACTTTATGTGGCAAACGGTGTGGTGCAGAAGATAAAAGTTGATGAGACAAATGGTCTGGGGACTGCTCAGGGGATTATGGTTGGTTCAAGTGCCGAGGCAGTGGTGGCAGCTTACGGACAGCCTAATGAGGTGAAAGGTGACCATTATATTTACCGCTGCGCAGGCAATCAGGCATTAGGCTTGGATTTTGAAATAGAGCATAACCGCGTGGATAAAATTGAATGCGGAGTATTGTGAGCAAGGGGGGATTACCGATGAAAAAATTACTTGCTGCTGTGGCGGCTGGTATGCTGCTGACCGGGGCGGTGTGTTTTGCCGCTGTGCCTGCTGATGAAGTGGCGATAGCCGGGGTAGCGCCGGGCTCCAGCGTGGAAAATGCCAAGAGTAAACTGGGAGAGCCAACGCATACCACCGGCAAGAAACTCTATTTTGCCAATGGCATAATGGTGGAAGTGGCTAAGTACAATCCCGGCATGGTGGAAGAAATAGAAATTCTCTCTGCGGGCGCTGCTACGCCGGGAGGGGTGCAGGTGGGTATGGCTGAATCTGCCATTACGGAAAAATACGGCCAGCCTGATAAGCTCGACCGTGATTATGACGATACGGAATACACTTACTACAGCCATGATTACGTCAGGAAGATGGAATTTAAGGTCGTGGGCGGCAAGATAGTGAAGATTAAATGCGAAATGCGCTAGACCATAAAAAATTTCCTTGCAATGGCGATAAGTTAATGGTATAATTTTCAAGTCGTGAGACAAATAATGTTTTGAGTTGAAATACTATTTCAACCTCTGCTCCTGTGCGAGCAGGAGCCAAAGACCAGAGAGGGAGGTGATTTCGTGAGAAAGTACGAAGTCATTTTTATCGTGAAACCGATGGAAGAGGAAGCTACGAACGCTGTTATCAGCAAGTTCACCAAGCTCATCACCGAAAACGGCGGTACTATCGATAAAGAAGATCGTTGGGGCAAGAAGCGTCTTGCCTATGAGATCAAAGACTGCACTGAGGGTTTCTATGAACTGCTCTACGTTACCTGCGAACCTGCATGCGTAGCTGAGTGTGACCGTGTAATGAAGATTACTGACGGTATCCTCAAGCACATGATCGTGAAAAACGACGAAGAATAATTCAGAAGTACACCATTTTGGTGTCAGGGAGGATGTACCATGAATAAGGCTATACTGATTGGCAGACTTACCCGTGACCCGGAAGTGCGTTACACGCAGTCCGGTACGGCAGTTTGTACTTTTACTTTGGCTGTAGACCGCCGCTTTGCCCGTAAGGATGCAAATGACGGACAGCCGACCGCGGATTTTATTCCCATTGTTGTCTGGAGCAAACTGGCTGAGATTTGTGGCAACAATCTGGTAAAGGGACGCCGTATTTCGGTAGAAGGCCGTATTCAGGTCAGAAGCTACGATGCGCAGGACGGCTCGAAGCGTTATGTGACGGAAATCGTAGCGAGCGAAGTTGAGTTTTTGGATTCCAAGGGCGCAGCTCCGCAGGCTGGCGGCTTTGGTGCGCCTGCACCGGCTCCAGCCGCACCCAGTGATGGTTTTGGTCCGTCCATCCCTGACGAAGAAATCCCATTTTAAGACAGGAGGGAATTACTTTGATGAGACGTGACAGAGGCAGAAGACCTCGTAGAAAAGTCTGCTCATTCTGCGTAGACAAGGTTGAGCATATTGATTATAAAGACGTAGCAAAACTCCGCCGCTTCATTACGGAGCGCGGTAAGATTTTACCCCGTCGTATCTCCGGCAACTGCGCTAAGCATCAGCGTCAGGTGACGGTTGCTATCAAACGTGCACGCAATATCGCATTGCTGCCGTTCACTGCTGAATAAGAGTAGTATAATCCTCCCTTTGGGGAGGATTTTTTGTATAGATTGTGTTTTTTATAGTATAATCAAAAAGGTGAACAAGCATGATTGAGATAATGGCTTTGGTTGGTTGTCTGCTGCTAATGAATATAACTCTGCTAATGTTTATTAAAAAGTTATGGCGCTTTCTAAGTATAAAAGGCAGAGGCATGGGGATATTTTCATTCATTTTATGGCTTAATCTTAATTATATGTTTTTGTCATACATATTATGGCAGGAAGATTATTTTTGGGCATATTGGAGTTTTGCACCCATAATAACTTTTGCTGTGATTGCGTATGCTTTTTGGTGTGCGGAAAAGGATATAAAATCATCATATCCACAGCAGGAAAGAGAAATTGATATAGTAAGAGAATTGAAGAAATATAGTATGGTTATGAGCGCTGTTATGGCTATATATAATATTGTTTTATGGCCTTAAAGAAAAAACAATGCTATGGATAAATGAAATGTCACCGGCGAAAAATTATGTGACAATAGGGATGAGTTATAATGGAAGCAAAGAAAGTATTGGAACCGGCGCTAAAAGATTTTACCTTTAGTTGTTTTAATACTACAGAATTTATCAACCAAGGAAACTCGTTGAAAATAATAGTGGATGATGGTAACAGACGTATAAATATTTGTTTTGCCGAGATATTAGATTATACTGTAGTGGATGCTTTTTATGTTTTTGATACTGTATATGATAAGCAATCTTTTTATAAATACTTTGATAAACAATTTAGTAACGTCATTTACAGGATAGTGGATGATGATTATATGAACGGCAAAAAGTTCTTAGTGGTTACAGAGAAATTTTATATAGAAGTCGTAGCAACGAAAGATTTTGAAATCAGTGAGGTATGATGGGGAATTTAGAGGAAATAGTGGCAAGGTGTGATAGTGTTCCTGTTGACCAATATGATGTGGAAGTCTATTTGAATGACTTTAATGAAGATGATTCGGGATTGAATGTCAAGCTGATTGGCGAAAAGGGAACGTATACGGTAAATTTTGGCTTGGCAGCAGGTTTTAGGAGAATAAAGGAGCCGCAGCATTTGGCTTGCGGCCTTTACATTGTTGAAAGAAAAGATAGCTTTACGGATACTATGCAAAACTGGATGGGGGCAATGTATGGCTATAGTGATAAGGAAAAAAATTATTTGCTTGTCGGGCGTAACTGTTCTTTACGAATACTGTGTGAATGGGAATTGAAAATAAAAGAGGTTATCGCCTAACTGTTTGCTGATAGGATAGCATTATTATGAGGGGAATATGGCTGCTAAAATAAAGTCGTTTATAGCTTTAGGTATCGTACTTATGTTGGCGATAGCTATTATCGTGACAATTATGGACAATGAGGAAAAAGAAAGTAAATCATGGAATGAGTTTATTTTACTTTATCAGTCTTTGGACTTGCCGGAGAAGAATTTGCTGGATAAGGCTGTCATAGGGGATAGGACGGGGAAAGCCTTTTATATACGGTATGAATGTGAAATGAATGCTGATTTTGCCGCAGAAGTGCAAAAAAAGCTGCTAAAGACAGATAAAATCGAATTAGTGCCGAATAATGAATATGAAAAGTGGCGCACGTACAGAACACCCCAAGGGGCGGAGGTTTCATTCAGTTCGCATGATGATAAACTGACCGTATCTGTATCTGCAGATGGTTATTAAGGGATATATATGAAGAAGTTAAAAATAGTTTTGGGCTGTGTTTTCGTTTTAGGCTGGATAGGGATATATATGTACCATCCGTTGCACAATCGCCCGGATAAAAATGCTGCTGAAATCACGTTGCTTTATGCTTTGCATGACCTGACAGAATTGCAGTCTGTGAATGTAAAAAAATTGCAGAAAGATGAGCGTTTAGGACGAAATACACGCTTGTTGATAGGTGTGGAAGGCGATAATTTGCAAGAGATTTTTTCAAGGGATGCGCTTGTGAAAAATGGCTGGACGATAGTGGATAGTGGTTCGCGGTCTGTCATGGCAGAAAGAAATGACTATAGAATGGCTGTGTTTATTGACGGTGTTAAAGGTCATTTAGAATTGTCAGCAAAATGAGCATTAGGGGGATTTTTGTGGAATCAATTATACGGCATATAGCCGGCTGCCTGCTGGTAGCATTGGTGTTTCCCTATATATTATTGAAATGCGTGATAATGGTGTGTGTTATCATTGATTCACCCCCTAATTTTGAGGGGAAACCCAGAATGGGTGATGTTTTGTACGAAATGTCAGAGGAACTGACAGGGTGCATAAAGAGTATATATGGACTATGCCTTAAGAAATAATTAAAGGCAATGCCATCAGCGGCAGGCGGGCAGGGGTGTTACGTTCATGCCAGTGGTTTCAGCGGCTTATGATACTGATGAGGGAATTGCAACAGCAACATCGCGAAGGTCAGGAAGAAGAGCGCGGAAGTTTTTCAAAAAATGTATAACACTTTTTCGCTTTCAGGTATATAACTCGGAAGAAGATGTCTCCCACCTCTATAGGTGGCGAGTTCCTAATTTACTAACAGGCGGTGAGCATATATCTCCCGCCTCGTTGAAACGCCAAGAGGAAGTTTTGCCTGCGGCAAAACTGGAACAATGGCGTTATAAAGAACAGAAAGAAGAAATAAAACGTCTGAGGCTGAACGACACGAAAGGATGATTGCAATGAAATTCGCTAAGGAAAACAAACTCACCAATGACGAACTCGAACAGGTATCAGGAGGATGCGACTATGAAACATCCAATGACAGCAGATTTTTGAATGTTTTGCTCAGGGGAACCGATTATCATCGTTGCGATCGCTACGGCAAATTTAAAATTTTTTGGGGGAGCAGCAAACGTTATGGTCCATGTGAAGATATCGAGAATTCTTGGAGGGTGCTTGGCATTGAGATGGTCCCTTACGCCTGTGATCATAATGAATACTGGCTGAACGGCAAATGCATTACGAGGGACGAGGCTTGGGATTAGTTCATACTTGGAAACAGCATCTTCTTACGATAGACTGTATTAGGATTATACAGTCTATCGTAAGGAGATGTTTTTTGGTACTGTCCTTTAAGCTAAATAATTAAAGGTGATTAGGCAATATTGTCGAATTTATCTATATAAGACGGATTTTCGGTCAATATTGTTGCTTTTGCTTGAATTTAGTAAATAAATGAATTTGTTGAAGGGGCATAGAAACGATGAAAAAAACTTTTGGTCTGGCGGTGGCCATCATTTTTCTGCTGGCTGCCGCTATTGTGGGCTGGGGGGCATGGCTCAATTACAGTGATGAACATCAGATAGTGAGCCGCATGAATAACCGGGCAGTGGAAGTAAATGCAGTCCGGGCGGCGCGTCGGGAGCTGACGCCGGTGATTCCGCTGGATGCTGTCCGTTTCAGCAGCGATACCATAACAGATGCCGTGGCTTTGACAGAGGGTACCATCATCCGCTGGTATACAGGAAAAAATAAGGCTGTGCATGAGGGCGATATCATTGCCGAGATGATGAACGAAAGCATTCCCCTTAAAATTCAGCAGGCGGAAAGTGCCATCAGCCGTGCCGAAGCAGCGTTGGCGCAAGCCTGCAACAGCTATCAGCGGCAGGAGCGCCTGCTGGCAAGGCGCGCAACTTCCAAGGAAAAGTATGAGGCTGCCGAAGCACAGTATCTGGCCGCCCAGAGTTCCCTGCGTGAAGCGCAGGTGCAGCGTGACCAGTGTCTGGTACAGCAGGGCTGGCTGTCGGTGAAGGCCCCCTTGGACGGAGAGGTGCTTATTATCTATCAGCGCGAGGGCGCTCATGTACGGTCAGGGACGCCGGTGGCGCTGGTGGGCGATTTTTCCTGGCTGAAGTTTTCCCTGAATATGGATGATGTGAATGCCCGGCACTTGCAGGAGGGTCAGGCAGGTTTTTTACGTTTTCCTGACCGCGAAATGATGGCTAAGGCCTATGATACGGATTTTGGCGCAGGCAACAAAGAACGCGGCATGGAGATAAAAGCTGTCCTCAAGGAGATTGTGCCGCCCTTGTCCGAGCCTGCCGACCTCCGGCGGACGGTTTGGGCAGTGGATAACCGCACCCGTATTCTGGAACCCATGACATATAACGGCGTGACCATGCGTATGGGGATGTCCTATGAGGCATTGGCTGTGCCGCTTGCGGCTATGGTGGATAAATCCCGTGATAAGGTATTCGTGGTAGATGAAAACAATATTGTTCATGAACGGACAGTGAAGACCGGTGTGCTGGATGATAAGTATATTGAAATTTTGAGCGGCCTTGCTGAAGGCGAAGTGGTTATAACCGGAAATCTGGACGGGTTGGAAGACGGAATGAAGGCTGATGTAGAGATGGACGGTGAGGACTGATGGGGGCAGAACGCTGGAATCAGAAAGGCAATGAGATATTCAGCAAGGAAGCACTAAACAAGATGCGCTCGCCGGAAAAGCTGGATTTAGCCATGAGCATCACCACGCCCATCGGCTGGATGGGCCTTATCGCCGTGGGGGCAATGGTTTTTGCCATCGTGGTATGGTCTGTCTTCGGCTCCTTTACGGTCAAGGCAGATGGCATGGGGATGATTATGGATTCCTCCGGCATATCCACGGTTTATGCTCTGTCCGGGGGAACGGTGGACGAAATCTATGTTCACTCGGGAGAAAAAGTGGCAAAGGGTGAACTGATTGCCCATGTAAACATGGCGCAGGAGGATGCGGCTACCCGTATGGCCCAGTATGCGCCGGAGCTGGCGGTCTCCTCCCGTGAAGCGGCAACCAGAGTGCATGAATTTGATTCACGCCGCTATCAAAAGGAGTCGGCGGAATATATTTATTCGCCCTATGATGGTACGGTGGATGAAATTCTGGTAGGTGAAGGCAGCATTGTCAGCAACGGCATGCCGCTTATTCATGTGCGCATTGACGGCGGCAGGGAAAACTTCAAGGGCGTATTATACATCCCTGTGGACAAGGGCAAGCGCGTGGAAAAGGGGCAGACGATACAGCTCGCCCCCAACGGCGTTGATGTTTCACAGACGGGCAGCCTTTTGGGGACTGTGCGCTCGGTGTCCCAATACCCGGTAACGACCAGGTATATGCAAAAGGTTTTGGGCAATGAACAGCTGGCGCAGTGGATTATCTCTTCGCAGCAAAGCTCCGTGATGGAGGTAAATTTTGATTTGGTGCGTGACCCGGGCAGTGAATCGGGCTATCTCTGGACTTCCAGCGTAGGTGTGCACAAGCCGATTACGGCAGGCAGTTTTTGTAAGGGCTCCATCATCATTGAGCGTCAGCCGCCCATTCAGAAAGTATTCTATAAGCTGAGCCAGTGGCTGAGGGGAAGGTGAGTTTGGTGCGTTTTCCTTTTGCCAAGAAAAAACGGGTGAAGGTTCCCACGGTGCTGCAGATGGAGGCTACGGAATGCGGGGCGGCAGCTTTGGGCATGGTGCTGGCTCATTTCGGCCTATGGATTCCCTTGGAGAAACTGCGTGCTGAATGTGGTGTGAGCCGTGACGGCTCCAAGGCCAGCTGTGTCATACGGGCGGCGCGGAACCGTGGCTGTGCGGCTGATGGCTACCGCTGGTCAGCCAGTGACCTTCGGGAACTGGCCGAAGAAGAAGAAATCTTTCCCTTGATTATTCATTGGGAGTTCAATCATTTTGTCGTGCTGGAGGGCTTTAAAAAGGGCAAGGCTGTACTAAACGACCCTGCCATGGGGCGGCGGATTGTGCCTTGGGAAGAATTTCGCACCTCCTATACAGGTGTGTCTTTGCTTATAGAGCCGGGGCCGGATTTTAAGCCTGCCGGTCACCGCTACAATGTTTTCAAGGATGTGGCGAAAAAACTTTTGCATGACCGCTGGGCAATGCTGTTTATCATCATTCTGGAATTGTGTGCCATCATTCCGGGACTGGCAGGCCCGGTGATGAGCCAGATTTTTTTGGACGATATTTTGACCCGTAAGCATCCCGACTGGATGACAAATTTTTGCCTGGGCATGACGGTATCTTTTATTCTTTCCGGCATTATCGCCTGGCTGAGAGCCGTGGTGCTGACCCAGTGGCAGAGAAGGCTGACGCTGGCCGACAGTTCCAGTTATTTCTGGCATCTGCTGAAACTTCCCATGCAGTTCTTTCATCAGCGTTATGCCGCAGAGGTGGCAGGGCGCGTGGGCTTTAATGAATCCATTGCGAATACCCTCTCAGGGCCTGCGGCTACGGCTGTACTGGACTTATTTGTGGCGGTATTTTATCTGCTGCTGCTCTTGCAGTACAATGTGGCGCTTACGCTTATCGGCGTGGCGTTCAGTTCCGTGGAAATCGTGTTGTTTTTTGCCATGCGGCGGCATCTTACCGACCTCAATATGCGGATTCAGCAGGATGCCGGCAAGGCATACGGCGTGGCGATGAACGGCCTGAGAATGATTGAGACCATCAAGGCCAGCGGTGACGAGGCCGACTTTTTTACCAAGTGGTCAGGTTATCAGACCAAGGTGCTCATGGGCTCGCAGGAAGCGGCGTTATGGGCGATGTCGGTAAAACTGCTGCCCACATTGCTGGCCGGTATCAATGGGGCGCTCATTATGACGGTAGGCGGCTTTTCCATTATGGAAGGGGCAATGACTGCCGGTATGTTTATGGCTTTCCAGAATTTAATGGGCAGCTTTCAGGCACCGGTAAATGCGCTGGTGGGGCTGGGGTCTACCTTGCAGACTACGGAAATGCAGATGCAGCGTCTTAATGACGTGCGTGCCTATGAGGTTGACAGCCTGAATTTTCCGCATACTGGTGTAAAAACAGCTGAATTGCAGACCTTAGCCGGGGATTTGCAGTTAAAGGATGTAAGTTTTGGCTATAGTCCGCTGGAAGCGCCGCTGTTAAATCATTTTGACCTGCATGCCCGTCCGGGGCGCTGGGTGGCTGTAGTGGGCGCTTCGGGCAGCGGCAAGAGCACGCTGGCCAAAATCGTTACAGGGCTTTATGAGCAGTGGAGCGGCGAGGTTCTCTTTGACGGCATACCGCGCAGGCATATTTCCCGCAAGCTGATTACGGCAAAGGTTGCCGCCGTAGACCAGGATATCTTTTTGATTTCGGGAACGGTGGCGGAAAATATTGCGCTCTTTGATAATACGGTGCGGCGCAGCGATATCATTGAGGCCGCCAGAGATGCCTGTATTCACGAGGATATTTTACAGCTCAATCACGGTTATGAGACCTTGGTGCAGGAAGGCGGCATGAATTTTTCCGGCGGCCAGCGGCAGCGTCTGGAAATTGCCCGGGCGCTGGCGGTAAATCCGTCCTTGCTCGTTTTGGACGAGGCGACTTCTGCCCTTGACCCCATAACGGAGAAACAGGTACTCGATAACATCCGCCATCGCGGCTGTACCTGCCTGATTGTGGCGCACCGCCTGTCAACTATTCGTGATTGTGATGAAATCATCGTTCTGGAGAAGGGAAAAATTGTCGAGCGCGGTACCCATCGGGATATGATTCAGCATGCTGGGCCGTACCGCCGTTTGATTGAGGAACGGGAACAGGAAGAAATGGAAAGAGTGAATTAGCTATGACAAGAAAACTCTTTGCTGGAGAGCGTTTCCTGTTGGAAGACGATAAGGGCTTCTGGCAGGTCTTGTCCGGCTGTATAGAAGTATATGCGACCACGCAGAAAGGTTCGGAAATTTCCTTCCATCAATGCTATCTGGTGGAAAAGAAACCGGGCGATGCGATATTTCCGGCACTGGATGAATTCGGTGAAGTCCGCATGCAGGTTTATGCGGTGGAAGATGCAGAAATGGCGTTTATCACCTGGCAGGAACTTACGCCGGATAAGCTGCGTCCGCTGATGAAAGAATGGTTCTACAGTCTGGTGCAGATTCCCTGGATTCGCCTGCTGGCAGACAAGGGCGATGATATGCTCCAGCGCTGGCAGAAAAAGGGCCTGCTGAAAGGTGCACAGACGAACGAGCAGCTCCATGAGGAATTTTTGACGCATGAGGGAATCCTGGCTATGCTCGCCGGTGTGCGCTTTGGCGCTCAGGACAAGCGGCTGGCCCGCCAGATTCGCCTGCGCGAAAAAGCCAAGACGCTGCTGGTGGAAAATGGCATAAGGGGGCTGCTGGGTGAAGATGCGCTATACATCAGCGGCAGTGAAATCCATCAGCATGATGCCCTGCTGAAACAGGCTGCCTTTGCTGTACGGCAGGTGGCAGCGGCGCTTGCCATGCCGCATGAGAATATTGGTCTGGATGAAGAAACCTGCCGGAAACTGGATGAGGCAGCCCTTTTGCGGCGGCTTATGCAAAAGGGCAATATGCAGATGCGGCTGGTGACTTTGCCGGATGACTGGCACAAGAAGGATACCGGCGTGCTCTTGGGCTTTTATGTGGGAGAAAAGGGCAAGGAAATTGCGGCGCTGATTCCCGAGACGCCGGAGTCTTATCGTATGTTTGTGCCGGAACACCCGGAAGGTATTGTCCTGACGGAGACAGAAATAAGGCATATCGAAAAGGATGCCTTTCAATGCTATGCAGGCTTTCCGGCAAGAGCCTTAAAACTATGGGATTTAATGAAGTTCATGTTTCGTCAGTGCTGGCTGGCCGATTACCGCACGATACTGGTCTGTAGTATGTTTGCCGGGCTTATTCCGCTGGCAACGCCGATTATCACGGAGACGATTTTTCAGGATATCATTCCCATCTTGGACAGGCAGGGGCTGGCTACGGTAACGCAGGCTCTGCTGGTGACCAGTTTTACCACGGCGGCGCTGTCTATCGTGCGTTCCATTGCCGTGCTGCGTATATCAAACCGCATTGAAATCACTGCCGAAGCGGCGCTGTGGGGCAGGCTGATGACCCTGCCCACGAGTTTTTTCCGCCGTTTTACCGTGGGGGAACTGGCCAGCCGCATGGGGGGCATAGGCATTGCCAAAAATTTGGTATCAGGTGAATTTGTCGCTTCAATTCTTTCCTTTGTCTTCTCTTTTTGGAGTATTTTTTTGATGTGCTATTACAGCATGAAACTTACGGCGGCGGCGGTTGTGGTCTGGCTGGTCTATTCGCTGTTTGTGGCGCTGGTTTTGCGGCGCGTGCTGTTCTTTCAGCGCAAGATTATTGAGGCCGGCAACAAGTCGGCAGGTACGGTGCAGCAGATATTTGCCGGCCTGTCCAAGTTCCGGGTACAGGCCGCAGAGGAACAGGCCTATAATCTTTGGTCGCGTACCTTTGGCGAGCACTGGAACTGGGCACTCAAACTGCGGTGGCAGAATAATTACACCTCTATCATTTCCAGTATTCAGCCATTTATACTGACCATGATTCTTTACTGGATAGCCGTTTACGGTATGAACGAAGTGTCCCCTGACGGGAAGACGGTAAATACGGGCATTGGCTATGCGCAGTTTATTGCCTTTAATGCGGCTTACTCCAGTTTCAATGGGGTTATGGGCGGAGCTATCGGGCTCATCAGCCAGTATTTTGCTATTCAGCCTCAGCTGGAGAACCTGCGCCCCATTTTGGAGGCCGTGCCGGAAACCACGGAGGACAAACAGGAGGCCGGACAGCTGACAGGTGCCATTGAGGTGAGCCGTCTGTCCTTTGCCTATAGCTGCATGGTGCCGGATGGGAAAGGCGGTACGGTGGAGACCGAGGGGGAAGAGGTGCTTAAAGATGTGAGCTTTTCCATCGCTGCCGGTGAAAATGTGGCCATTGTGGGCAAATCCGGCAGCGGCAAGAGCACGCTGGTACGCCTGCTGCTGGGGTTTGAAACGCCGAAACGGGGCAGTATTTTATTTGACGGTCAGGATTTAGCCGAACTTGCGCTGCCTTCAGTACGCTCGCAGATGGGAGTGGTACTCCAGAATGGGCAGCTGATGACGGGGGATATTTATACCAATATCGTAGGTACCCGAATGCTCAGTCAGGATGCTGCCTGGGAAGCCGCTGAGGCGGCAGGGATTGCCGAGGATATTGCCGATATGCCCATGGGTATGCAGACGGTAATCAGCGAGGGCAGTTCCAATATCTCCGGCGGTCAGCGGCAGCGCATTCTGATTGCCCGGGCAATGGCCGGCAAACCTGCCATCATGATTTTTGATGAAGCAACCAGTGCGCTGGACAATCGTTCACAGGCTATCGTTACCCGCAGTCTGGATAAACTCAAATCTACGCGTATTGTGGTGGCGCATCGGCTCTCGACCATCCGGCAGTGTGACAGGATTATCGTCATGGACAACGGACGCATTGCCGAGATGGGCGGTTTTGATGAACTGGTGGAAAAGGGCGGCCTGTTTGCCGATTTGGTAAAGCGGCAGGTAACCTGAATCCACGCAGAAAGGTGATACCCAATGAAATTCTATGATTCGCTGAAAAATAAATTATTATTAGCCAGTATTCTAGGCTGTACATTGGTCTTTTCGGCAAAAGTCTGCGGCGCAGAAGGTCTATCCACCGTACACCTGTCACTAGCCGAAAGCATTCGCATGGCACTGGACACGGATGAGAGCATCGAATCGTCCGCTGCGCAGAGGGAAGCTGCCTGGCATAACCTGAGGGCTCTGCGGCGCAGCAAGGGGCCGGTAGTCAGCTGGACTTCGCAGGCTTATCGGATTGGCGGCAGAAATTACAAGTCCGCCAACGAGGCACATGACGAATATGGCGACCCGCATTCCAGCGATACCAGACCGGTATATGTGTCAGGTGGCGTCCCTGTTCTTGGCAGTCCGCTGTCCGTTGGTTCCTATGCCTATCGCAATACCTTTGCCAACAGTTGGAGCCTTACCGTACCGCTTTACACAGGCGGACAGGTGGAGGGGCAGATTGATGTCGGACGCTATCAGCTCAACCGGGCTGACCTCACCACGGAAAACACCCGGCAGACTGTGCGCTATGCGGCTGCCGAAGGCTATGCCAATCTGATTCACTTGGAAAACCTAGCCAGGGTCGCCCGTGAAGCCGTGGCCATGGGCAATACCCAGATGAATCTGATTCAGGCGCAGTTTGAGGAGGGGGCTGTGGCAGAAGCTGACCTGCTCATGATGAAGGTAAATATTGCCAATGACCGTCAAAATCTGGTCAACGCCGAAAAGCAGGTGGATGTGGCCAAATCTACGCTGGCTAGCATAGTGGGGCTGCCGCAGGATACGGATGTGGAACCATTGGACATCTTTACCTATGAACCTTATGACAAGGATTTGGCGGCCTGTGAAGCGTATGCTCTGGAACACCGGCCGGACGGTCTGGCTGCTGATTATAACATCAAGGCTGCGCAGGCACAGAAGGATACAGCCAAAGCCGGCTATCGCCCCAAGGTGTCAGCCGTAGCCGGTCAGAGTATCGCCGGCAATACGCCCTTTCGCAGTGAGCGCAGCAACGCGTGGGAAGCCGGACTGAATATCTCGTGGAACATCTTTGACAACGGCGTGACGGCAGAGAGTGTCCAACAGGCCGATGCCAATATCCGCGCCTATGAAGCCGAAGCGCGGCGGGTGAAAAAAGCCATCCGGCTGGAAACCCGTACAGCGTATCTCAATATGAAAGCCGCCGAGCAAAATATTCAGGAAACGGCAGTGGCCGTAAAACAGGCCGAGGACAGCTATGTGATTGCACAGGTGCGCTACGAAGAAGGCGTGGATGTGCTTTTAGGGCTTACGGATGCGCAGGACAAACTGACCCGCGCCAAGCAGAACTATATGACGGCGCTTTATCAGTACAATCTCAGCCGGGCGGCACTGGAAAAGGCCATGGGCGTACCGGTAGGCTTTGATGCCCTGCGCTATGCTGCGGCAGAGAAAAAAGGAGCTACCGCCGAGCAGGCACTCAATGCCTCGCAGCTGGAAAAGGAGCCGGATGAAGATGAAGTTTATAACAAGCGGCAAAAAGCCAACTGACACATGGGGACAGCTGGCGCTGAAAGCCATCCATGATGAACAGGCCTTTACGGAGCTTTACGCATATTTTTTCCCCAGAGTATATCAATATCTCCTGAAAAAAACACAGGACAGCCATCTGGCGGATGAACTGGTGGAAACCACCTTTATCCGTATGTATCAGCATTTGTCCCAATACGACCCGGAGAAGGGGGCTTTTTCCACATGGCTGTTCCGCATTGCCACGAATGTTCTAAGTAAGCATTACGGCAGCAAGGCCGTGACCATGCAGCTGCCCTGGGAAGAAAATTTTGACCCTGCCGCGCCGGAACAGGAAACGCCGGAAAAACAAACCCTTACGAAAGAGCGCAGTGATGAGCTGCGCAACGCCATGCTGAAACTGCCGGAGCGCCAGCGGCAGATATTGGAGATGACCTACTGGCTGGAAATGAAGTCAAACGAAATAGCCGATGTGCTGGGCATGGCCCCAAGTTCTGTCCGCGTGGCCTTGAAACAGGCAAGAGACCAGCTTAGGGAACTTTTGGCAAAGAAAATATAAAAACTGTTAACATTGAGGTACAAAGGCGCGCGGCAGCGGGTAATGTCTTTCCTTCGCCATAGACAAGCCTGTCAAAAGCTGCGAAAAGGCATTACCCGTTGCCGCACTTAGGGCATTGACGTAACAAGTCCTAAAAAAACTCAAAAAAAGCATAACACTTTGCTGATGCCGGGGATATAAAGGAAAGAAGAGATAAAAGTCAGGGCATAAGGAGGGGCTGATTGCTATGTTGTTGGAAAGAGCTGTTAAAGTGGTTATGGAACGTAAGGGGTATTACATCAGCCCGGAATTGAGGATTGTCGTAAAAAAAGATAAAGCGGCTTTTGATTTGGTGACCATGCACAAGCAAAACATCAAACATCGTAAAGGAAACAACGACAGCGTAGGATATGTCACCGTATCTTTGGCGGCAGCTGCTGATGGTAAAGCCTATTACATAATAAAGGAAATAGGCTGCCGCATGGATATTAAACTCGCCGAGTTTTGCGAGCTGATTGACAGTATTGGACAGGTAATTGCCCTTGATGATGGGCATAAAGGTCTGATTGAAGTGATGGCAGCATAAATAAAGAATCAGACGAGCGGCTGACCGGTCAGCCACGGGGCGTAGGGGTTTTGTAAAAAAAATAAAATTTTTTTCAAAAAAAGCATAACACTTTGCCGTCTTCGGGGATATAAAGAACAAAGGGAAACAGATGAGGAGAGAAAAAACAACAATCGTGAAAGGAGATTGAGCATGATGAAAGAAAAATTGGAGCAGGAACTGGGCAACTTCGATTTTTCCCTTTGTCATTCCGTTCGGGAAAGTCTGCTGGACAAGCTGCTGACTATGCACCGCAAGGATAACGCAGCGCAGCATAGCCATAAATGGGCCGCCGCCCGGTTGGACGAGGATGAGCTTGACTGGGTAGCTGCCGCAGGAACCGGCAGGATTTTGCAAAATCGTGAGGAGCAATGGAAAGGAAAGGGTGACTAATCATGTCGATTAAAGAAAGCAAAAAAATGAATTTTGAGGAACTTGACGGGGTAGCCGGCGGCACGATTGTAGAGACGGTAGCTGACAGCGTAGAGCTTTACAAGCGCGGACTTTTGAATAGTGAATATGACAGCTGCGCCGCTGTTCGGAACAAGCTGCATGAAATGGGCTATGGCGGCTATGTAGATAATGGCGGCATGGCTAATGGCAATATCTACACCGATAAGGATGGCAACACAATCAGCCGCAAGCAGTTCTGGGCAAACTTTGATAAGGAGAACAATACGAAGATTATCCGTGGCAGTCAACTGGATCCGTTAAAGGACGCTTTGGGATTGTAAGGCAGAAATAGGAGTAAAGCCGGACTGTGGCGAAGAATGGAATAACAAACAAAGCAGGGAAAGTGAAATCTGGAAAATAGTCCTGCTGGCGCTTGGTAAGCGTCAGCAGGGCTTATTCCATATAACGGGGAAAAGCGAAAGGGCGTTTCAAGGAGCGAAGACAATGAAAAAACTTTTATCAGCAAGGAAGAAAAAAGCAATCCTCTATGCCGTGGCAGCAGGCATCTGTGTCAGCGGAACTGTCCTGCCGCAGCCTGCTGAGGCTGTGGAGCAATTTAATATTGACTGGGACGGTAAAACGCTGTTCAACATAAAATATTACGGTTCCAGCGACTACACGG
>FLNX01002837.1_pt1 | contig 35567 bp, 21 predicted proteins | sample 1140341 | NCBI WGS metagenome assembly FLNX01 (sample SAMEA3878208, study PRJEB12797) | bioreactor metagenome | biome: Moose rumen | place: Sweden | collected 2011-10 | reverse complement strand
GACACAACTTTTTTAACTATATCAACAAACTAATCTCAAATGAAAAGGAAACTTTTTACTTCACTGGCATTCCTTCTCCTGGGATTGGCGGCCTTCGCACAGTCCGTGCAGATTTCCGGCACGGTAACCGATGCGATAGGCCCCGTCATCGGAGCGAGTGTCATTGAAAGCGGTACTCAGAATGGCACCGTTACAGGGATGGACGGCGATTTCACCCTCAAGGTGAATCCCGGCGCATCCATTGAGATCTCGTCCATCGGTTACAGGACTCAGGTAATCGCTGTCGGAAACCAGACGGTTTTCAACATCTTCCTCGAAGAGGATTCCGAGTTCCTGGAAGAGCTGGTCGTGGTCGGTTACGGTGTTCAGAAGAAAAAGCTCGTCACCGGCTCCACCGTGCAGGTGAAAGGCGAGGAGCTTGCCAAACTCAATGCAACCAGCGCCCTCGGCGCAATGCAGTCCTCCACGCCCGGCGTGAGCATCATGTCCTCGTCGGGACAGCCCGGCTCGGGTTACAACGTGAACATCCGCGGTATGGGTACCACCGGTTCCTATGCGCCTCTGTATGTCATTGACGGCGTCACCGGCGGAGACATCAACTCCCTGAACCCCTCCGACATCGAGAGCATCGACGTCCTCAAGGATGCAGCTTCCTGCGCCATCTACGGTGCGCGCGGTGCAAACGGCGTCATCCTCATCACCACCAAGCAGGCCAAGGCCGGCAAGTACACGGTGACCTACGACGGCTTCTACGGAGTGCAGAACGTGCAGAAGATGCCCGAGTTCCTCACCGCCCAGCAGTACATGGACATCCAGGACCAGGTGAACTTCAACATGGGCAAGGAAGTGATCGATTGGGCAAACACCCTTAATCCCACGCTCTACAACAGCATCAAGGACGGTTCCTTCACCGGCACCAACTGGCTGGACGCCATCCGCAACCAGAACGCGCCCAACACCAACCACGCCGTTAACATCGTGGGCGGCTCCGACATGTCCAAGTTCTCCATGGGCGTCAGCTACACCCATCAGGAAGGTATCTTCGGAAAGCCCGTGGCCTCCAACTACAAGCGCGTCACAGCCCGTATCAATTCCGACCACGTGCTCTGGCGCAAGGGCGACCTCGACATCATCAGCTTCGGCGAGAACCTCACCTTTACCACCAACCAGAAGGGCGGCATCGGCACCGGCAACCACTATTGGAACGATGTCTACAGCATGATGGCCGCCAACCCGCTCGTTCCCATTTACCAGGCGGACGGTTCCTACACCGAATACGACTGGCTGAGCAACAGCGGCATCTGGGCCCTGGATCCTTACGTGAGCAACCCCATCGCCGCCATGGTGTATTCCTCCCGCGGCAACAACGACAGCCACGGCTATGCCCTCAACATGTCGGCCAACCTGCGCGTGCAGCCCATCAAGGGCCTCGTGTGGAAGAGCCAGTTCAACTACAAGATGAGCGCCAGCACCTACCGTCAGTACGGCCTGTCCTACAAGCTCACCAATTACGCCTTCTCCGACACCGACAACGTGAGCCAGAGCGCTTCCGCCGGCTGGAGCTGGAGCTGGGAAAATACCGTGAACTACGTGTTCAACGTAGGTGACCACCACATCGACGCCCTCGTGGGCAGCACCCTCGAGAAGAACGGCTTCGGCGAGAGCGTCGGCGCCGGCAACAGCGGTGTGCTGTGGCCCAACCAGTGGAAGTATGCCTATGTGGGCAACACCGAGGGCACGCCTTCCCTGAGCGACATTTCCGGTTCCACGTGGGGCGACTGGGGCCTGGCATCCTTCTTCGGCCGTGTCAATTACGACTATGCCGAGAAGTACATGCTCTCCCTCATTCTCCGCCGGGACGGTTCCTCCAACTTCATGCGCGGCCACCGCTGGGGCACCTTCCCGTCGGTATCCGCCGGTTGGGTGGTTTCCAACGAGGACTGGTGGAACGTCGGCGCAGTCGACTTCCTCAAGATCCGCGGCAGCTGGGGCCAGAACGGTAACTGCAACATCGACAACTTCCAGTATCTGTCCACCATATCCGTAGGTGCGGCCGACGGCGGTTATTCCTTCTATACCGGCCCCACCGCCACTTCTTCAGGTACCGGTGCCTATGCCGACAAGCTTTCCAATCAGGACATTACCTGGGAGACTTCCCAGCAGCTTGACCTCGGCTTCGACGCCCGTCTGTTCCGCAACAGGCTGAACGTGGCCTTCGACTGGTACCAGAAAGACACCAAGAACTGGCTGGTGAACGCTCCCATCATGGGCCACTTCGGCGCCAACGCCCCGTACGTCAACGGCGGCGACGTCCGCAACACCGGCGTCGAGCTCGCCCTCAACTGGAGCGATGCCGTCAGCAAGGACTTCTCCTACAGCGTGGGCGTGAACGCAGCGCACAACAAGAACATAGTTACCCGTATCGCCAACGACGAGGGCATCATCCACGGCCAGGGCAGCGTGGTCCAGGGCATCGCGGAGCTTTACCGTGCCCAGGTGGGCTACCCGATCGGCTACTTCTGGACCTATGCCACCGACGGCGTGTTCCAGAACCAGGACGAGATTGACGCCTGGAAGGCCGTCGGCCTCGGCACCATCGTCGACGACGTGGTTCCCGGCGACCTCAAGTTCGTCGACCAGAACGCGGACGGCATCATCGACGACAATGACAAGGTCATGACCGGAGATCCGAACCCCGACTGGAATGTCGGTCTCAACTTCTCCATCTATTTCAAGGGCTTCGACTTCGCAGTGAGCGGCTACGGCATGTTCGGCCAGCAGGTCTTCCGCGCCTACCGCCGTTACTCCGACAGCCAGTGGAACAACTACACCACCGAGGTGTACGACTACTGGCACGGTGAAGGCACCTCCAACCACTTCCCGCGTCTGGTCGCCGGCACCAACTACAACTTCATGAACAACTCCGACATCTTCATCGAAGACGCCGACTTCTTCCGCATCCAGACCATCACCCTCGGATACGAATTCAAGAACATCTGGAAGAACGCCCCGTTCGGCAGCTGCCATCTCTATGTGCAGGCGCAGAACCCGTTCTGCTTCACCAAGTTCAAGGGTCTCGATCCCGAAGTTGGTTCCTCCTCCGGATTTGACTCCTGGGCCAAGGGAATCGACCTGGGCTACTATCCCCAGGCCAAGTCCTTCCTCGTAGGTCTCAATCTTAAATTCTAATTGGATGACTGATATGAAAAAGATATTAAACATCGCAGCCATCGCTGCCATAGTCCTTTCTTTTGCTTCGTGTGAGTCATTTCTCGACACGACCAACTACTGGTCCAAAGACAGCAGCAACTTCCCGGTGAATGCCACCGATGCCGACCAGATGATTGCCGGTATTTACAATAATCTGAACACTTCCATCGGCAACAGCGTACATGTGAACCACTTCCTGTGGTCCCTCGCCGCTTCGGACGACGCCCTGGGCGGCGGCGGCCAGAACGACCAGGCCATGCAGGCCGAAGACCTCCTGATGAACTTCGGCACCGACATGTACAACACCTTCTACGTAGACCGCTATAAAGGAATCGCGCGCGCGAACGCCGCCATCGAGGCCCTGCCCAACTGCGGGGTGGAAGACAAGCTGGCCCAGTACATGGGCGAGGCCTTCTTCCTCCGCGCCTGGTACTACTACGAGCTGGCTTCCATGTTCGGCAACATCCCCTGCCCGGTAACTACCTCTGCAGACCCGACCCTTCCCCAGCTCAGCGGCGAAGCCCTCTGGGGACAGATCATCGAAGACTGCAAGATAGCGGCCGACATCATGCCCGCCCAGATGTCCAGCGGCGACGGCCATGTTGACAAATATGCCGCCGAGGCTCTTCTGGGCCGCGCATATCTGTTCGCATCAGGCTTCTACAACCTCTCGGACATCACCCTTCCCGCCTACGAGAACGAGGCCATCGGCGTGAATATCGCCGAAGGCACCAAAATCACCAAGGGGGAGGTGGGGAAGTACATCACCGACTGCGTGAACAACTCCGGTTACTCCCTGGTTTCAGACTACCACAACCTCTGGGCCTACACCAACCGCTGTTCCATCGAAGATCCCAAGAACCCCTGGTCCGGCAAGGGCTACAAGTGGGTTGAGGACGACGGAGCCCGCAACCCCGAGGCCATGTTCATGATCAAGTTCAACACCCAGCCTTCCTGGAGCACCACCATCGGCTACTCCAACCAGACCTGCCTGTACATGGGTGTCCGCGGCCAGAGCCTCGACAACGGCGAATGCATGCCGTTCGGCACCGGCTGGGGCATGTGCCCGGTGAACCCGTCGCTGGTTTCCGACTGGAAAGCCATAGAACCCAACGACGCCCGTCTGGACGCATCCATCATCTCAGTGGACAACTGGAGCACATACGTTTTCGGCGGTGACTCCAACATCCAGGAGAGCGGTTACTACCAGACCAAGAACATGCCTGTCCTGGCCTGGAGCGAAGAGAACGGCAAGTACATGAAGTCCTTCACCAATGTCATGTTCCCCGGACTCACCTGGTCGAGCGGCAACGAAGACAACTTCCAGCTGAACTGCGTGAACGACATGGTGATGATACGCTTTGCGGAAGTGCTGCTCATGGATGCCGAAATCAACGGCAACCAGAGTTCCTTCGACAAGGTGCGCGCCCGTGCCGGCCTGTCCAGCAAGCCCCTCAACGACGAGAACATCCGCAACGAGCGCCGTTGGGAGCTCGCCTTCGAAGGCGTCCGCTTCAACGACCTGCGCCGTTACGGCGAGAGCTATGCGGTGGCCGCCCTCGACAAGCAGGAGGGCGTAACGGTGTGGAACAACGGCATGGAAGGCACCAACAGCGCTTCCAAGTACAACGGAGGCTATGGCGCACGCTACAAAGCCACCCAGGGCTTCGTGAAACTCCCGGCCAGCCAGATTTCCCTCTCCGCCGGTGCGGGTGAAGAATACAAGTTCACCCAGAATGCCGGCTGGGACACCAGTTCCGACTTCCCGGGTTGGTAGCAGTTACTCACTTTTAAAATGAAAAGAATTATGAAGAAAATAATTTATTTCGCAATTGCTGCCATTACGGGTGCGCTCCTCGTATCCTGCGAACCTGAACTCCTCAAGGGCCCCGAGGCCGACTCGCCCATCGCGTCGGCCGAGCTCCAGAAGGCGTTCATCGTGGATGGCCAGTTCTCCGACGCCGCGTGCACAGTTGCGCAGGCCGACGGCAACTACATCAAGTATCATACTTCTCCCGCCCGTACGGTGCAGGTGTACAACACCAAGGCCGACGGGAGCAAGAACCTCCTCGCCACCGGCGCATCCGGAGTGTTCAACATCACCCCGAAGCGCGGTGCCGACTCCAATCAGCCCTACACCGTGGCGACCGTGAACCAGGATGCCAGCGTGGTGTCTTTCGAGACCTCCGTGAACGTGTACGTCCCGGCCGACCTCGCCCCCGAGGTGAAGGTCCTTGCCGGTGAATCCGGCGCGAAGGCCTGGAAGTGGTACACCATCGACGGCGCCTGCTGGGGCAATGCCGGTTACATCGGCGCCGACGGCCATGGGGCCGACGTGGCTGCCGGTGAAATCCCCGGAAAATGGTGGGGCTGCCCTCCCGAAGATCTTGAAGACAGTCAGATCGCCCACACCGGCGGTACCGTGTACGGCTATGGCGACAGCAACGCCTACATGGTGTTCACCGAGGACGGCGACCTTGCCTCCTACAAGGCGGACGGCACCCTGATCGCAAAGGGCGGCTACACCCTCAACGACTACGATCCCGCTTGCTCCACCGGCTACGGCTACGGCAAGCTCATCACCACCGACGCTCCCATCCTGATGCCGTTCATCATCAATACCGGCGGTACGCGCGTGAACGAGTTCGACGTGGTTTACGTCGATCCGAACATGCTCTCGCTGGTGGCTCCCAACGGCAACGGCTCCTGGTCTTGGTCCGAATCCACCTGGTGGCGCTTCAAGAACGCCTCCGATGCCGATGCAGCCCTTGCCGGTGACGGCCAGCGTGCCTGGACGTACTATCCCATCGACGGCGCCACCTGGGGCAATGCCGGTTACATCGGCGTGGCCGGACAGGCCGACGTCGCTGCCGGCGAAATTCCCGGCAAGTGGTGGGGTTGCACCCCCGAGCAGCTGGAGACCGAGCAGGTCCAGCATGCAGGCGACGTGGTCTACGGCTATGGCAGCGACGACGCCTACATGGTGTTCGACAATGTCATGGGTACTGTCACTTCCTATGATGCCGGCGGCAACGTCATCAAGTCGTCCGATTACAGCATCGACGACTTCGACTTCGCCACCGACGGCTACCCGATGGGTCATCTCTCGACCGGTGCCGATTCCGGTATCCTCTTCCCGTTCGTCATCAACAAGGGCGGCGAAATTGCCAACAACTACGAGATCGTATATCTCGACGGCACTCTCCTCACCCTCATCTGCAACTATGACGGACATGGTGAATGGGCCTGGGGCGAATGCACCTGGTGGAGATTCCAGCCCAAGAAATAATTCCAAGCCTTAATGAAGAAGGCAGTCGCCGGAAAGCGGCTGCCTTCTTTTTCAAAAAGAGATTCCGATGCACGAGAAGATTTACCGCATGGTCCTGAGCACGCTGCTGGGAGTTGCTGTATTCGCTTTCTGGATGTGGCTGTTTCCGCAGGACCTCAATTATCAGGAGCAGAACCAGCTCTTCCTTTTCACCTGGGACTACCTGGGCGAGCGGCTCCGCCTTCCCGGCGGAGGGGCCGACTGGCTTTCCGAATTCCTCGTGCAGTTTTTCTACTATCGCTGGGCCGGAGCCCTGGTGATGGCTGCGCTGTCGGTCCTGCTGCAGCGCGCCGTCTGGAGGGCGGCCCGGGCGGCAGGCGTGCCCGGCCATGCGAGCGCCTACGTCCTCACCCTCATCCCTTCGCTCCTTGTCCTTGTTTACATGGGAGACGTCGAGGTTCTGCTCAGCTACCCCGTCGCCCTTCTGCTGGCGGTAAGCCTCTGCCCCCTTTTCATAAAGGCGGGCTGGCACCGGGTGTGGCTGCTGCCCCTGGGCTGGTGGCTCATAGGCCCGATGATTCTGCTACCCCTGGCGGTTTCCATGCTCCAGGGCCGCAAATGGGCCGACCTCGCCATGGCGGCCTGGGCTGCCGTGGTCTTCTGGGCCGCCTACAGGCTCCTCTCGCCGCAATATCCCCTGCGGGACGCCCTGTTCGGCCTCAATTATTACCGGCTGGTCGAAACCCTGCCGGTCCTGCAGTGGGTGATTCCCATTGTGAGTGCGGCGGTCATCTTCCTCTGCGGCCAGCGTTTCTCCCTGTCACGTCCGGTTCCGGCCGCCCTTGCGGCGCTGCTGCTGCTCTGCGGAGGTACGGCCTGGGGAGTCTCGCGTACCTATAATAAAGATACGCACGAAACCCTCGCATACGACTGGCTCATCCGCCACGAACGCTATGCTGAGGTAGTCGAAAGGGCCGGAAAATACCAGCCCCGCAATTCCGTGAGCGCCTGCAGCGTCAATTTCTGCCTGTTCATGAACCGGGAGCTGCTTACGCGAATGGACCGGTTCTACCAATGTGGTAAGGAAGGGCTCGTGCAGCCCAGCGTGAGGGACAACCTCACCGACATCACCAGCGCCGAACTGCTGTGGATGATGGGCATGCCCAACATCACCCTCCAGTACTACTTCGACCTGCAGGAGTCCATCCAGAACGGCCGGGAGAGCGGGCGCTTCCTTTCGCGCATCGCCGACGCCAACATCGTGAACGGCTGGTACGACAGGGCCGTCCGCTACCTGGACATCCTGGAGCACAGCCTGTTCTACCGCAAATGGGCCCGGGAGAAAAAGGCCCTCATCCTAGATGAGTCCCGGGTGGCGGCCGATCCCGTTTACGCCTACATCCGCCAGGTTCGCTTCAAGGACGATTTCATCACCGTATACGAAAGGCTTGACCTGATGATGGCCATCCTATACAACCAGAACAGGAACAATTTCATGGCCGCAGAATACTACACCGCCTGGCAGCGGCTCAGCGAAAAGGAGGGCGCGGAATGAAAAGACTGTCTTTCGTGCTCGCGGCGCTGCTTCTTGCAGCATGCTCCCTCAACACCTCTTTCGTTGAGGAATTGCCGGAAATCTACCCCGATTACATCGGAGTTACGGTCCCCGCGGGGATTGCGCCGATGAATTTCAACCTTCCCGTGGAGTACGACCGCGTGTTCGTGCGCGTGACGGGCAGCCGGGGCGGCCAGCTGAAAGCCAAGGGCCGCTGGGCAGCCTTCCCCGAGAAAAAATGGCACGCCCTCACGGCGCAGAACGCCGGAGGCACCCTCAGTTTCACCGTCCTGGGCCGCAAGGACGGGCAGTGGACACAGTGGCGCGACTTCATCATGTACGTGAGCGACGTCCCCCTCGAAGACTACGGCATCACCTACAGGAAACTTGCCCCGGGCTACACCACCTACAGCCAGATGGGCATCTACCAGCGGGACATCCACTCTTTCCGCGAAGATCCCATAATAGAGAGCACCCTGGTGCCGGGCCAGTGCATGGGCTGCCATACCGCCAACGCCACCGACCCTTCGCAGTACCTCTTCCATCTGCGGGGCAAGCACGGAGCCACCCTTATCCAGCAGAACGGCGACAGGGAATGGGTGACCACCAAGACCGACAGCACCATTGGCAACATGGCCTACAGCTACTGGCATCCCGGCGGCCGCTGGGTGGCCGGTTCCATCAATCCGGTGCGCCAGAGCTTCTGGACGGGCGACCAGCGCACCATCGAGGTCTTTGATCTCGCCTCCGACATCGTGATCCTCGACATGCAGGACCATTCCCTCATAGTGGATCCGCGCTTCAACACCAAGGAGTATTTCGAGACCACGCCGGTTTTCACCCCCGACGGGAAAACCCTTTTCTTCGGCCGCTCGGAGGCGCACAGCGTGCCCAAGGAGACCGAGCTCATCCGCTACGACCTGCTCAAGGCCTCCTTCGATGCCGAAACCGGCGAAGTGGGGCCCTTCGAAATGGTTCTTCCTGCGAGCCGGGAAGGCCACAGCGTCACCTTCCCGAGGCCTTCCTATGATGGCAGGTGGCTGATGTACAACCTCGCCGACTTCAGCATCTTCCCAATCGACCACAAGGAGGCCGACCTGTGGCTCATGGACCTGGAAACGGGGGAGACGCGCCCTCTGGACGAGGTGAACAGCCCCCTCTCGGAGAGTTTTCACAACTGGAGCTCCAACAGCCGCTGGTTCCTCTTCTCAAGCCGGCGCGACGACGGACTTTACGTGCAGGTGTATTTTTCTTCCATCGGCGAAGACGGGCACTGCACAAAGCCCTTCGTGCTCCCGCAGAAGAATCCCCGCAAGTATTATCGCGGCACGCTCTACTCCTTCAACGTGCCTGATTTCACCCGTGACAAGGTGCAGTTCGACACCAGGACCGTATACCGCGAAGTGTTCTCCGACGAACGTGTGCAAGTAACTGTAAAACAATGAAAAAGATACTTATAACGGCCCTTGCCGGGCTGCTTTTCGCAGCCTGCGCCGACAAGGCTCAGGAATACCGCATCCACGGGCGCGTGACTTCAAACGAACTGGAAGACGTACAGGTATTCCTGGTTCCCCTGGGCCACGAGGAGCCCTGGAACGTCGACTCCGTCCGCATCCACAACCATGAGTTCTTCTTCAAGGGAAAGGAACACTGGATCTGTGAAATCCGCCTCGACAAATACAATCGCGACAAGGGGCAGAACCTGCTCGTCGCGACCGAGCCGGGCGACATTTTCGTGACGATAGGCCCCGACAGCAGCGGCGGAGGCACGCCCCAGAACGACAGCCTTCAGGTGTGGAAGGGCCTTACCATACAATACAACAGGACCGACAACGTGCTGCGCGGCGAGGGCCGCATGGAAGAGCTTGCAGCGGAGCGCGAGGCCTACAAGGCCCGTACCCGCGCCATGGCCCTCTCCCTCGGGGAAGACAGCATCGTGGGAGCCTTCCTGCTGGGCCTTTACCCTCTGCCGAAGGAGTAAACAGATGAAACTGAAGGCGGGACACATTGCACTGATTGTCTGCGCCGCGGCGGCGCTCGTGCCCGCGGCGTGCTCGCTTGTGTTTTCGCTCCGTTATCCGTACTTCCGCCGCTATGCCGCCGAGAACGGCGTGAGCCTTCGCCAGGCCCGGAAGGCATGGGGCCGTCCGGACGAAATCTCCGAGGTAGCGATGGGCCTGGCCGTGGAGGCTGCGCACGAAAACTGGGAAAAGGTTTCCGCCCTGGCGGCGACCGACCGCACTTCAGAGGTTGGCACCTATTATTACAATCTTTCGAATGCCGTCGCAGGAAAGCTTCCCGACAGGCTGATGGACTATTATCAGCCTTTCGAAAGGGGCCTTTTCCTGCCGGTGGGGGAGGATTCCTATCCTTTCGTGATAGCCTGCGCCAGCGACGTATGGTGGGCCCTGGGCGATGTGTCCATGGCCGAGCGCGATGCCATGCTGGGCATGATCTTCTCGCCTTCCCATTCGGGCCCCAGGTATCTGAGACGGCTCGCCGAGGCCAATCTGGTGAAGGGCGACACGCCTGCAGCCTCGAAATATCTGCGGATTCTCCTGAACATCCCGGGCCAGAGGAAATGGGCGCTCAGCCGCCTTCCTCAGAACTGGACCCCGGAGTACCGGACTTTCATCGAGGAGAAGCGCTCCCTTCTGCCGCAGACCGACATCGTGCACGGCATGGACCAGACTCAGCTCGCCCTCAGGCTGCTGCTGAACTCCAATCCCGGCAACAGGATGGCCCTGGATTACCTGCTCTGCTACGACCTCCTCACCAAGGACCTGGACGCCTTCGTGGGGGATTTCGCACCCTCCCTCACTTCTTCCCGCCTCTACGAGGAGGCCATGCTGATATTCCTCGCGGCAAAGGGTGGAATGACGGAGGAGAACTTCGCCCATTACGGTATTTCGGCCGCAACCCTCGCGCGCTTCACTTCCTTCGTGGAGCGGTACAGGGCGGACGGCGGTTCCGCTTCGCAGCTCGCCGGAGAATTCGGCCGGACTTACTGGTATTATTTTTATTTTGCGGTGAGAAATGAAAAGAAGTGACGCCCTGGCCCTGCTGGCGGGAGTGCTGCTGCTCCCTTCGGTGCTTCTTTCCTGCGGGAGGGAAGCCGACGTGCGCCCGTCGGGGACCGGAACCGACCGCCCTGCGGAGATGTTCCCCGACTACCGCGAAGTCACCGTGCCCTGCAACATCGCTCCGCTGAACTTCTATTACACCGACCCGCACGGGCGGGGCTTCACCACCACCTTCACCCGTGGCGGCATGACCGTCCGCATGGGAGGCCGCGACGTGGTGTGGAACGCGAGGAAATGGGCCGCCCTCGTAGAGGAAGGGGGAGAGGTGAGTGTGGAGACTAAATACCGCAGCGGCGGCCGCAGGGTCGCTCTTGACTGGACGTTCAGAGTGAGCCCCGACCGGATCGACCCCTATCTGACATACCGCCTGATCGAACCCGGTTTCGAGGTGTGGGACGATCTGGAAATCCAGGAGAGATGCCTTGAGAACTTCGATACCAGGGCCATCTCCGACTGGCGCAACACCGGCAACAGGTGCATGAACTGCCATATCCATTCCCGCGCCCGCGGCGACCTCTCGATGTTCTACCTGAGGGGCAGGGACGGGGGAGCGATACTCAACCGGGGCGGGGAGCTGCGCAAGCTCGACCTGCGCGACTCCACCATGATTTCGTCCACCGTGTACGGGGAAATCCATCCGGACGGGCGTTTCGGCGTGTTCTCCACCAACATCATAATTCCGGGGATGCACCCCGCGGGAGGGCGCAGGATGGAGGTCTTCGACAGGGCTTCCGACCTTTGCGTCGCCGATTTCGACGCCGACCGCATGCTCACTTTCCCCGCTTACGCGCGTGCCGACGCTCTGGAGACCTTCCCCGTATTCTCCGCCGACGGGAAATACGTGTATTTCTGCACCGCGCCTTCAAGGCCCCTGCCGGCGGAACTGGAGCAGCTCAGATACTCGCTGGTGCGCGTTCCGTTCGACCCGCTTACAGGCACCCTTGGAGACTGCGTCGATACGCTCTGGAGCGCCTCGGCTGCCGGAGCCTCGGCCTGCCACCCCAAGGCGTCCCCCGACGGGCGCTGGCTGCTTTTCACCATTGCGGACTACGGAACGTTCCCCATCAACCACAGGGAATGCGACCTTGCCCTCATGGACCTCTCCACCGGGGAGGTGCACGGTCTCGAGGCGGTCAATTCCGACGCGTCCGACACCTATCACAGCTGGTCCTCCCTCTCCCGCTGGTTCGTCTTCGCCTCAAAGCGGGGAGACGGACTGTACGGGAAGCCCTGGTTCAGCCATGTCTCGCCCGAAGGGGAAGTGACGAAGCCGTTCCTGCTTCCCCAGGCGGATCCTCATTTTTACGACAACATGCTGCGCTCCTTCAACGTGCCCGACCTGGGCGACGCCCCGGTGGGCTTCGACGCCCCGGAGGTGGGACGCGTCCTGAGGGAAGTGCACTCAGAATCTTTCAACCGATGAATATGTACAAGTTTTCAACCTTCTTTCTGGCCATGTTGATGTGCCTTGCCGCAATTTCCTGCGGCGAACAAACCGTTGAAATCGAGACGGTTACTCTGTCTTCGACTCCTTCCGAACTGGTCTTTGCGGCCCAGGGCGGAACCTCCGAAATCACCATTGTCAGCGGAATCGATCCGACCGTTTCCTGCTCGGAAAAATGGATCACCCTGTCCAAGGGAAGTTTCGCCTCCAATTCCGTCAAGGTTAGCGTCACCGCCGCGGAGCATACCGGCACCTCGGCCCGCAGCGCCAGCATCAGGGTAATCGGCGACAAGCAGAGCCTGATGATTCCCGTGACGCAGAACGTGGCCGAAGTGACCATGGCGGCCAGCCAGTCCAGCGTGGCCTTCGACCGCTTCGGCGGGGAGACGGTGATTACCGTCACCTCCTCTTCGCAGCCTGCGGTGTCGACGGACGCCTCATGGTGCCTTGTGAGCGCGGGCAGCATAGGATCCAACAAGGAGACCGCCGTGACTGTTTCCGCACCCGCCAACCGCACGGCGTCGTCCCTGAGCGGCACCGTCACCGTGAGCTGCGGCAGCCAGAGCCTGCAGATTCCCGTATCGCTGGATGCTTATGCAAAGCCTGAAACGGTCTCTGCCGCGCCCCTCTCCCAGGAGGAGATTTTCCTTGCCATGGCTCCCGGCTGGAACATGGGCAACCACATGGACGCCGTGAGCAACGGCGTGGCGGGGGAGACGCTCTGGGGCAATCCCAAGTGCACCCAGTCCACTTTCGACGGGCTCAAGGCCGCAGGGTTCAAGGCCGTGCGCATCTGTGTCACCTGGGCCGGCCACATAGGCGACGCTCCCTCCTACAGGCTCGATGAGAACTGGCTCGGACGTGTCGAGGAAATCGTGGGATATGCCGAGAAGGCGGGCCTCGTCGCCATCGTGAACACGCATCATGACGAGTCTTACTGGCTCGACATCAACAAGGCCAAAGAAAGCACCAAGGACGAGATTTTCTGCGTGTGGACGCAGATTGCGCAGCGCTTCGCTGACAAGGGCGACTGGCTGGTGATGGAGTCGTTCAACGAAATCCAGGACGGGGGATGGGGATGGAGCACCGCCTTCCGGGACAATCCACAGGCCCAGTATGACATCCTGAACAGCTGGAACCAGGTCTTCGTGGACGCGGTGCGCGCCACCGGCGGAAACAACGCCACTCGCGCTCTCGGCATTCCCGGTTACGCCGCAAGTCCCGGCTTTACCATTGCCGGCCTCGTGCTTCCCTCCGACTATACCACCGGAAACCGCCTCATTGTGGCCGTGCACGACTATGATCCGTACAATTACACCCTTGCCGACCCGCTGGTGCGCCAGTGGGGCCATACGGCCGATGCCGACAAGCGCTGCAGCGACACTGACGAGAAGAACATCACCGACGTGTTCGACGCCCTCAAGGCCGCCTATCAGGACAAGGACATTCCGGTGTATCTGGGTGAAATGGGCTGCTCGCGCCACACGGCGGCCGACATGCCTTATCAGCTCTATTACATGGAGTATTTCTGCAAGGCCGCCGCGGACTACAGGCTTCCGATGTATGTGTGGGACAACGGCGCCGTGGGCACGGGCTCGGAGACGCACGCCTACATCGACCACGGGACGGGCGCGATCGTGGACGATACGGCGCGGCAGCTGATTGAGAAGATGGTGAAGGCCGTCACCACCACCGACGCAGCCTACACCCTTGAAAGCGTTTACAACAGCGCTCCTTAACGTACGTTACAATAATTACCTGCATCACTTTCCCTGCCGTCGCCCGTTGGGCGACCCCTCCCATCGCAGGCGATGGGCCCCTCCCTCTTATGGAGCCGAGGGTGGCTACAGGCGATGAAAGTGATGCAGGTAATTATTTTACCCAAGTTTCACAAATGCGAAACAATCCCTTTCCGGAGCCGTAAGGCGACCAAGTCCTTCCCGTTGGGGAAGGATTTAGGATGGGGAATATGGAAAAATGTGCGCGGGCCTTTACGCCTGAAAAACTGCCACACGAGCCGGCAGGACGGCGAAAAGGACTTGCAAAACTTTTTTAGCGGTAGCCGAACTGGATACGGTCGGGGGAGTCGATGATTTTCCGGGCGCGTACTTTGTCGAAGGGGACGGGGCCGGTCACGAATTCGGGGACGTTGTATGAACGGAAGAGGTCCCCGTAGTAGTTTTCGGGATCTCTCTGGGGCAGCATGAAGGGCTTTCCCACGCTGCCGTCGGAAGCGAAGTGGGCGATGTAGAGGCGGGTGAACTGTCCGTCGTCCCTGCGGCTCGAGAAGACGAACCAGCGGGAATTGGAACTCCAGTTGTGGAAGCTGTCGGTGTCGTCGCTGTTGGCTTCGTCGAGGGGCCTCGTTTCGCCGGTTTCGAGATCCATCAGCCAGAGGTCGGCCTCGTGGTGCCAGATGGGGAAGGTGCCGTAGTCGCATACTGTGTACATGAGGTACCTGCCGTCGTACGAGGGCCTCGGGAAGGAGACGCTGAAGCCCTGCGAGGCGGCGTCCACGAGGATTTCGACGTCGCTTCCGGGCGTTCCCGTCCCGGGATCGAAACTCACCTTCATAAGGTTGTAGCGCGACTGGGGGAGTTCCCCCGGGATGGCGACCTTCACGGCGGCGGTGTAGTAAAGGGTGCGGCCGTCGGGCGAGAAGGCCGGGAAGGATTCCCATACTCCCTGCTGCCTGAGGGCGGGAACCGTTATCAGCTCGTTCTTTTCGGTGTCGTAGATCTGGAGGTCGGAGTCGAGGTCGAACACCTCGATGATCTTGTCCTGCCCGACGTGGAAGCCCTGGCGGGTGTTGTTCGTGGAATAGGCTATGTATCTGCCGCCGGGATGCCAGTAGGGGTAGACGCAGAAGCCGAGAGTGGAATCGGTCCTGGTGTTGTACGCCTTCATGCCGCCACCGCCGGTGAGGATGGTGGCGCCGTGGGCTCCGCGGATGTGGAGGCTCATCGCTCCGGGGTCGTTGTGGTTGAAACTGTGGCAGTTGACGCAGCCGTCGAACTGGGTGTTCTCGAGCAGGGCCCTCTGCCTGAACGATGAAAGCTCCCTTTCGTAGATGCCCATGGCGCTGTAGATTTCGTATCCGGGCTCGATGAGCCGGTAAGTGAGGCCGTAGTCGATTGCGTCTTCACAGACATATATCGGGAACGGTTTGAACGCCTTCCACTTATCGCCGAAGCGGGCTGACACCGCTACCGAAACGGAATCTCCCGAGGCTTTTGCGAGCAGGGCCGCCCAGCGCCCGGAGGGGAAACGCGTCGATTTTCCGCCGCGGCTTTTCAGGACAGCCGCGCCGTTGCATGCGGAGAGGGTGACCTCGAGGGCGTCGGCTCCGCGGAGCGTGAAATCGAGGGGTGCTATCCCCGAGGGGACCGTGACCCCGGTGTAGTCGGGGTAAATCGGCGGAAGTTCGTCGCAGGGGACGGCGCTGCCGGCTCCGGTGCTACAGGCCGCCAGCGTAAGGGCTGCCGTCAGAAGCGGAATGATTCTTTTCATCGCGTGACAGGTCTTTTTCGGAGAGGTATCTGTAATAGTAGTAGAACCAGTAAGTGTCGCCGTAGCCTTTCTGCATGTGATCGCGGCCCTTGTCCGACTGCAGGTCGGAGATGAATTCGCTCATTCGCCTTACGTTGGCGAGGCCTATGTAGGAAGGCAGGCCGTTGAAGTCGCTGTGGGTGAGGACCCAGCGCAGGAGAAGGGCCTCCTGGTAGGACTTGGGCATGACGGGGGCGTCGACCAGCGGGATGCATTGCACGAAGCGGTCGAGGTCTTTGCGGAGAAGGCACCAGGACATCAGGTACTCCAGGGCCATCTTGTTGGATGGGTTCTCGACCTTGAGCAGGCCGAGCATCGAGTCCATTTCGGTGTCGCTGAAGAGGAAGTCGTGCTCCTTCAGGCGGTATTCCCGGGCTGCGGCCAGCTCGGGCCTCTTTTCGAAAATGGTGCCTTCGTCGAGCAGGGCGAGGGTCTCCCGGGCCCAGCGGCGGTAGAAGGCGGCGTTGCAGAGGCTTCTGAGGTATTTGCGGGCCAGGGCAAGGTCGCCGTTCACTATGTTGGTCTCGGCGAGGCGCATGTAGCAGCGGGCGCTCTTCTGGAAATCGGGAATGGCCTCCTGGGCCTCGAAGGCGAAGCGCTGGGCGGTGTTCACCATGCCCAGATGCCAGAAAATCTCCCCCGTGGAAACCGGATTGGTGTAGTCGCCCCTGAAGCCGGGCAGGAGGCCTTCGGGACCGTTCTGGAAATAGCTGAACTGCGCATCCGGAAGGCGCCCGGTCTTCGCGAGGGCCAGGTTCAGGCACGACACGGTCTTGGGACCGTCGGGGTTGCGGGCGTCGGCCGTCTGCATGATGCGGTTCCACATCCGCATGCGGACCATGAAGTCGTAGCGCATCCATTCCTCCTTGGAGGCGTCCTCCGTGCGGAAGAGGGTGAAGACTCCGGCTGCGGCCACCAGAACGTATGCCGCGATGCCGGGGACGGGGCTTTTGCGCCCGCCTTCACGAAGCGACAAGAGCAGCGGCACGGCAGTCGAGAACGCCGCCAGCCACAGCAGGAAGGGTATCATGCTGTGATAGCGGAAGTAATGGATTCCGGTGAAAAACCGCAGCGGCGGGTAGGGAAACAGCCTGCTGGAAATAAGGGGACAGAGGACAAGGAGAGTGATGACGGCGGCGGCGAAGGGGAGCGCCCCTGCCTTTTTGGAAGCGGCTTCCCTGACGGCGGCCACCATGACGAAGATGACGGCGAGGGGCCCGCAGAGGAAATAGAGGACAGGCACCATGAGGGCCGCAAGCACGCGGCGGGGAGTGTCCTTGCGGACCTGGGAGCACAGGGCGGCACCCGCCAGGGAGAGCGCCACCGCCACGTCGGCTCCCGCCAGGGCGTTCTCGTCGCAGTGGAAGAGCAGCAGGAGGACGGCGGGAATGAAGCTGAGCGCGTACACCAGCAGGTTTCTCCCCTTGCAGACCGACCAGGTGAGCAGCTGCACGCCGCACAGCAGCAGGGCCATGACGAGGGCCCCGGCGGGTGCGTAGTAGAAGAACTGCGTGAGGAAGCGCCCCAGCCAGTCGGCGAAGCCCCCCGGGACGCAGGCGACCGAGGCGAAGTAGGCCCGGGTGCTTTCGAAGAGCTGGTACTGCTCCTGGAAATGAATGTGGTAGGGATAGCGGTACGCGAAGAAGCAGTAGATGCCGACGCCGGCGAGCACCGTCATCGCAACCGCTGAAACCTTTTGTGATGCAGACATCTGTATTTATTCAATAGATATTTACAAACTTACGAAAAAAAAGCGTAACTTAGTAAGCCAAGTAAAAAAACCAGATATACCATGACTGTCAGAATCCAAACCCTTTCGCTCTCCCTCGCCGCCCTTCTGCTTGCGGGATGCGGCCAGAAAGCCCCGACACCTGCCCTCGATACCCTCGCGAGCGCTTCCGACAGCGGAAGATTCCTTTTCGCCCACCAGGACGGCCTTTCTTACGGCAAGAACTGGAAAGTTGAAGATTATGCTGCCGACGACCTTTCCCGCAGCGACGTCAAAGATGTCTGCGGCCAGTACCCTGCAATGATAGGCTTCGACCTGGGCGGAATCGAGCTCGGAAACGGGGAGAATCTCGACGGCGTCCCCTTCGAGCTCATGCGCAGGGCCGCCCGCATCCATACCGGACGCGGAGGTCTCGTGACCTTCAGCTGGCATGCGCGCAATCCCGGGACAGGCGGTGACGCCTGGGACGTCTCCGACCCCGAAACCGTGGCTTCAGTGCTTGAGGGAGGGGAGAACCACGAAATGTTCCTGCAGTGGCTCGACAGGGTGGCGGAATTCCTCGGGAGCCTCGGGGTTCCCGTCATTTTCCGCCCCTGGCACGAAAACATCGGCAGCTGGTTCTGGTGGGGCGGAAGGCTCTGCACTCCCGAGCAGTACAAGGCCCTTTTCGCCCTCACCCGCGAGCGCCTGAAGGACGTGCCCGAAGTGGTGTGGGTGTATTCTCCCAACGGAGACGCCACCTGGGAGGAATACCTGGAGCGTTACCCCGGCGACGAAATGGTCGACATCCTCGGGTTCGACTCCTATATGTTCGGCTCCGACGCTGCCTTCATCGCCCAGGTGCAGACGGCCCTCAAGAACGTCAGCGCCTATGCCTCCGCCCACGGCAAGCTCTACTGCGTGGCGGAAACCGGCTTCGAGAGCATTCCCGAGCCCGACTGGTGGACGGAAACCCTGCTGAAGGCCGTGGAAGGCTACAATCCCTGCTACCTGCTTGTCTGGCGCAACGCCTGGGACAAGCCCACGCACTATTTCGCCCCCTTCGCCGGCAGCCCCGACAGCGAAAACTTCAAGAAATTCGCCGCAAGCGGCAGACCTGAACTTCTGAAAGCAAAATGAATCTGACCAACGTACCCCCGAAAGCCACCCTCAGCGAGAAAATAGGCTACGGCCTGGGTGACTTCTCCTCCAGCATGTTCTGGAAGATTTTCTCGTATTATCTTCCCATCTTCTATTCCGACGTGTTCGGGCTCAAGCCCCAGCATGCGGCGCTGCTCCTGCTCGTCACAAAACTCTACGACGCAATTTCCGACCCGGTGATGGGCATCATCGCCGACCGCACCCGTACAAAATGGGGCAAGTACCGCCCGTACCTGCTCTGGATAGCCCTCCCGTTCGCCGTGGTGGGCACTCTTTCGTTCTTCACCCCAGACGCCGGCTACACCTTCAAGCACGTGTACGCTTACGTCATGTACATCCTCATGATGACGGTCTACACGGCCATCAACGTGCCTTACGGCGCCATGCTGGGCGTGGTGACCGACGACCCCCGTGAAAAGAGCGTGTTCTCGTCGTTCAGGATGTTCTTCGCATACATCGGCAGCTTCCTTGCGATGGGCATCTTCGCCCTCTTCGAGAAGTCGGTTCAGGGCCGGCCCAATTCCGCCGGCCAGATAATGAAGGGAGTGGGCGACGCCGATCCCGCCTCGTGGACCTTCGTGGTGGCCATAGTGGCCGTGCTCTGCCTGCTGCTCTTCCTCGGCTGCTTCGCGCTCACCCGCGAGAGGGTGAAGACCGAAGAGAAGCCTGCCGGAAAGGCCTCGGTTGGCTCCGACCTCAAGGCCCTGCTCGGGAACGGCCCGTGGTGGCTGCTCCTCGGCGGCGGCATAGCCATCCTGCTGTTCAACTCCATCCGCGGCGGATCTGCCGCCTATTACTTCGCAAACATCCTGGGAACCAGCCCCATCCTCACCTGCGCCGTCTACCTGATGATAGGCGAGATCGCGCAGATGGCGGGCGTGCTGCTGGCTGTCCCCGTGAGCGACAGGATAGGCAAGAAAGGCACTTTCCTGAGCGTGCTGATTGCGGTTACGGTGCTGTCCGTGGTGGTGTGGTTCCTGCCGCAGACCACCGGAGGCTTCTGGGCCCTCATGGTGCTGCAGGTGCTCATCTGCGTAGCCATCGGCGTCAATTCCCCGATGCTCTGGAGCATGTTCGCCGACGTTGCCGACTATTCCGAGCTCAAGCACGGCACCGCTTCCACCGGCCTCATCTTCTCGTCGTCGAGCATGGCGCAGAAGTTCGGAGGCGCGCTGGGGGCCTTCCTGCTCATGCAGGTGCTGGCCTGGTGCGGCTATGACGCATCCCTTCAGACGCAGTCTCCGCAGACCCTCTCCGCAATCAGGGCCCTGATGAGCTGGATACCCTCCATCGGTTCCGGTCTCGGCATAGTGTGCCTGCTGCTGTATCCGCTCTCCACCGCGCGCATGAAAGAAATCCAGTCTGAACTTGAAACGAAACGAAATAAAAATGAGTAAACTTACGATCGTGGGAGCCCCGCTCCCCAACATTCCCTGGGAAGACCGTCCCGCCTCCTCGAAGGAGCCGCTCTGGAGGTATTCCAAAAATCCCATCATTCCCCGCGACCTCCTGCCCGACAGCAACAGCATCTTCAATTCGGCCGTGGTGCCTTTCGGAAAGGGTTTCGCCGGCGTTTTCCGCTGCGACGACAAGAACCGCCGCATGGCCATCCATGCCGGCTTTTCCGACGACGGAATCAAGTGGGACATCAATCCGGAAGTCATAAAGTTCGCGGACTCTCCTTCGCCCGAAGTGGGGGAGTGGGTGTACGGCTACGACCCGCGCGTGGCTTTCATCGAAGGCAAGTATTACGTAACCTGGTGCAACGGTTTCCACGGACCCACCATCGGGGCCGCATGGACCGAAGATTTCAAGACCTTCCACCAGATGGAGAATGCGTTCCTTCCCTATAACCGCAACGGAGTGCTCTTCCCCCGCAGGATAGGCGGGCGCTTCGCCATGCTTTCCCGTCCGTCCGACACCGGCCACACTGCTTTCGGAGACATTTTCTACTCCGAATCGCCCGATTTCGTGTACTGGGGCAGGCACCGCCACGTGATGTCTCCCGCCGCCTTCGAGACCAGCGCCTGGCAGTGCATGAAGATAGGCGCCGGCCCGGTTCCCATCGAAACTTCCGAAGGCTGGCTGCTCATCTTCCACGGCGTGCTGCTGTCGTGCAACGGCTATGTGTACTCCTTCGGGGCCGCCCTGCTCGACCTCGACGAGCCCTGGAAGGTGAAGGCCCGCAGCGGGCAGTATCTGCTGAATCCGCGCGAGCTTTACGAAATCGCGGGAGACGTGCCGAACGTCACCTTCCCGTGCGCCTCGCTGCACGATCCCGAAACCGGCAGGATAGCCGTCTACTATGGATGCGCCGACACCGTCACCGGGCTCTGCTTCGGATACATCCCCGAAATCGTCGACTTCGTCAAACGGACGAATATCCTCTGATTTCTCCGCATTTCCCCTGAACCGCGTCAGACAGAGTCCGGCGCGGTTTTTTCGGCGTTTGGCTGTCAAGTACTTGAGTTCACGCCAAAACCAGAAGTCTCGTCATTGCCGAATAAATACTGGTGAAATAATTACCTGCATCACTTTCCCTGCCGTCGCCCGTTGGGCGACCCCTCCCATCGCAAGCGATGGGCCCCTCCCTCTTATGATGCCGAGGGTGGCACAGGCGATGAAAGTGATGCAGGTAATTATTCAAATCTTAACAAGTATAAAAATAATCTGAAAAAATAAACCGGGGGTGTATCATTATATCTAAAATAGTGATAGATTTGCACCGCAAAAAAACAACCTTATACTTTATGCTACGTGAAGAAACTTTCCTCTACTACCTGTGAGTTGATTGATCTGGTCAACTCCGGTGCAGAATTGAAGGACTTGCTCGAAAAGTCCATCGCCAAGGCCAAGGCAACGAATCCCGACAAAGACACTAATCCTGCACAGAGTCTGGAAGAGTTTTACCGTTTCATCGAGTGGAGTCTCACCACTCTCCCGCGTTTCATCTTGAAGTTACCGACAGGTTCTTCGCTCTACGACCGTATCGACCAGGGCGTAGACTATTTGTATTTCCTTCTCGACCAGCCCCTCGAAGAACTGGAAGACAAGGGCTATTACTATCCTTCGCTGCAGTACCACGAACCCTTCCGTTCCTGGCTTTCGCGGTACAACAGGCAGTGGGGGGCATTCCTCTCCACTCCCGAGTCGTGGAAAAGCGGCTACGCCGAGGATTTCTTCACCGATCCCGAGTTCGGAGTGTGCCGGGAATGGTATGAGGATGCTTCCAACTGGAAGAGTTTCAACGATTTCTTTTCGCGCCGGCTCCGCAACCCCTCCCAGCGTCCGATAACGGCACCCTCCGACGGCTCGGTGGTATGCTCTCCGGTGGACGGCTGGCCCCAGGGCGTCTGGAGCATAGACGGCGACGGCTACATAGACAGCGGCGTGCTTCTCAAAAGCCGCGAGTTCGACAGCGTGGCGAATCTCCTCGGGCCCGACAGCAAGTACGGCGGGGAGTTTGCCGGAGGCACCCTCACCCATGTCTTCCTCGACGTGAACGACTATCACCGCTATCATTTCCCCATAGGAGGCAAAATCTTGGAGATGAACAGGATAGAAGGTGCCAACGGGGGAGGCGGGGTGTACCGTTGGAATCCAGAAGCGAGGCGCTACTGGCTCGACAGCCGCACCCCGAACTGGGAATCCGTCGAAACCCGCGCCTGCGTGGTGCTCGACACCGAGGCGGGCAAGGTGGCTCTGCTTCCCATAGGCATGTCGCAGATCTGCTCCGTCAATTTCGCGGAAGGCCTCAGGGTGGGCGACACCGTGGCCAAGGGCCAGGAGATGGGCTATTTCCTCTTCGGAGGCTCCGACCTCGTGATGGTCTTCCAGAAATCTGCAGCTTTAACCCTCACGGCCGACACCTCCGCGCATATAATGCTCGGAGAAAAGCTGGGGGAACTTGCGCTTTAGGAGCCTTTACAGCAGATAATCCTTGCCGTGGTCCGCGAGGCGGACCAGCAGCTCCCCGAACAGGGTGTTCGCCCAGGCGAACCAGGGACGGGTGAATTTCGACGCGTCGTCTTTCTCGAAGCTCTCGTGGATGAATCCGGTGCCGGCATCGGTGTCCCTGAGCTGTCTCAGGCAGTCTTTTATCTCCTTGTCGAACTCCTTGCAGGAAGGACCTTCGGCCTCCGAAAGGTTCATGGCGGTGAAGGCCTTCATCATGATGCTCATGGGCCAGATCACCATGGTGCCGGTATGGGGGCCGCCTATGCCTTCGCCGGCCCTGCCCTTCTGGAAATAGGGGTTGCATTCGCTCCAGACCATGCGCCTGGTGTTGCGGTAGACCGGGTCGGAAGCCATTTCGGGAATGAGATAGCCGAGCGACAGCAGCGAGGGGACGTTCGCGTCGTCCATGAGGTAGCTGTTGCCGAAACCGTCCACTTCGTAGGCGTATACCGGCCCGAATTCGGGATGCTGCACGACGGCGTATTCCCGCAGGGCCTTTTCCACCTCGTCGGCGAGGGCGGTGCAGCGCCGGGCCATGGCCTTTTCGCGGTTGACGCTTTCCAGGATTTCCGCGGCCTTGCGCAGGATGCTCACGGCGAAGAAGTTGGAGGGGATGAGGAACTCGAACTGCGTGGCGTCGTCGGAAGGCCTGAAGGACGAGCAGATGAGGCCCGTGGGCTTTATGGGATGGCCCTTGCCGACGCGGGCCTTGGTGTCGAGCTGCCTGTCGGTGACGCGGAGGAAGCGGTACGGGCCGTCGCCGTTCCTGCGCTGCTGCACGGTGAAGGTTTCGAGGATGTTGCCCATGGCCTTCAGCCACTCTTCTCCGAAGACGGAGGTGTCGCCCGTGACCTTCCAGTACTCATAGGCGAGACGCACGGGGTAGCACTGGGAATCTATCTCCCATTTGCGCTCGAAAACCCAGGGACTCTGGGGGGAGCCGGTGTCGTCGGGATCGCCGAAGTCGCCGGTGGGCCCGTCGTTGAAAGCGTTGGCGTAAGGGTCGATGTTGAGCAGGGAGAACTGGCAGTTGATGACTCCCGCGACGAGCTGCCGCAGGGCCGGGTCTTCGCTGCACAGGGACACGTACGGCCAGACCTGGGCGCCGGAGTCGCGCAGCCACATGGCGTGGATGTCGCCCGTGTACACGAAGGTGCGGGGACTTCCGGTGCTGTCGCTGTAGTGCACGGTGGTGTCGAGGGTGTTGGGGAAGCAGTTTCGGAACATCCAGCGGAGCTTCGGGTCGGTGATTCGGGCGGAAACGCTCTCTATCTTGGCTTCCACGGCCGGGGAGGTGAAGAGGCGTTCGGAGGGCCTCTGCGATTCGAAAGTCTGCGCACAGGCGGCGAAGGGGAGCAGGACTGCGCCCAGCAGGAAATACAGATGTCTCATACTGAAGGCAAATTTAATAAAAAACATTATATTTGTATATTTATGACACACCACATCCTAATCGCCGTCCTTGCGGGTCTAACCTCCCTAGTGAACCCTTTCGTGGGCAGTTCGAATTTCGGAGCCACCAATCCCGGGGCCCTTCTGCCCAACGGAATGATGAGCGTAAGTCCCTTCAACGTAAGCGGTTCGTCCCTGAATGTCTGGGACAAGGACTCCCGCTGGTGGAGCACCCCGTACAGCTCCGACAACTGCGTCCTGACCGGTTTCAGCCACGTGAATCTCAGCGGCGTCGGCTGCCCCGACATGGGGGCGGTGCTTCTCATGCCCACCACCGGGGAGCTGGAAGTGGACTATACCCGCTACGGAAGCCGGTATGAAGACGAAATCGCCGAGCCCGGCTACTACTCGGCCGTGCTTTCCCGCTACGGAGTAAAGGCCGAGGTGACGGCCACCCTGCGCTCCAGCATCGAGCGCTACACCTTCCCCGCAGGGAGGGCCAACATAGTGCTCAACCTTGGGGAGGCCCTCACCAACGAGACCGGCGCCTTCGTGAAGAGGGTCTCCGACACCGAGGTGGAGGGCATGCGCCTCTGCGGAGGCTTCGGATATGCCAATCCGCAGGCCGTGATTCCGCAGTATTTCGTGCTCAGGCTGAGCAGGGTGCCTTCCGCCGGCGGGTTCTTCAAGAAACAGCCTCCCATGCAGGCCGAAGCCGCCTGGGACGCCTACGCCGGAAAATACAAGGTATACACGGAGTATTCCGGCGACATGGCCGGCGACGACATCGGCTGCTGGTTCAGTTTCGACCTTTCCGAAGGGGAGAGCGTCTGCGTGCAGGTCGGAGTCTCGTTCGTGAGCTGCGCCAACGCGCGTGAGAACCTCGAAGCGGAGCAGGACGGGTTCGATTTCGACCGGGTAAGGTCGGCGGCCGTCGATGCGTGGGAAACGGCCCTCTCGCGCATCCTCGTGGAGGGCGGCACCGAAGAGCAGAGGCAGGTGTTCTACACAGCCCTCTACCATGCTCTCATCCATCCGAACATACTCAGCGACGTCTGCGGCGAATATCCGATATTCCGCGGCGGCGGCCGCACCGGCAAGGTGGAGGAGGGCCACGAGCGCTACACCGTCTATTCCCTGTGGGACACTTACCGCAACGTGCATCAGCTGCTTACGCTGGCATATCCCGAAAAGCAGCTCGACATGGTGCGCAGCATGGTGGACATGTACCGCGAGAGCGGCTGGATGCCCAAGTGGGAGCTCTACGGCACCGAAACCTACATCATGGAGGGCGATCCGGCCATTCCCGTCATCACCGACACCTATCTCAAGGGCATCACCGGCTTTGACGTGGAGGCGGCCTACGAGGCGTTCGTCAAATCCGCCGAAACCCCCGCCAACCCGCTCAGGCCCGACAACGTCCCCTACAACGAAAAGGGCTACATCCCGCTCGGCTTCTTCGCGGCCGACTTTTCGGGCGACAACTCCGTTTCGCACGCCCTCGAATACTATGTGGCGGATGCGGCCCTGAGTCGCCTCGCCGCGGCCCTGGGCCATGACGACGCCGCCGCCATTTACCGCAGCCGGTCGCTCGGGTACCGGAACTACTACAGCCCCGAATCCGGGACCCTGCGCCCGCTCGAGGCCGACGGCACTTTCCTCGAACCGTTCAACCCGCGCCAGGGCGAGAATTTCGAGCCCGTGCCCGGCTTCCACGAGGGAAGCGCCTGGAACTATACCTTCTACGTCCCTCACGACATCGAGGGGCTCGCAGTTCTGATGGGCGGCCCGAAGGCCTTCTGCGATAAACTTCAGAAGGTGTTCGACGAGGGCCTCTACGACCCTGCCAACGAGCCCGACATCGCCTATCCCTACCTCTTCTCCCGCTTCAGGGGCTACGAGGACCGCACTCCCAGGACGGTAGACGCGCTGCTTGCGAAATATTTCAGGATCGCCCCCGACGGCATTCCCGGCAACGACGACACCGGCACCATGAGCGCCTGGGCCGTGTTCAGCATGATGGGCCTTTATCCCGACTGTCCCGGCGAACCGTCGTACACCCTTACCACCCCCACTTTCGACAGGGTGGTCATTAGCGGCGGCATAACCCTTTCCAAGACGGCGGGGCGCACCATCCGTTCCATCAGGGCCGGAGGCAGGGCGCTGAAGGGCCGCCGCATCTCCCATGACGATTTGATGAAAGCCAAACACATAGAATTCCGATGCTCGAAGTAATTTCCAAATCCGCCGGAGGCGCCGCCGCGGCGCTCCTTATCTGTCTGCTGGCCCCTTCGTGCGCCAGGCCGGTGCAGTATGCCGACGACCCTGCCGCCCTCGTCAGTACGCTGGTCGGTACCATGAGCGATTTCTCGCTCAGCACGGGCAACACCTATCCCGCAACGGCCCTGCCCTGGGGAATGAACTTCTGGACTCCCCAGACGGGAGCGGACGGCGACGGCTGGCAGTACACCTACGCGGCCCACGAAATCAGGGGCTTCAAGCAGACTCATCAGCCCTCGCCCTGGATCAACGACTACGCCTGCTTCAGCATCATGCCGGTGCGTCTGCAGAAGGGCGCGACCTTCGCCGGCATGATCGACGAGAAAGCGCGCGGGAGCATCTTCTCGCATGAAAGCGAAACCGCGAGGCCGTACTATTACAGGGTTTACCTGGCCGACCACGACGTCACTGCGGAAATCACCCCGGCCGACCGCGCCGCCCAGATGCGCTTCACCTATCCCGAGAGCGAAGAAAGCGGCCTTGTGATAGACAGTTACGGCGGCAGCATAGAGGTGGTGGACTCCTTCACCGTGGCGGGCATAACCGTTTCGAACCACGGCGGGGTGCCCGACAATTTCGCGAACTTCTTCATTGTCAAGTCCGACAAGCCCTTCAGCCTCGCCGCTTCCTCCCGGGAGGGCAAGGCCCATACCGAGAACAATTCCACAGTGAAGCTGGACGGCCCTACCGACGTCGTCCTCAGCTTCGCTACTCTCCGGGGCGAGCAGGTCACCCTCCGGGTGGCGTCTTCCTTCATCTCCCCGGAACAGGCGGAGCGCAACCTCAGGGAGGCCGACGGAAGCTTCGACGGGCTTTGCGCTGCGGCGAAGGCCCGCTGGAACGAGGTTCTCGGCCGAATCAAGGTGGGCGGAGGCAGGGAGGAGGACTACCGCACCTTCTACAGCTGCCTGTACCGCAGCACCCTCTTCCCCCGCAAGTTCTGGGAGGAAGGCAAGGACGGAAAGCCCCGGCATTACAGCCCCTACGACGGCAAGGTCCACGACGGCTACATGTACACCGACAACGGTTTCTGGGACACCTTCCGGGCGCAGTTCCCGCTGCTCAACCTGGTGTATCCCGACGAAAGCGCCCGCATGCTGGCGGGCTTCGCGAACGTCTCGCGCGAGAACGAATTCCTGCCGGAATGGTGCAGCCCCGGCCACAGGCCCTGCATGATAGGCAACAATTCCGCCTCCATAGTGGCCGACGCCGCGGTGAAGGGCCTGGTGGCCCCGGCCGACCTGAAGGCCCTCTACGATGCGCTCTTATACGGCAGCGAACATGTCCATCCTTCGGTGAGTTCTTCCGGGAGGCTCGGCCATGAATACTACAATACTCTGGGCTATGTGCCATGCGACGTCGGAATCCGCGAAAGCGCCGCGCGCACGCTCGAATATGCCTACGACGACTGGTGCATCCTGCAGATCGCGCGGATTCTGGAGCGTCCGCAGGAAGAGCTCGACAGGTGGGAAGAGCGTTCCCGCAACTGGCGGAACGTCTTCGACGCGGAGTCGCGCCTCATGAGGGGCCGCAAACTCGACGGCAGCTTCTCCGAGCCGTTCAGCCCGTACAAGTGGGGAGGAGATTTCACGGAGGGCAATTCCTGGCACTACACCTGGAGCGTCTTCCACGACATCCCGGGGCTTGCACAGGCCATGGGAGGGATGGAGAACTTCGAACGGATGCTCGATTCCGTGTTCGTGGTGCCGCCCGTATACGACGATTCCTATTACGGATTCCGCATCCACGAAATAGCGGAGATGCAGGTGGCCGACATGGGGAATTACGCCCACGGCAACCAGCCCGCCCAGCACATGATTTATCTCTACGACTACGCCGGTTCCAGGGAAAAGACCGACAAGTGGGTGAGCGAAGTGCGCTCCCGCCTGTACAAGGCCTCTCCCGACGGCTATTGCGGCGATGAGGACAACGGCCAGACGAGCGCGTGGTACGTGTTCAGCTGCCTGGGCCTCTACCCGGTGTGCCCAGGTTCCAACGAATATGCGCTCTGCACCCCGCTGTTCCCCGAGTTCAAGGTAAGCCCTGCCGGCGGCAGGTCCTTCGGTCCCGTCAGGGCGGACGGCAATTTCATTTCCTATGAAGATTTAACCAGATGAACATGAAAAAGATATTTGGCGTTGCATCCATTGTGCTTGCGCTTGTCTCCTGCGGGAAGAAGCCCGCGCAGACGGCATTTTCCGGCGAGGTGCAAACCCTCATGAGCCCCGACGGAAACCTGACCCTCCGGGTCGGACTCACCGCAGACGGCACCCCGGCGTACAGCCTCAGTTTCGGCGACAGGGCGGTAGTGCTCCCCAGCGCCCTCGGCTATGTGTTCAGGGGGAATAAACTCACCACCAGCTACAAGGAACGCTCGTCCAGAGTGTATTCGGCACCCGTGGATTTCCACAGCGGTTTCAGGATCGCCGACACCCGGACTTCCTCGCACGACGAAACATGGGAGCCTGTCTGGGGCGAGGAGAGCGAAATCCGCAACCACTACAACGAGCTGGCGGTCACTTTCGTCAAGACCATAGGCGACAGGGAGCCCATGATGACGGTGCGTTTCCGGCTCTACGACGACGGCCTCGGCTTTCGCTATGAATTCCCGTACCAGGGCTGGAATCTCAGCTACTTCGTCATAAAGGAAGAGCTTACGCACTTCAGGATGACCGGCGACCACACCGCGTGCTGGATTCCCGGCGACTACGACACCCAGGAATACAGCTATACCGTGAGCCGTCTCAGCCGGATAGAGGCCGAGCAGGGGGCCCATGTAGACTACAACGCCTCGCAGCAGGTGTTCTCGCCCAGCGGGGTGCAGACGGCCCTGCAGATGAAGACCGACGACGGCCTGTACATCAACATCCACGAGGCCGCGGTGCTCGATTACCCCGCGGCGAGTCTCAACTACGATGCCGCCACCCGCACGTTCGTCACATGGCTCACCCCCGACGCCGAAGGATGGAAGGGCCGCATGCAGGCTCCCTGCACCAGCCCCTGGCGCACCGTAATGGTCGTGGACGACGCCCGCAAGGTGCTCGCTTCGAGGCTGATACTCAACCTGAACGAGCCCTGCGCCATTCCCGACGCCGGGCAGTGGATACATCCCACCAAGTACATGGGAGTATGGTGGGAGATGATCGCCGACCGGAGCAAGTGGAGTTATACCTCGGAGTTCTCCTCGGTGCGTCTCGGCGAGACCGACTACGCGAACGCCACGCCGCACGGCAACCACGGCGCCAACAACGACAACGTAAAACGATATATCGACTTCGCCGCCGCCAACGGCATGGACGGCCTGCTCATCGAGGGCTGGAACGAGGGCTGGGAGGACTGGTTCGGCTGCCAGAAGTTCGCGGTGTTCGATTTCGTCACTCCCTATCCCGACTTCGACATCGCCATGCTGAACGATTATGCCCATTCCAAGGGTATAAAACTCATCATGCATCACGAAACTTCCTCGTCGGCAATCAATTACGAGCGTCATCTGGAAGACGCTTACAATCTCATGAACAAATACGGCTACGATGCCGTCAAGAGCGGCTACGTGGGCGACATCCTCCCCGAAGGGGAACATCACTACAGCCAGTTCATGATAAACCACTACCATTACTGCGTGACCGAGGCCGCGAGGCACCGCATCATGGTGAACGCCCATGAGGCGGTGCGTCCCACAGGGCTGTGCCGCACCTGGCCCAACATGATAGGCAACGAGTCGGCCCGCGGCACCGAGTTCAAGACCGGCGTCCTGCCCAACCATGTGACCATCCTGCCTTTCACCCGCCTGCAGGGAGGCCCCATGGATTACACTCCCGGCATATTCGAGATGGACATGCGCAAACTCAATCCCGAGCTGCGGACCGGCCCGGGCGAAACCCCCTTCATCTCTTCCACGATAGCCAGGCAGCTGGCCCTCTATGTCACGATGTATTCGCCCCTGCAGATGGCGGCCGACCTGCCCGAGCACTACGCCGCCCGCATGGACGCCTTCCAGTTCATAAAGGATGTCGCAGTAGACTGGCAGAGGAGCGAATACCTGTATGCGGAACCGGGTGATTACATTGTGATTGCACGTCAGGCGAAGGCCCATGCTAAGTGCAGGGCGAACTCATCCATGGACGGCCACGAATGGTTCGTGGGAGGCGTCACCGACGAGAACGCCCGCGACTTTGAGATTTCCCTCGACTTCCTCGAGGAGGGCCGCAGCTATACGGCCACCGTCTACGAAGACGCCCCCGACGCCTGCGGCCTCGGAGACGACGCGGCCTTCAATCCTTCCTGCAATATCCGCACTCTCACCGTCACCGCTTCCGACACCATCAAGCTCCACATGGCTCCCTCCGGCGGATTCGCAATTTCCATCCTATGAGAAAAGCTTTTACAGCGCCGGTCCTGCTGCTGATTCTCTCCGCCTGCGGCGGCCCGGCGTACCGGAACACCTCCCTCAGCCCCGAGAAGCGGGCCGCGGACCTCGTGTCCCGCATGTCGCTCGACGAAAAGATAGGGCAGCTCCTGTGCCCCTTGGGCTGGCCCATGTACGACAAGACCGCTGACAGCATATCGGTTTCCGAAGCGTTCGTCGATTTCATCGGCAATCAGCACGGAGGAAGCCTCTGGGCCACCTTCAGGGCCGATCCCTGGACGGGAAAAACCCTCGAAAACGGGCTTGACCCCACGCTTGCCGCCAGAACATGCAACACGCTCCAGAAATACGCGGTCGAACATTCCCGATGGGGCATTCCGGTCCTGCTGGCCGAGGAGGCTCCTCACGGCCACATGGCCATCGGGGCCACCGTCTATCCCACGAGCATAGGCCTGGCCTCCACCTGGGACCCGGAGCTCGTGAAGGAAGTGGGCTCGGCGATAGGCGAGGAACTCCGCGCACAGGGCGGCGGCGTAGGCTACGGCCCGGTGATCGACCTTGCCCGCGAGCCCCGCTGGAGCCGCGTAGAGGAGACCTACGGCGAAGACGTGTACCTCACTTCCCGCATCGCGTCGGCTATGGTGGCCGGAACCGGCTGCTCCACGCTTAAGCATTTCATAGCCTACGGCATTCCGGAAGGCGGACACAACGGAAATCAGTCGATAGTGGGGGAGAGGGACCTTCGCGAGAACTTCCTCCCGTCGTTCAAGGCCTGCATCGACGCCGGCGCGGTGTCGGTGATGACATCCTACAATTCAATCGACGGGGTTCCCAGCACCGCCAACGGAGGGCTCCTTACCGGCGTGCTGCGCGACGAGTGGGGATTCGGGGGCTTCGTGGTGAGCGACCTGGTGAGCATCGACGGCCTCTGGGAGACCCATCACATCGCCTCCGGTCCCGGAGAGGCCGGCGCCCTCGCGCTCAAGGCGGGGGTGGACATGGACCTCGGCGCCAACTGCTTCGCCCTGCTGAAAGACGCCATCTCGGAGGGCAGGGTGACCGAGAAAGACATCGACAGGGCCTGCCGCAGGGTGCTGGAATACAAGTTCCGCAGCGGCCTTTTCGACAATCCCTACGTGCCGGAAGAAGAAGCCGCGTCGCATGTGCGCACCCCGGAGCACGTGGCCCTCGCCCGCAGGGCCGCGCGTGAAAGCATAGTGCTGCTGAAGAACGACGGCGTCCTGCCGCTGCGCGAGGGAGTGAAACTTGCCGTGCTCGGCCCCAACGCCGACAACGTCTACAACCAGCTGGGCGACTACACAGCGCCCCAAGACGAGGGGAACGTGGTCACCGTGCTGAAGGGCCTTGAGAACCGCGGATGCGACATAGTGCCGCCCTCACGCGCCGACGTGCTGGTGGCCGTGGTAGGCGGTTCATCCAACCGTTACACGGGCACCGAGTATTCGCAGACCGGAGCGGCTCTAGCGGGGGGAGTGGAAACCGAGAGCGGCGAGGGCTTCGACCGCGCCAGCCTCACCCTGCGCGGCGGCCAGCAGGAACTTCTCGAAAAGGCCGGGGCCACCGGCAAACCGCTTGTGGTCGTCTACATAGAGGGGCGTCCCCTCGACAAGAACTGGGCCTGTGAGAACGCCTCCGCCCTCCTTACTGCCTGGTATCCCGGCCAGGAAGGGGGCAACGCGGTCGCGGACGTGCTGTTCGGGGACTACAATCCCTCCGGACGCCTTCCCATCAGCGTGCCGCGCTCCGCTGGCCAGGTTCCGGTATATTACAACAAGCGCATCCCCGCCGGGCACGACTACGTGGAGATGCCCTCCACCCCGCTCTATGCCTTCGGCTACGGCCTGAGCTACACCACGTTCGAATATTCCGGCCTCAGGCTCGACTGGCCCGAAGTGTCGTTCACCGTCACCAACACCGGCGGCCGCGACGGAGAGGAGGTGGCGCAGCTTTACATAACCGACCTGCAGGCATCCACGGTGCGTCCCGCCAGGCAGCTCCGGGCCTTCCGGCGCATTGCCCTGAAAAGCGGGGAAAGCGCCGTGCTGACCTTCACCCTGAGCGACGAAGACCTTGCCATGTACGACGGCGACATGCACAAGGTGGTGGAGCCGGGAGATTTCCTCATCGCCGTGGGCGGGTCCTCCGACTGCGCGGCCCTTGAAACAGTATATACAAGATAACCGACGATATGAAAATCCGCATTATTCCATTATTTCTCTGTGCGGCCGCCCTTGCGGCCTGCGGGAGTCCCGACCCGGCCTCGTATGTCGACCCGATGATCGGCTCGGGCGGGCACGGACATGTATTCGTGGGAGCAAGCGTGCCCAACGGCATGGTGCAGCTCGGCCCCACCCAGATCACCCGGGGCTGGGACTGGTGCTCGGGCTACGCCTACAGGGACAGCATCCTTCTGGGCTTCAGCCACACCCATCTCAGCGGCACCGGCATCGGGGAGCTCGGCGATGTGATGCTGCTTCCCTTCGACCCGTCCAGAAAGCAGTATACCGACGCCCTCTACGACCAGAACGCGGGCAGCAGTCCCCGGCACCTGTATGCCAGGCTCGACCATTCCCTCGAGAAGGTGGAGCCCGGTTTCTACAGCCTCAGCATGCCCGACTACGGCGTGGACGTGCGCCTTACGGCCGGCACTTTCACCGGTTACCATGAGTACACTTTCAGCGGCGACGAATCCGCGGTTCTCCTCGACCTCTGCACCGGAATAGGCTGGGACGCGGTCACAGACTGGAATGTCGAGGCGGTGGACGACCATACCCTGAAGGGCTGGCGCCGTTCCCGCGGATGGGCTGTCGACCAGACGGTATATTTCTACGCGATGTTCTCGCTGCCCTTCACGTTCGGCGAAGACGAAGTGCTGAGCGAAAAGGCCCGCGCCAAGGTGCTCCTCTTCGACACCTCCGCCGAAAAGAAGTTGCACGTGGTTGTCGGGCTTTCTCCCACCGGCGAACAGAAGGCCCTCGACAACATAGGTGCCGACACCCGCAGGCGCAACAACTTCGAAAAGAACGTCGCCCATGCCCGCAAGCTGTGGAACGAAGCGCTCGGGAAGATAAGCGTCAAGCCGCTCGACGACAAGCAGGGAAAGGTGTTCTATACAGCCCTGTACCACGCGCTCATAGCCCCCTCCCGTTTCAGCGACGCCGGCGCTCCGGAGCGTTACACCGTCTTCTCCCTCTGGGACACCTACCGGGCAGCCAGCCCGCTCTACACCGTCATTGAACCGGAGCGCAGCAAGGCTTTCGCCGAGAGTTTCATGGACATTTATGAAAAGCAGGGAAAGCTTCCTGTCTGGCATCTCTGGGGCAACGAGACCGACTGCATGCCCGGCCACGCCGGAGTCATCATCATGGGAGACTACGTGCTCAAGGGCCTGTATCCCGACAAGAAGAAGGCGCTTGCAGCCATGGTGGCGTCGAGCGGCATCCACAACAGGGGACAGCAGGACATCCTCGACTACGGCTACATCCCCTACGACGGCACCGAGCCTGTGGAGTCGGTGTCGGAAGGCCTGGAATTCGCAGTCTCATACGGTTCCGTCGCCAAGGTGGCGGACCTGTGCGGAGACGCGGAACTGAGCGCCGTCTTCCATGAGAGGGCCCGCTCCTATGCGAAATATTTCGATCCCGCCACCGGCTTCATGCGCGCCACGGCCAAGGACGGTTCGTTCCGCACCCCGTTCAATCCCTTCAGGGCCGAGCACATGCAGGACGACTACACCGAGGGCAACGCCTGGCAGTACACCTTCATGGTGCCGCACGACGTGCCGGGACTCATCGACCTCTTCGGCGGCAAGGCGCGCTTCCTTGAAAAGCTCGATTCCCTTTTCATCGCCGAAGGCTACATGGGAGAGAACCACAGCGACGTCACGGGTCTCATCGGCCAGTACGCCCACGGCAACGAACCCTGCCACCATGTGGCCTACATGTACGATTACGCCGGCCGTCCCGACAAGTGCCAGAGGCTGGTGCGCACCATCATGGACTCGCTTTATTTCGACAATCCGGAGGGCCTGTGCGGCAACGAGGACGTGGGGCAGATGAGCTCGTGGTATGTGCTGAGCGCCCTCGGCCTGTATCAGGCTGATCCCTGCGGCGGCGATTTCATGCTGGGAAGCCCCGCCGTGAAGGAAGCCGTGGTGAACGGCAACTTCAAGATAATCGCCCGCAACAATTCCGCCGAAAACGTTTATGTCAAATGGGCGAAGCTCAACGGACGCATCCTCTCCGAACCCCGCATCAGCTACGAGGACATCATGGCGGGAGGAACGCTCGAATTCGAGATGACCGACAAACCTGTGGTGAAATGAAAGGACCGCTCACTCTCGCAGGGCTCCTGACGGGCCTTGTCTGTGCTGCGCAAGGGAGCGGCGTTCCCCTTTACCGCAATATCGACGCTACAAATGTAAATGCCGACACCCGAAGGACTGAAACGATTATGTTTCGTTCTGAAAAAGAGGCTCTCGGACTTTCTTTCGAGAAGAGCCCGTTCTATCTCGACCTGGACGGAACCTGGGATTTCCTGTACTTCGACTCCGAAAAGGATATCCCCGCCACAC
>FLNX01001653.1_pt1 | contig 35778 bp, 33 predicted proteins | sample 1140341 | NCBI WGS metagenome assembly FLNX01 (sample SAMEA3878208, study PRJEB12797) | bioreactor metagenome | biome: Moose rumen | place: Sweden | collected 2011-10 | reverse complement strand
TCATATTCTTATCCAGGCCTTGTGGCCAACGGAAGTCGGGCGGTGCAAAAAAAATAGTTGGGTCTTACCCATTTGCCCTACATTGTTAACCGCCCGATCCCATTGTCCTTGGTTATACATGTTGTTTATTGTCGTTTTTATTTCTTTTTTCTTTTTCCTCTTTGTCTGTATTTCATGCAAATTTACTACTTTTGCGCTTGCATCCTTGACTTGCAGACAACCACGCTGCAAATCTAAGGTTTGTCCTTCCAAAACGCACAATGTCATGAAAAAGACCCTGCTTTTCCTCCTGTTGTTCCCCATCGCGATGGTGGCGCAAGTCACCGACGACTTCTCCGACGGCGACTTCACCCAAAATCCCGCATGGGCGGGAATGGCCGACAAATTCATCATCAACAGCAGCTTGCAGCTTCAACTCAACGCTGAAGAGGCAGGAACGGCCTACCTCGCGCTGCCCGTCACCGAGTTTGAGTCGATGGAATGGCAGTTCTGGATTCGCGAGGCGTTCAGTCCTTCGGGCAACAACTTCACCGACGTTTGGCTCAGCGCCGACAACGCCGACTTGTCGCAAGCCGCCCAAGGCTATTTCCTGCGCTTCGGCGAAGGAGGGAGCAGCGACGCCATCGAGCTGTTCCGCAAGGATGCCGGCGGGCAACAGAGCGTTTGCCGTGGCACCGAAGGCGCCATAGCCTCGTCGTTTGCCGTTTCCGTCAAGGTGACGTGCGACCGCGAAGGCAATTGGATGATCCAAACGTGTTACGACAATTCAGGTATCTATATCAATGAGGCTCAAGGTATTGACGACACCCACGGCAAAGGGGGCTTCTTTGGCCTCCATTCCACTTTCACGGCAAGCAACGCCAAGAAAGTCTATTTCGACAACGTTTATGTCGGTCCGCGCATCGCCGACCACGACCCGCCCCAACTGCTGAATTGCGAGGTGCTCGACCTGCGGCATCTGCAACTCTCGTTCAACGAGGCACTCGACGAGGCCTCGGCGCTCAACCCCGCCAATTATTCGGTCGATAACGGCTTGGGACATCCCGTTGGGGCTGTTTTTGGCGACAACTTGGCGGTGGTCGTCCTCGAATTTGAGCGCGAAATCGGCAACGGCATCAACTACACCTTGACGGCCAGCAACGTCAAAGACCTGTGGAACAACGTGATGGACCCCACCTCGGTCGCCTTCTCGATTTACGAAGCCTCGGAATACGACGTGGTCATCAACGAAATCATGGCCGACCCGACTCCCGTGGTGGGCCTTCCCGAATGGGAGTTTGTGGAACTCTACAACACCACCGGTTTTGCCATCGACTTGAAAGACTGGCAGATACAAATCGGGAGCAACGACCAGACTTTCGGCAATGTTGTCCTCGCGCCGCACGGTTACGTCATCCTGTGCCACAACGATGCCGTGGCCGAACTGCGTCAGTATGGCGACTGCATCGGGTTCAGCAGCTTCACGGTGGGCAATACTTCCTCGGCGATGTACCTCTACAGCAAGGCCGGACTGCTGATTTCGCGCGTCAATTTCAGCAACTCATGGTATCACGACCCGAACAAGACCAACGGCGGCTGGTCGGTGGAGCAAATCGACCCGCTGAACCCGTGCGCTGGCGCGTCGAACTGGACGGCTTCCGTTGATGCCTCGGGAGGCACGCCGGGACGCGTCAATTCGGTGGATGGCGTCAACAACGTGCAACCCAAGGTGGAGCGCGTGAGCATGTTCTCCAACTACATCGTACAGCTTTGGTTCGACCAACAGATGAACCCCGCAAGCCTCTTCGAGCCTCAGAATTACTCCGTGGATGAACTCGGCGAGCACCCGCAGCAGGCCAATGTCAACCCCAACGACCCGACCTATGTGGAGCTGCTGTTCGACCACGGCTTTGAGGAAGGCGTGGTTTACACCTTGGTCATCAACGGCGTCACGAATTGCGTCGGCACGGCCATCGAAGCCGATACCCGCGTGCCGTTTGGCATCCCCAACGACATTGCCGAGGGCGAAATCCTGATCAACGAAATCCTCTTCGACCCCATCAGCCCGGGCGTGGATTATGTGGAACTCTACAACTACACCGACAAGACCTTCGACCTCAGCACTTTGATGCTTGGCGTGATTCGCGAAGGCACCTTCCCCAACCCCTCCGACACCACCTTGAAGGAAATCTCTGCCGACAGCCGCCTGTTTCTGCCCTACACCTATGTCTTGCTCTCCGCCAACAGCGAGATCGTGGGCGAGCAATACGGCTGCCCGACCGACAATTACGTGCAGATGGCTTCCTTCCCGAGCTATGCCAACGCAGGCGGGACGGCCATCCTGATGGGTAAGGACGGCACCACGGTCGATGCGATGTATTTCTCCGAAAAGATGCACTATCCGCTGCTCAAGGTCACCAAGGGCGTGGCGTTGGAGCGCGTCAGCTTCGGTCAACCCTCGATGGATGCCGACAACTGGCATTCCGCCGCCGAAAGGGTCGGTTTCGGCACGCCGGGCCAACCCAACTCGATGATGCAAACCGCCGAGCCTTCGGATGACGAAGTCAGCGTCAGCCCCGACGTGTTCTCGCCCGACGGCGACGGCTTCGACGACGCCTGCTTCATCAACTACCGCTTCGACGAGGCGGGCTACACGATGAACGTCTATGTGTTCAACGTGGCCGGACAATTGGTGCGCCATCTGGTGAAAGGCGAGTTGGTGGGTCAGGAGGGCAGTGTGCTTTGGAACGGGCTCGACAACAACGGCAACCGCGTCCCCGTGGGCGTGTATGTCGTGGTGACCGAAGTCTTCAATTTCGACGGCAAGGTGAAGCAGTTCAAGAACGCCGCTGTGGTGACGACGCGATGACTTCCGGTTAGAACAGGTGATTCAGCTTTAGGGCCTCGTATTGTTTGCGGAGCCGTTTCTTGAACGTCCACCGGATGTCGGACACATAGCGGCGAAGCAGCTCGCAATAATCAACAAAGAGCGGATACGAGAACAACAGCAACACGGTTCCCGCCAAGGCCCAAGTCCAGCGAAGGTGGCAGAACAGCAGCACCGTTCCCACAATAAAGACGATAGGGAAAAGGATCATTTCCACCCCATAGCTGACGGTGTTGCCAAAAGCCGGGTCTTTCAGCTTGCCCCTGATGATGGCCGTGACGACCCACACGGGGGCGTTCACCACCGCCGACGCGATGAAATAAGGCAGGCCCACAAGGAGAACGGCCATTTTCCACAACGAGTTGAGCAGGGGATATTTCTTCGCCGTCGAGGTGACGGAAATCTTTTGCCTGACGCGCTCCTTTGAGAAAGCGTTGACACGCTCAAACAAGTTTCGGGCTTCTTCCGGGTGCTCCTCTCTGAATCTGAGCACTTTATCAACCGTCGAACGATTGCGCAGCATCTTCTTGTAGAGTCCGCCGGCGCGTTTCTCGTTTTTCATCTTCACGATTTCCCAGATGGTGTCATAGTCCTCGTCGTCGGGGATGAAGGTGAACAGCTTCGAGATTTCTTCGGCAAGCATGTCCTTGAGCTGGTTGATGTTCGTGGCCTCGTTTTCCTCGGTGGTGTTTTTGAAGAATTCGGTCACGTTGATGGGCTGGCCGAAATTGATCATCGCCGTCGAGCGGTAGCGGAAGTAGTCGCCGTATTCGATGGCGGTGGGGATGATATAGACGGGACTTTCTTCGCCGAACTGCTTGTTGGCATCGACGGCGATGTGGAACAGCCCTTTGCCCATGCGCATCAGCGAGTGCTTGGTGCGGTGGGTGCCTTCGGGGAAGAGGTATAGGCCGACATGGTCGTGAAGCACATCGACGGCCTTGTTGAGCGAATCGTCGTTTTGGCGCACGGCGGCCACCCCGTTGCGTATGCGGAAGATGGGAAGGATGCGCAGAAAGTGCAGGATCTTGGCCACTATAGGGTTCTTGAAGATGTCGCCGCGAGCGATGAACACCTTCTTTATGTTGTCGGACGACAGCAACACCAAGGCATCCATCAGCGTGTTGCTGTGGTTGACGCCAAAAACCATGGCACCATCCTTGGGCAGGCCTTTCTTTCCGTGCACTTCAAAACGACGGTACGAGCGGCGCGTGTGCCAGTTGACGTAAGGCAGGAAGAACGAATACCAAAAATCAGGATCTTGTATTTTCTTGGCCATTTTGTGTGTTGAATAATTTCGCGAAAATACAAAACTCATCAAAACTGAAGGGGAAAAATCTTTCAAATGGTAAATTTTAGTATTTTTACCGCCTCAAAGAAGAATGACAATGGCAAGAAAAACATGGCTAACCTTGATGATAGGACTCGTTTTCCTGACGTTTGCGGCTTGTGGCAAAAACGGCAAAGAACGGGAAAAGGAAGCAGGGCCTGAGGTCGCCGACACCCTCTCGGCTTTTGAACGCCTGCAAGAGAAAGGCGTGCTGACGGCGGTAACCAATTGTGGAGCAATAAACTACACCATGCACAACTCAACCTTTTCCGGGTTTGAGTATGAACTGCTCGACGATTTTTGCAGTTCGAACAACCTCAAGTTGGAGCTTCTGCTCAACGACCGCCTCGATTCCTGCCTCTTCCTCCTCGATTCGGGTTACGTTGACGTGGTGGCCATCGGCATCGGCTCCAGCAAGGAGATGAAAAAGCGCTATCTGCTGACCGACCCCATCATGCAACAGAAAAGCGTTCTCGTGCAACGACTCCCCAAAGGCTGGAACAGCATGTCAACGGCCAACGAGGTGGAAAACCAGCTCTTGCGCTCGCCGCTCGACTTGGCCCGAAAGACCGTCCACCTGCCCAAAGGAAGCCACGAAGTCAGGCTGTTGGAGCATCTTTCGGATGAGATCGGCGACACCATCTACATCGTCGAGTGCGACACGCTCAACAGCGTTGACCTTGTGCGGGCCGTCTCCAACGGACTGATTGACTACACGGTGGTGCAGGAATATGTGGCAAAGATGGCCTCTAACGGCCTTGGCGGATTAGACACCAAACTGAGCGTCAGCGTGGAACAACCGTTAGGTTGGGTCTTGAAGAAACATGATGCCGATTCTTCCATGCTTCAAGCGTTCAACGGATGGATTGCCGGCGTGGAACAGCGGCATTTCAACCGCATCCTGGCCAAATATGTCAACAAAAACAACGTGTTCTTCGAATCGAAACGGCAAGAAAAAGGAGGTCGCCTCTCCGAATACGACGGCATGATCAAGAAAACCGCGAAAAGCATCGGTTGGGACTGGCGCCTGTTGGCTTCTCTCATCTATCAGGAGTCGCATTTCATGGCTGACCTCGAAAGCGAAAAAGGGGCTTTTGGCCTGATGCAGCTCATGCCTGTCGTCATGGAGCGTTATGGAATCGACTACGATTCTTCTCCCGAAGAGCAATTGGACGCCGGCGGAAAACTGATCAAGCACCTTGGGAATTGCCTTGAAAACAAGGTCGTTGACAGCGCGGAGCGGGTGAAATTCATCTTGGCTGCCTACAACGCCGGCCTCGGCCATGTCTATGACGCCCAACGCCTTGCTGAAAAATACGGAAAATACCCCGATGTGTGGGACAACAACGTTGACTATTTCATCCTCAACAAGTCGAAGCCGCAATATTACAACGACACCTGCTGTCGCTGCGGCTACCTGCGCGGCACCGAGACCTACCGCTTCGTGGAAGAAGTCATCGATAGATACAACCAATACAGAATACTAATCAACTGAAAACCATAGGATCATGAAAAAACTGACGCTTCTTTTCGCTTTGGCTCTGACCCTGTTCGGGTTCAGCACGGCTTATTCGCAATCGTTCAACGGAGGCTTGTTGGGCGGGGCAACCTTCTCGCAGGTTGACGGCGACCGGTATGCGGGCTACCATCATTTGGGATGGACGGCTGGCGCTTTTGCGTGCTTGCCTCTCGAAAGCCATTTCTCGGTACAGATGGAGCTGAAATACGCCCTGTTGGGTGCCCATTCCGACGTGAAGGAGGAAATAGAGTACGGCTATAATCATTTTTACCTCGATTTCCACTATGCCGAGATTCCCTTGATGTTGCGCTATGATTTGGGCTATTTCACCCTTGGCGGCAAGTCGCTCGATTTCATCGCCTTGGAATTGGGCGCCAGCTTCGATTTCCTGCTGAAGTGTCGCGAGTCTGCCGATTTTGAGCCGGAATACGAGTCAACCCGTTGGAATTTCTTTTCCATGACAGGTAATGCGGGTGCGCATTTCAAGCTGACCAAGCATTTGGGCGTCGGGGCGCGTTTCATGTATTCCATCGTCCCGATTCGCTTTACGGGCTATCCGGGTTGGTTCTACAACCAATATTACAACAAGGCTTGGCAGCTTGTGCTGACGTATGGCATCATGGCTCCGAGGAAATGAAGCCGATGTTGCGCTTCAGGCCTTCGTAGCCGGCGCGTTGCACGGCAGAATGCTTGAAAAGCCGCTCAAAGTCGTCGGGATTCAGCTTTTTCCAATCCGCTTTGCGCATGGCCATCAGTTGTTCCGAAGGCTGAAACGCTGGCTCCGTGTTGGGCAACGAGAACTTGTTGTAGGGACAAACGTCTTGGCAGATGTCGCAGCCGTAAATCCAGTCGCGGAATCGTGAGGGGTCTTGTCCCTCAAGGCTGCCTTTGTGTTCGATGGTCAAGTAGGAGATGCACTTGCGGGCATCAAGCTGGAAAGGGGCTTCCAAAGCTCCTGTGGGACAGGCATCTATGCACCTCGTGCAGCGTCCGCAACGGTTGGTCAAGACTTGACCGGTTTCGGTTAAGTCGATGGGCAGAAACAGGTGTCCGATGAAGAAGAACGAGCCTTTCTTGGGATGGATTAATGTCGTGTTTTTTCCTATGAAGCCCAAGCCGCAGCGCACGGCCCAGGCGCGGTCGAGCACGGGGGCCGAATCGACAAACACACGACTTCCTTCCAACTTCCCCGTTTGCGTCTCGATACGCTCCAACAAGAGGCGCATTTTCCGTTTCATGACCTCGTGGTAGTCGGTGCCATAGGCGTATTTGGCAATCTTGAAATTGTCGGTCTCGGGCAGTGTTTGTCGTGGGAAATAATTGCAGAGCACTGTGACGATGCTGCGTGTGCCTTCCACCAAAAGGCGCGGGTCGTAGCGTTTTTCGCGGTTGCGCGTCAAGTAGCTCATCTCGCCTTCGTGCTGGCTTTCAAGCCATTGCTCGACGTGTGCCGACGCTTCTTCCAAGGCTGTGGCACGGGCGATGCCGCAGGCGTCGAAACCGGTTTGTTCGGCTTCGGCCACAATCTGTCGTGATAGGGAATCCATCAGAACGGTGAGAAGGCGACGCCTACTGAGAGCGGATGGATGACAGGGGCGTCGTGGCCGACCTCAAACACGGGGTTGAATTGGTAGGCGGCGAAGGCGCTGACCCACTTCCAACCCACGCGCAACGTGGCCGAATAGGTGTAGCGTTCGAGGTTCTTGATGTAACATTCCTTTTCGTGGACGATGATGCCGTCCTCGTCAGGACCGACATATTTCGTCTTGGCGGCCACCATGATGCCAAGCTTGAAGCCTACCCCGATCTTCACCTGGTCCTTGATGCGGAAACGAAGCTCCAAAGGGATGTCAACATAGTTGGCATTGACCTTGAAACGCTTGAAACTGTCGTCGTCGCGGCATTGGGAATAGAGCAGCGTGTCGGCGTATGGGTTCAGGATGTGGCTGTATGAGAAATAGTTGTGATGACTCATCCCTGCGCCGATGCTGACCGTGTGCTTGGCGCTTTCGCCCAAGGGGAAATTGTAGGTGATGTACCAATCCGCGCCTTGGTTGAAGCCACGGGCATCCCAGTTGTCGCTCGTGTTGAGTTGGAAATCGTGGAAAAGGTCGAAGCCAACGGTCACCTTGTTGTCGGTCTTGTTGGCGATCAATTGGGCAAACGAGGTCGCCGAAACGACCAATGCGATAAGGGTAAGGAGGACTTTCTTCATGTGTTGTATGCTGTTGGTTTGTTTGACTGTTTGATTGTTTGTTTCCGTAATGCGCTTTCAGCTTTTGGCTTTCAACTCTTCGGCGATGGAACTGCGCTCGTCGAGCAGGCGGTTGAGGTCGTCGTCGTTGAGGTCGGGGTCGCGAAGCTGTTGGTCGATGGCCGCAAGTCGGGCTTCGAGGTTCTCGTTGGTGCCGGGGATGTCGGTCAGTTGCTTCTCCTTGTTGAACGAAGTGTGTGGCACGGTGCTTTGCGTGGGCATGCCGTCACCCGAAAAACCCTTCAGCTGCCCCATCACCATACCCACCATCTGCTTCGTGAACGGATCGAGTTTGTAAATCTCGATTTTCATGTCGTGCTTCAGCTCGTCGAAGTCTTCAAGGAACATCTTCAATTGCTCTTTCTGCTCCTCATTGATGCCAGGAATGGCGTCAAGGTCTTGGTTTTCCATCATTTTCTTGAAAAGGTTCAAGAGGTCGTCTAATCCGTTGTTGAAGTTGTTATCGTCCATTATCTGTTTCCGTTTTTGGGTAAAGCCCATGTCGTTGCAAGCGAGACGTGGCAAGTCTTTGGGCGGGTCGATTGGAACAAATTCCATTCCACTTGCAAAATAACGCATTTTTCGTGGATTGATTGCGACAAATTGGCAAATTTTTGCGAATATTGCAGTTTCAAACGGAAAAGAAATGGATTTCAACACCATCAAAGTGCAATTGGGCGAAAGCACGGCGTGGGTCAACCTCGACCGTCCCGAGGTACGCAACGCATTGAACGCCACGCTGATACATGAGCTGACCGAGGTTATCGACTGGCTCAACAGTCGCAACGACATTCGCGTCATCATCCTCAAGGGCAACGGCAAGGCCTTCTGTGCCGGCGCCGACTTGGCCTACATGAAGGAAATGGCAGGCTTTGGCTACGAGCAGAATCTCGCCGACGCCGAAAAGCTCTCCAAGCTGTTTCAGGCCATCTATTTCTGCAACAAGGCCGTCATCGTTTGTGTGCACGGCGCCTGCATCGGCGGAGCCAACGGCATCGTTGCCGCCGCCGACGTCGTGATAGCCGAAAGAGAGACCAAGTTTGCCTTCTCCGAGGTGCGCCTTGGCATCACGCCGGCCACCATCTCTCCTTTTGTGGTGAACAAGACGGGCATCACGGCGGCCAAGGAACTGATGCTCACCGGACGGCGTTTCACGGCTACGGAGGCCAAGGATTTCCGCTTGGTGAACGTCGTCGTCGATGAGGCCGACATGGTGGATGCCGAACGCCAATACATCGACCATTTCATGCACGCCTCTCCCGATGCCGTGGCGGAGTGCAAGAACTTGCTTCGCATGGTGAGCGGCACGTCCGACCCGTTCAACCCCATCTTCAACCAAACCTCGCTGCTCATTGCCAACCAGCGCGTTTCAAAGGCCGGACAAGAAGGCATGACGGCGTTTTTCGAGAAAAGGAAGGCGGAATGGGAGTGACACAAAATCGTTTTTTTCATTTCCTTTGCAATAATTCACTACCTTTGTGCCGTGACATTTTGAACCATGAACAGCAAGAAAATCCATAAAGTGCTGATTGCCAACCGTGGCGAGATTGCCGTGCGCGTCATCAAGACCTTGCGCAAGCTGCATGTCGCTTCCGTGGCGGTCTTTGCCGACAACGACGCCAACGCCTTGCACCGCCGCATGGCCGACGAAGCCTGTCCCTTGGGCGGCGGCACGCTGAAAGACACCTATCTCAACATACAGAAAATCATCGACGCGGCCTTGGACACGGGTGCCGACGCCATCCATCCGGGCTACGGCTTCCTCTCCGAAAGCCCCGAATTGGCCGAGGCCTGCGAAGCCAACAACCTGATTTTCATCGGCCCTGATGCCAAGTCGATGCGACTGATGGGCAACAAGATAGCGGCACGGAAAATCGCGGTCGAGAACGGCATCCCCGTCACCTTCGGCATGATGGGCGGGCAGGACGAGATTCTGGAGCAAGCCGACAGCCTGCCTTATCCATTATTAATAAAGGCGGCGGCGGGCGGCGGCGGCAAAGGGATGCACATCGTTTGGGAAAAAAACGACCTAAGACCGGAGATGGAACGCGCTGCCCGCGAAGCGGAGAAATACTTCGGCGACGGCACGGTATTCATCGAGCAATACATTGAGAATCCGCGACATGTCGAGGTGCAGGTGTTAGCCGACCACTTCGGCAACGTCATCCATCTGCACGAGCGCGAATGTACCATACAGCGACGTTACCAGAAAATCATCGAGGAGTCGCCCTCGCCAACCTTGACGGAGGAGAAACGCCGACAGCTTTGCGAAACCGCCGTCAAGCTATGCAAGGCCATCGGTTACCGCAACGCGGGCACGGTGGAGTTTTTGGTCGATAAAGACCTGAATTTCTACTTCTTGGAGATGAACACGCGCATTCAGGTGGAGCATCCCGTCACGGAAATGCGCACGGGCATCGACATCGTGGAGGAGCAAATCCGCATCGCGAGAGGAAAGGAGATGGGCTGGACGCAAGATGCCATACAGCCGCAAGGCCACGCCGTGGAGCTTCGCATTTATGCCGAGAACCCCGAAAACGGCTTCCTGCCCACGCCCGGCAAAGTGACGGCCTACCACGAGCCACAAATGCGCGGTGTGCGTGTCGATAGCAGCATTGACGGAACTTGCACGATTTCAGAGGCATACGACCCGATGATTGCCAAGTTGGTTTGTCACGCCAAAGACCGCCAAAACGCGCTTGAAACCGCCCAACGCGCCCTGAAGGAGTTCATCATCCAAGGCCTGACCACCAACAAAGCCTACCTTTGGGAAGTCATCAAAAACACGGATTTCGTTGGGAACAAGATAGATACGGCGTTTTGTGCAACACACCAAACGGAATTGTTGAACGCCTTGAACGAAAGCCGCAAAGCGCAGAACATCAACGACATAGTGGCCTCGTTCCTCATCTTCGACTTTTGCAAGAAACAATTGGAGCAGCACACGGAAAACGTGTGGGAGGAAATCGGATATTGGCGTTACCGGATGCAACTCGTTGTGGATGTGGAAGGTAGGAAAATCCCCGTGAATCTCAGTGCCGCCGAAGCGAACAGAATCGAAGGCACAATAGACGGCTGCCCGTTCAAGGTGGAGTTCATCCAGTACGCCAACAAACAGCTGAAAATCATGCTGAACGGTCGCACGGAGACGGTCTATTGCTCCGTCAACGACGAACAGAAGACCATCGTCAATTTCCACGGACTCAACTTCACCTGCTTCCGCACCGACCAGCTGAACGACACCTTGGACTACGCCTGTAAGGAAACGGTGAACGACAAGTCGCGCTTGGTGTCGCCCATGCCGGGCAAGGTGGTGAAAATCAACGTAAAGGAGGGCGACGAGGTGAAGGAGGCGACGGTTCTGATTGTCGTGGAAGCCATGAAAATGGAGAACAACATCGTGGCCACTGGAAAGGCCAAGGTGAAGAAGATTCTCGTCGCCGAAGGCCAGATGGTGGACAATAAAATGCAGTTAATCGAGTTGGAATAATTTGAAACGGCCTTTCGACAGGCTCAGGGACCTAAGGTCGTTGAGCTTAACGAAACGCCGACGATTTAATAGCAACCAATATGAATTTCGACCTCACAAACGAACAGGAAGCCCTGCGCCAACGGGTGCGCGACTTCGCCGAACAGGAAGTGAAACCCGTGGCCCGCGAGAATGACGAAGACCAGCATTTCGACGTTGGCCTGACGCTCAAGATGGCTGAACTCGGCCTTTTGGGCATGACCGTCCCGAAGGAATACGGCGGCCAAGGGCTTGACAATCTGAGCTATATCATCGCCGTGGAGGAGTTGGCCCGCGTGGATGGCTCCACCGCCGCCACTATCGCCGCCGATAACTCGCTCGGCATCGGACCCATCAAGGACTACGGCACCGAGGAGCAGAAGCAACGCTATCTGCCCCGCCTCTGCAAAGACCGTCTTTGGGGCTTCGGCCTGACCGAGGAAGACGCCGGAAGCGACTCGCGCGGCACCAAGACCACCGCCGAATACGACGGCACATTGTGGCACCTCAACGGCTCCAAGATCTTCATCACCAACAGCGCGACGCCGCTCACGCTCGGCACGACGGTGCAAGCCGTGTCGGGCATGAAGGACGGCAAGCCGGAGTTCACCGCATTGCTGGTTGAGAACAAGAAGGAAGGCTTCACGCAGACGCCCATGCACGACAAGATGATGTGGCGCGCTTCCAACACCGGCAAACTCGTCTTCAACGACGTGCGCCTTGGTGACGACTGCATCCTCGGCAAGCCCGGCGAAGGCTCCCACATTATGCTCGCCACCCTTGACTCGGGTCGCCTTTCCATCGCGGCCATGGGCTTGGGCTGTGCGCAAGGTGCCTACGAGATGGCCTTGGCCTACTCGAAGAAACGTGTGCAGTTCGGCAAGCCCGTGTGCAAGTTCCAAGCCGTCAGCTTCAAGTTGGCGGACATGGCCGTCAAGATTGAGGCGGCGAGGAACCTGCTCTATCACGCCTGCTGGCTCAAGAACCAGCATCGGCCCTTCGGCAAGGAGGCGGCGATGGCCAAGCTCTATTGCTCAGAGGTGGCTGCCGAGGTATGCGACAACGCCGTTCAGGTGATGGGCGGTCACGGGCTGCTGAAGGAGTTCGACATGGAGCGTTTCTATCGCGACCAGCGCATCCTGCAAATCGGCGAAGGCACCTCCGAGATCCTCCGTTTGGTGATTTCACGCGCCATCGGATGCTGATGTCCGAATCGAAAATTCGTTAATTCAGTCATTCAACTGACTCAATTTAGCTAAATTCAGTCAGTCAACTGACTGAATTTTCATTTTTTACTTGTGGAGAGCTATAAAAGCAGTAATTTTGAAAAACATTATTGAATATGAAAAGGTATTGGATTTATATGATGCAGAGTGCCAATGGCAGAGCATTGTACACAGGTGTCACAGACAACCTTGATAGGCGGGTAAGAGAGCATAAAGAGGGCAAAGGGTCTGTTTTCACTGCGAAGTATAATTGCCATAAACTGGTTTATTTTGAAGAGTTTGGGTTGATTGAACAAGCGATTGTTAGGGAGAAGGTGGTTAAAAAGCTTTCACGGGCTAACAAAGAGAAACTTATTGATTCCATGAACCCTGAACGATTGGACTTGTTTGAACAATGAAAAGCCATCAAAGCCCTTGCCGTGCATGTCATACCGACCGAAGGGAGTGTATCTATGCACGGCAAGGGCTATACGGTTAAGCCTTGCCGAAGATATCATGCCGAGGATTTTGTCAGTATAGATACGCTCCCTCGTTCCTCGGTCGGTATGACATACTGACAAAATCCGAGTGTTTCATCCAATTGTTTTGGATAATGTTCTATCTTTGCAGCCTGTTCTTAGCTTATGCCAATCTTGAATTTTGAATTTTAAATCTTTAATCTCACCCTTATGAAAATCAAACACCTAACCCTCATCGCGGCCCTAGCTATCGGTGCCACCGCCTGCGACAACAACAAGCCTGAGCAGACCGCCGAGCCTGCACAGCAAGAAACCCACCTGTCGGACAAGTACGCCGAGTACACCCTGACAACCAACATCGACCACCTTTCCGCCAACGAGAAGGAGATGCTCAAGCTCCTCTTCGAAGCCGCCGACATCATGGACGGCCTCTTCTGGCAAGAGAACTACGGCGACAAGGACGCGCTGATGGCGCAAATCGGCGACAACGCCGACATCCGCAAATTGGCCACCATCGCCTACGGCCCTTGGGACGGACTCGATGGCAACCGCCCCTTCGTGGAAGGCATCGGCCCGAAACCCGCCGGCGCCCGTTTCTATCCCGCCGACATGACCGAAGAGGAATGGGAAGCCTTCGCCGACCCCGACAAGACGAGCCAATACACCATGATCGTCCGCGACGATGACGGCAACCTGAAGTGCGTGTGGTATCACGACTACTTTGCCGAGCAAATCAAGAAGGCCGCCTCGCTTTTAGACGACGCTTCCGAACTGGCTGGCGACCCTGAGTTTGCCGAGTACCTCCGCCTCCGCGCCAAGGCCCTCCGCACCGACGACTACCTTGAGAGCGACATGCGATGGATGGACGTGCGCAACAACAACATCGACATGGTGGTGGGCCCCATCGAGAACTACACCGATGCCCGCTACGGCATCAAGGCCTCGCACGAGGCTTTCATCCTCGTCAAGGATCAGGAATGGACCAAGCAGTTGGCCCGCTACGCCGCCTTCGTGCCCGAACTCCAGAAGCAACTGCCCGTGCCTGCCGAGTATAAGAAGGAAGTGCCCGGCTCTGATGTCGACTTGGCCGCCTACGACGTCGTTTATTACGCCGGCGACTGCAACGCCAACTCCAAGACCATCGCCATCAACCTGCCCAACGACGAGCGCGTGCAGCTTGAGCGCGGCACCCGCAAGCTCCAGCTCAAGAACGCCATGCAAGCCAAGTTCGAGAAGATCCTCTATCCCATCTCCGAGGTGCTGATGACCCCCGAATCGATGGAGCACATCAAGTTTGACGCCTTCTTCTCCAACGTGATGTTCCACGAGACCGCCCACGGCATGGGCATCAAGAACACCATCGACGGCAAGGGCACCGTGCGCGAAGCCTTGGGCAACCAATACAACGCCCTCGAAGAAGCCAAGGCCGACGTGTTGGGCCTTTACTTGGTCACCAAGTTGGCCGAGATGGGCGAATACACCAACACCACCATGGAAGACAACTACGTCACCTTCATGGCGGGCATCTTCCGCTCGGTGCGTTTCGGTGCCGCCAGTGCCCACGGCAGGGCCAACATGCTTACGTTCAACTACTTCCAGAACGAAGGCGCGTTTGTGCGCAACGACGAAGGCCGCTATGCCATCGACTTCGACAAGATGAAAGTGGCCGTTGAAAAGCTCGCTGGCGACATCCTCATGCACCAAGGCAACGGCGACTATGAAGCCACCAAAGCATGGATGCAGGAAAACAACGTCATCAAGCCCGAGTTGCAGGGCGACCTCGACCGCGTGAACGCCGCCGGCATCCCCACCGACATCTACTTCAACATGGGTCCGCAGGTGCTGCTGAAATGATCCCCAAAACCTTTCGTAGAGACGTGCTGCGGTGCGTCTCTACGACGGTTTCCAAAAAATCAACAACATGACAACATCAGAAATCAATGCTCTTATTGCCACCAAAGTGCTGAACGACATCGACCTCGGTGGCCAAACCTTGGAAAGCCTCGACTTCAGCGGCTGTACCCTCACCAACGTCAATTTCAAGAATGCGACGTTGAGGCACTGCCGCTTCGACGAAGCCACTCTCGACAGTTGCGACTTCGACCATTCAGGAAAAGCCGCCGAACCGACGTTGCAAAGCGTTTCCTTCAAGAAAGCCAACCTTAACAATTGCCGTTTCCGCTACGCCAACATTGCGTGGAGCGACTTCCGCTATGCGCGAATCAACCAAGCCACCTTCGAGGATGCCTCGGTCGATTTCTGTGACTTCTACCGCTGTTTCCTCGAAGGCGTTGTGCTTTTCAAGCATTCGGCCTTCAGCAATTGCAGCTTGTTCAACACATATTTCGGCGACGGGGCCAACATCCGTAGGGAAAACCTCGTCAAAGGCCGAATCATCCAGCAGGACAAGCGGGCCTACACGAAGTTCCTCGTCGATTGGCACGACTTCGGCACGGGCGTGCGCACCAACGACCGTCGCGAGGTGTCCGACTGGAGTCCGGACGCCTCCGTTAAGGCACGCTGGGCCGATGCCGAAGACATTTACAAGACCCTCAACGGAGTGTGGTCGCAGAAGGGCTACATCGCCGATGCCAACTGGGGCTATGTGCAGGGCCGCCGCATGGAACGCCGCCGCATGATGAGCGAGTTCTCCGACCCCAATGTCAAGTTTTGGACCAAAGTCGGCAACGTGTGGCGCATCTTCACCAACGCCCTTTCCGACCTTTTGTTTGGCTATGGCGAGAGCATGTTGAAGATGATTTTGACTTACATTTTCACCGTGCTGTTGTTTGCCTTCATTTTCAGCAAGGAGGTTTCGCTGCTTCGCTATGTGGAGGCCTTGGGCGTGAGCCTGAAAAACATGGCCGGCATGGATTCTGAGGTGCTGCAAGGCGTGTCGCCCTTGGTCGATATGCTCAATCTGGTGCAAACCACCATCGGCATCCTGCTGACAGGTATCTTTGGCTTTATTCTGGGCAATAAGATTCGCAATCAGTAAGGTACGGCTTCTGCTTTCCCATGCAGGGCCGCAATCAACGCGCTGGCACTGGCCGCTTTGCCATCGACTTCGACAAGATGAAGGTGGCTGGCGAGAAATTGGCTGGCGACATTGCACGCAACGTCTTCAAAACCAACAAAAAAAGGATGGCCATCAGGCCATCCTTTTTTTTCATGCAGTGCAATCAAGGCTTAGTGGCTGACAACCACGCGCTGGTTCGTGACGATGCCGTCGCTCTGGCGGATGTTGAAGAAATACACGCCGTTGCTGTATTGGCTCAAGTTCACGCTGACGGTCTTGCCGTTGGCGGGAACGGTCTCAACCAAGGCACCAAGCACATTGAAAACCTTCACGCTCTCGATGTCGTTGTTGGCCTCGACGCGCACGTTGGTGCTGGCAGGATTGGGATAGAGCTTGCAAAGGTCGGTCTGGCTTTCGCCGATGCTCCAAGTGTTCTCGACACCCGCAACCATCTTGACGGAGGTCATCTCGCCATAAACGGCCTGCACTTCCACAACGTAGTAAACTCCCAACTCGGCAGGGAACGCGTAGCTCAGCTCGGTGGTGTTCTCAAGCGTCAGCACGCCATTGACATACAAATTGTAACCATCGGGCGTGCCGGCGGCGGGGGCGTCCCACGAAACCACCATCGTGTTCTCTTCAGCTTCCTCGTCTTCAACCAAGGTGAGGTTCTCGACGGGATAGGGATGGTCGGTGTATTCGTAGGCATAGCGGCTGTTGAATATCTCCTTGGTGTTGTAGTTCTGCACCCAGATGGCGACTTCAAGGTCTTCCATCTCTTCGACGTGGGTAGAGGCCATGTCGTAGCTGTATTCCAAGTGCTGGTTTTCGCAAGCGGTGAAGTTGGTGCTGGCGCCAGAGGCATCGGTCAACATCTTCATGAAGATGTGGTGGAACGAGGTCTCGCCATTGGAACCGACATTGCCGTGGGTCTCTTTTTCGTTCACGGAAACAAACACGCGAGCTTCGGCATCGATGAAGGGCATGATGTCGGCGGCGACGGATATGTTGGTGCCGTCGATTTGGAACGAGCCACGGATTTCCATGAAAGCCGTCCTATCGGCATGTTCGTCAAAGACGCTTTGGGTGATGGCGGCATAGCCTTGGTCCTCACCGTCGAGGAAGCATTGCGGGACGGCATTCACACCATAATATTGGCGGCGGGTTCCGCCTTCTGTGGTGTAGTACGGGTCACCGTTGCCGGGCCAGTTCATCTGGTATTTGGTGTAGGTGAAGCGGCCGGGATTGTTGTTGCAGAAAGTCAACATGGCGTTGTTGACACTCACGCAGGGGCCGCAGGTCGATGACGAGAAGTGCTCGATCATCGGCATCCTTTCGGCGGCGCCAATGGCCACGGAGACGGCTTTCGAAAGCGTGTTGTTGTCGGCGACATCATCCACTTGGCCGTTCACCAAGTCGAGGCTGTAGTTGACATTGTAGCTTCCAGGAGAGAACGGGGTCGTGGTCGTGAAATCCAAGGTCTCGGAACCCAACGAAGGAATGTTGACAGCGAAGGTCTCGGTGACAGGCTCCTTGCCTTCCACTTCGTAAGTGGCCTCAACGGAAGTCACGGCAGTGGCACCGTAGTTGAAGACACGGAGGCCAAACGAGGTCTCGCCGCTTCCGATGAAGTCGTTGAGGGTGGCCGCCTCGATGCCGAGGTCGAGGTTTTCGAGCGTGAACACCACGATGTCGTCGAAATACCAGTCGTTGATGTTGTAGCTGTTGCCGGTGAAGAAGATGCAGAACTGCACGTTGGCTTGGCCCATGTCGGCCGTCGCGATTTCCTCGCTCACCGCCCACGCACCGTTGGTGCCGTAGCCTTGGCTCCATGCTTGGTTCCACGTGGCGCCGCCATCGGAAGAGGTGGCCACGCCGATGGTGTTGGTGCCCGAGTAGTTGTCCAAGGCGTGCTTGAACGAGAACACGACGCCGCTGATGCCCGTAAGGTCGATGGCGGGACTGACGAGGCGCGTCGTGCCGTTGAATTGCGGACTCCAGTCCAGTTTCATTTCGTTGGCCGAGCCGCCGGCGTTGGCCGTGGCCGAGACCGACCAGTTCGAGTTGTTGGAGCTGATGCTCCATCCCGTCGGCAAGGTGCTGCCGTCGAAGGATTCTTGCAGCAAAACCATGCGGTTTTGTGCCATCGTTGCCGTTGCAAAGAGCAGGGCAAACGCGAAAAGTAAGGTTTTCTTCATAGTGATAACGTTTTAGGTTTACGCGGCAAAAATAAGAACAATTTCGGAAGGCTGGCTTGTTTCAAAGGAAAAAAAACACCGAAATCATGTCATGAGCAAAATTCCGTAAACGACAGTCAGCAAAAACGTATTCCTGACCTGCCGGCCCAAGAACGGGTCGAGCATCTCAGGTTTTGTTTTTTTAATCTCGATCAAGTCCTTGACAAACAGCGCGGAAAGCGGTAAAAACAGGTAGGAATGCCACGCCGCATGGTGCAAGGCGAGATAGATGGCGAGGCAGGCAAACGCCCCGCCGACAAGCAGGCAATGGTAGGTGAAAGCCCCTTTCAGTCCCAATTTCACCACAAGGCTGTCCTTGCCCGAGGCGCGGTCGTTCTCGTAGTCGCGCATGTTGTTGATATTCAGCACGGCATTGGAGAGGAAGCCTATGGCCGAGGCGGGCAAAAGGACGCTGAAATCGAGGCTTTTCGTGACTAAATAATAAGTACCCGCCACGGCAGCCCAGCCGAAGAAGAGGAAGCAATAGAAGTCGCCCAAGCCCCGATAGCCGTAGGGACGCTTGCCCAAGGTGTAGAGCAAGGCCGCCAGCACCGCGCCGATGCCCAAGGCGGCAAAGACGGCCAACTCAAGCCAAGTCAGTCGGGCGAAGACGAAAATCAGCAAGGCTCCCGAAACGAGGCACAAGGCGGCAGTGACGGCCAAGCCGCGCCGCATCTCCTTTTCGGTGATGGCGCCGCTTTGCATCTCGCGCTGCGGCCCCACGCGACGGATGCCGTCGGTGCCTTTCTTGAAGTCGCCGTAGTCGTTGGCTAAGTTGGAGAGGACTTGGAGCAGGATGGCAGTAAGGGCGGCGAATATTATAACAAGATAGGGTCGGCCCTTCGACAGGCTCAGGGGCCTTAGCTGGTTAAAGGCTAAGAAACCTCCCAACAGCACGCCCGAAAAAGAGAGCAGCAGCGTCCTCGGACGGGAAGCTTTTAACCAAGTTTTTACCTTTGCCATATTTAATATCACAAAACTTACAAAACCCACAAAACCTTATTTAGACCAAGGAAAGCAGCCAACCGGCGTGCTTTCCTACGTATCCTTACGGATGCCGCTTGGGTTTTAACAGTATTTCCTGACGGGAAAACCATCTGAACCGTAGATCTCATTATCCTCCGAATCGAAAAAATAGCGTTCGATTTCAGCAAATTTCGGATAAAAATTGACCAAGATGCCAACAGACGCTTTTGTCAACCTCATATAGTTGAACAACTGCGCTTTATGCTCGCTGACCAGTGTTTCAACGGATTTCAGTTCAACAACGATGTCGTCTTTCACCAAAAAGTCCAACCGATAGGTAGCTTCCATTTCCTTGCCGTGATAAAAAGGATGAAAAGTCAATTCCTTCCGAAAAGGGATATTTCTTTCCGACAATTCCAACTGAAGACCTTCTTGGTAAATCTTCTCATTCAATCCAGGACCCAATTCCTTGTGAACCTCATGAATAGCTCCAATCGTATCGTAAGCATACGTTTTTAATGCTTCAACATTAACCATGACTTTTGTGTGTTGGTGTCTAACCTTGATTGGGGCAGCAACGGCATCCCGGTTGGGTGCCGTTGCTAGCCTAGATTAGATTATTGTTTTGAAGGTTTTGGAAGTTTTGTGACAAAGGAAACTATCTCCGGCGGCCTCCACCACTGCGGCGGCGCGGCGAATAATAGTCGTCGTCATAGCGGCTTCCGCCACGGCTGCCACGGCCTCCGCCTCGTGAGGATGAGTAGCCTCCGCCTCTCGAAGAGGAACGGCTGCCACCTCCACGGCTGCTGCCAAATCCGCGCTCGGCGTTGCGTTCCTTGCGGCTCGGACGGTCGTCATCGTCATAGAAGACCTCGATGTCGTCCATGTGGTTCTTCCAGTCGGGGTCGAGCCATTCGCGTCCGTCGCGTGAGCGTTCCGACTTGTAATAGGGACGGTCGTCGTCGAAGTCTTTCCTCTTTTTCTTCGATTTTTTCTCGTAGAAATCGTCGTCACGGCGGTCGCGGAAGCTGTCGCGGTCGCGGCGGCCAGCGCGGTCATGGCGCTCGCTTCGTGCACCACGGTCTTTCTTTTCGCTGCGGCTTGCGCTACGGTCGGGTTGTTCCTTGGCCACTTCCACCACGATGCCACGCGGGTTGTTGTGCGGGTCGGCGAAGCATTCCAGAATCATCGGGACGAAGCTTTCTTCCACATCGACGTAGGAATAGTCGCCAAAGAGGTCGATGCGCCCGATGGGGATGTTCTTCGTGCGCGTCACGTCGTTGATCTTGCCGATGATTTTCTGCGGCAGGATGTGGTCGTTCTTGCCCATGCCGAAGTAGAGGCGTTTCATCGTCTCGTCCTGATGCTCGCGCTCCTTCTTGCGTTCCTTGCGGTCTTTCTTTTCGTCGTTTTCATTGACGTTGAGGTCAACGGCGTCCTTGTAGTAGTCGAGGAAGCGGTTGAAGTTGAGGGCCACCATGCGGGTGATGAGTTCTTCGCGGCTCATCCACTCGAGCTTGCGGAGGATGACGGGCAAATAGTCGTCGATTTCCTCGCGGTTGATATCGACGTGTTCGATGCGGTCGATGTGGTTGAAGAGTTGTTTCTCGCACACTTCCTTGCCTGTCGGGATGATGCCTTTTTCGAAGGGTCGGCCCACGATTTTCTCAATTCGTTTGATCTTGCTCTTTTCGCGCAAGTTGATGAGGCTGAGGCAGATGCCGCGTTTGTCGGCGCGACCCGTGCGGCCCGAGCGGTGCACGTAGGTCTCGATGTCGTCGGGCAGGTTGTAGTTGATGATGTGTGTCAGTTCCTTCACGTCGATGCCACGGGCGGCCACGTCGGTGGCGACGAGCAGTTGCAGCGAGCGTTTGCGGAAGTGGTCCATCACGTTGTCGCGCATGCCTTGCGAGAGGTCGCCGTGCAGCGCGGCGGCGTTGTAGCCGTCTTGGATGAGGTTGTCGGCAATCTCCTGTGTCTCAAGTTTGGTGCGGCAGAAGATGATGCCGTAAATCGACGGCGTGTAGTCGATGATGCGCTTCAGCACCGAGTAGCGGTCCTTGGCGGCCATCATGTAGTAGATGTGGTCAACGTTGGCGGTGCCGCTGTTGCGTTCGCCCACGGCCACCTTCACGGGGTCGTTCATGTAGTTCTTGAGGATGGCTTCCACCTCTTTCGGCATGGTGGCCGAGAAGAGCATGGTGTGGCGTTCCTTGGGCATGTACTCAAGGATGTCATCGACTTCCTCTTGGAAGCCCATGTTGAGCATTTCGTCGGCTTCGTCGAGGATCATGGTCTTCACGTTGGTGAAATCGACGCGGTTGCGCCGGATCATGTCGCGAAGGCGGCCTGGCGTGGCCACGATGATGTGAGGCTTCTTGGCCAAGTCCTTGAACTGCGTTTCGATGCTGGCTCCGCCATAAACGGGCACAATCAGGATTTCCGGAATGTACTTGGCATAGCTGCGCAAGTCGCGCGTGATCTGCATGCAAAGCTCGCGCGTCGGACAGAGGATGAGCGCCTGTACGCATCGCTGCGTGGCGTCGATCTTGTTCAACAGCGGCAAGCCAAAGGCAGCCGTCTTGCCCGTTCCCGTCTGTGCAAGGCCCACAAAGTCAACATCTTTCTCCAACAATACAGGGATGGTCTTCTCCTGTATCGGCATAGGATTCTCAAACCCCAGCTCCTTAACAGCCTTCAACAGAGCGGGATTCAATCCAAAATCTGTAAATTGTGACATGAAAATATAAGGTTATGTATGTAAATGAGGCTGCAAAAGTAGTAATAATTAGCCAATTAAGGCGCAATTATCTTCGTTTTCGCAAAAAAATGGCGTTTTTCAAGCTTCTTTTCCTTATTTTTGCCTCCTATAACCATGTAAAATGACCCGAAAGGCAGCCCATATCTTCGTTTTCCTGCTGGCATTGCTGGCGCTCGTTTCCTGCGGGAGGCGACATGGCCGCGGCTCCGTCGTCGTTCCTGTTGACAGCGTTTTTTATGATATGGGCAAAGAAAGGATGGCCCGATGCGCACGGCGTGCCGACAAGGTTTTCAACGGGCTGTCGCGCAACGGCTTGAACGGCGTGGTGCTTTATGCCGAGCAGGGGCAAGTCGTCTATGAGAAGGCCTTCGGCTGGCGCGACTTGTGTACCCGTCACAAGGATTCCATCCGCCTCGACGACGCCTTCCAGCTCTCGTCCGACTCGAAGATGTTCACCGCCGAAGCCGTCATGCTGCTGAAGGCCGACGGGAAGTTGGACTACGACGACGACGTGCGGAAATTCATCCCCGAGCTGCCTTATGAAGGCGTCACCATCAGGATGCTGCTCAACCACCGCTCGGGACTGCCGCGCTACGATGCCATGGCCGACGCCTATTGGCCCGACCGCCGCAAGCCTTTCTCCAACGAGGCGATGATCAAGATGTTAGTCGAGAAAAGGCCCGACCCCTACGGCGTTCCCGACGGCAGTTATTTCTACAACAACATCAACTATGCGCTGTTAGCCTCGGTGGTGGAACGGGCAAGCGGCTGCCGTTTCGAGGATTTCATGCACGACAACATCTTCACGCCTTTGGGCATGACGCATTCCTATATTTACTCGATGCGCGACGACGAAACGGTGTCGCTCTATATGCCGACAGCGGTTCACGGCCACGAGATGTATCGCAGCGGGCCGGTGAAATCGCAAAACGACTACCTCAACGGGGTGATGGGCGACAAGATCATGTTCTCCACCGTGGGCGACTTGTTCAGGTTCAATCAGGCGTTGGATGGTCATGTGTTGTTGGCCGACAGCCTTCAGGCCGAGGCTTTTGTGCCCGGCTCGACCGAATGGAAAAACGACGAGAACTACGGTTTTGGCTGGCGCATGAGCAAGGAGCATCCCGGCGTGTTTTTCCATTATGGTTGGTGGAAGGGCTATCGCAGCGCCGTCATCCGCGACGTGCGCCACAACCGGTTTCTTGCCGTGCTGACCAACACCACGCAACAAATACCTTCCGAGGTGCTTTGGGATTTCATCAGCGACACCACGGTGACGCTGCCTCCCGCCGAGCCTTTGCGCTGACGCTGCCGAACCCGCAAAAAAAGAAAGGCCACCAACAAGGTGAGCCTTTCCGTGACGTTGTCGCAAGAATTGCGCGAACCTACTTCACCACCAACTTGAAGCCAACTCCGTGAACGTTGATGATCTCGATGTTCGGGTCGTCTTTGAAATACTTGCGCAGCTTGGTGATATATACATCCATGGAGCGGGCGTTGAGGTACGATTCCTCGTTCCAGATGGTTTTCAAAGCCTTCGAGCGTTCCAGCGTGTTGCCCATGTTTTCGCAAAGCAGCAGCAGCAGGTCGGCTTCTTTCGAGGTCAGCTTTTTCGTCTCATCGTCTTTGATGAGCAGATGACGCGGCGAATCGAAAGTGTAGGCTCCCAACTGATAGGTGGAGGGCTGGGAATACACCGCCGAGCATCTGCGGTAAATGGCCTGGATGCGCATCAGCAACTCGTCCATGCTGAAAGGCTTGGTGACGTAATCATCGGCACCTAAACTGAAGCCTTCCAAAATACTTTCCTGGTCCTTCTTGGCCGACAGGAAAACGAGCGGCATCGTGGGTTGCTGCGATTTGATTTGCTTGGCCAAAGCAAACCCATCCATCACGGGCATCATGATGTCTGTGATGCAAAGATCAAAACTGGAAGCATTGAAAGCGGTCAACGCTTCCTCTCCATTCGAGCATAAGACAGCCTGGTGTCCCTTGGCATCCAAATAGGCCTTAAGAATCATTCCCAGGTTCCTGTCATCCTCAACTAACAAAATCTTAATTCTCGACATGTTTCCTTTAAAATTGATTGTTGTCAAAAACAGCCATTGCCTTATAGGGTTGTCCCTAATGCAATGCTTTAAAAAATTTCCGCAAAAATAGAAAAAATCGACAAATGTTTCCATTTAATGCCCAAAAAAACACTTCCGACTGAGTTTTTTTTCGGACAAGGGTCTCAGAGGGTTCCACAAACGTTTCCAAGTGGTTTGTAATCACCAAATTATCTTGTTTTTTTATGAAACGGACTTTTTTCAAAAAAGCAGTAAAAAATGACGCTTTTTCGCTGTGGAGTCTTCTTTTTTCCTATCTTCGCAGCATCATTGAAACCAAATTGCTTATGAAATTAGACCTTTCACATGTGGATTCTCGCCTTTTGCAAGACTCCATGCAATCGGTGGGCGCGACCATTCCCGCCGTTTACGACACCATTTACCGCAAGACCGGCGCCGGCAACGACTTCCTCGGCTGGGTGAGCCTGCCTTCCGAAATCGACGAAAGCCTTTTGGCCGACATCGAACAGACGGCAGCCACGTTGCGCAAGAAGTCGGACCTCTTCGTCGTCATCGGCATCGGAGGCTCCTATCTCGGCGCCCGTGCCGTCATCGAGGCCTTGCAGAACCACTTCGCGCCGCTCGCCGACGAGAAGCCGCTCATCGTGTATGCCGGCCACAACATGAGCGAAGACTACCTCCACGACCTGATGGACGTCCTCGACAAGAAGGACTACTCGTTGGCCGTCATCTCCAAGTCGGGCACGACCACCGAGCCGGCCATCGCCTTCCGCATCCTGAAGCAACACATTATTAATAAGTACGGCGAACAGGAGGCCGCCTCGCGCATCGTGGCCATCACCGACAAGGCCCGTGGCGCTTTGAAACAATTGGCCAACGTGAAGGGCTACAAGACCTACATCGTCCCCGACGACGTGGGCGGACGCTTCTCGGTGCTCACGCCCGTGGGACTGCTGCCCATCGCCGTGGCGGGCATCGACATCCGCCAGTTGGTGGCCGGAGCCGTCGAGATGGAAAAGCAGTGCAAGGCCAATCCGACGGCGAGCAACCCCGTCTCGCAATACGCCATCGTGCGCCATGCCCTCTACCAAAAGGGCCTGACCAACGAAATCATGGTGAACTATGAGCCGCGCCTCGTCTATTTCTCCGAATGGTGGAAACAACTCTATGGCGAGAGCCATGGCAAGCAGCACAAGGGCGTTTTCCCCGCCTCGGTCACCTTCAGCACCGACCTCCACTCGATGGGACAATACATCCAAGACGGCCTGCGCAACCTCTTCGAGACGGTGATTTCGGTGGAGAACGCCAACCACGAACTGCGCATCCCGATGGAAAACGACGACCTCGACCAGCTCAACTACATCGCCGGGAAACGCATCGGCGAGGTGAACCACAAGGCCGAACTCGGCACCGTGCTCGCCCACGAGGACGGCGGCGTGCCCAACATCCGCATTGTCGTCCCCGAAATCTCGGCCAAGGTGCTCGGCGAACTGATCTATTTCTTTGAGATGGCCTGTGCCCTCAGCGGCTACCTGCTGGAGGTGAATCCTTTCGACCAGCCCGGCGTGGAGGCCTACAAGAAGAACATGTTCGCCTTGCTCGGCAAGAAAGGCTTTGAGGAAAAGACCGCCGAACTGAACCGGCGCTTGGGGATTTGAATGTCATAGGGTTTGGATTAAAAATCCTCATTTTCGTGTCCAGCGGATTGCAAATCCGCTGGAACTTTTTTGTCGGAACGACCCAAAAATGTTGTAATCAATAATTGCAATTTGTTGATTGTCAACATTAAGTTTGTTCAAAAGTTTGTAATGGCCGATAGAATTGCTTTTTTCAACGAAATTTTGTAATACTTTTGCACTCGAAAAACATCACAAAATGTCGAACGTCAAAATGAAACGGATTTCGCAAAACATGGCACTCCTTTTTGGGCTGCTGCTGCTCCTCACCGCCTGCAACACGAAAAGCAAGTCGGAACGGATGCAGGCCATCGTCGCTGAGGTGCGCGATGCCTACAAGGCCTACGAGGACATCAGCCACCGCGAGGACATCTTCGAGGCCTACGCCTATTTCGTGAATCAAAAGGACTACGGAAACGCCGCGCCCGCCGCACTTTATAGCGGCTGCGTGCGTCAGGCCATGAAGGAATACGAGGCCGCCATGAACTGCTACAAGGAAGCTGATGATTACGGACGAATAGCCGGCGACTCGGTGAGCGCGGCCTTCGCGCAATATTATATAGGTGACCTGCTCAACGCGAGCGGCCACGAGGCTGAAGCCATCGCCAACTACAAAGCCGCCGCCGAGCTGTGGGGCGACAGCCTCTCGCGCAAGGCCCGTTGCCTCAACGCCGTGGCCATGATGGACCTCGTCATCGACGAATACGACAGCGCGTTTGTCTATCTCGAACAGGCCCTGCGACTCGCCCAAGCTTCCAACGACAACGTCACCGAAGCTTCCGTTTGGAACAACTATTCCGTTGCTTATCAACTGATTGACGAATACAATACCGCCTTGGAATGCCTACGCAAAGCCGTGCTTTTGGTGGACGAGAAACGCCGCCCCGTCGCGCTGCTCAACTTGGCAAAGGTGTATTTGGCCTTGGGTGAGCGCGACTCGTTGGAATACTATAAGACGCAGATGCTCAGCGCGATAGAGGAAACCGACATCCAACCCGAGACGCAAGCCGCCGTCTATGGATTCCTCATCAAGGATGCCTTGGCGGTAGGCGACTACGAAAGTGCCTATCAGTTTGAAAAACAGCACGAACAAGTGGCCTTGGACCTCCTCAGCGACCAAAGCCAAAGCTCTGTCCTCGAAATCCAGAAGAAATACGACTTCGAGGCGCAAGCCAACCAACACAACCGCCAGATGCTCTCGCGGCAACGGCTCATCATCCTGCTGACCATCATCCTGATTGCCGCCTTGGTCGTGCTCAGCATTTTGATACTCAACGCCTTGAAGAAGAAACGCATTGAGGCCGAAATCAACGCCAACCTCTTGGAACTGAAGAAACGCAACGCACAGCAACAGCAAGAACACAGCGCGATGCAAACCCAGATGGAAGCCTTGCAGAAGCAAACCGACGGCAGGCTGAAGGATGAATACCTGCAAAAATGCCACATCATCCGTTGTTTCGAGGTGTTGTCGCGCGACAGAAGCAACCCAATGGCTTTCAAGGACTTGGAGAAGTCGCTCTTTGAGGGCGAAGACCATTGGGCGAGTTTCGAAGCCGCTTTCGAAGGGGTGCATCCAGGCTTCATCGCCTTTGTGCACAAACAATATCCCGACCTCACCGAGATGGAGTTCCGCTATTGCCTGCTCTCGCACTTCAAGCTCTCGCGGCAGGAATATGCCGATGTTTTAGGTTGCAGCGTCTATAATGTCGATAAAGTGAGGGCAAGCCTCAACAACAAAATGAAAGAACAATCAATAAAACCATGAAATACAGATATTTAGTATTAACCATTCTCGCAATTGTCGCCTTGATGTTCGGTTCGTGCAAAAAGTTCAACCCCTTCGAAAGGCAAAAGCCCATGATGAATTATGTCTCTGGCGACGACAAGGACAAGATCGACCTGAAAGGCTCGCTGATCAAGCCCGACATGCGGTATGTCAACATTTATGCCGAGTTGGTCGAAAAGACGGTTTACGTCTATTTCAACGAGACCGTCGAGAACTGCCTGATGACCCTTTCCGCCGAGAACGGAGACATTCTGTACGCCAGGAACGTGAAGGAACAGTATCCGGCCACCATCCGCATCTATATGGATAACGAGCCTACGGGCGACTATCGGCTCTACATCACCAACGGGACGGAGGAAGCCTCAGCGTGGTTCCACTTCGAGAACGACGAATCGCCAAACCGCACACCCGTCATTATCAAAGTCCAATATGAAGAGTAATAAATCATCAAAAATCAAGAGTATATGAGAAAACACATCATGATTGCCTTGGCTTTGGCCCTTTGTCTGCCGGCCTTGGCGCAAGAGGAAGAACAAGAAACGGTGCAAGACTTTCGTCGGCACGAAGTCAGCATCGGCTATGGGTTCCATCCCATGACAAGCATTTCTGTCGACCGTGTTTCCAGATTTGACTGTTGGATGGACAAGGTTGGGGCTATTTATGGCTCCTACACTTACTATTTCAACAAGGTCGTAGGCTTGGGCGGCACCTATTGTTTCGACCCGAGAGAAATCGACTATTATCATCACGGCAACAGTTTCAACCCCATGGTAGCCAACCTCTACGAGTCGAGCCATAGCATCATGGGGCATCTCAAGCTCAACTGCATCAGCTTGAAGCATTTCGTGCTTTATACCAAATTTGGGGCAGGCATCAGTTTTTGGGGCTATCGCCTCAAGGAATTCCAACCAGCGTTGTACGAAGTGAACCTGCCCGACCAACACTGCTGCTTCGCTTGGCAAGCCGCTTTGGGCATCGAGGTTGGCAACGACCGTATCGCAGGCTTCATCCAAGAGGGTCTTGGCATGGAAGGTCTTTTCAGCATAGGAATCAGATACAAATTCAACAACAAGTAACATGAAAAAGCTCGTATTTATTGGCATGACGCTCCTACTGATGAGTTCATGCGTGAAACACCCCGACATTTACATACTGATGTCCGACGAGGACGCAGCGGCTATCCCCTACGAACAAGGGCAAACCGTAAAATTCCTTGACCAAAACGGCGACACGGTGACGTATCAAGTCGAGCGTGACGAAACTTATCCCTACAACTCCGAACAATACATCAACGCCATCCATGGCGGAGATGTCATGCACCCAGCCCCTCATTCGGTGGAGTGCTACGCCCGTACGGTGAACCTCTGTGAGCAATCGTACGCAAACCAACTGAGCTTCACCGTGAAGCCAGGAAAGGAGTTCTCATTCCGTTTCCTCTCCAGCGAAGGCGAACTCAGCTTGGACATGTACCTGCCATCCAACGGCATCTGTACCATCAATGGCATCAACTACGAACAGGTTCACCACGAGATTCTATACAGCCAATACACGGGAGAGTTGCTCTATGATTGGTACTACAATGAGGAGTTTGGCTTGCTCTATTTCGAGAAGGGCGATGTCTCCCTGACACGGATACCATAACCACAAAAAACATGAAAACCAAACACTTATCATTAATCACCATCTTGTTTGCGGCTTTGATTACGGCTTCATGCAGCAAAATTGTGCTGCCCGACGACAAAGACAAGATCGACATCAAAGGCTCGCTGAGCAACGGCGACATGCGCAGTCCGAACATCGTGGCTAAATACACGGACAAAACGGTTTGGCTATGGTTCTACGACGACTTGGGGGCTTGCACGGTAAGCATTAGCGACAGCGACGGCTACACTGCCGTTTGCGACACCGTTGAAACCTGCCACGGTGCCTCGTGGCGGTTCTTCATGGGCGACCAACCCTTGCGCCGCTACCACTTGGTCATCAGCAATGGCACCGACGAGGCCGAAGGCTGGTTCAACAATTTCAGGATAGTACTCGTTAAGCCAAAGCAGTAGATTCAAGATTCAAGATTCAAGATTCAAAATTTAAAGATTTAAAATTCAATATTTTATGAAGAAACCATTAATTATCCTTGGACTGTTGCTGGTTGCCTTTTCGGTGCCCGCCTTCGCGCAGCGCGACACCATCCGAAGCAACAAAAACGAGTTCAGCATCGGGTATGGCGTGAAACCTTCAAGCAGTTTCCGTTATAGCCCTGGCCGTCATTATTATCCCTTGGAGGAACACGTCGGCGCCATTTATGCCACCTACACGCGCCGCCTCACCAAGGTCATCGGCATCGGAGCCACCTATTGCTTCGACCCGCGCGTTTACACTTATTATGAGAAGCCCAGCACCAAAGAAGACCTCATCTGCCGTCTTGGTGAGTCGAGCCACACGCTCATGTTTCACCTCAAGATCAACTGGCTCAACACCAAGTATGTGAACCTCTACAGCAAAGTGGGGCAAGGCATCATGGCTTGGGGCTACCACCTCAAGGAGTACCAACCCGACCATTACCAAATCAACACGCCCTCCAACAAGTTTTCCGACCGAATCAACTACGCCTACCAGTTCGTTCCCATCGGCGTGGAAGTCGGCACCAAGCGTTGCGCCGGTTTCATCCAGTGCGGCTTGGGCATGGAAGGCGTGTTCAGCATCGGTTTTCGTTATGGACTAAAAGACAAGGAGTAAACACCATGAAAAGACACTTGATTTTTTGTATCGCCCTTCTGGCCGTGATGGCTTCCTGCGTGAAAGAGCCGCAAATCTACCGTCGCCTCACCGACGAGGAAGCGGCCATCGTCCCCTACCAAATGGGGCAAACCGTCACTTTCCTTAACGAAAACGGCGACACGCTCTGCCTCACCGTCGTTCACGACACCACTTTTGTAGCCTATTACTACTACGATTCTCGTTACTACAACCCTTCCGCAAAAATGTCCATCGAGCCTCGTCCCTATTTCTATGCCCGTGAGGTGGTGCTTCAAAGCCCGCCCGAAGACAGTTGCCTGCTGCGTTGCCTCGTGGCACCCGAAAAGGTGGTCTCCGTCAGTCTTGAAAAACGCAGCCTTTACGAAGATGACTACTACTATTGGAATGGCATCCTATGCCGCACGCTTCCCTTGAACGACCTTGCCACCACCACATTCACGATTGGTGAGACCACTTACGAAAACGTGCATGTCGATCAAGGGTCGTATATGGTAGACACCACCAACATGTTCTACGCTTGGTACTACAGCGAAACCGAAGGACTGCTTTCCGCCAAACACGGTGAGCACTCATTGACGCTCATACCTTGACAGTGGTGTTGGCCTAATGAAAAAGTCGGGAAAACATTCCTTTTTCCCGGCTTTTTTGTTTTTATGCCGAAAAAATTATTACTTTTGCATAATTATTTCTGCATAAAACCATGATGAATCCATTTGTCACCAAAGGCTATGTGTCGGCCAAATACTTCTGCGACAGGGAGAAAGAGAGCCAACAACTGCTCCGCGAACTCGAAAACGGCAACGATGTCGCCTTGATAGCCACCCGCAAAATCGGCAAGTCGGGACTGATACATCACTGCTTCGATGCTTTCGACCTGAAACAAGACCACAACCTGTTTTTCATCGATTTCTACTCGGTGGGCACGTTGCGCGAGATGGTCTATATGATGAGCCGCGCCATCGTCAACACATTGGCTCCGAAAGGCGCCGTGCGGTTGCAACAGTTCAGCGCGGCGGTCCGCTCCATGTCGTTCGTGATGACCACCGACTTGGCCGGACTTCCGAAACTCAACATCCAACTCGGCGACATCCGCGAGCCGCAGGTCTCGTTGGAGGAAATCTTCCATTACCTTGAGCATTCCGACCGGCCCAACATCGTAGCCATCGACGAGTTCCAGCAAATCGCCAAGTTCCCCGAAAAGAACGTGGAAGCCCTGCTGCGCACCTACATCCAGCAATGCCACAACACCAAGTTCATCTTTGCCGGCAGCCAACGCCATCTGATGGGCGACATCTTCACGAGCGCGGCGCATCCTTTCTACCAAAGCGCTTCGGTGATGCACCTCGGCGCCATCGACAAGGAGAAATACCGCAAATTTGCCTGCCATCATTTTGCAGAAGCAGGCAAGACATTGGAAGACAATGTGATAGACGAACTATACACCCGTTTTGAAGGCATCACTTGGTACATGCAGAAAACGCTGAACGCCCTATTTTTGCTGCCCATCAAGCCCCAACGCTACGGACTCGACGAAATGGAGGAAGCCATCCAAGGCATCATCGACGCCAACGACTTCACCTACGCCGAGAAGATGTTCCAACTGCCTGAAAAACAAAAGGAACTGCTTTTGGCCATCTCACAGGAGGGCAAGGCCACCAAAATCACCTCGGTCAATTTCGTGAAACGGCACAAGATTTACTCGACAAGCACGGTGCAGTCGGCCTGCAACGGCTTGTTGGACAAGGAGTTGATTACAGAAGAAAACGGGCAATATTTCGTTTACGACAAGTTTTTCGACCTTTGGCTGAAAGAAAACTATTGACATGATGAAACCAACCATCGAAATCATGGCACCCGTGGGCTCCTATGAAGCCTTGGCAGCCGCCATACAAGCCGGTGCCGGCAGCGTCTATTTCGGCATCGGCAAACTCAACATGCGCTCGCGATCGGCGAAGAACTTCAGCTTGGACGACCTGCGCCAAATCGCCGAAACCTGCAACGAAAACGGCGTAAACAGCTATGTCACAGTGAATACGGTAATCTACGACGAGGAAATGGACGAGATGCGCCATCTGCTTGACGCGATTAAGGCCAACGGCATCTCGGCCATCATCGCCTCCGACCAAAGCGTCATCCAATACGCCCGACAAATCGGAATTGAAGTGCACATGTCCACCCAATGCAACATCACCAACCTTGAGGCGGTGCGCTACTATTCCCAGTTCGCCGACGTGATGGTGACCGCCCGCGAGCTGAACATAGACCAAGTGCGGCACATCACGGAAGAGATTGAACGTCAGCAGATTCGCGGGCCAAAGGGCGACTTGGTGCGCATCGAGGTGTTTTGCCACGGGGCGTTGTGCATGGCCATTTCGGGCAAGTGCAACCTGAGCCAGGACCTCTACAACTCCTCCTCCAACCGTGGCGCCTGCCTGCAACTATGCAGACGCGGCTACGAGGTGCGCGAGCGCGAAGAAGGCTACGAGTTGGCCCTTGACAATGAATACATTATGTCGCCCAAAGACCTCTGCACTTTGCCTTTCTTGGACAAAGTCTTGGATGCCGGCGTCGAAGTGCTGAAGATTGAAGGGCGCGGCCGCTCGCCGGAATACACCAAACTGACGGTGTCGGTCTATAGCGAGGCGATAAAAGCCATCCAGGAAGGCACATTTACGCAGGAGAAAATCGATGCTTGGATGGAGCGGCTGAAGAGCGTGTATAACCGTGGTTTTTGGGACGGCTATTATTTGGGTCGAAGGACTTTCGAGTGGTCGGAGAAATACGGCTCTCAGGCCACCCAAACCAAGGAATACATCGGGCTTATCACCAACTATTACAGCAAGTTGGGCGTGGCCGAAATCCGCATGGACAGCGGCGAACTCAGCCTCGGCGACCCGATTATGGTCATTGGCCCGACCACTGGCGTTTACGAAGACACACTCAGCGAAATCCGCGTCGATTTAGGCAATGTCGAAAAGACCGTCAAGGGCGAGTTGTGCTCCATTCCCGTGAAGTCGTTGGTGCGGCGAGGGGATAAAGTCTATAAGGTAGTTAGGAGTTAGGAAGTAGGAGTTAGGAGTTAGGAAGTAGGAGTTAGGAGTTAGGAAGTAGGAAGTAGGAAGTAGGAGTTAGGAGTTAGGAGTTGTAGGGCTGTCACAGGTTGCTGAGCTTGTCGAAGTACCGTGGCAGCCGTCCATAGTCAATAAAGAAAAGAATTAAAATCATGCAAAACTTCAATCTGCACACCCACAGCATTTACAGCGACGGCAAGTCGCAGCCGCGCGAAATCGTGGAAGAGGCTGTCCGTCAGGGCTTGACGACACTCGGCTTCTCGGAGCACAGCCCCCTGCCTTTCGACAACAATTTCTCCGTGAAGGCCGCCGACATGCCAGATTATGTGGCCGAAATCGCGCAACTGAAAGCGGAGTTCAAGGGCAAAATCGACCTCTATTGCGCCTTGGAAGCCGACTACATCACGGGCGTTTCCGAACCTTTCGCCGTGACCAAGGCGAAGTATCACCTTGATTATCTGATTGGTGGGGTACATCTCGTTATAAATAAACCAACCGAACCTACACCCCGAAGCGTCATTGCGGGCACAGACCCGCAATCTCCTACGCTTCAAAGACCTGTCGAAGGGCCGACGCTTTCAGAAAACATCTGGTTCATCGACGGGCCGAAGTGGGAGGTCTATGACGAAGGCCTGCAAAAGTTCTTCGGTGGCGACATCCGTCGGGCGGTGCGGCGTTTCTATGAGCAAACCAACGAAATGATTGAAAACGAGCAGTTTGACATCATCGCCCACTTCGACAAAATCAAGATGCACAACCGCGAAAGGTATTTCCGCGAAGATGAGCCGTGGTATCGCGCCTTGGCCTTGGAGACCCTCGATCTCATCCGCGAGAAAGGCCTTGTGATGGAGGTGAACACGCGCGGCATCTACAAGAAACGCTACAACGGCTTCTATCCCTCGCCGTGGCTGATGGACGCCGCCTGCAAGATGGGCATCCCCGCCGTCATCTCCGCCGATGCGCACCACTTCAGCGAAATCACTTTGGAGTTTGCCGCCGCCGAAGAGGCTTTGAAGAAAGCAGGCTATCGCAGCGTGGTCAATTTCAAAGACGGGCAATGGGTGGATGTGGCATTTTCGTGAAAAACGAGATGAAAAATAGTGTTTTTGAGAATTTTATTATTTTTGCAGAAATTATTCGGCTATGGCAGTACTAACGATGTTCTATGGAATCATCATTTCCATGTATTATTATGATAACCGTCAGCATCATTTCCCCCATATCCACGTCAAGTGTCAGGATAAGGAAGCGGTAATCAGGATTCCTGATGGCGAAATCATCGAAGGAGAACTTCCCCAAGGAAAGAACAAACTTGTTCAAGCATGGTTGGAAATACATAAGGAAGAACTGATGGCTGATTGGGAACTAGCTTCCAATGGTACCAATGTCTTCCAGATAGAACCTCTAAAATAAGAAACCATGAACCCTCGCGTGAAATCAGTAAAAGCGGAAAACAATTATATTTTGCTGTTGGAATTTGCCAATGGCGAAAAGAAACGCTTTGACGTTTCTCCTTATATTGGAAAGGGTGTTTTTGCCCCTCTTTCCGACGAGTCGTTTTTTCGTAGGGTTACGGTCTTTTTAGGAAGCATCCAATGGCCTAATGGAGCCGACCTTTGTCCCGACACTTTATATTTGGACTCAAAGAGTATTTAGCATTGATAATCAATAATATACATAATAGAATAGGAATTAAAACAACCAACACAGACACATAATCATATAGAATAGCATTTCAAAACGAATTCTTGAACACCATTTTCCACATTTCTCGAAAGAGATTCTACCAAGAAGTCGTTATGAAGCGCCAATTTATTTTGGCGTGGAATAACTTGTTGGTAGATGGGCGTGGAAACCCGGTGTTCGGCAAGTTAATCAAATTCCACGCTATTTTCATGCACATCGGGCAACATATCAAAGAGGTAATGCGGCAGCAAGGCGTAACGGCCACACAGTTGGCCAAGGACATTTGCTGCGCCCGCACCCATGTCCACAGGATTTTCTGCAAGGACAGCATCGACATTGCCCTGCTTGAGCGGATACTGTTCCAAAAAGTGTGTCTGCGCGTTGCCGCGAGAAAAAAAGGGATTGGCCGTTGCCGACCAATCCCGAAAGTCTGTAATTTTAGGGTGCGCAAACTCTAAAACACAGACTAAAAATGAAGTTTACAAAGGAACAAATTTCTGAGCTAATGTGCAAGCATGCACAGAAAGAAAATGGTCTCCATGACTTGCTGGAGATCATGATTGAGAGTATGATGGTCGCCGAGCGAGGCGAG
>FLNX01000145.1_pt1 | contig 35915 bp, 22 predicted proteins | sample 1140341 | NCBI WGS metagenome assembly FLNX01 (sample SAMEA3878208, study PRJEB12797) | bioreactor metagenome | biome: Moose rumen | place: Sweden | collected 2011-10 | reverse complement strand
CGCATCGTGTTCGCAAAAAGAAAAATCAGCAACCTCCGAATCTTCGTAAGTTGCTGATTTTCAGCGTGGACCAGCCAGGGCTTGAACCTGGGACCTCCAGATTATGAGTCTGTTGCTCTAACCAACTGAGCTACAAGTCCGGTGAAATCGGAAAAACTTCCGAAATCGGGTGCAAAGATACATTAAAATCGGGAAATATCCAAATATTTTTGCCAAAATAGCGAAAATATGCGTAACTTTGCACCCGAATGAAGACAATTATACTTTCTTCCGAGACGAAATTGACCATACCGTGCGTGGCAACGATCGGCAGTTTCGATGGTGTGCATCGGGGCCATCAGTTGGTGGTACGGATGGTGATTGATAGGGCAAAGCGACAGGGACTGTCGCCAGTGGTCATCACCTTCGACCGTCAGCCGAGGCAGTTGTTCGACCCAGATTTCCGCCCTCAACTGCTGTCTACATTGGAGGAGAAGGCCTCGTGTCTTCAGGCTCTGGGCGTAGAGACACTGGTGGTGTTGCCCTTCACGAAGGAGATGGCAGCCTTGTCGGCTGAGGCGTTTATGCGTCAGGTGCTGCGCTGCCAGTTGAACGTGCAGGTGCTGCTGACGGGTTACGACAACCGCTTCGGCCATAACCGTAGCGAGGGCTTTGACGACTATGCGCTCTATGGCAAGGCTATGGATATGGAGGTGGTAAGAGGCGACGTGGAACTGATGGACGGTCAGATGGCCGTCAGTTCGACGGCCATCCGACGACTGCTGTCGGAAGAGGGTAGGGTGGACCTGATGCCAGATGTACTCACCCGTTACTATGCCTTGACCGGTCATATCGTGCCAGGTGAGCATATCGGCCACGAACTGGGATTCCCCACTGCTAATCTGGCGCCAGACAATCCTTTCAAATTGATTCCTGCCAGTGGCGTGTATGCCGTCTGGGCTTCGATAGCAGGCGGCGGGCGGATGCCGGCGATGATGAACATTGGGACGCGTCCGACCTTTGAGGGTCATCGGCAGACGTTGGAGGTACATATATTAAAAGAGGTGGGCGACATCTATGGACAGGCGCTCACCGTCGAGTTTGTCAGTCGTCTGCGCAGTGAGCGGCGCTTTGACAGCAGAGAGGCTCTGGTAGAGCAACTTCGTCAGGACCGGGAATCGGTATTTACCTTATTAAATAAATAAAAGATGAAAAAAGCATTGATTTATACGGTGGTGTTTTTGGCCATTCAACTTGTGGCCGGCGGAGTGATGCAGGGAGTGTGGATCTTGGTGAAAGGACCGGGTGCGGTACTCGACGCAACGGGTACAATCCTGCTGATGGCGTTGTTCAGCATTGTGACGCTGGCCTTGTTCCTGCTCTTGAAGTGGGCGGAGGTATCGCCCAATTGGATTCGGACACGGCCTTGGACGGTACTCTTCTGGTGTACACTGGCTGCCTTTGGAGTCATTATCCCGTCAACGTGGCTTCAGGAACAGTTGCCTGAGTTGCCGAACATCGTTGAGGAGGAGTTTGATATGATCTTGAGTAACCGCTATGGCTACATCGTGGTGGGGCTGTTGGCTCCTCTGGCTGAGGAGGTGGTGTTCCGCGGTGCCGTGCTTCGGACGTTGCTCCGTTGGAATCGTGGCCCTTGGGTGGCCATCGTGATCTCTGCCCTGCTCTTCAGTGCCGCCCATCTGAATCCGGCTCAGTTGCCTCATACGTTCCTCGTCGGGCTGTTGTTAGGCTGGTTGTATTACCGTACGGACAGCATCATTCCAGGCATGGTCTATCACTGGGTGAACAATTCGATCGCTTACGTACTCTATAACCTGTATCCTGACCCGGATATGAAACTGATAGACCTGTTTCAGGGCAGCGAGCGCAGTATGCTGATGGCCCTGAGCTTCTCGTTGTGCATCCTCCTGCCGTCGCTCTATCAGTTGCATCTGAGGATGAAGAAATAGAAAAGGAAGTGGGCTGCCCGACTCTCGGTGCAGCCCATTCTTCTACGTTAGTATGTTTTTGAAAAATTTGAGAGAACAGAAACTTCACAGTTTCGTAGTGTTTTAATAAATTGTGTTTTAATTATTATAGAGAAAGCATAGAAATTTTATTCGTATAACTTGGAACTCTCATCCTTGGGCGTCAGGATGGTATCAATCACGTTCTCTGCCTGAATAGGACGTAGGATGTTGATGGAATCCTGCTGCTCTTGATGGAACTTGGCGTATTCGTCTTTCGGATTGTCCCATCCGTAGTTCCATGGAGCCTGTGCGGCATTGCCCAAGGTGAGGATGATGGCGACGATGGCTGCTGCCTTGAAGAGTGGCTTGAGGCGGGAGACCATCGTAACGATCTTGGCCTGCTGCTGCGGCTCCTGACTTTCGTCGTCGATCATCGCGAGAATACGGGCATCGAAGTCATCGCCCAGCGGCTCCTCCCTCTCGATGGTGAAGAGTTCCCGATATTTACGGAGGCCTTCCGGGATGTCGGGCTGACTGAAGAACGTGCGGAGGATTCCCTCTTCCTGCAGGGTGGTCTCACCCAGCCAGTAGCGCTCCAGTAACTGTTCGATATACTTATAGTCCATAATTCTCTGTCTCTATGAATTTCTGCTTGATGGTCTGGCGGGCGCGGTAGATGTTGATTTTCACCTGTTCCTCGCTGATAGCCATAATCTCAGCAATTTCCTTATAACTCTTGCCTTCGAGGTCGCGCAACTGCATTGCACTGCGTTGTTTCTCCGGCAGGTTGTTGATGAGGCGGCGTATCAGTTCGATGCGGTCTCGCTGTACGGCCTGTTCCTCAGGATTGGATGCGTAACTCCTGTCGGGGGCATCGTGTTCCTCCTCCAGGCTCTGGTTCTGGTTCTCTGCCTTCTTCATCTTGTCGATAGAGATGTTGCGGCAGATGGTGAGGCAGAAGGCTTCGATGGATTCTATCTCGTCCCATTGGTCTCGCCTGTTCCAGACCTTGATCATCGTTTCCTGCACGACATCCTCTGCCTCCGCATGGTTGAGAGTGATGCGGAGTGCAAGCCGGAAGAGTTCGTTCTTCAACGGCAAAACGTCGTTCCGGAAACTGATCTTTTTCATCCTCTCTATAAGTAATGACGATTGGGAAAGGGAAAAGTTACAAAAAAGGCGAAAAATTTTTTCGCCTTTTTATTTTATGACGGTGCCATGCGCCCCGTCAATAGCGGTGGCGAGGGTGATGATGACCCGCGAGACACCGGCATCGATGGCGGAGAGGGCATTCTCTATCTTCGGCAACATACCGCCACTAATAGTGCCGTCGGCCTTATATTTAATAAAGTCCGCATGCGAGATTGTGGGGATGACGGAGTCATCGTCATCAGGATTACGGAGCACCCCTTTCTTTTCGAATGAGAAGATGAGGGTCACGTCGTAATAGTCAGCCAGGGCCTTGGCAGTCTCCGAGGCGATGGTGTCGGCATTGGTGTTGAGGATATTGCCTTGTCCGTCGTGAGTCAGTGGTGCCATCACAGGGGTGATGCCTTCCTCGATCAAGCGGCTGAGCATCCGCCCGTCAGCACGGTCCACATCGCCTACGTAACCGAAGTCGATGCCGTCTTTTAAGGGGCGCTTGTGGCTGCGGATGATGTCGATATCGGCTCCCGTCAGGCCGAGAGCATTCACGCCGTTGGCCTGCAGCCGGGCTACGAGGTTCTTGTTTACCAGTCCGCCATAGACCATTGTGACGACACTCAGCATCTCTGCATCGGTGATACGCCGACCGTTTACCATCTTCGACTCGATGCCCAGGCTGGCGGCAATCTTCGTGGCCTTGCGGCCGCCGCCGTGGATGAGCACCTTGCGACCCTCGATGGCACTGAAGTCTTTCAGCAGTTGTGAGAGTTGTGCCTCGTCCTCAACGACGGCACCGCCCACTTTTACGATTGTCAGTTTCTCTTTCATCTTATTCCAAATAAGTATAGCCATAGAGTCCGGAGCGATAATTACTGAGGAACTCCTTGCCCTCTTCGAGGGTGATCTTGCCCTGCTTCACGCTCTTGGCCACCCAGACTTCCAACTGGCGCACCAGTTTCTTGGGATCATACTGCACATAGTCGAGCACCTCGGCCACCGTCTCACCGTCGATAATCTGGTCAATGTGGTAACTGCCGTCCTTCTCGGAGATATGAACGGCATTGGTGTCGCCGAAGAGGTTGTGCATATCGCCCAAGATCTCCTGATAGGCTCCTACGAGGAAGACGCCGAGATAATATGGCTCATTCTTACGAAGTGCGTGTACGGGCAGCGAATGGGAGTTAATCCGATTGGTGACAAATGAGGCAATCTTGCCGTCGGAGTCGCAGGTGATGTCCTGAATGGTGGCGTTGCGGGTAGGCCGTTCGTCGAGCCGCTGAATGGGCATAATGGGGAAGAGTTGGTCGATGGCCCACGAGTCGGGCAGGCTCTGGAACAGTGAGAAGTTGCAGAAATACTTGTCTGCCAGCAACTTGTCGATGTTCATCAGTTCCTCCGGGATATGCTTCAGGCTCTTCGTCAGGATGTTGATCTCGTGACAGACGCTCCAGTACATCGCCTCAATCTCGGCACGGGTCTTCAGGTCTACGATGCCGTGACTGAAGAGATCGAGCACCTCTTCACGTATCTGTTCGGCGTCGTGCCAGTCCTCCAGCACATTGCGGGGCGAAAGGTTGTCCCAGATGTCATAAAGATCCTTCACCAACTGGTGCGAGTTCTCGTCGGGCTCGAACTCCTCGGGCATCTCTGGGAGTGAGGCGGTCTCCAGCACGTCGATGACGAGCACGGAGTGGTGGGCAGCCAGTGAGCGTCCGCTCTCAGTGATGATGTTGGGGTGGGGCAGACCGTTCTTGTTGGCGGCATCCACGAAGGTATAGATACAGTCGTTCACGTATTCCTGGATGCTGTAGTTGACACTGCTCTCACTCGACGGGGAGCGAGTGCCGTCGTAGTCCACGCCGAGGCCACCGCCGCAGTCCACGAAGTCCACGTTGTAACCCATCTTGTGCAATTGGATATAGAACATCGAGGCTTCACGGAGGGCCGTCTGGATACGGCGTATCTTGGTGATCTGGCTACCGATGTGGAAGTGGATCAGGCGCAGACAGTCGCGCATTCCTTTCTTGTCCAGGAGTTCTAAGGCTTCCAGGAGTTCAGCACTGGTGAGTCCGAACTTTGAGGCATCGCCGCCACTCTCCTCCCACTTGCCGGAGCCTGAGGAGGCCAGTTTGATGCGGATGCCGATGTTTGGCTTGATATCCATCTTCTTGGCTACCTTCGCGATGATGTCGAGTTCGTTCAGTTTCTCCACCACGATGAAGATGCGCTTGCCCATCTTCTGCGCCAGCAGGGCCAGTTCGATGTAACTCTGGTCCTTATAGCCGTTGCAGACGATGATAGAGTCGCTCTGGCACTGTACGGCGATGACGGCGTGCAGTTCCGGCTTGGAACCAGCCTCTACACCGAGGTTGAACTTCTTGCCGTGAGATATGATCTCCTCTACCACGGGCTGTATCTGGTTGACCTTGATGGGATAGACAACATAGTTCTCACCCTTGTACTCATACTCCTCGGCTGCCTTCTTGAAGCAACTCCACGTCTTCTCGATACGGTTGTCGAGAATATCTGGGAAGCGGAGCAGCACTGGCGGCGTGACATCGCGCAATGCCAGTTCGTCCATCACTTCACGCAGGTCTATCTGCGTACCATTCTTGCACGGAGTCACATAGACATCGCCTTGTTCATTGATGCCGAAATAGGATGTTCCCCAACCGTTGATGTTGTAGAGTTCCTTAGAATCGTCGATGGTCCATTTCTTCATATTGGAAAGGTAATAATGGATAATCCGGGGAGCCGGATATTCCGGGTTATAGGTTTAGTAATTCTCTGACTTTTGCGACGCTGATCTTGATCTTCTCGTAGTCATCCATCAGGGTGACATCGAGGGTATAGCGGGCCTTGGTGTAGAAAGGTTCCCGCTTCTCCAACTGCTCGCGGATGAAGGCGATCAGTTCCTCTTCTGACTTGCCGCGCAGCAGCGGACGGTCGTTCTTGCTCATCTTCAGGTGCTTGTAGAGCGTTTCCGGCTCCACCTTCAGATAGACCACCTGCCCCTGCTGGTTCATATAGTCGATATTGTCGAAGAAGCAGGGCGTGCCGCCGCCACAACTGATAATGACATCCTCGAACTCCGCCACTTCGTGCAGCATATTGTGCTCTATCTGGCGGAAGCCCTCCTCACCGCGCTCCTCGAAGATCTGGGCGACGGTCTTGCGCATCCGGCTGGTGATATACCAGTCCAGATCGTAGAAAGGCACGTTCAGTTCCTTTGCGAGAGCCTTGCCGACGGTGGTCTTGCCGGCTCCCATATAGCCGATGAGGATAATGCGAATCATTTGGCTTTCTTCACGGCAGTGCCCTCAATCACGTTCATACATTCCTCGTAGGTCAGTTCTGCAGCCTTCTCGTGCATGGCTTTCGGCAGGCGGTAGTTCTTACCGTCGTAGGCCAGATAGGGGCCGTAGCGACCGTTAAGCACCTCCAGTTTCGGATCCTCGTTGAAGGTCTTGAGGTGTTTCTGCGTCTCTTCCTTCCGCTTCTCCTCGATCAGGTTGATGGCAGCCTCGAGGGTGATGGTCAGCGGATCCTCGTCTTTGGGCAGCGAGGTGTACTTACGGTCGTGCAGCACGTAGGGGCCGAAGCGTCCGGCACCGATGACGACGGCCTTTCCCTCGTAGTCGCCGAGTGTGCGGGGCAGTTTGAATAGTTCCAGTGCTTCGTCCAGGGTGATGCTGTCCATCGACTTATTCTTGGGCAACTGGGCGAACAGGGGCTTGTCGTTGTCTTCAGCCGTACCGATCTGAACCACGGGGCCGAAGCGGCCGATTTTGACGAAGACGGGGCGGCCGCTCTTGGGATCCTTACCCAACTGGCGCTCGCCGGCCTTGTGCTCCTGACGGCTGTTCATCGTCTTCTCTACCACGGGCTCGAAGTCCTTGTAGAAGGTCTTCATCATATCTCTCCATTCCTCCTGGCCCTCGGCTATCTTATCGAAGTCCTGCTCCACCTTGGCGGTGAAGTTGTAGTCCATAATCTCCGTGAAGTTCTTCATCAGGAAGTCGTTCACCACGATACCGATATCTGTCGGCAGCAGTTTTCCCTTGTCTGAACCGACAATCTCCTTGCGCTTCTTCTGGGTGATCTGCTTGCCCTTGAGGGTATCGACGGTATAGAGACGCTCTTCGCCCTTCTTGTCGCCCTTCTGCACGTATTCGCGTTGCTGGATGGTGGAGATGGTCGGGGCGTAGGTCGACGGACGGCCGATGCCGAGTTCTTCCAGTTTGTGTACCAGACTGGCTTCCGTATAGCGCTGCGGACCCAGGCTGAACTTCTCCGTCGACTGTATCTCGCGGCGGGTGAGCGTCTGGCCTTCCGTCAGCGGCGGCAGGATGTGCATATACTCTTCCTGTTGCTCGTCGTCATCGTTGGATTCGCGGTAGACCTTGATGAAACCGTCGAATTTCACCACCTCGCCCTGTGCCACGAACTGATCGTCGCTCCCGCTGATGGTGATGTTCACCGTGGTCTTTTCAATTTCTGCGTCGGCCATCTGGCTGGCAGTCGTGCGTTTCCAGATCAGGTCGTAGAGACGCTTCTCTTGTGGGTTGCCTTCTATCTCGGTCTTGTCCATATAGGTGGGACGGATGGCTTCGTGGGCCTCCTGGGCTCCCTTCGAACTGGTGTGATACTGGCGGGTCTTGCTGTATTCGGCACCATAGAGTTTGACGATCTCCTCCTTGCTGGCAGCCAGACAGAGTTTCGACAGGTTGACAGAGTCCGTACGCATATAGGTGATCTGTCCGTTCTCGTAGAGGTGCTGGGCCAGCATCATCGTCTGGCTGACGGTATAGCCGAGTTTGCGGGCGGCTTCCTGTTGCAGCGTAGAGGTTGTGAACGGGGGGGCCGGCGTGCGCTTCAGCGGCTTCTTGCTGATGCTCTCCACAGTGAAGGTGGCATCCTTGCACTTCTCCAGGAAGGCGACGACCTCGTCGTGGGTCTTGAAACGGCTGCCTAAGGTGGCCTTCACCTCTGTGGCGGAGCCGTCGGGATTGGTGATGGCGAAGATGCCGTTCACGCTGTAGAACACTTCGCTCTTGAAGTCCTGAATCTCGCGTTCCCGCTCCACAATCAGTCGGACAGCCACGCTCTGCACGCGACCTGCTGAGAGGGCGGGCTTCACCTTGCGCCACAAGACAGGCGACAGTTTGAAGCCTACCAGACGGTCCAGCACGCGGCGGGCCTGCTGGGCGTTTACCAGGTTCATATCCAGATGGCGCGGATGCTCGATGGCCTCCAGGATGGCTGGCTTGGTGATTTCGTGGAAGACGATACGGTTGGTCTTCTTCTCGTCCAGGCCAAGCACTTCGCACAGATGCCACGAGATGGCCTCTCCCTCGCGGTCCTCATCGGATGCGAGCCATACTTTCTCGGCTTTCTCGGCTTTCGACTGGAGGTCGGCTACCAGTTTGATTTTCTCGGCTGGGATTTCATATTCTGGTTCGAGCGAATCATCGTCGATGCTCAGTTCCTTTTTCTTCAGGTCCCGTATGTGCCCATAGCTCGACATCACTTTGAAGTCCTTACCCAAGAACTTCTCTATCGTCTTTGCCTTGGCAGGAGACTCTACAATTACGAGATTTTTCTGCATACTTTCTGACGTTATATTTAGTTCGGGGTGCAAAAGTACGCAAAAAACTTTCTCCCACCTTATTTATATAGAGGATTTTTTGTTTTATTAACAGTTTCGCTGCAAAAAGGTGTGGACGGCTTGGCGGATAGAGCGCAGTCCGAAGCGCTCTACATAGACCTGTCGCAGCGGCACCCACATACATTCGGCAGCATCGTCGGCGGCCTCGGGCAGTGTGTCGTCATCGGTATGGCAGACGTAGAACATATCGAGCGTATGGATGTCCATCCCTGAATAGCGATAGATGTTGGGGATGGAGAAAAGATAGTCCACGTGGTCGATGCTGAGGCCCGTCTCCTCCTTGATTTCACGGATGATGCCTTGCTCGCCGCTCTCCTCGTTGTCCACGAAGCCACCGGGCAGGTCGAGGGTGCCCTTGGCGGGTTCCTTGCCCCGTCGAACCACCAACAGTTCCCCACGGCTGTTCAGGATGAAGGCAGCCGTGGCCGAACTGGGATTCTGGTAGTAGGTGAATCCACACTTGGAGCAGTGCTTGCTTTTGAAGTTGTTGATCTCGAAGTACTCACTCCCGCACTTCGGGCAATATCTAAACAATTCTAACGGATGCTGCATAGCTTACCAATTGTCTGTGCGGAAGGGGAAGAGCGGCAGGTTGGCACCATTCTTCACATTACCAATCTGGAAATTTTTGAAACAGTAGCGCACGGCCACGGGGTTCTTCACCTCAGGCGACCATATCTTCATCGCCTCGTCCCAGTAGCCGCCACCCTCCTGCCAGAAGTGCTGAGCCTTGGCGGGATGGAACACCTTGTCCGCTCCGGCGATCTCGAAGCCCTGGATATCCTCGAAGGGCGCATCGGTATGGTAGTTGTTGTCCAGATGGATGTAGATGGCGTCGCCCACGATCTTCATATCCTTATAGGTGGAACTCTGATAGAGGATGCCGTCGAAGCCGTAGTCACGGTTCAGGGCCGTATAGGCCAGACGCTCACCCACCTGCTGCTTCTGGGTGGGATGGATCTGCGTGGTCTCATAGGGATAGACGAGGTCATTGATGCAGACAAGCGAACTGTTGGGGATGATCTGTGCAGCCCTGAACTGCTGTTCGCGCAGCAGGGCACCGCTGATGGCGTTGTCATTGTCATCATAGCGGTAAGGGGCTATCTGCACGAAGTAGAAGGGTATCTCACCAAGGCCGAACTGCCCGCGCCACTGGTCCACGAGCAGTTTCATCCGCTCAGAATACTGGTTGCCAGGATCGCCCACGTTTGAGCAGCCCTGATAGTAGAGGATGCCCTTCACGGTGAAGTTCAGGATGGGGTTGAACGTGCCGTTGCCCCAGAGCAGCGAACGGTGGTAGTCCCACTTGTCCCACTTCTTGCAGATTTCCACAGAGTCTGTCGGGTCGCTGGTGTACTTCTGCAGATTCTCCTTCGTCAGCCAACTCTCCACACGGGAGCCGCCCTTGTTGGCCTCGATGAGGCCGATGGGAATGTCGAGGGCCTGGTGCATCGTCCGGGCGAAGAAATAGCCGGTGGCAGAGAACTCGCTGACCGTCTTGGGCGAACAGACACGCCACTCGCACTGGGCATCATCCTGCGGCTCAGCCCGCATCACACTGGGTATCTTCACCGACCTGACGCCCTTGTGGTTGGCAGCATCGATCACCACCTGGTTATAGTCCTTCACGGGGCACATCCAGAAGCCCTTGACGGGCATCTCCATATTCGACTGGCCTGCACAGACCCAAACTTCGCCCGCGAGTACATTATTTATAATGAGGGGCTCACCATCGTCGAAAGTGATCGATAGGGGATCGTAGCCAGCCTTGGGTGTCTTGACCTTGACGAGCCACTTGCCGTCCTTGCCAGCCTTGGCTGATACGGCCTCGTTGCTCCACGAGGTCGTCACCTTCACCGTCTTGCCGGGCTTGGCCCATCCCCAGAGGCGGGCATCCGTCTGCTGTTGCAGTACCATATTATCGCCGATGATGTGTGGCAGTCTGACCTTGGCCTGGGCACTGAGGCAGAGCGCAGCCACTACTGAAATTGCTAAGATTCTTCTTTTCATTTCCGTGTAGTTTTAAGTTTCTGGGTGCAAAGGTACAAAATTTATCTGTGATAATCTGTGAAATCTGTGGCTTTTTTTGTACCTTTGCACCCAAAAAAGAATTAAAACGATGAAAAGACTGAATCTGATTGCGCTGCTGCTCGTGCTTACTGTAGCGGCCTTCGCACAAAAGGGAACGAAAATGGATTTATGGCCGAATGGTGCTCCTAACGACAACGGAGACGAAAAGGACAAGGCAGAACTGACCGTCTATCTGCCTGATGCAAAGAAGGCAACGGGCAGGGCCGTCGTATGCTGCCCTGGTGGCGGTTACACCCATCTGGCGATGGATCACGAGGGCCATCAGTGGGCCACCTTCTTCAATACGCAGGGCATCGCCCTCATCGTCGTGAAGTATCGTATGCCCCACGGCAATTTCAACATCCCCATCTCTGATGCCGAAGAGGCGATGAAGACCGTCCGCCGCAATGCCACCCAGTGGCACATCGACCGTAACGACATAGGTATCATGGGCTTCTCGGCTGGAGGCCACCTGGCTTCGACTATCGCCACCCACTCCAAGGGCGAAGCGGCGCCTAACTTCCAGATTCTCTTCTATCCAGTCATCACGATGGACCCCTCGTTCACCCACAAGGGTTCGCATGATAACTTCTTCGGCACCAACCGCTCGAAGAAAGAGATGAAGAAACTGGAGTATGAATACAGCAACGATATCCAGGTGAACCGCACCACGCCGCGTGTCTTCCTCGCCCTGAGCGATGATGACCGCGCCGTGCCTGCTGCCAACGGCTTCAACTACTACTCCGAGTGCTACCGCCACGACGTACCTGCCTCCATCCACATCTATCCCACGGGAGGTCACGGCTGGGGCTATCGCGAGTCGTTCACCTATCATTATAATATGATCTTCGAACTGAAAGCCTGGTTGGAAAGTTTCTGAGATGAACCTTTCAACATCCGTTGAGGACGACGCACGGGTTCAACAGCCGCTTCTCCTCAGCCATCGTATTCAGTTGATTGATGGCATATTTTGGCGTGTAATGAGCGCGGCAAACGAAAATCGTGACATCGGCATACTTACTTATCTGGAGCGTGTCCGTGACAAGACCCACTGGGGCCGTATCGAGGATAATGTAATCATATCTATCCTTCAGGATACCAAGCACTTGGCAAAAAGCATCCCTCGCCAGTAGTTCTGTGGGATTAGGTGATTCCGGACCCGCCATTAGCAGGTCGAGATAAGGGTTCAACCCCGAGGGCTGTATCTGCTCTTGCACATCTTCTTCCGATACGTTGGCCTTCGTCAACAGCAGGGTTATTCCTTTCGAATGATCAGCCAGCCCAAATAGTGAGCCAAGTGCCGGCTTGCGGATATCCAGTCCACACAGGACCACTTTTTTCTCCAAAAGTGCATAACTCATAGCCAGGTTGGCCGCACAGAAGGTCTTGCCCTCCCCGGAAGTAGTCGACGTGAAGAGAATAACAGGTTTTTTGCTGCGATGCATGAAATGGAGATTGGACCGCATAAGGCGGAACACCTCGTCAAGAGGCCCTTTCATATCAGGCTGTACCACGATGCCCGCCTTACGCTTGCTGACATCCTCGTTCTGGGGTACGTCGGCGATGACGGGTAGTTCTGTCAGTTGTGTCAGTTCCTTGTGATTCTCAAGTTTGTAGCGGAACAAACCCATCAGGATCAGTATGGAATATGGAATGGCCAGGCTGATGGCCAGGCCAAAACCATAGGCCATCCACAGGTTTGGCCGCACCCGCGACTCACAGATGGGTTCGTCGATGAGCCGCCCGTGGTCAGCCGTCGAAGCGAGTGCAATGGTATTATCCTCACGCTTCTTCAGCAGAAAGACGTAGAGTTGCTTCCTGATCTCTTGTTCTCGCTTGGCATCAGCCAGGGCGTGTTCTGCTTTCGGCATATACGATACACGTCCCTTTGACTTTGCATATTGTGAGGCGATGCCCTCGCGACTGATGGCTAAGGAGTGGCGGGCCTGAACCAGGGCCTGGACGATGGCGGCGTGCAACTCGTCGATGGTTGCAGTGACCAGTTGCACTGGCACGGCCTCCTCCGATGCGGAGCGCAGCAGGTTGTTCCGTTCCATCACCTTGGCATTGTGTTGGTTGATGAGGCGGACGGTAACGCCGTCCTTCAGTCCGGTGCTTGCGGGAATCAGGGTATAGCGGTTCGCCGGTTCATTCACAAAATTGCTCAATTCGTCGATCAGCGACGCCTGCACGGCAGATTCGGTCATTTGTGATGAGAATTGGTCAGAAGCCGTTACTGACTGGGCTGCATCGGCGAGCGATGTCAGTCCACCCGCCCGCAGTACGCTCTCAATGTTCTTGTCTATCGACCCGAGATTCTCGCTGAGGCGGTTGATACGGTCGTTGATGAACGCCTCGCTCCGGCGGGCTATCTCGTTGTTGTCGGCTGTGGCCATACGGTTGTAACTTATGGCAAACTGACGCAGGATATCGGTACCGCGGCGAACGTTCTGGTCTGTAAATGACAGGTTGGCAATAGAGGTCAACTTATAGAAGTATCTCATCAGGTCCTTGGTGGTAGAATAGGACGCCTTGGCTGGCTCTACCTTGAAATGGCTCAGGTTGAGTAAGGCTTTATAGAGTGGCGGTTCGATGGTTGCCTGCCAGTAGTGCCCTGCAGTTATTTTGCTGCCGTGTGGGTTCCGCGTAAAGGTCAGCGTGCCGTAGGGCGTGTCGATGGAGGCCGGCAGCGACTTGAGGTTGATGGCAAAGGCCCACACGGCCTCTCCTTCACTGCTGAGCACTCCTTTCACAGTGACGGTACTGTCTGCATCGCTCTGCTTCGAGAAATTGAGGATGATGGCGCGGAACTCTTCGTATGCCACTTGGTCAAGGCTGTCGAGATGCACTGGGTCAAGATCCACGTTGATGGGCTGTGTGCCATAGACCAGATGGTCTTTGGGCCAGCCTTCCTCCTTGTATTCCGTATAGAGTTTGAGTTGCATCACCACGTCGTGCATCAACAGACTCGACCACATCCGCTCCACTTCATTCTCTATGCCCATCGTATTGGTTACCATGCCTAATTGCTGAATATTCGAGAGCATACGCCTTGAACTGCGATGGAAGGGATTGTCAGACTTTTTGATGATGATCTTTGCAGACAGCCTGTAGACAGGGGTCACGTAGTGGGTATAGAGATAGGTTGCACACAGGCAGATCGTCATCGACAGTACGAACCACTGCCAATGGCGGACAAACATCAGAAACAGTTCTATGAAACTATATTTCTTTCTTTTGAGTTCTCCCTGTATCTTAACCATCTATCATTATACTACATACAAAACTAAACAAGGACTGTTTCACCACTGGTTCAACGGCCTTGTTTAGTTCTTTCGTCAGGTGACGCATCCCTGCTATTCGGGATCTAACTCACCGTCCTCATCAATACCGCCATACTCGATAATGGGGTTGATTTCGCCAGTTTTGACCTGATCAATCTGACCATAGACACCTCCACTGCCAGTAAGTAGGTTTGCCGGCTTGATACACACGACTTTAAACTGCGGACTGTAATATTTTTTCATATCTGTTTCCTCCATTTACTTAATTACCTTTTTCTTTCCGTTTATGATGTAAACGCCCTTTGGCAACTTTCGAATATCCTTAGACTCACCGAAATACTGACCACCCACAGAATACACACGTCCATTAACTGATGGAATGAAATCTGTATTTTCAATATTTGTCATTTCACCGTTATAGGATATTCTAAGACGGGCTGCTGCTTCCTCTACGGCAGTGAGCACATCCAAGAACTCGAAATAGGCGCGATAAGCCTTCATATTTGTGGAACCTTTAGAATAATAGAACTTATTACTATTTAGGAATAATGTATTCTCTTCAAGCACAGTCCCGGCGTGATATGTCCCATAGAACCCGCTATAAACAACGCGTCGAGAACCAGTCCTGCCATTATCAAATTCGATATAAGCTTCATCTTCGTTAGGAGCAACATCTACATTATTAACAGAAAAGTCATTAATATCAGATGACACCTTAATAATATAAGGATGGTTAGATTCAATAGCATCAACTTTCTCAAAGTTCACAGCAATACCTGTAACATTATCGGCATCATCAACTTCAGATACTACCCCTTGAAAGTTACCTAACTCTACATCATCGCCAAATGCTGCCTTTACCTGTGCCTCTGTCATTGCGAACGGTAGGCAGATTGTATTCCATGTGTTTGCATTAATCGTACGCTTTACCATCACCTTCACGTTGGAACAAGCCTCAGGAGCTGTTGTTGAGTACTCATCTAACAGGACATCATAGTCTTGTACGGCAATAGTTACGGTGGATTCAATATCGTCGATATTGGTTCCTTCGCTGGGGTTTGAAGTGGCTCCCATCTTGATTCTTTTTATATAGATGGGGTAGTTTCCTGCTTCCATATCTTCATCGACATCTACAGTAACCTGTGCGACTTCTCCATCATTTCCACTGAAATAATGTACTTCAGAAGCATTACAGAGTAATCTTAAGGCACCGTCTGACTGGATGGATTTCATCAGAGAGTGGTACTCGGTGGTTGTACGCTCCCCGCTTATTTTTGCGATAGGGTTATTACTGCCATCCTTAGCAAATGACATACCATCTGGAAGATAGATATCACACTGATAACCTCTAATATTGCCAGCATTCTTCATTTTGATAGGAATAATAACTTGTTTGCCAATACCTGCTTCAAAGTCTTCAATGTAAATGGCATTGTTCATCTGAGAAATATCTGTACTCTCAGCGTTAGCATTGTTGCATATTCCGATGAATAGCAACAAAGGCATTAATAAAAACTTTCTAATTTTCATATTCATTTTATATTTAATTATTCTGGTTCAATGACAGGCTCTTTAGAAGATAAATCTTGTTTACGTACATTTGATTCTCTTTCTACAGAACCATATAGTATGATGTCTGCGACACCGATATAATCATAGAGGTCTATTCCGCCGCTATCATTGACATCTCCTGCCTCATCAATAAAAACACCGTCTTGTGAAAGTCCGAGAATTTGGTTTGCCACACCGATGTAGTCATAGATGTCTACCGTGTCATCACCATTTGCATCCCCATTTTTGAACACAGATATGCGTCCGTTACGATTTCTTGCACTCTGAGTAGTACCATCCTCATTGGTCATAATAATCTGGTTAATCTTGATCTGGTGGTAAGTTGCAGTTTCTGCATCTTCTGGAATAATAACAGGGAATGTCAGAATTGGGATTACTGAATTCGAGCCATCAATCGTCCCGCCTGTCAACGTGTACTTATAACCTTGAAGCCCGTCAATCTCATCAATACCTAAATCTTCACACGAGACCTGATATGGCTCTGTAGTTTCTCCAATCACAATATGCTCAAAGTCCACGTTTAACTCTGGCCTGAAATTAATCTGGAACGTCATATCCTTTAGAGTTGCACGGGGAGTGAGCAGTATCGGGAATTGTGCCGTTGCTCCCGGTTTTGTATGAACATTGTATAGCGTAAATGAGAATGTACGCTGTTTAATCTCATCTGGTTCACCTGGACTCTGAGGCATATAGTTAAAGTGTGCTGTCAGTGTCAAATCGGTAGCCCCCATTATGAAAGTATACGTCGATGTTTCTGACACAAGTTCATCGCCATTATACCAACCAGCAAATATGTAGCCTGTATTGGTATAAGCATAAATTGTGGTCTGCGTACTTTCATTTATAAAGTCAGTATTATTAGAGATACTTACAGTACCACCCTCCCCCGCCAGCAGTTTCAATCGATGCTTTGAGTTGACATCGCCTGGTTCTATCGGAGAATCAGGATTGAACTTAAACCTCGCTGTGAGAGTCAAAGCATGATCCACCATCGTAAAGGATGGAGATTGCAAATCGCTATACAACGATCCGTCATCATAATACCATCCGACAAAATCAAATCCAGAACTTGCATAGGCATGAATGCTGACCGATACTCCTTCTTTATAATATCCTCCGCCACTGGCATTTCCACCTTCTTCTGCCACCAAATTCAGTTTCGAAGGCAGTTGATCAGGCTCTTTGGGATCGCTGGGATTGAAGGAAAAATGTGCAATCAATGTTTCTGTTCCTTCCCCTTTTATGTACTGGAATGAGCGTTCAGTAGAAATTACATTTCCGACAGCGTCAGTCCAATTAACGAAACTAAATCCGCTACTGGGTGAAGCATTCAGAGAAACCTTCTCACCTGGCACTATGGCTCCGCCCCCATTCACTGAACCGCCATCTACAGGATCCACCAGCAAGATGAGCTTTGCAGTCATGGAGCCAGGTTCTTGTGGGTTTGAAGGATTAAAGACTTCTTGTGCTCTAACTGTCATCATACTAATCATTATGTACAGCAGAGACAAACTTATTACTCTCTTCATAGGCCTACACCTTATTACTTGATAATGACTTTCTTTGTCTCATTACCTTTGCGGATGACGTAAACACCCTTGCGAAGCCCCTCAGTATTGCCACCAACATTCCGTCCATCGACTGTAAACACTTCACACTTCATACTGGTAGGTTCCGTTAGACTCTGTATACCTGTAATACCTGCTCCAAAAGCCAAAGTGAAACGACCTTCATAGGTACCCTGTCTTGCTTCAAAAATATAACTACCCGCCTGCAAATCGGTTTGAATTCCTGTTTCATTGTCAGTGAGGACTACTTTATCTAAAGCATTGCGTATGGCAGCGATTTCGTAGACACCATCGCTTGCAAGCATCACACCAAGACGAACAGTCCCATTACCCTCTGGACGTTCATTAATAGCATATTGCGTCTCTTCTGCATCCAGTGAATAAATCTGCGGACATTTTGTCTCATAACTAAGAAATTTGCTGGCATCACGTCCTATTTCATAATCAGCCTTGGCACGCGGGTTAACCACAATACGCGTCTTGTCGTTAAGTTCCTCGCCTCCAGAAATCTGTATATCAAGCAACAGCCGGTCTGATGCAGATCTCGTACGTGCACCATTCTGATCTGTTATTTCACTGGTCAATTGTCTGCCAGAAGCAGGGAAGTCGATTGTAGAGACTCCCACAGGGCACTGTACGAAGATGGCCTGAAGGGGAGGAATGGCATAATCATCATCAGAAATAGATACTGTTTCGTATTTTGAATTAGCCGTGTTATAATAACAGAACGGTGCTGTGTAATTGATCTTATGAGCGTTAAAATAAGTCATCCACGGATTACCGACCATATTCCATCCAGTATTTGCAGCAGATGCCTCAGTGTTGCTGTTATTCAGAGCAAGGGGCAATTTGAGGACATCCGCAGATGTCTTAAAAGCATAATTTGCGCCATCCTTAACTGCCTTGAAAGTAAGCCAAGTAGCCTTACTAGTCTGTACAATAAATCCTGTACCAGCAGAAATCACGTCATCAGTTCCCATATTAGTCCAGTTATCAGTAGCTTTGTTCTGAGTATTTCTTAATCCTCCATTATAAGTGCGAATAGCAAATTGACCTTCTTCTGCCACCACATCTCCTACCTTGAAATCAAATGGCAAGCACATAAAACTCCAAGAAGTACTTCTAAATTTAACACGTTGTTTAAAATCACCTTCAACAGTTACACTCGGACATTCGTTCAGAATCATTGTATAATAGTGACTACTACTATAATAAGAAGATATGTCCATAACAGCAGTGAAGTTATTAAATGTTTGGGCGGTTTCTCCTGAAATCTTTAATGATAAAGACTTATTTGTATTTGGAAACATATAATTCAAACTAGGAGTTCCGTTCATTCTCATAGCATAATTAAGATCCAAATCAGCCTGAACGACATAACTGGAAATGGGATCCTCAATGGCAACCACATCCTTATAGGTTGACCAGTATGTATGAGTCTTGTATAAATCAACAAGATGAGAAGGAACATGCAGAGTAATATTACCGACATTTTTGGGGCCATAACTAAAATTATATGAACCATCTGTAAGAAGTGTAGGAGACTTGAGAGTCATATCTGTCATACCTGCACATCCACTGACATAATCTCCAAACCGATAACAATTTGTCGGCAATGAAATTGACTTTATTCCTGATGTGTTAAATATGCCATAATTAACAGCCATCCCCTCTGGTATAACAATATCCAAGCCTGTCATACCAGCGCCAGCGAATGCATTACTTTCAATAACTTTAAGGTTGCTTGGCAAATTGGAAGAAAAGGACTCGCAATAATAAAAAGCTTGTGACATAATTGATTCTACATTCGCCGGTATTTCAAATGACAAATTAGTGCAACTTTGAAAACATTGGGATGGAATTTCTTTTAGCAAGTTACAATTGCTTAAGTCACATTGTTCAAGTACGCTGCAATACTGAAATGCACTCTGCCCAATCGTTACTATTGTACTTGGCACAGTAATCGTTTTTAAATAATGCTTATTGAAAAAAGCCTCTTTTCCAATACTCTTCAGATTCGAGGGAAGATTAACCGTTTCGAGATTAGGACAATTCTGACTACTCCCAGAAAATTGATAATCGGGAACAGCCTCTGCACTGGCATTTTCCAGGTCAAGGGTCTTGAGGGCAATCATAGATTGTAACGTTTCCCAGTCTTTTTCACCTAAAGATCCAGATGTAACTTTCAATTTGGTAACTATTTTAACATCTTCCACTTTTTTTAATATTTCAGTACTAAGACTGTTTTGTTCTGGAAGACTTACTTCAACTTTCACTTCTGAATCTTGTGCCCATGCACTCTGCCATGAGCAAATACCTACCATTGCGATGGTAAATAGTAATCTAAATTGTTTCATTGCTACTTATTCTTGTCGTTTTTATTTATTATTCTGGTTCTATACTCATTTCCTCTGGTTTACTTTCTTTTAATCGAATATTCGAAGAGCCATTAGCAGAACCATAGAGTATGATATCAGCAACACCAATATAATCATAAATCGTAATTTCTCCATCATTATCGATATCCCCCGTCAGTGTGAAGAATGTCGAATTTGGTATTCCCAATATGCTGTTAGCTACACCTATATAGTCATATATATTAACCACTCCGTCGCCATTGACATCACCCATTGGTAGATTACCGACGGAGTTCCAAGTTACGCTCTTGTTGCTCGTGCCGGTGGTTCCTTCGGCGTTCTCAATGCCGGAGGTGAAGGCGGTGAGGGTGTATTCACCAGGGATGAGGGTGTTGCCAGTCCAACTGACGAGGCAAGTGGTTGCACTCTTTTGCGTCACTGTGACCTCGTAAGTCCTGTCGCCACTGGTGATGACGAAGTCCTCGGCATCCAGTGATTCCGTATTGACAGCCTCGGCGAAGGTGACGACGGCACTTGTGGCTTTGGTGTCTTGTCCTTCCACCTTCACGAGTTCTATGCTCTTTACCTGTGGAGCAGCCGCAGGTTTCGGCTCGTAGTAGAGCGTATAACTCTCGCTGTTAGCAATGTTATCTGCCAGGTGCAGGCGATTCTCCACGATGGTAGAGTAGTTTGATGTCACCGTACGGTCGGTCTGCCAGACATTGGCTGTCACATCTGCGCCGTCGCTGTTGCGGATGGCTTTCACCAGATTCATCGTGCAGTTAGTGGGGTCGTGGAGGACACCATAGACCCATCCCTCGCGTGAGGCCAGCACTGAAAGCACATACTGGCCATCGCTGCTGCCAGCACTGACTGTCATACCATCGCTCACAATCTCAAGGTCATCCGTCTCATTACCCTCCAGGTCCATCACGTGGTCTGGCAGGTTGTCCTCATCAGGAATCATATTAAGCAACATAATGTCGCTTGCCTTCTCCGCATCAGTCAGTGAGGCGCTACGGCTGCGTGCCGATGCTGTCTGGCGGTTGATGGTGCCCGACACCGAGCGGGTCAGTTCCCTGACACCGTCGAGGTAGATCAGGTCGAATTCCTCGCCGTAACTTGAGTGCTTGGTCATATAGACTTCGTAGTTGGCCACATGAGCCGCAACGTTGCAATAGTACCACCAGCGTGCCATAATATTCTGGCCTGGTGCAATGCTGCCGAGACTCAGTTTGTTGAAATCATAGTTCTTCTCGACACCATCCACCGTGCAATACAACTTGGTGAACTTCACCGGCAAGTTGCAGGCGTTGTCGACGATGGTGGGGTCAGTGGTCTCGATGTCGAGGCTGATGGCCTCGCCGGCACCCTTGTTCTGTATGAGCAGTGCAAACTGCGTGGGTTCCCACGGCTCCACCTCCTCGGTCAGGGGGTTGTCGCTGATGAAGTCGCGCTGCACAAAGTAGGTCAGATGCAGTTCAGGCGACGGATTCACGGCAAGTTGCGTCTGTGTCAACTCCACGGTGACGAGTTTGCCGTCGGCCACGTTGCGATAGGTCACTGTACCGCCGAAGAGATACTGCACGGGCTCGGTGGGCGCTGCCTCCTTGGCGGGGACATAGAGTACCAGGGCCTCGCCGGTCTTGGCACTGGCCAAATCCCAGCGGTCGGCACCAGCCCAGTTGCCCAGTCCTTGGGTGGTGATGCTGAACAGGTCGGTGGCATCCTCGCCGTCGAGACGCTTCACGCTGGGTGTCACCGTCACGTCCTCGATACCACCCTTCTGCAGGTTCTCCACCGTCAGCGAGCCCTTGAAGGCCTCGCGCTCCAGGATGAACTTCTGCTCGAACTGCAGCCGTATGCGGTTGTCTATCGACTGAGTGTAGTCGCGTACCTGGATGACCGGCTCACGGATGCCAATGGTGCCGATGCCGTCCTCATAGTTGAAGCCGATGCCTCCGGAACTTCCGTACGACGGCGGTGTGTAGGTACCGAAGTTGCGGCCCTCGGTGTCGTGACTGGCGGTAGGCAGTCCGCCCCCCACCAGGAAGACCACGTCACCCTGCCCCATGGAGGCGGCGTATGTCTCGCTTCCCCAGTAGAGTTCGCCCCGCATCTTGTAGGCGTAGTGCATCAAGATATATCCCACGTAGGTCTGTCCCGGACTGTCAGGGCCGGTATACTCCACGGTGACGTCGGTGCTCTCGTTGGGATAGAGCACCTCCGGGTAGTCGCTTGCGACCTTGAAGGTGATGCCTTCGATGTTAGGGAACTCCAGGAATGGCGTGTAGGCTGTCAGCCGCCCCTTGTTGGTCAGGCGTATGCTGAATGCCTTCTGTCCGATGCCCCAACTTGTCGGCAGGTCGGGCACGACGATGGCCTGCGGGATATCGGGCACGATGTCCATCACCAGTACCGTTTTATATTCGTCCTCCACAGTGGTTCGCTCCACGGTGTAGGTGATCTTCACCGTCTCATAGTTGAGGAACACCTCCAACGGGTTGTCGACACCCGGATCGACGGTGATGGTCTTCTCTGAATAGAAGTGGTTGGGAGCCGTCACGTATACATAATAGGTGCCCTCCTTCAGTTTGTTGGTCTCATAGTCGGTGGCAAATATGCCATCCTCGCCAGTTGTGCCCGTTATGGCCACTTCTCCGGTGAAGGCATTGGTCACCCTGACTGTAGCATTACTGACGTGAGGACCATTGCCGTCATCAGCCCCCAGGGTATAGGCATCCACCACGTCGACCAGCAGCCGTCCGATGTCAGTGCTTACGACTGTACACTTCACCTTCACGTCGAGTTTGTCACCGTTTTGCGGCTTCAGGCGCACGATGGCTTCATAGGTGCCATCGACAATCAGATTTTCATTGCCTGTCAGGTCGATGGTCAGGGTGCTTTGGCCGTCCTTGTCGATGGAGGCTATCTGTGAAGTCGGCACCGAGAGCCAGTTCTGGCCGGAAGAGTACTCCACGGCGATGCTGCCTGACTCCTTCAGTCCTACATTTTCGATGGTCATCGTCACGGAGCGCTGTCCAAGTCGGTAGAGTGTAGTTTTCACACTCTCGGCAACCAGTTTGCATTGAGCGGCATACCACCAGAAGTAGACCGGCATCTCGCTGTCGGCAACTTTTCCACCTTCAGAGTCTTTCGCTGAGGCGATGAAGGTGCCGCTGATGAGTTTCTTGGCCTGGGTCGGCGTGGAGGGCACGATGCGGTAGTGCGCATTGCCGGTGGCACCACCTTCGAGTTTGGTGATGGGTGTCAGTTCCACCGTCCAGTCCTCGGGCAGACCGATCATCTTGAACGTCACGTCGCTAACGGCTTCCTCCGACAGGTTGGTCACTTGGATATTACCCTCCAAGGGAACACCCTCGGTCACGTTTTTCTTCAGATAGGAATCGCGCTCAATCTTCAGCCGCGTTACATTAATAGTGGCCCCGGTCTCAGTGTCTCCCGTACTGTGTACGCATGCCCCGACCTTGTAGCGTCCGCCGCTCTGCTCACCAAAGGTGTACTCGGCGGTGAAGTTGCCGTTGGCGTCGAGTGTCGCCGTGGTCTGGTAGCGTTTCGTGTCATTGATGACGTAGACGTCCACCTGCTTGCCTTCCATCGGCACCTGTGTCGTGGCATTACTCATCCGTCCCGTGAAGTGAATGACATCGCCACGGGTGTAGTTGTACTTGTCGGTGCTGATGGATGCCAATGAGAGTCCCGGCTTGATATAGATGGGGACATTGTTCTTCGACTGCCCGTTGCTCCTGTTCGACTCAGGTGTCACCTGCTTGGGATTGAGCCACGCCATGAGCCAGTACTGCCGTGACAATATGTAGTCGGGCATGGGTATGTGGAAGGTCATAGATACCGTCTGGCCTGCGGGAACAGCCTCCGGCAGCGTGGACTTGAAGAGGTCGGAGGCGTTGTTGGTATAGGGATTATAGACTTTCCCTGTCAACAGGTAAAAACGCACTTCCATACCGGGTTCCAGGGTACTCGTGCCCTGATTGGTCACGTCGAGCACTATATCTACGGTTTGGCTGGTATAGACCGTTTCGTTGGTCAGTTCTGGCAGCAAGCAGACGGCATCGGGCAGCGTGCTGACCATAAAGACGTATTGCGCCGGCTGATAGCCGTCGGCGGTAGCCGTCACGCGGGCATAGTAGTTCTCCTCGGTCGTCAAGTCGGCCTTGGCACTCACCTTGAAGGTCACCGAGGTCTTGCCGTTGGCAAACGTTGCCGTCGCGGGCATATTCAGGGCAGCACCCTCGGCGGTCAGGCTGACGGTCAGTGCGCCCACCGTGCTGTTGCGCGTCAGTGTGATGGTGGCCTCCTTGCCAGTCTCTGGCAGCGTTGCCGTCGGGCACTGCATCATCAGTGCCTTGTCCGAGTCATCGTCGGTGACGGTGAGTTCGCTGGAGCAGGTTGACTGATGTCCGCTATTGATGGGCTTGCCGGTAGCAGCGTCGCAGGCGGCCACGGTCAGTGTCCAGACGCGCGTCCCCTCGATGAGCGAGTTGTCCTCGACGCTCACGGGGAAGGTGACAGAGGTCTTTCCGGCCGGGATGATGACGTACTGGGAGTCGTAGAACAGTTCCTTCGTGTTGGCTCCGCTTGGCACGCTCTTGGCCGTGTAGTTCAAGTAGATGGTCAGGTTCTCCGTCGTATTGCCCTGACGGGTGACGGTGGCCGTGGTGGCGGCGTAGCCGTCGCCCTCGCTGATGAGCGTCTTTGAGAGGCTGATGGAGAGCGTGGGCCAGTCATCGTCCTGTATGTAGATGGTGCGCTTGGCCGTCATGTAGCCGGTAGCAGTGGCCGTGAAGGTCACATTCTCGTCGGCCATCGGATAGCCGTCGTCCACGACTGTCGTGGTGCCTGTGGCAGATGTCTGGCCGGCAGGGATGGTGATGCTGCGCAAATGGGGATAGAAGCGCGAGGCATTGGTCTTGGTGATGTCCACCTTCAGGTCGCTGTCGATGGCCTTGCCGATGGTGACGGTCAGCGTTACCTCGTCGCCCTCGGTATACGACACCTTGTTCTTGTCGGCAGTGAGTGTCAGGGGGTAACTGTCATCGTCTTCCACGTCCACGATCATCGTGGCATCGGGATAATTGTCGCCTGTCGCCGTGAGGCCTGTGCGGTATTCTGCGTTCACCTCGGTGTTGTCTGTTGCAGTCACGTAGAAGTTGACGGCGGCTTTCTTGGCCGGGATGGTCACCGTGGACGGCAGGGTCAGCATCTTGATGCCGTGCTCATTGGTTTCCTTGATCTCGTAGGTCTCGGCCATCGTCCAGTCGCCGGATCGCGTCAGGGTCACCAGCGCCTTTTTGCCCTCATTGAGCAGTAGGCGCGACTTGCTCAGGAAGAGGCGCTTCTCTAACTGCCTCGTCGCCTCAGACACCTTGGTGTTGTTGCCCTGATCGGCCACCAGTTCGTCGTTTTTCTGGCTGGCTGCTATCTCAACAACGGCTTTCACCTCGCCTTCCAGATGGAGTGCCTCTGGCAGCGTCACTTCATAACTGCGCCACATACTCTCGCCGGTAGGCAGTGTATAGCCATAATTCTGGGCGGTGATGTAGGTTCGCTGGCCTGTCAGGTCTTCCAGATAGATCTTCTCACTCCAGCCGCCCTTGCTGGTGCCAGAGCCCTGGTTCAGCACGGTAAACTCCAATCGCATCTGTCCGCCCGGCACGAGCGTCTCGGTCTCAGTGGGGCTGGTAATAGCCAGATCCGTCACCACAAAGTCAGGTGTCGGGGTACGGAGCACGGTGAAAGTCGCCTCTGACGTGGTACTCGTAGCCACGTTGCTGCCGTCGCGCCCCGTGAGTACGATGTTGTTCAGGCTGACGGGAATCTGGTCTTCCGCCTGTGCGGCATCATCCACTATGACAGGGAAGCGGACCATCAGTCCGGCATTGCCGCGCAAGGGCCGGTTCTGCATCGACATCACCACCACGGTATAGTGGGTGTTGTCCACTTTGCGTATCGAGACGCTGTGGCCGTCGGTGCGCTCGTCGACCAGTGTCACGCTGCTGCTGCTCTTCTTATAGGGCAGGGTGATGTCGAACTGCATACCCACCACGTCGGAACTGTTGTCCAGATAGATGGGGGCGAACGACTCCTTGCCGGCCGCAGCCGTGAAGTCTGCAACGCGCAGTAGGTTCTGGGCCGTGGCCGTGACTGGCAGCAACAGCCCGAAAGCCAGAATGAAAAGTGGCCACGCCCAGATATGATGTTTCCTTATTTCCATGATTTCATTACCTTTTTACCGTTCTTGATATAGATCTTGGTAGATTTGCCGCCGGTTTTCATCTCCACTCTGCGCCCCTGCAGGTCCCAGATGCGATTGTCGGCGTTCTCATCCTGCATAGGTCCGTCGAGGCGGGTCGTCTCTGAACTTGCCGCAGCCGGCAGTTCCTCCGCATTGATGCTTGTGGCCTGTACGTCAACCGGCCATCCGTCGGCAGCGAGTCGTAGCAACTGTGTGCGTCCGGTCGGCAGCGTCTGGCCCGTCGGTGAGAATACCACGAGTCTCAGGCCGTCTGCTGTCTCGCGTGTCAGCATCTGCCAGTCGGCGCCGTTCAGCATCAGTCTCACCTGTGAACTGCTGACACCCTCCAGTGTCAGGTCGAAGGCGGCAATCTCGTCTTGTGCCTCTAAGCAGATGCTGCGGCCTGAGGCATAGAAACGGTTGGGGGCTGCCGCCATAGGTGCGAGCCGTCGGGCAGCCGCCGGGCTTTCACCCTGGTTGTCGAGCACGATGTTCACCGTGCAGACGATGTCCTGGATGTTGATCAGGTCGTCTTCCCAGGTGTTGGCCGACCAGAAGTTGAAGGCGGTCGTATTGTTCGTATTGATAATATAGTTCAGCGTGCGCTGCACATCATTTACATCCACCCAGCCTGTCAGGTTGACATCACCCTTCATTAAGTGTATCCGTCCAGGATAGGCCGTGATGGCGGCATCCCATCCTTCGACGACCACCAGGATGACATCCTCATCCTGCTGCTGCGTCTGGTTCCAGTTGTTGCACTCGTAGGTGTAGCAGTCGTTGGTGTTCGACCATACCAGTCGTCCGTAGCGGGTCTTCAGGTTGGTGGTCCATACGTTCAGGCTGGGATGGGCGCTGAAGTTTTGGTTCTTGTGGTCGTAACAGGCAAAGGCGGGCAGGTCGACAGTCAGTTCGGTACCGATTTCCAGCACTTTCACCGACACGTCTCCGATACCGGGATAAGTCGTGTTCTTGCCATACTGACGATGCTGTGCCGTCAGCGTCAGATTGGTGATGGTGCTGGGCAGGGGACGGGCCAACTCGTCGATCTGGTTGTAACTCAGGTCGGCTGAGGTCAGCAGCGGCAGGGCATCACCGATATAGTCTGAGGGGTCGCCAGTCAGTGCGTTGCGGCTCAGGTTGAGTGATGTCAGCAGGGGCAGGCTCAGCGGCGTGGCACTGCTGAGGCTACCGCTCAGTCCGCGCCCCTGTAGGTTGACGGCGGTCACACGGCCGTCGCCGTCGAAGGTGACGCCGCTCCAGTTGCCGGACGCAATCAGTTCGGACTCGATGTTCCAGCGCGTCCCGTTCCAGTTCTGGCCGTCGAAGTCGTTGAACAACAGCCGCAGGGCAGCCAGGTCGTCGGTGTTCATATAGAAGGGAGCCAGACTTGCCTGCGACGTGCTGAGCAGCCGGTTGTTGTCGTCGGCAGCCTCCATCACGTCGCCGTCGGCATCAGCCTCCACAAAGACTTTCATATAGCCTTCCTCCACGTATGGTACCTGGATGGTGAAGGTCACCTCATAACTGGCGTCGGTGGCCAGGTTGCCTTCGTGCCTTACGTTTGCAATCTCGACAGCATCAGTAAACTCATCGCTGTCGATGACATAGTAGAGTCGGTCAGTCCATGCGCCTTCGGTAGTGGCACCTGTGCCTTGGTTCTTGATGATGGCCGTGACGGTCAGTTGATTGCCGGCCTGGGCAGCCTCGGGCAGGGTGATGCTCTGTACCGTCAGGTCGGGCAGCAGTCGGCCTTGCAGAGTCTGTGGGGCACTTGTCAGTTCATCGCAATAGCCCACGGCGGTGACAGTCCAGGTGTATGTACATCCAGACTTCACGTCGAGGTCATATTTTAACAGGCCGGTCGTGGTGTTGACAATCTCGGTCGGTTCGCCGCCCTCGGGTGTCTCAGAAATCTCAAGGCGATATTCCTTTGCGTCGCCGATGGCATTCCATTGCAGTGTGGTCGTCACGGGATCCAGGCTGCTGCCATTGGCAGGCGACAGCGTGCTGAACGACTGTGAGCCGACCAGTGCATGTATAAATATATAATAGGTGTATGAACACAGCGCCTGTCCGTCAGTGGTACTCAGTGTCACCAGATAGGCCAGCGAGTCAAGTTTAGTTCCACTGTTCGTAATCGTCATCTCCGGCAGGTCGCCCTCGCCAGTGGCTACATAGCCGCTGAGTGTCGTCCCGTCGTGTGGCTGTGCTTGCCAGGTGGCCTTGACAGCCGTACTGATAGCCGATAGGTTGACAGGGGTGGTTGGGCGGTCGGCACACCCTTCCTCGCTGCGCAGTGAGGCGGGCATGAAGTTATAGGCCGTGCCATTGATGGTGAGATCCACATTCCGCTGTGAAGTCTGGGCAAACAGGCTCACCACAGTGGGCAGTCCCTCGTCGGTAGTGGTCACTGTGAGTGTGTTACCAGAACCTTCTGCTGCCGTGAAGTCAATGAGTTTGTGGTCGTGGTTGTCAGAGATGCTGGTCAGGTTGCCGGCAATCTGGGCCAACTGACTCAGCCGGTTTTCGTCCGTAGCATCGAGGGCGTAGTCGGTGTTCTTGGTCTTCACGGTGAGCGTGATGTCGTTGGAGATGCCACGGTCGGCAAAGTCGTCGAAGGCATCACTGAGTGTCTTGTAATTGCGACTCTCCATCGACGTGTCGGCACCGCTGTTCAGCGTATAATTGCCTTCGGCATCGACCATCACGGGATAGGCTACCGTAGGACTCCAGCCCATCGTGCCTCTGTAACGGATAAAGAGTACAGCGTCGCCGTGAGCCTCGCTGGAAGGAATGGGGAAGTCTTCCAGGCGTATCTCACTGCCTGGGGTGATGTTGATAGGCGTTGCCTTGCCGAAGCCGGGATCGTCGTTCCAGAAGTACTCTGCATTGCTCACCACCATCTGGCTGGCATCGGGCATCAAATAACTGTCGAACTTCAGCGTGCTGCCCCAACGGCCATTGGCGAAGGCGCGGACAAAGAGGCTGTGGTCGCCGGCTGACAGGCCGTCCATAGCGACTTCTACATTCTCTAAATTAACTTCCTGGCCGGGAACAATGCTGATGGCGGTTCCCTGTCCGAAGCCGGGATCCTGATCCCAGAAATACTCCACACGGGTGATGATACCGGCGTCTGAGTTGGGCACAAGGACTTCTTGCAGGAGCGTAGGAGCCCAACCTCCCTCACCGAAAGCACGCAACCCCAACAGATGAGTGCCGGGGGTAAGGTTCGTCGTAGGGATCTCAATATTGTTTAGATCCAACTCATGACCGGGCGTAATATCCAAGGACGTTGCCTTGCCGACTCCCGGGTCGTTGTCCCAAAAATACTCCACGCAGGAAATCTGGGCGACGTCGCGTCTCGGGACGTATATCTGCTGAAGAATGGTGGGCGCAAAGTGTGGATGCTCTCCCGGATGATAGGCTCTGACTCCCAAAAGGTGGGGACCGGGCTCCAGGCCGTCGGTGGGGGCACTGAAGTTAAGGTCGCCATTGGCATCAGTCGAAGCCGTCACTGTCGTACCCTGTCCCATACCTGGATCGGAGTCAAACCAGAACTCCACTTGTGTCTGGGCCACTGAGTCAGTGATGGCACCTATCGCCAGCACCAGCACCATCAGCATGCGTAGTGTCTGACTGTAGGGTTTAATCATTTTGCATCTTGATGTTGAGTGAGACGTTTACTTTTCCTTCGTTGGCCTTCGTGCCGACGACGGCCTTGGTATAGTAGGGATAGCCCATTGGCATACCGCCAATCACGTATGGATAGAGACCAGCATACGGGCCGCAATCTTTACCGTCGGTAGCATAGCCCTTGGCGGGGCTGTCTGCCTTCAGTTGATACTTCTGGTCGTTAGTGCCTTCAAGGGCAAAGACCAGCGACTCGTCATCGCTATTCAGGAAATAGTTCTCTGGATAGGTAGAATTGCTGGCTGCAGACATCACATTTTTAGTAACAATCGAGTTAGTCACCTTAGAAAAGATGTCACTTATTCTGCTACTCTTATGAATCAGGATATTGTTGGAAATATTGGCGTTTGAAACATTTTCTATGCAACAGTAGTCAGAGTATGTACCAGTATATGTATTTTTTATATAATTGTTTCGAATTGTTGGATTCATCAGATTATAAATGAGTGCGTAACTAGTATTTGAAAACATAATGCAATTTTCAATAGTAGCATTTGAACTATAAGCAGATGTGCTGCCACATCCACCTATATATGAAGTAATATAACTCTGCCTTATAGTTGTATATTGAGCAGTAGTGCTCATATGTCCTATGTACGTATAGTTAGATATTCTACAGCGCTCTATTGTACAAGAGGAGGCTTGAACATAGATAGTGCCTTGCAGATGCATACCTTCCACCTTGGTAAAAGGCGCTTTAAGATGGAGGTCTCCTGTGATGTAGGCGAAGTTGTGGGGCGCACTGGTGCGGAGGTAACCTGGGCCGACGATGGTGACTTGCTTGCTGACGGTCTGCGTCTCTGTCAGCGAGCAGCCGGGATCCATATAAAGCGTGTCGCCGGCCAGCACGTCGCTGCTGCTCATTGCTGCATTGATACTCACGAAGTCTGCTTTCATTGAAACATCGTTGTTGATACGCCAAGAACGGGCGGTGACAGTAACGGCTGTCAAGGCGAATAACACCACAGCCAGTAATCGTTTGTTTTGTAATGACTTGTTCATATATTTCGTATTTTTTTAGTTTACTGTTTTTGTATGTTTACCTGGTTTGTGATGGCGACCTTGCCGTCGCTTGGGCTGGTGCTGCCACTGGCGGTCACGACGTAGGGAATGCCCAATGGGTAGCCAGACGGCACGTATGGGTGCAGCCCGCCGTAAGGCCCGCAGTCGCCGCCATCGTCAGCAAAGCCGAGCGCTGGACTACCTTCCTTCAACTGGTATTTCTGGTCGTTAGTTCCTTCAAGGGCAAACACAAGCGATTCGGCAGTGCTGTCCAGAAACCGGTTGCCTTCAGCACCAGATGCACTACTTAGCACGTTGTTACTGTTTATGGTATTGCTATAATCACTAAAAATCGAACCCTTCGATTTCGTGTTGATCTCTATGTTGTTCTTAATAGTAGTATTGGAAACAGACTGGAAAATAGCGTAATTGCCGGTCTCTTTAAGATAGTTGTTACGGATAGTGGGAGCATAGAGTTGGTAAATACAGCCGTGACTGCCGGAACACACAATGATACAGTTCTCAATGGTACAGTAGGCACTGTTCATACCTGTCTTGCCAACCCCGTTTACAAAACCTGACAAATAGCACTGCCGGATGACCACATTCCTGGCCGAATAAGAAGAGCTTCCTACAACGATTGCAACAGTCTTGCATCGCTCAATGATAATTCTATCGGCGTATGCGTATGTGGTATTGGTCATGGTTACACCTTCAACCTTGGTGTCGGCAGCCTTCAGCGTGAGCGTTCCGCCGATGGTTGATGCGGTATAAGTCCCACTGGGCAGGAAGTAACCCGTTCCGATAATGGTCACTCGTTTGCTGACGGTCTGGCTCGATGTCAGCGTGCAGCCGGGATCCAGATAGAGCGTATCTCCCGCCTGCACATTGCTGCTTGACATTGCGGCATTGATATCGGTGAAGTGCGCATGGCGGTTTGCGTTGTTGTTGATGCGCCAGGAGGCGGCATCAACCTGCACACAACCAAAGATGAGGAGTGTGGCCGTGATGACTAATGTTAATAGACTCTTCTCTCTTTCCATTTCGATACTATATTGTTTTAATTACTTTTGTCAAGCCTGTCTGACTCTATGGTTTACCACACAGCAGAAGCGTGGGACCGCTTGTACCAGTTCCGAGTGAAGGTCCTAGGAAAACCTGAAATAAGAAAATGGAGACACAGCCCCACGCACGAAGCGTGGAAGCCGTTCTGCCCTCCTGCTTATTTCAGTCCTTGCATAGAAAATTTCCTAGGTTTTCACTCGCAAGTTTGGAGCATAACGCTTCTTCTGCAGAGTGAGTCCTTCTCACTCCGCTGCAAAATTACGAAGTTTTTTTTAAAAACACAAAAAAAACGCAAAAAAAGTAGCAAAAAAGTTTGGGTGTACCTAAAACACCAACCTATTTCTGCCTCAGAGACTTATACTATTTCTCCAGTTCCAGTTTCACGCCCTCGCAGAAATAGTACTCCAGTTTCCGATCGGGACCGACGCGGCGAGCGGAAGGCGTGAACTTGCATTTGATGCGTTTCACATGCTTTTCCAGATGGTAGTCCTTCTTGTCATCCACCATCTCGCTCTCGATGGTCAGGTGGAAGTTGCCGAAGCCGTCCAGTTTCACTGTATGGCCCATCTGGAGCAGGAACTTCATCTCCTTGACGCTAATTAATAATGCCATAACTGTTATGTATTAAGATCCGAACTAAAACATAAACGTTTCGGTAGTCAAATTATTGCTTCCTAACAGGCGGAATTAAGTAAAATGGGGCTTATTACTCGGTAAAAACCCCCTTATTACTCGGTAAAATACCCCATTTTACTTTTCGTTTGGCAAGAAAAATAACGAGGCTCACAAAGGTTGAGCCTCGTTTTCACATGATTCGTTTAACTTTCTTATTGTAGAGGAACTGTGTTTGCTATGAGTGTCGACACTTGGATTCGGACCAAGGACCCCCACCATGTCAAGGTGATACTCTAACCAACTGAGCTATGCCGACTTTTGCTTTTGCGGGTGCAAAGGTACAAAAAAGAAGTGAAAAGTGAAGAGTGAAAGGTGAAAAGTTGCTGCGCCTTGTGTTTTTTTAACTATTCACTAATCACTATTCACTGTTCACTTTTATAATAGTTTCCTGATTTCAGCCTCCAGATCCTTGATCTGACCTGCACGTTTGATCAGGTTGTTGCCACGGTCAATGATGAAGAAGTCGGGCACGGCCTGAACGTTGTAAAGCATCAGGCGCTGTGAGCCGATACCCTCCTCGTCGCGGACGCTGATCCAGGGCAGGGCAGCCGTCTGCTGCTTCCAGAAGTGCTCGTCTGTGTCGAGCGACACCTGGTAGATCTCAAAACCCTGGGCACTGAATTTGTTATAGAGTTCACGGAGCGTGAGGATGCGGGCTGGGGAGTCCTTCAGGGCGAAGACGTGGAAGTCGAGCAGCACCACCTTGCCTTTCAGGTCAGTCAGATGGCGCAGTTGCCCTCGGTTGTCCTGCAGGGCGATATCTATCACGCCGGCCTCCTGCACCTTGCTGGCTTCCACCTGCAGGTCGGCACTCTTGGCCTCAACGATACGCACGTTCTTCATCCCCTCAATGGCGATGTTGTGCAGGTTCTGGCCGCGTTCGGCGTGGGGGTAGTAGGTATCCCAACTGGTGGCCACGGCGGCAAATACCTTGATATCATCCTTATTAGTGCGGGGGTTGAAGATGAGCCAGTTGCCTAATGTCTGGAACAGGGCGAAGTAGGCGTACGGCTTCATTGGCTCCTTGAAGATATAGTTGTTCTTCACGTCATCCTTATAGGCAGCCAGCAGGGCCAGGATGCTGTCATTGGCCTGGTCTACGTCGAGCGCGGTGTTCTGCTGGATGGCGATGGCTTGGCTCTGCAGCGACATCTGCTTGCGGGTCAGTTCCATAATCTTCGTGTTGTTAGCCACGCTTTCGCCCTCGCCTTCGAGGGTGTAGTTCAGGGCCATATTGGGATAGGTGGCCTTGATGCGCACCGTCTCTGTTGAGTCGATGCAGAGGTTGATGATCTCATCGGCAATCCTCAGGCGGTAGAACTCAGGTGCCTGCGGGGCTTCTCCGCTGAAGGAGAAACTGCCCTTGCTGTCCAGCCGGGCGGAGTCGAGCACATTGATACTCTCAATTCCGATGTTCTCCAGATAGACTACGGAGTCCTCAGCCTGGCTGATACTGCCTTCCACCTTGAATTTGTTTTGGTTGCACGAGGCAACCGATATGGCAGCCACCACGAGGACTGCAGCCTTCAAAAAATGCTTTATTTCCATTCTGATGTTTCTTTTTGCGGGTGCAAAGGTACGAATAAGCGGGCAAAATACCAAAAAAATCGAAAAATATTCTTGATTTCTTCGTTTATTAATATAATAATGTGTAACTTTGCGCCGATTTTGTGACCCTGAGCGAAAGGGTCGCACAGAAGTTTTTTATTTTTAGATGTTTTAAAACAAGATGAATGTAATTACAAAAACCCTTCAATTGGCTGATGGAAGGACCATCACCATTGAAACCGGGAAAGTGGCAAAACAGACCGATGGTGCCGTCATGCTCCGCATGAACAATACCGTACTCCTGGCCACTGTTTGTGCCGCAAAAGATGCAGTTCCCGGAACCGATTTCATGCCTTTGCAGGTAGACTATCGTGAACAGTACAGTGCCGCTGGCCGATTCCCCGGTGGATTCACAAAGCGCGAAGGCAAAGCCTCTGACAATGAAATCCTGACATCACGACTGGTGGACCGTGTGCTTCGTCCACTCTTTCCCAGTAACTATCACGCAGAAGTATTCGTAAACGTTATGCTGCTCAGTGCCGACGGCGTTGACCAGCCCGATGCACTTGCCGGATTCGCTGCCTCTGCAGCCCTGGCTTGCTCGGATATACCTTTCGAGTGCCCTATCTCGGAAGTCCGCGTTGCCCGTGTCAACGGCGAGTATGTGATTGATCCTACCTTCGAGCAGATGAAGGAGGCCGACATGGATATTATGGTCGGCGCCTCTGCTGAGAACATCATGATGGTGGAAGGTGAGATGAAGGAGGTCAGCGAGCAGGATCTGCTCGGTGCCCTGAAGGCTGCAATGGATGCCATCAAGCCGATGTGCGAACTGCAGGCCGAACTCTCCAAGGAACTCGGCAAGGACGTGAAGCGCGAGTATGACCACGAGGTCAACGACGAGGCTCTCCGCGAGCAGATGAACAAGGAGTGCTACCAGCCAGCGTACGACGTCACCAAGCAGGCTCTTGAGAAGCAGGAGCGTGCCGAGGCCTTCGAGAAGATTCTCGAGGACTTCAAGGAGAAATATTTCGAGGCTCATCCTGAGATCACTGCCGATTCGGAGATCTCCAAGGACGAGTACGAGGCTATGATGGAGCGCTACTACCACGACGTGGAGCGCGACGCTATGCGCCGTTGCATCCTCGACGAGGGCATCCGTCTCGATGGCCGTAAGACCACTGATATCCGCCCCATCTGGTGCGAGGTCTCTCCCCTGCCTATGCCTCACGGAAGTGCTATCTTCACCCGTGGAGAGACACAGTCGCTGTCCACCTGTACCCTCGGTACGAAACTCGATGAGAAACTCGTTGACGATGTGCTGGAGCATGGCTATATGCGTTTCCTGCTGCACTATAACTTCCCCCCGTTCTGTACAGGTGAGGCCAAGGCTCAGCGTGGCGTAGGCCGTCGTGAGATTGGTCACGGCCATCTCGCTTGGCGCGGTCTGAAGGGTCAGATTCCTGAGGACTTCCCTTACACCGTTCGTCTGGTCAGCCAGATCCTCGAGTCTAACGGCTCTTCTTCGATGGCTACTGTCTGTGCCGGTACCCTCGCCCTGATGGACGCTGGTGTGCCTATGAAGAAGCCCGTCTCAGGTATCGCCATGGGTCTGATCAAGAATCCTGGTGAGGAGAAGTATGCTGTGCTCAGCGATATCCTCGGCGATGAGGACCACTTGGGCGATATGGACTTCAAGACCACTGGTACGAAGGACGGTCTGACAGCCACTCAGATGGATATCAAGTGCGACGGTCTGTCGTTCGAGATTTTGGAGAAAGCCCTTATGCAGGCCAAGGCTGGTCGTGAGCACATCCTGAAGTGCCTCACCGACACCATTGCCGAGCCTCGTGCAGAGTTGAAGCCGCAGGTACCGCGCATCGAGGCCTTCGACATTCCGAAGGAGTTCATTGGTGCCGTGATTGGCCCTGGTGGCAAGATTATCCAGCAGATGCAGGAGGATACGGGTGCTACGATCACCATCGACGAGACCGACGGTGTGGGTAAGGTTCAGGTCAGCGCTCCCAACAAGGAGAGCATCGAC
>FLNX01004567.1_pt1 | contig 36072 bp, 25 predicted proteins | sample 1140341 | NCBI WGS metagenome assembly FLNX01 (sample SAMEA3878208, study PRJEB12797) | bioreactor metagenome | biome: Moose rumen | place: Sweden | collected 2011-10 | reverse complement strand
TTTGCCTGGCAGCCCTCTATGAAAGCTGGAGCGTGCCCTTTGCGGTACTCCTCACGATACCCACGGGACTTTTCGGCGCCTTCTTTGTGCAGTTCGCACTTTTGATGCTCGAACTCAGCTTTGGGCATTTTAACCCCGGTTTGCAGAACACTGTCTACATGCAGATTGGTGTCATCATGATTATGGGACTGGCAGCCAAAAACGCCATCCTTATCGTGGAATTTGCGAAAGTCCGTGTGGATCATGGCATGGAACCGGTAAAAGCAGCGATTGAGGCCGCAGGGCTGCGTTTGCGCCCCATTATTATGACCTCGCTGGCCTTTATCATCGGCTGTCTGCCGCTGGCCATGGCTCACGGTGCCGGCGCCGCTGCGCGAAACAGTATGGGTACAGCCGTTGTCGGTGGTATGCTCTTTGCTACCTGTCTGGGAATATTTTTGATACCTGTACTCTATGTTATCGTCGTCTGGATAGCGCTAAAGCTCACAGGCAAGAAAAGCGCCCCCGCTGCGCTGACAGAGAGTACAGCAAAAGAATAATTGCGAGGTGAATTATTATGAAAAAATGGCTTACATTGCTGATGACAGCGCTTATGGTCTGCCTGCTGACGGCCACAGCCTTTGCGGCCACCAATCAGGAAAAAATTGACAAGGAACGTGCTCAAATTGAAAGCCTGCAGGTAAAGGCTCTGCAAAACCTCTATGCAAAGGTGCCCTCAGCAGAAAATGTCATAAAAAACTGCTACGCTTACGCCACCCTGAGCAACACGGGCATAAAAATCGGTTTGTTCGGTGACGCACACGGCAGAGGCTTGGCGGTAAACAATGTCACAGGCGAAAAGGTCTATATGCGGATGAAGGAAATGGGGCTGGGTATCGGCATTGGGGTAAAAGAATATGACCTGATTTTCGTCATTGGCACGGAAAAAGCATGGAATGCCTTTATCTCCGGGGATATCAAGTTTGCCAGTTCCGCAGAGGCTTCAGCCAGTGACGGAAAGGCAGGCGGCGCTATAGAAGGTGCCTCCATTGCCGCTAATGGCGTCTGGGTGTACCAGATGACGAAAAAAGGACTGGCACTGGATGCGTCAATCAAGGGAACGAAAATTTATGCTGATAAAAAATTGAACAAGAAAGAATGACCTAAAAAGAAAGAATCCGTTGACTTTTTCGCCAACGGATTCTTTTTTAATTGCAGTTTGCCGCTGTGTGCTTAAAATTTCCCATTCCCCACCCCATACTGTGATATAATAAAGAAGATAAATTTTGGAAAGGAGCCTGCAATGAGCCCACAAGAAAATGTCCAACAATTAGTTCGCCAACTAAAAACAGAACAAGCTGCCAAATATAAAAACGGCATTTATCATTACACGCAGACCAGCCTTGCCTACAACAGCAACCGCATTGAAGGCAGCAAACTCAGCCATGAACATACCATAAATCTCTTCAACACCCATACCATCCTCAGTAATGGCGATGAAGTCATTGACAGTAATGATATCATCGAAACCATGAATCACTTTCGCGCCTTTGACTTTATCCTGAATAATTATGCTGTACCCACCGATGAGGAAATCGTCAAGCATCTGCATAAAATACTCAAAAGCAATACCACGGATGCAGATAATGATTGGTTTAATGTCGGTGAATACAAAAGCCTTCCCAATACCATTGGCGATAAAGAGACCTGTCCTCCCAACAAGGTCGCAGACGAAATCAGCAGGCTTCTCGACAGCTATAATAAGCTGAGCCAGCATGATTTACACAGTTTGCTGAGGTTTCATGTAGACTTTGAGGCCATCCATCCGTTTCAAGATGGCAACGGACGCGTAGGCAGATTACTGCTGTTCAAGGATTGTCTGGCCTTCGGCATTATCCCCTTCATTATTGATAACGAACACAAGCAATTTTACTACCGCGGCCTGCGGGAATTTTATAGAGAGCCAGGGTATCTGACTGACACCTGCCTCTCCGCGCAGGATAAATACACAGCTTACTGCAAGCACTTCGTAAAAGATTTCAGCTAAGTTTTTTAACTAAGAATCTAGCAATAAGCGTCAGGCGAGGACTAGCTGACAGCAGCGTTAGGCGCGGAACGTAAAGAAAATATTTTTATCCTACAAGAAAAGCGGCTGGAAAAGTCAAACTGTCTGAGCACAGCGAGTTTTTGACTTTTCCAGCCGTTAATTATTGGGATAAAAATATTTTTAGTTCCGCGCCGCAGCGGATGTCAGCCAGTCTCCGCCTGTCGCGCCTTGCGCCACGAACTTAACCTCGGTAATCCACACCACCGATAATTGTCTTGTGAATCTGCACATTTTCATCAAAGATAACAATATCCGCCCGCTTCCCACTTTCCAGCGAGCCAACTTCCTCATACAGCGCCAATTCCTGCGCCGGTGTCTTCGTCACCATTTCGATAATCTGTGGCAGCTGCGCGCCAGTGTTTTCCCAGAAAATTTTAACACAGCGGTTCATCGTCGCTACGCTCCCGGCAATGGTGCCATCTTTGAGCGTGGCCAGCTCGCCCTTGACAAAGACTTCCTGTCCCCCAAGCTCCGAAGGCCCGTCACCTAAGCCGCAGGCTCTGAGGCTGTCGGTAATAAGAATTATGTTTTTGCCGCCCTTGACACGATAAAGAAGTCTTTGTGCCATGGGATGGGAATGCACATTGTCGGCAATGATTTCACAGTTGGCCTCCGTGTCAAAGGCAGCGCCAACCACGCCGGGGCTGCGATGGGTAAAGCCCGTCATAGCATTATACACATGGGTGAAATGATGTATGCCCTGTTCCGTTACCGCCTTAACAGCCGTATCATAATCCGCCGCCGTATGGCCGATGGACACGGTAATGCCGGCTGTATGGCATTTATCCACAAAAGTATTATCCGGCAGTTCCTCCGGGGCAATGGTGATGATTTTTACGATGTCTTCCCATGGCTTGACGAGCTTATAATCAGCCTTGCGGATATTTTCCTCGGCCTGCGCGCCCTTTTTCGCCGGACTGATAAAGGGGCCTTCCATGTGAACGCCTAAGATGCGCGCCCCTGCCATACGTCTTTTCATAGTTTCACGCACCGCCAGCAGGGCATCTTCGACCTCATACCATTTACAGGTCATGGTGGTGGGCAAAAAGCCGGTTACGCCAGTACGCGCCTGCATTTTTGCCATGCGCTCCAAACCGTCCATATCTGCGTCCATAGTATCAGCACCGGCACAGCCATGGATATGCACATTGATAAATCCCGGCGACACATACTGCCCTTGGGCGTCAATTATTTCTGCCGCTGCCGGAATGTCCTGCTCATTTACAAAGCCCTTTATCTTTTCACCCTCACAGAGCAGTACGCCCTCTGTGCGGAAAACAAACGCACCCTGTTCATCCGGCACGATAAACCTGCCATTTTTTATTGCTAACATTATCTCAACACCTTTACTCTTCTACATAATGGCTGAAACTGCCAATAACGAGCTGGGGAAACTCCTGATGCAGGGTTTCGATAAACTTGCGCGTCCCCACGGCCTTGCCCTGCGGTTCCGGCATGATATCGAGGAACGCATCCGGGTCAATATTGAGATTGCGCACCTGAATCATCTGCACCGGCAGCTCCCGGAAAAATTCCTGCCAGGCTTTCAACTCCTCTTCCCTGTCATTAAAGCCGGGAAAATACAGCAGGTTCAAGGATACATAGACGCCCTTGTCCAAAGCGTAACGGATTGATTCCTTCACATTTGCCAAATGATAGCTGGCGCGGTAGTAGGCATCATAGCCTTCCTCCCGGGCGCTGATGATGGAAACACGCAGGGAATCAAGTCCGGCATCTACGATTTTCTTCACGCCCTCCGTCCAGCCCACGTTGGAATTCATGTTAATCTGCCCCTTGCCGGTCTGCTGGCGGATGAGCCTGATGCCTGCCGCGATATTATCGGCGGCTAGTGACGGCTCGCCTTCACAGCCCTGACCAAAGCTGATGATGCCATCGGGCGCCACCTGCAGATGGTACACACCGACCTCGGCAATCTCCTCCGGCGTCGGACGGAAATCAATGCGCTGCTGGGGAGAAGGACAGCATTCGGCCGGCTGCAGGGAAATACAGCCAAAACAGTTGGCATTGCAAACCGGGGATGTGGGAATCCCGCACTCCCAACGGCGGTAGAAAAGATTCTGTGCCGTGCAGCAATGCCACTTCAGCGAACAGCCTGCCACCTGCTCGACAATGCGGTTGCCCGGCAGGTCTTTTTTCGTGCGCTTAACGAGATTTTTAAGCTCCTTGGTATTATAATGCACCGGATCCCATTTATCATTTTCATCAGTATAGACCGCCGCACAATACAGCTCGTCCTTATAGACCACCACGGCGGTGTAGCCGTAAAGGGGCAGACGCTGCGCCTCTTCTGCCCGTTCATAGGCCGGCATATAAAGACGGGTATAACCGGCAGGCAAAATGGCCGCTACGGCCAGACCGCTGATGGGCATGACTTCGCCGTCACCGGCCTGCCCCACCGCCAGATGGTCGGGCAGCAACATCAAATCCGCGCTTTCCGGCAGGGGAATCAAGTCCTCGGGCTTTAAGAGGATATTATCCCGGCCCGTGCGGCCCATCCCCTGCATGCCCGGGGCATCTAAGATATTGCCGTCCTCATCGGCATAGACTGCCGTAATCATTTCAGTTTGCGGCATTTTCTGTCCCTCCTTCCTGACCTTCCACAGCTGCCACAGCGGCCTTCTTTTTCTTCTGTTTCTTGGGATTAAATTTATTCATGGCCATATCCACATCTTCTTGCACAATGCACTCCACGGCAGGCAAAAGATACTCAATGGCCTCCTTTATCTTCGGCTTGTCCTCAGCCGTAAAAGGCGCCAGCACATGATTGATTACCGTCCAGCCCGGCAGCGGACGGCCAATGCCAATCCGCACCCGGGCAAAATGCTCATCACCAACGTGCGCCAGTACGGACTTAATGCCGTTATGCCCTCCGGCGCTGCCCTTCTTGCGAATGCGCACCGTACCGGCAGGGATATCCATATCGTCATGGACAACGATTAAATCTTCCGGCGCCAGCTTGTAATAACTGAGCAAGGGGCCAACAGCCCTGCCGCTTTCATTCATATAGGTCATGGGCTTTACCAGAATGATTTTTTCCGTGCCCAAAAAGCCCTGCGCTATCCGGGCCTCAAACTTATCCTGCCAGCTGTCTATGCCCAGCTTATCCGCCAGGGCATCCACCAGCATAAAGCCTACGTTATGCTTGGTGGCGGCATACTCACTGCCGGGATTGCCCAGCCCTGCAATTATTTTCATGATGATATCCTCCTAAAAAAAGAGCCGCCCCTCAAGGAGCAGCCTCTTATCCTAAATTAGTTACCGTTGGCCGTGGGGTCGCCGATGAGGAACAGATAAGCCAGAACCACCAGCCCCAGAGCGATACGATACCAGCCAAAGGCCTTGAAGTCATTGGTCTTGATATAGCTCAGCAGGAATTTGATGGAAATGATGGAAACGATAAAGGCCGTTACCATCCCCACTACCATAATGATGATTTGCGCCCCGGTGTAATGCAGGCCGAATTTCACCATTTTCAGCAGGCTGGCGCCAAACATTACCGGAATAGCCAAAAAGAAGGTGAACTCTGCCGCCACGACACGGCTGGCCCCAAAGAGAATACCGCCGATAATCGTCGCACCGGAACGGCTCGTGCCCGGCACCAGTGACAGCACCTGAAACAGGCCGATGATGAAGGCCGTGCGGTAGTCCAGTCTGGCAAGGTCGTTAATCCGGGGACGGCGGTGCTTGTTGTAGTTTTCAATCCAGATAAAGAGCAGGCCGTAGAAAATAAGCGTTGCCGCCACCACGGGAGCCGTCATAAAATGCTCTTCCATGTACTTATTAAAAGCCAGACCGATTACCGCTGCCGGAATGCAGGCCACCAGTACCTTCAGCCACAGGCTCACGGTATCACGTTTTTCCTGCCGTGTCTTCCAGCTTGACCAGGGATTGAGCTTTTCAAAGTTCAGCGCCACCACGGCGAGAATTGCCCCGAGCTGGATAACCACCAGGAACATATCCATGAAATCCTTGCTGACATCCAGCCTGATGAAATCATCCACCAAAATCATGTGCCCGGTACTGGATACCGGCAGCCATTCCGTCAGGCCTTCCACAATACCGAGAACTACTACCTTCAGCAGCTCAACAATGCTTAAATCCACTACTCTCCAAACCTCCGTTACCAGCAATTAACGCCTGTTTCTGCTCATGGGTGAGCCTCTTTATATGCCACTCCCGGCTCTGAGCCTCGCGTTTATCCGCAAAAGTCTCAAAATAGACAAGACGCACAGGCAGCCGGGAACGGGTGTATTTGCCGCCCCGGCCTGCATTGTGCGTCCTGACCCGCTTTACGAGGTCATTTGTCCAGCCGGTATAAAAACTGCCGTCACTGCACTCTAAAATATAAGTGTAGTTTTCTTCATTACTCGGCATCTTTAATCGTTACTTTTTCCATCACGACTTTTTCCAGCGGACGGTCGGAAAAATCCGTTTCGCTGTGGCCGATGGTGCGGACAACATCCATGCCCTTAATCACCTTGCCGAAGATGGTATGCTTGCCGTTGAGCCGCGGGGTCTTGTCCAGCGTGATGAAGAACTGGCTGCCGCCCGTGTGGGGCATACCCGTATTGGCCATGGCCAGAATCCCTTCGCCGTCAAAGCGCAGGTCAGATAAAAATTCATCCTCGATGGTGTAGCCGGGGCCGCCCATACCCGTGCCTTCCGGGTCGCCGCCCTGAATCATAAAGCCGTCAATCACGCGATGGAAAATCACGCCGTTGTAAAATCCCTTTTCCGTCAGGTCGATAAAATTCTTCGTCGTAATCGGCGTCTTATCCTCAAAGAGTTCAATTTCAAAGGTACCTTTGTTCGTTTCAAATACTGCAATGCGATTAGCCACTTTTTTGCCTCCATTATCCTTGCCGCCGGCGATACAGCCAGCCGTAAATGCCGTCATTAACACCAGCATCATAATCAATATCTTTTTCATTGTACAAAATTCCCCTCTCTATTGCAACTGAAATTTAATGTCCATGGCCGGTATGACGATGAATGACCGCGCCTGTCTTCACTCCCGGCGAACTAAAGCCATGCCCCATCACCTCATTGGCCGACATGATAATCACGAAGGCATCGGGGTCGATGGCGTTTATAATCATCTTCATCTTGGCGACCTGCGTAAGGGTCACCACCACGAAGACCACATTGCGCTCCCTCCGGGTAAAAGCTCCCTGCCCGTGCAGGAAGGTCACGCCGCGGCCTACTTCCATAATGCCCTCAGCGATGGTCTCCGCCTGATTGGACACGATTAGAAGCGCCTTGCGGCTGTTGAAACCGGCGATAACCTTATCCGTCACCATGGCATTCATAAACATACAGATAAGCGTAAACATGGCCGGCGCCACGCCGAACATAAACGCCGCCGCCAGCATCACGAGGCAGTTAAAGGCGAAAATCACACCGCCCATATTGAAGGAATAGAGTTTCTTGGCAATGGCGCCCACGATATCAAAGCCGCCGGTACTGCCGTTCATGCGGAACACAATGCCATAGCCGATACCGTTGAACACGCCGCCAAAAATCGCCGCCAGCATCATATCATTTACCGGCGCATAGGCATTCAGCGGTCTGGTGATATCAAGGCAAAAGGAAAAAATAGCCGTGCCGATGATTACATCACAGGTATAGCCCTTACCCAGCAGCCGCCATGCCGCTATCAGAAGCGGAATATTATAGGCAAAGGTCTGAGCACCGATGGGCAGATGCGTGAGGTAATACACAATCATGGCAATGCCCGTAGCGCCGCCGGTGAGCAGATGAGACGGCACCAGAAAGAGATTGATGGAAGAACTGGCGATAAGACATCCCACCGTAATGCCGACATAACGCAGCAGACGGTGTTCCAGCAGTCGCAGCTGTATCATCTGCCCAGTCCCTCCAAACGCACTTCCTTATCCTTGGGCAGAGCCGAGGTATCAATGGTCAGCCAGTCGCTATGCCTGCCGTCCTCTTCCTCCTGCAGCAAAGGGTCGCCCTCTGCTGCCATAGCCTCAGCCTCGGCCTCATCCAGCGGCAGAGCCGTAATCTTTAGCTCCAGCAGCTGGCCGTCCTCGGGATTCACCAGCAGCAGCAAATGCTGATGAGGATATCCCGGACGGTTAAAAATCAGATAGCAGTTGCCTTCGATGTAGCGGCGCTGCTGCCTGCCGTAGACCTTTTCCAGCCAGTATTTGGTCGCTCCTTTGCGCACGCCATCCCGGGCCTCATATTTTTCCATGTCAACCACGAAGTCCACCACCTGCCCCGTCTTCGGGGAAATGCTGGCCTCATAGCCGTTTTTGTAAACATAGGTTTTGATTCTGACGCCCTGCTTTTGGGTTATCTTATCATACAGCGGTTCTCCCCATTTGCTCTGCAGGACACTTTCTCTGTCCCCCAGCATTACGCCCTGACAGGAAAAATCTTCATCAATGACCTTGCCGGCCGCCATGACAATCGTACTGAGCAGCAACAGGCAAAGGAGCATACAGCCGCTCAGCTTGCGCACCAGTTTTACCATAAGTCCCTCCTGAAATTGCCCTGCTCGAAAATCTTTACCTGCGTGCCGTCAGCCTTGGTGCCCACGATTTCCAAATCGCGTGTGCCAATCATGAAATCCTCATGCACCAGCGAATCATTTGCGCCTGCCTGCAGCAGGGTCACACTGTCCATGTCCTCGCCACCGGCAATGCAGGTAGGATACGCCTTGCCCAAAGCCAGATGACAGGACGCATTTTCATCAAACAGGGTGTTGTAGAATAAGATTCCGCTTTGGGAGATGGGCGAATCAAACGGCACCAGCGCCACCTCACCCAGATAGCTGGCTCCTTCATCCGTTTCCAGCAGTCCCTTTAAGATTTCCCCGCCTTTTTCTGCCGTATAATCTACCACTTTGCCGTCCTTGAAGGTCAGCTTAAAGCCCTCGATGAGGTTGCCATTGTAGTTAAGCGGCTTGGCAGCTGTCACCGTGCCGTTTACGCCATCACGCCTTGGCAGGCTGTAAACTTCCTCCGTGGGCATATTGGCGGCAAACTCAATGCCCAGTTCCGACTTTTCCGCACCGCCGGCCCAGATATGCCCCTCCGGCAGTTCAACGGTCAGGTCTGTGCCCAGAGAATTTTTATAATGCAGCCGGACAAACTTCTGCTCGTTGAGATAAGCCGCCGCCTGCTGCAGGAAATCAATATGCCTGCGCCACTCAGCCACGGTATCTACCCCATCGCCAATGCGGACAGTCTTAAAGATAGCCTGCCAGAGTTTTGCCACCGCCTCCTCCACAGGCACATCCGGAAATACCTTGGCCGCCCAGCCCTTGGTCGGCACTGACACCACACACCAGGTATTCTTGTTGCTCATGAGCCGCTGACGGTATTCCAGCAAAGCTGCCCCGGCGGCCTGATTGGCCAGCTGCAGCTTTTCCGGGTCGATATCGCTGAAAATCTGCGGGTCACGGGCGGCAATAGACACAAAGGCCGCCCCCTGCTCAGCATAATCCTGATAGAAACGCACGCGCCACTCAGGAAATTCCGTAAAGAGTTCCTTTTTGCCATGCTCATAGCGGATATGGGCAGATAGTTCATCGCCCCAGCTGATTACCACATCATGAGCACCGGCAGCAAAGGCCGCCGTGCTGATTTCCCGGGCAAATTCCGCGCACTCAATCGGCGAGTTTATGACTAAAATCTGGTCTTTCTGGATATTAACGCCCACACTGACCACCAGCCGGGCATATTGCTTCAACAACTGCTGCACTTACAACGCCTCCGTATCAAAACACAAAGTCACAGGGCCGTCATTCACCGACGCTACCTGCATATCTGCGCCGAATTCACCATGCTCCACCCTGACACCTCTTTCCCGGAGCTGTGCCATGAAATACTCATAGAGCCTGTTTGCCTGCTCCGCCGGTGCCGCATGACTGAACCCCGGACGGCGTTTTTTGAGATCTGCGTACAGGGTAAACTGGGAAATAACCAGCATAGCCCCCTGCACCTGGTCAATGCTCAGATTCATCTTGCCGGCCTCATCGGAAAAAACACGCACATGGCAGATTTTTTCTGCCAGTTTGGCTGCCGTTTCCTCCGTATCCTCAGGGCCGACTCCCAGCAGCACCAAAAAGCCCTGCTCAATGGCTCCGTTTACCTTTCCGTCAATGCTGACGGAGGCAGATTTTACCCGTGTCACTACTGACCGCACACTCGTTCCCCCTCTGGTTCTCATTGCATATATGGTGCGGTAAACTCACGCACCGTCCTGAAATATAGTTTTTCATCCTTCTGACTGGCCACGCCGTGGACAGCGTCATGGATAAGCAGCATCATCTTGTCCGGCGCCTTGGCGTTGCGGTAAAGCTGCTCGCACATCGCCGGCGGTACCAGTGCATCCTTCGTGCCATGAATAAACAACACAGGTACTCTGGAGTGCATAACCGCCACCTCGGGTACTGCCCTGTTCAGGCTGAACCCTGCCACCTGCTGGCAGCGCCAGTCCAAAAGATTCATGGCCGGGAAAGCCGGCAGTCCCAAGGACTCCTGAATCTGATGCACCAGCAGGTCAAAGGCGCTGGTATAGCCGCTTTCCTCTACACAGGCCACCACATTTTCCGGCAGGTCATCATCATCACAGGCCATCATCACCGTGGCCGCCCCCATGGACACCCCGTGCAGGATAATTTTCGCCTGCGGATAATAGAGGGCTATCCGTTTGGCCCAGTCAACCACGTCCACGCTTTCCAGATAGCCAAGCGTCAGATAGCGCCCCTCGCTCTTGCCTGCCGCCCGTAAATCCGGCGTCAGCACATGAAAGCCCTGCAGCAGGTAATGCGTGGCCAGATAATACGAATTTTCCTGCGTACAGCCATAGCCATGGGCGATAATCACCCATTTATTGCTGTCCTTTCCTTCATCGGGATAAAAATGCGTGGCCTTTAGCTGCAGCTTGTCCTGGGAAGTCAGCGTCCATTCCTCATTGGTAAAATCAGGTTTATCATAATGCCGGGCCTCCGGCGGCATAATCAAGGCATAAGCCCGGGGCGGCTCCTGCGGATTCTCCATCGTGCCGCGCTCCAGACCAAAATGTACGGCATAATTGCCAACAAAATATCCTGTCCCCATGACAAAAGCCGCCAGCACCACGATGGTGGTCAGGACAGCTGTCACGAGACAGGATAAAAATAACTTATGCATGGAATCACCTTTCATGACATTTCATCCTATCTTCATCAAGAAACATGAATCCATTATAACGCCATTGTTCAGATTTTGCCACAGGCAAAATATTCAAATCTGCGTTTAAACACGCCAATGTTCAAATCTCCAGCGTCAGCCGGTTCTCATCACCGCTGGCCAGATAGCGGCAATAAGACAGCCTGGTTGTCACAGAATCAATGAAATATTCCCGGAAGGAGTATCTGCCTTCCTGAACCGCCTTTAGTATGTCATAGGGCTGACCGTTGTCCCGGACAATCAGTGTGATTTTGTCTGTCACCTCCCTGCCCAAAAGCAAGGATACCTCCAGCTGAAAATTTTTGCCTGCCGCCCGTTCCGCCGCATGCAGGCCAATTTCCTCGACACAGAGCATCAGCAGCATACGCCGGAAGGAAGGGATATTTCGCGCCGTCAGCACTTCCTCCATCTGTCTTACTGTGCCCATGACTTCCTCCTTCACGGAGTTAATATCATAGGAATACTGCCGGGAAAACTGCGCCTTATCCAAAAACAGCCAGCCCTGCCGGCCTGCCAGCAGATAATTCAGTACGAAAGCTGCCAGAAAAGCAGCGCCTGTTACCAGCCACATGCCATTCAGCGAATAAGCCGCCCCACACTGCATACCGATATACGGCAGCCCCAGCAGCAGCATGATTTTCACGAATGCGCCGTAATTTCTTTTTTCTATATAGATATAGTAGTTGCTGTACATGAGCGTACTGCCCAGAAAAACCGTAAACAGTAAAAAACAGCGTATCGCCGCCCCGGCCTCATGAACCATGGCTACGTCCTTGACACCGAAGAGCAGTGGCAGCACATCGGCCAGCGCCATGCCCAGCAGCGTTATCAGCAGGCTGATGCCCACTGTCGTTTTTATGCCGATGTCCATGGTCTTTTGAATGCTGTGCAGGTTCTGTTCAGCGTGATACTGGCAGACCATGGGCTGCAGGCAGTCAACCAGCCCCGTGTACAAGGCAATGATAAGGGTCAGCAGGTTCACTACGACAGTGACCACGATGATATGCGCCTCCCCGAAACGGGCCAGCACACAGGAGGACAAGGCTACAGGCAGCAGGGCGAGCAGCAGCGTGTCCAAAGAGTGGTAGCAGCTATACCAAATTCCCCACAGCACCTCCCTGATATTCCAGTACCAGCAAAAATGCAGGCGGCTACGTGCGCCGCGCAGATGATAGAGCTGTACCATTACCGCCGCTGCCAGGCCGCAGGTAGTGGCAATCCCCACGCCCATAACGCCTATCTTGATGCAGAGCAGAATGTCCAAAACAAAATTAACCACAAATGTACACACAGCCCCCTGCACGCAGACCTGTTCCTGCCCTTCCGCCACAAAGACCGTATAGAAAAAAACATTTAAAAACATAAAAGGGGCATAAAGATACAGCCCCTCGTAATAGTCCCGGGCATAATCCAGCAGTTGGGGTGAAATATGCCAAAAGGACAAAATCTCTTCCTTGAAAACGTACATGCCCCCGGTAAAAAGCAGTCCCATGACACAAGCCAGAATCGCGCCCATGCTGAACAGCCTGTCAACCTGCTGCCTGTCCCCCCTGCCTTGAGCGTAGGAGAGTTTCATTATCAGGCCATCGGCAATGATATAGCTCATGAAGATGATGAAAGTGACCAGAGGGAACACGAGTGTTATCCCAATGACGGCCTGCTCCCCAACCAGCTGGCCAGCAGCTACGTTATCCGTAAGTATCAGCAGGTAGGCGCTCACCATGGAAAACATGGCCGCCTTAAAGACATGCCAGAATCTGGTGGTAATTACCGTCTTTTTCCCCGGCAGGAACGAACTTATCACGACAATATCTCCGCGAGACTGCGGCTCTTATCCTGCAAAGCCAGCAGCATTGCATCATAAGCGGCGGCATAGCGGTCCATCGTATAATCCGTATAGCGGCTGCCGTCAAAGTTCAAGGTCAGATAATAGCCGCCGTCCTCCATGGACGTCACCACTATATCGAGCACATTTTCCGCCGCTGACAGTTTATTGGCCGGCACTTCCATCACCTTACAGGTCGTCCCATCCAGTGTAAAGGGCGCCTTGCTGTCAGTGTCTTTCTGCAAGATAAAGCTGGCGCATTCTCCCTCCAGGTCATCCCTGTATACCTCGTCCAAGCCTTTGGCGTAGGATATGCCCTCATTGATACAGGTTTCCAGCTCCGTGAGGAATTGACCCGTCGTCATATCCTTGGCAAAATCCCATCTGACAGGGTACTGGTTCAGCATCAGCCCCATGAGCCGCATTTCCTTAACCGTTGTCCGGGCATTATGCACCCAGCTCATAATGACATCCTTTTCGCCGGTTATTTTGGCCATGGCCAGTATTGCTCCGGCCAACATGAAGGTGTTTTCGCTATAATCCTTTTTCTAGTAGAAAATGTTTTGATTGATATTTTTCAGCAACCGTTCCACTCGGCCCTGCTTCCATATATCGCGCTGCTGCACGTCCACGGGCGGCAAATGCTTTTCGGGGTCAAAGCCTGCCAAAACCTGCTGCCAATAACGGTGTGCCTCGTCCTGCCCTGCCTGCATGGTCTGCGCTTCCTCCCACACGTACTCGGCATAGCTGGCCCGTTTGCGGCTGCCGCCCTTTTTCTGATAGAGTTTATTCAGCTCACGCCAGAACAGGATGATGATGGATGTGCCGTCCATGATGGCATGGTAAAAATCACCATATATATACTTGCCCGATGGCGTCAGCATCAGATATATACGATACAGCGGATTGTTGATAAGTTGGTAAGGCTTTTTCAGCTCCTGCTTGCGCTGCTCAAATACCTGCTCCGATAGGATTTCCACTCTGACCTTGGACAACGCACCATCAAACCGCTGGCAAATTTCCCCGGTTTCAGGATGGAAAAACAGGCGGCAGCGGAAGATGTCATATTCGCTCAGCAGCTCGTTAAGTGCATCGGCCAGACGTTCTAAATCAATGGCCTCATCAAGTTTCAGCAATGCGCCGTTATTCATCATCGTCGAATCGGCCTTGCGGAAATGCGTGTCAACCAGCCATCTCTGCACGGGCCGCAGGGGATAATAGCCGTCAGACGGCGAAGAGTTGTCTGCCTGCTGCTGATTGCTGTACACAATATCCAGCAGCTTGTTAAACCCGGTGATGTCAAAAACCTCCACCACTGCCGGCTGTGGGTCTTTGACCAGCAGCCTTTTATCCTGTTTGGCCGCCAGTTTTTTGACCATGAGCAGGGAGCGCAGGCCGGCCGAGGAAGTATAATTCACCGCGGAAAAATCGAGTTCCACGGTTTCTGCACTCGCCGGCAGGTCAGCAAATTCCTTGTCAAATTCTGCCGCTGCCACCGCATCAATACTGCCGGACAGTTTCACGAGCAGCCGGTTATCCTTTATTTCTTTGCTAATATCCAGATTCATCACACACACTCCATCAATCACAAAATAAAACCTTAAATTTTGGCTTTATTCAATACTATATTACAAATTCGTTATTTTTCCAAGATTCTCCTGCGCTTTTTTTCTCCGTAAAAACGCATAAAAAAAGCTGCCCTCGTCAGAAGACAGCTTTTGCAGTTTCTAAAATTATTTTCCCGTCTGCATGCGGTTGATGGCGCTGACCAGCGCCTGTATGGATGCGGTGATAATATCCGTGTCCATGCCGGCACCCCAGTGAACCTTGTCCTCCTCGTCCTTGATGCCTATATACGCAATGGCTCGGGAGTGCTGACCGATTTCCAAGGCGTGCTCACTGTAAGTGAGGTCCTTGTACTTGATGCCCAGATTCTTTTGCAGGGCATTGGACACGGCATCCAGACGGCCGTTGCCCTTGGCCACGAAGGTTTCGGGCTGGCCGTTGACCTTGACATCCACCGTGCCGGAGCGCGTGCCGTCCGGCTCTTTTTTCAGCAGGAAGTCAACCAGCTCATAGGGCGCTGCAATATTGACATACTCATGCTGGAAAATCTGATAGATTTCATCGGGCATGAGTTCCTTGTGTTTGTGGTCGGAAACGGATTTCACGCGATAGCCGAAATCCTCACGCATCTTCTTGGGCATATCAATACCGTATTTCTGTTCCATGATGAAGCCCACGCCGCCCTTGCCGGACTGGCTGTTGATGCGGATTACATCGCCGTCGTATTCTCGCCCCACATCCTGAGGGTCAATGTAGAGATACGGCAGCGTCCACTTGTCGGGGTTCTTTTCTTCCTTCCACTTCATGCCCTTGGCAATGGCATCCTGATGAGAGCCTGAGAAGGCGGCAAAGACGAGTTTGCCGGCGTAGGGCTGGCGGTAGCTGACCTGCATACGGGTGAGCCGCTCGTAAGTATCCACCAGTTCCGGCATGGCAGCCAAATCGAGCTCGGGGTCAACGCCCAAAGCAAACATATTCATAGCTACGGTGACAATATCCACGTTGCCGGTGCGCTCGCCGTTGCCAAAGAGCGTGCCTTCCACGCGGTCAGCCCCGGCCAGCAGTCCCATTTCCGTATCGGCTACGCCGCAGCCCCTGTCGTTGTGCGGATGGAGGGACAGCACCACATTGTCACGGTATTTCAGATGCTTGTTCATGTAGGCAATCTGCATGGCGTAAACATGCGGCATGGACATTTCCACGGTCACGGGCAGATTGATGATGGCTTTTCTGTCAGCAGTCGGCTGCCAGACATCAAGTACCGCATTGCAGACTTCAAGTGCATATTCCGGCTCCGTTCCCGTGAAGGATTCCGGCGAATACTCAAAGCGGTAGTTTGCCCCGGCTTCTTCCGTCAGTTTTTTGAGGAGCTTGGCTCCTTCCACGGCAATCTCCTTTATCTCCTCCTTGGACTTGCGGAACACCTGCTCACGCTGTGCTACGGAGGTAGAGTTATAGACATGGACAATCGCATTTTTCACGCCTTTGAGCGCTTCAAAGGTCTTGCGGATTATATGTTCACGAGCCTGGGTCAGCACCTGAATGGTCACATCATCGGGGATAAGGTCATCTTCCACCAGTCGGCGCAGGAATTCGTACTCCGTTTCCGAAGCAGCCGGAAACCCCACTTCGATTTCCTTGAAGCCGACCTTTAAGAGCATCTTGTAAAATTCCAGCTTTTCGTCCAAATTCATCGGAATGATCAGTGCCTGATTGCCATCACGCATATCTACACTGCACCAGACAGGAGCTTTATCCGGCGCGTCTTTCTTCGCCCATTCCAAATCAATCTCCGGCGGCATGAAATAGCCTTTGCTATATTTTTGATAATTCATCATCGGCATTCCCCTCCATAAAATAATAGCCTTCCCCCTCCTCCTGCCGAGAAGACGAAAGGCCATGCGTTACGCATTTCCCTGTGTCGTATACTACAATAACACACAGGGCTGTTTTTTGCAAGTAAATAATACAATTATGTAAACTCACATAACCGCAGGTCGCAGTCCATCAGCCAACCGTATTGCGGATAGCTGCACAGTTTTCCTCATAAACACGCTGCACTTCCTTGGCCAGCGGCTCGATTTCCTCACGGCTTTGATGTTTTTTGATGGCCTGCACTGTATTATCGGCAGCCTTAAAGAGACTCATCAGACTTAGATTACCGGCAGTCCCCTTTAGTGTGTGGATGCTTTTACCGGCTTTTTCCATGTCGCCGTCGGCAAACGCCTTGACGAAATCTGCACAAGAGCCATCATCCAGGAACTTCAAAAGAAATTTGTGATACAGGGCCACGTTGCCCATAAACCGCTCCAATCCTTTGTTATAGTCAACTCCGACATCACAGAGAACTTGCTTTATTTCCAGCTGATCCATCTGCTTCGCTTCCTTTCGTTATAAGCGTCTCCTGCTTCTGCTCATATAATTCTCGTCAGGCTTTGCTTTTTCCTGCCTGTCAGAAAAAATAACATTTATTCTACGCGGCGGTCTTCACCATCGGTAATGACTTTCTTCCAGCCGTAATACTGGGCATACATGATGTTATGGCTGCCCTCGGGACGCGGCTCCAAATCAGAGCCCCATGCCAGTATATCAGTATTCCATGTCACAATGCCCCAGTATGTACAAATTTCATCAGCCAGCGGCGGCACATCAATCTGATGTACCACTACCAAATCCTGCTCACGATGGGCATTGATGTAGTCGATACGGCTCAGCCATTGCTGACGGACATCCCATTCTACCCAGCCCCAAAAGACTGCCGTTGCCAGCCACAAAAGCAGGCAGGAGGCCAAAGCCACCCGGCGCAAGGCCTTGTGACGCTGCCAAAATTCCTCTATGCGCGGCAGCAATTCCTGCAAGGCCGAAATTGAGGCTGCTATCACCGCCACCGTGGAGAAAAAACCTGCCCTTGCCGGAGCCATCGGCACGAATATCATGACGAGCATGACGCTCAAAGCGCCTGCCAGCATAACGGCCTGAAATTTTGTGACCTTGTTCCGGCGCTGACCCTGCGGCAGCCGGAGGACATACCAGCCGATAAGCGCCAGCAGCGGCAGCCACAATTTTGTCACCGGCCAAAAACATTCCACGAAGTTAATCTGAAACATCAGCGATGTCCAGTACATATCGGCAGGCAGGCCGGGATTATATTCATACTGCCGCTGTAATTCGAGCCGCACCATTTCGCCCGGCGCCTCCACCAGCATAATCCCCCCGATGCACAGACAGATAAAGCCGACCGCCATCCATGGCTGCAGCTGCTTTTGCTTTTTAAAATACCACAAAGCCAAAAGCGTGATAAGCCCTGCTGCCGCCGCACCGGTCTCCACCGACCAGCCGGCGCACAGACCGCTTACAGCCATCAGGGGAACTGCCCACTTGGGCGGCTTGGCCCAAAAATCTGCGTGCCAGTATTTCAGGGCAAAGGGCAGCAAAAAGAGAAATTCCAGCAGCCCCATCCACAAAAACACGCAGCTGCCACACATCCACAGCGTAGTCAGGAACGGGTCAGGCAGCAGGAACCAAAAGCTCAGCACCAGCCACAGCATATACGTCCTGTTCATTGCGCGCAGCGGCAGTCCCGTACCGATACGGAACACCAGCAATAGCAGGCCGCCCAGCACCAGCGTATTTAAAACATTAAACAGCTCCTTGCCCTGCCATGCGAAAAGCTGCGTAAGGCCGATGCCTAAAATCCGTCCGCCCCAGGTCATGTAATGCGACCACTGGCTGACGATAATATCGTAAAACGAAGTGATACGCTGCCGCGGCCCGACGCCGTCCAAAAGATTCCCCCTGTCGGCGCCATCCCAAATAAAGGCATAGGGTATATCATCCGATACCATAGGCAGAAGGCAGTTCCGCAGGAAAAACAGACCCAAAAACACCAAAAAAATCATTTGCCATGATTGTAATTTCTTTACCATTCATTTATCTCCCCGTATTTTCCCCAGTCAACCTGCTTGTCAATGACAATGCCTTTCAGTCCGTGATATTGGGCAAACATATTGGAACGATTATCCTTGGGATCACTTTCCAAATCTGCCCCAAACAGCAGCGTGGTTTCCGTAACCGAACGATTCCCCACAATATCCGGCAATAACTCAGGAAGTTCGATTGCCGGAACTACGATGGGGTCATCCTGTCTGTGTGCGGCGATGATTTTTGCTCTGTCCGCCCATTGGCGGCTGTAAGAGGTTTCTATGGCCAGGCACATGCCCGAAACCGTCAGCCACAGAGCCAGGGCGCCCAAGCCCAAAATTGCCACGCCCCTGCGGAAGTTCGGCACCTGCGCGCACCGTTCCTTTACCCATGGGCGCAGCACCCGTAACGAAGACACCGCGGCTACCAGCAGGAAAATCACGCTGTGATAAGCGGCATGGGCGCGGAAATCCGGCGAGAACATCATCGCGCAGAGCACGAGCGCACTGCCGCCCGTGAACAGCAGTATGTAATGTTTCCACTCCTTGCTGCACTGCCCATAGCGCAGGCAGAGCAAGATTATCATAAACAGCGGCAGTTCGCCCGTAAATACCGGCAAAAAGCCTTCCACAAAATTATACAGGAACATCAGCGGTGTCCATACCAATTCCGGCGGTATGGTATAATCCGGCTCCAGTTCCTCCATGAGCCGCACTCTCTCCATATTTCCGGGAGCCAGCAACAAAAGCAGCAGACCTGTAACAAGGCCAATCAATCCGGCGGTCTGCCACTTTTGCAGACGCCTCCGCCGATAAATTATCACCATAAAAGCCAGCGTCAGCAGCAGCGTGACAATGCCGGCCGGTTCCATTGACCAGCCGGCCAGCAGCCCCCAGACGGCCATCAACGGCACAGCCCCCCAAAACTTATCCAGCTTTAGATTTACGCCCCAGTAAGCCAGCGCATAAGGCAGTAAAAAACTGCAAACCGCCACGGCTGTCCATAGATAGACGCAGGCACCTGTCAGCCACAGCATGGTATAACCATAGGCAGGTATTGCAAAAAACAAGCCCAGCAGCAGCAACAATAGTCCGGCCTTGCATTTACCCGGCTCTTCCAGCCTGCCTGCCGCCAGCCAATAGAGCAGCAGCACCAGCAGCACAAAGAACACGGTATTTACTGCATCAAACAAATAATTATGCTCGCCGCCCTGCCAGATAAAAAACTGCGCCGCAAACAACGCCGGTACGCGTCCGCCCCAGGTAAAATAATGCGACCACTGGCTCGCAAAAATATCCGACAGGGACGTGATTCTTTGCCGCGCCCCGATACCGTCTATCAGATTGCCGGCATCAGCACCATCCCAAATAAAGGCGTATGAATAATCATCTGCCACCATCGGAAAAAGTATATTGCGCCATAGAAAGATGCCTGCACCAAAGACAAACAACATTTGCCAGCTAATCCGCTGCCACACGGCCTGCCACAGGGCATACAGCCTGTCAGCCCAAACAGCCATAAATCTATCTCCTCTCAACATCACATTTTTTTCGCTGCTCTCCGGCGACAGCCACATACAGAACTGGCACCACCAATAAGCCCAGCACGGTTGCCAGCAGCATGCCGCCGACAACAGCAATTCCCATGCTGCTGCGTGCCCCGGAACCAGCCCCCTCTGCCAAAGCCAGTGGCAGGCAGCCGGCAATAAAGGCCACGGAGGTCATCAAAATGGGCCGCAGGCGCAATCTCGCGGCGGTCAGGGCCGAGCGGACAGCCGCAGTTCCCCGGCTCTGTCTTTCCTTGGCAAATTCCACAATCAGTATGGCATTTTTCGCCGCCAAAGCCACGACCAGCAATATGCCAATCTGCATATAAAGGCTGCCGGGACGCCCTGTTGCCAGTTCGGAAAGCAGTGCGCCGCCAATCCCCAGAGGAACAGACAGCAGCACCGCCCAGGGCAGCCGCCATGATTCATAGATAAACGTCAGGCAAAGCAGTACAAACACCAGCGACAGCCCCAAAAGCACAGCCGTATCAGTCTGCGCTTCCCGGGCGTGACGGCTGACACCCGACCACGCAATTTGAAAGCCGTCCGGCGCGGCTTCATCGACCACAGCTTCCATAGCCGCCATCGCCTCGCCGGCAGAATAATCATCACCGGGTACTATTTCAAAATGAATACTCCGCACCCCGTCATAACGGCTTATGCTGGCAGGGCCTGAGGACAGATCGGCCTGCACCAAAGCGTCCAGCGGTATCATCCTGTCGTCACTATTGCGGACAAACAGAAAACGTAACGCCTCTGTTTCACTGCGGAAAGATTTATCGGCCTGCAAAACTACCTTATAAACCTTGCCAAAGCGGATAAAGTCATTGACTTCCTCCCCGCCGAAATTCACCTGCAGCGTACTATAGACATCATCAAGGTTTACGCCCAGAAGTTTTGCCTTGTCTTCATTAACCGTAAAATCTGCATAGGGCGTGCCCATATCAAAGTCAGCTTCCAGCTCACCGATTTCAGGATATTTTTGCGCCGCATCCATAATATTTTTCACAGTCGTCTGCAGGGCTTCCTCCGAATGATCGGCTGTATCCAGCAAATGCAGGGATACACCGCCGGTCATGCCCAGCTCCGGCAGGGGCGGCGGATTGAGTCCCATTACCGACGCTTCGGGAACTGTCTCCCGGGCTTTTACGTCCAGCCATTCCAGCAAGTCATCCACACTCTGTCCATCTGTATGACGTTCTGTCCAATCTTTTAGCGCCACAAAGATTATCCCGGCATCGGAGCGCGTATTGTTACTCAGCAAATCAGCGCCGCCAACGCCAATAACAGCCTTGACCGCTTCATGGGACTGCAGTTTTTCCGTCAGGCGGTTCATGGATTCAATGGTGTGATTAAGCGAGGTACCAGCAGGCAGTTTCAGGGAGGTCATGATATAGCCCTGATCCTCCTCCGGCAAAAATTCCTCAGGCATATTTAGATACAGCCACACCGCCCCGGCCAGCAGCAGACATATAGCTGCCAATAGCAGTTTCACCCGGCGCAGGCACCAGCCAAGGCAGTGCTGATAGCTGCGGCCTGTCCATGCCAGCAGACGGGCAAAGCCGGCAAGCAGGCCATTTGCGCCTGCCGTCTGCGGCTTATCCTTTAACAGCAAAACGCATAAGGCCGGTGTCAGCGACAGCGCCGCCAGGGCCGAAAAGCTCATGGAGGCCACCAGCGTCACGGCAAACTGACGGTAAAGAATCCCCGTCATCCCCGACAAAAAAGCTACGGGGACAAAGACCGCCGCCAGCACAAAGGCAATGGCTAAGATAGGTGCCTGCACTTCCTGCAGCGCCGCCGAAGCTGCCGCCTTTACCGTCAGGCCGCGTTCTATATGGCGGTACACACATTCAATGATGACGATGGCATCGTCCACCACCAGCCCGATAGCCAGAATCAGGGCAAAAAGCGTCAGCAGGTTGAGCGAATAGCCACAGAGATAAAAGACAAAAAACGTGGCAATCAGCGAAACCGGCACCGCCAGCATGGTGATAAGCGTAGCCCGGGCACTGCCCAAAAAGAAATAAACAATCACCGCCACCAGCAGCAGAGCCTCTGCAAAGGTAAAGGCCACCTCTTCCATAGAGGCTTCAATAAAGCTGGTGTGGTCAACCACAATGCGGTATTCCATATCGGGAGGAAAATTTTTTTGGGCCTCTGCCAGGATTTTTTTCACTTCCCCAATAGTCGTCAGTGCATTGGCGCTATCCGTCAGCGTTATGCTAAAAGACGCCGCTTCCTTCCCGTCCTGATATGACGCATAACGGGTATCCCGGCGTCCTTCCGACACCTGCGCCACGTCCCTCAGCCTGATTAAATCCCCTTGCTCAGAAGGCAATATGATATTGCCAAACTCCTCAGCAGTCTGACGGCGGTTCTGTACCCGGCCCACCAGCTGGTGTTCCTGCCCTCTGTCCACGGGCATTTTGCCCAGAGTACCGGCAGCCGGCTGTACATTCTGTTCCTTTATCGCAGACAGTACATCCGGCACCGCCAGATGTTTCGCCGCCAGTTTATCCGGCTGCAGCCAGATACGCATGGCATAGTCTTCCGTGTATTCATCCACATTGCCAACGCCGGAAACGCGTTTTATTTTATCAATAAAATAGGTCTTGGCGTAGTTTTGCAAAAAAATACTGTCATAAGTGCCTTTAGGCGAGCACAGGGACATGGCAAATACCATCCCCGGCATGGAACGGCTGGTGGTCACGCCGTAATCCTGCACCGTCCGGGGCAGGGACGGCAGGGCGGCTGTCACTCTGTTTTGCACGCTGGCTGCCGCCACTTCACCGTCTACACCGGGAGCAAATTCTATATCCAATTTATATTCCCCGGAAGCGTCCGCATGCGAAGACATGGCGCGCAAGCCATCAATGCCGTGAATTTCCGCTTCGATGATATTTGCTACTGTGTCCTGCACCACCGTGGCATCAGCCCCCTGATAGGTTGTCGATACCGAAACTGTCGGCGGCATAATGCCGGGATACTCGGCAATAGGCAGCTGAAAAGCCGCCGTCAGGCCAAACAAGGTCAGCAGCACCGCCAGTACCACTGCCTGCAACGGATGCCGGATAAAATACTCAGCCAATCAAAACACCTGCCTGCATTTCGTCATTTCAAGAACTGGTCTATAGCCTTATTTAACTGGTCAATAGCTTCCTTGTCGTTATCCCGCACCGCGTCCACAATGCAATGCTCCATGTGGTCTTTGAGGATAATCTTGCTGACGCCGTTAATGGCGCTCTTTACCGCCGAAAGCTGAATAAGCACCTCACTGCAGTCCCGGCCGTTTTCCACCATGCCCTTGATGGATTCCAGATGACCGATAAGCCGTGACATACGGTTTAAAACTGCCTTGGTATGGGCATGGGAATGGACATGGCCGTGATGCTGCCCATCATGGCTATGGGTAACTACCGTACCATCTTCTAATACATGCGTATGTTGTTCCATATATTTCTATAGTCTCCCTCTGGTCTGAAAAGTTACAGTATATATTTTATATATTCGTGTTAGTGAAAAATTTTCCTGTCGGTAAATACCAATAATAACAGCAGCCGCCCCCGAACAGGACGGCTGCTGCCTATAGTATGCAATTATTCAACGGCGATGGTTACTGTTTCCCCGTTGATATTCCATTCCTTTTCCGTGCCGGAAAGCTGACCGTATGCCACGCTGTCCGCCAAAGTGATTTCCTTGAGGTAAGCCTCATTTTTCGCCACGATGGCCTGCAGTTTTTCGTTGCCGCTCAGGCTGACTTTGATATGGTCGGTGACTTCAAAGCCATTTTCCTTGCGCATGGTCTGTACCTTGCTGACAATTTCACGGACGAACCCTTCTTCGAGGAGTTCTTCCGTCAGCTTGGTATCAAGCGCGATGGTCACGCCGTTATAGCGCTGGCAGTTGAAGCCTTCGGTCTGCGCCATGGAAACTTCCACATCTTCGCTCGTGAGCGTTACTTCCCCATCCGGCAAGGCAACGACAAGTTTACCAGTGGAATCAAGCTCAGCCTTGGCTTTGTGCCCATTGAGTTTTTCGAGAGCACCCTTGACTGCGCCAATCTGCTTGCCGACCTTCGGGCCGAGCACGCGGAAGTTGGGCTTGAAGCTGTAGGAAAGATATTCTTCCATATCGTCCTTAAAGACAACTTCCTTGACGTTGAGCTCGTCGGCCACAATTTCCTTGAAGAAATCGGAAAGTTCTCTGTCCGCGTTCACATACATGTGTGCCACCGGCTGGCGGTTCTTGATATTGGTTTCGTTGCGGGACGCACGGCCCAGAACCACGATGGCCAGCACCAGTTCCATGTTCTTTTCGAGTTCCTCGTCAATCCAGGCTTCATTGACCGTCGGGAAATCCGCCAGATGGACGGACTCCGGCGCAGATTTATCAATGCTGCAAACGAGGTTGCGGTAGATGGATTCGGTGATGAAAGGCACCATCGGCGCTGCAGCCTTAGCCGTAGTCACGAGTGCCGTCCAGAGGGTCATGTAGGCGTTAATCTTATCCTGCTCCATGCCCTTGGCCCAGAAACGGGCACGGCTGCGGCGCACATACCAGTTGGACAGTTCATCCGTAAAGGCCTGCAGAGCCTTGGCGGCTTCGGTTACCTTGTAGCTCCCCAGGTCGCTGTCCACTTCCTTAACCATGGTATTCAGGCGGCTCAATACCCACTTATCCATAACCGGCAGTTTATCGTAATCGAGCGTGTACTTGGTCGCATCGAAATTATCGATATTGGCATAGAGCACGAAGAAAGCGTATGTATTCCAGAGCGTACCCATGAACTTGCGCTGACCTTCCTGCACCGCATCATCATGGAAGCGGTTCGGCAGCCACGGAGCACTGTTTTCGTAGAAGTACCAGCGGATGGCATCGGCGCCATGCTGACCGAGTGCCTGCATGGGGTCAACGGCATTGCCCTTGGACTTGCTCATCTTGCGGCCGTCCTTATCCTGTACATGACCGAGCACGATGACATTCTTATATGGTGCTTCATCAAAAAGCAGCGTGGAAATGGCAATCAGCGAATAGAACCAGCCGCGGGTCTGGTCAACGGCTTCGGAGATGAAATCAGCCGGGAAACGCTTCTCAAAAATTTCCTTGTTCTCAAACGGATAATGCCACTGGGCAAACGGCATGGAACCGGAGTCGAACCAGCAGTCGATAACTTCCGGTACACGGTGCATTTCCTTACCGCATTCCGGACACTTGATGGTCACGGCATCAATGTACGGACGGTGCAGTTCAATATCGTCCGGGCAGTTGTCGCTCATTTCCTTGAGTTCGGCAATGGAGCCAATCGTGTGCTGATGGCCGCATTCACATTCCCAAACCGGCAGCGGCGTGCCCCAGTAACGGTTACGGGACAGCCCCCAATCCTGCACATGCTCCAGCCAGTCGCCGAAACGGCCTTCACCGATGGATTTCGGAATCCAGTTGACCTTGTTGTTATTGGCAATGAGCTTGTCCTTGACATCCGTCATCTTAATGAACCATGTTTCGCGCGCATAGTAGATAAGCGGCGTATCACAGCGCCAGCAGTGCGGATAGCTGTGCTCAAACTTCGGCGCCTTAAAGAGCTTGCCGCTCTGTTTGAGGTCGTCGATAATCAGTGGGTCAGCGTCTTTGACAAACACGCCGGGCCAATCCGTTTCTTCCGTCATTTCACCCTTGTTATTGACGAACTGCACGAACGGCATATCGTACTTGCGGCAGACGCGGTTATCGTCCTCACCGAAAGCCGGCGCGATATGAACGATGCCCGTACCATCGGAGGTCGTTACATAATCATCACAAACCACGAAGAAGGCCTTTTTCTTGAGCTTGCCGACAGCGTAATCATAGAGCGGCTCATATTCGCGGTATTCGAGGTCCTTGCCTTTGCATTTCGCGAGGACTTCGCGCTCGCCTTCCACACCGTCAAAGACTGTATCCACGAGGGCTTCGGCCAGGTAGTATACCGTACCGTCAACCTTGATTTTTACATAATCCACATCAGGGTTTACGCAGAGGCCGAGGTTGGAGGGCAATGTCCAGGGCGTTGTCGTCCAAGCAAGGAAATAAGCGTCTTCATCCTTGACCTTGAACTTGACCATCGCGGAGCGCTCTTTAACATCTTTATAGCCCTGCGCTACTTCGTGGGAAGACAGCGGCGTGCCGCAGCGCGGGCAGTAAGGTACAACCTTATGCCCCTTATAGAGCAGGCCCTTCTTCCAGATTTCCTTGAGCGCCCACCATTCGGACTCAATGAAGTCGTTTTCGTAAGTGATGTAGGGATGTTCCATGTCCGCCCAGAAACCAACGACATCGGAGAATTCTTCCCACATGCCTTTGTATTTCCAAACAGACTCACGGCACTTCTTGATGAACGGCTCAATACCGTATTCTTCAATCTGTTCCTTGCCGTTGATGCCCACGAGTTTTTCCACTTCGAGCTCTACCGGCAGACCGTGCGTATCCCAGCCGGCCTTTCTTAAAACCTTCTTGCCCTTCATGGACTGATAGCGCGGCAGCATATCCTTGATAACACGGGTCAAAACATGACCGATATGCGGCTTGCCGTTAGCCGTCGGCGGGCCATCATAAAAGGTAAAGGTATCGCAGCCTTCACGCTGGTCGATAGCCTTCTGCGCGATGTTATTCTTCTTCCAGAAATCCAGAACTTCCTTTTCTCTCTCCACGAAGTTCAAATTGGTGTCGACCTTGCTGTACAAACGAACTCCTCCTCCAAAATAAAAAACCTGCATCCCAAAAACAGGATGCAGGTATACCTACACTTATAAACCACCTATTTTTCACGTACCAGCATACGCTATTCCGTAACGGGGAATACCGGCGAAACCTACTGTCCGCAAGGGATTTCAGCCTGCTGCTCCGAAGTGATTTTCACCGCCTGATACTCACTACCGGCTTACACCTGCCCCGGCTCGCTAAAGCTTTCCCTGACGGTTACTCTCTTCATCAACGCATTTACACATTAACAGGTATTAGTCTATCACACCCCGCCTGTAAATTCAATTAAAATTTACAAAATATGTGTTTCACACTAAACTCACCTCGAATTCAAACGGCGGCTGACCGGTCAAAATGACTGGTCAACCGCCCACTTGAGATTATTAAGCTATTGTGCAGGCTATTCCTGCACACGCATAAGCGGCAGGTCTGCCAATTCACTGATGTTACAAATACCTTGCCATACTGGCTGGAAATCAGGCAGCTGCAATAGTATACGCCGCGTTTCAATAGCGGATAGCCTGAATTATAGTCGCTCTGCGCTTCAAGGTTTATGTCGTTTTATCGTGGCCCGATAAACTTATCACCATTCAAATGAATCATGTGGTCTGGCATTTCAGCAATCCATACTTCAGTTTCCCATGCTAAATCTTCGGAGAATTTCTTATAGGTCTTGAAATCAAGGAAAGCTGTGATAAATACCTTGCCTGATTTGACATTAGCCGTCATAGATGTAATTTCGTCTATACGCTTTGGGTTCATAGGCCCGACTGATGTCACCGCTTCTATAAAGTAAATCCAATCTTTGTCCTCACGATATAAAACGACATCTGGCATTTTATCGTGTAAAGTTATTTCAAAGCCTAATTCCTTTAGTTTCTCTACATTCTTCACCATGTCTTTTTTTGTGGTATCACCAACATAAAGACATTCAGAATACGGAGCAAACCTTGGAGCTAATTCCTCAATGATAGCTTTCTGTAGCTGATTATGCTTACCTGCAGAGAAGGTAAAATCCTGCCCATTGATTTTTACAGGCATCTTCTGCATTTCTTTTTTAGATGAATAGGTTTCAATTAAGGATTCATGGACAGAGCAGAAATCACTAAGCCCTTTATCCCATCTGTCAGAACCTAGTTTTTTTAATAGGGCACACGCTTCATCTGTAAGCCTATACCTATAATTGGGGCTGTTGGTGGCTTTACCGTTATCTTCTATTAAAGCACCTCTTCTAAAAGGATGCATAGCCTGTTTGCGTATAGTTTCCCTGCTATTTTCAGCATACTCTATTTGATATTGTTCTTTTGCAAACTGGATAATATCATGTATTCTTATCCATTCATTACTGCAGTTTTCCCAACTATCGTATTCCTTAATATTCGCTAAAGTAAGTAACGCCAAGCAACATACATCTGTCTGCTGTGGTTTAGGCATACCAATGGATTCAAGAAACTTTTTCGCTTCTTCTAGCTTCGTCATCTAAATATTCCTCCAAAATCCCATCACAAGTTTTTTCCGTAAGGTCATTGCTCGCCATCAGCCTTTGACCTAAATAAACAATCCCGTCTAAAGTCGGCATAGGCATAGTATTAACCTCTGTTGAATTTACCTGTGTCGAACCATTGAGGATGCGATAATATTTATCATATAACGTGGAATTAAACAAGCAATACAAGCCATATACCATCTGTTTCGTAAGGCTTTTTTTATTTCGCGTTATAAAGTTTAGCTTGTTCTGGGTGCTTATTTGCTTATAGGTTGGGAAATCGTCTTGCAGGTATATACTGCTCTGTAGTCGGCGGGATTCTTCTTTAGATGTGAACCGCTTAACAAACAGATAATTTATGTTGTCTTGCAGCAACCCGGATTTACGGGTATCAATATATTCCCCATGTTTTCCTATGGGAAAAGTAATTCTGCCATCCTTTAGGTGCTGTGCAAAGAACATAGGCACATTATCATTAGTCGGTTCATCCATAAGGTGCTCACGTTCTCTGAAATCAACAGTAAGCCCCGTTTTCATCTTCATATCAAGAGAAGGTAATGTATTATGGAAAACACTAAGCCGGTCTAGTACATTCACTTCTTCATTATTCGTTACCAGATAAACATACTGGTTATCATCATTGCCAATAACTAACTTCTTAGGAACAATTATCTCTTGGATATTGTTGAAATCATTATTTGTTTCAGTAGAGCTTATAACAATCTCATTAGCCGTACCGATTTCCTTTTTCAGCTTTATAATCATGGTTTCCTGTAATACAGCCTCCTGCTCGAAGACCTTATCACGGCTGATGAAAAGGTGAATATGCTCTATGGTCGTTTTCTTGAACAGGAAATTTCTGAACGCCTTGAAATATGCCCCGGAAGTCCATGAACGAGGTATGATATACACAAGTTCGCCTTTATCCCTAAGATTCTCAATGCTTCTGGAAGCAAACAGGAAATACAGATTAGGCGCACCATAGACTACATGGCTCATTGCCTGTGCTTCTTCTGCCAGACGATTGACTTTAAGGTATGGAGGATTTCCAATTACAAAATCAGCAAACGCAAGAGGTAACTGCTGACTGGTTATATAATTGTCAGTAATGATTGTGTAATCTAAATCGAAACGCACGACAGATTTTATGTATTCAAGATTATCCTTCAATAAGCCAAGGATAGCAGGCTCAGTTTCATAGCATATAAGGGAAACGCTCTTTACGCTTGATTCCTGTTGTAACCGTTCCATAAGGGCAGCCGTAAGTATAGCTGAACCAGTACCAGGGTCAAGAATATCTAAATGTTCTTTTTTAGGCACAGAAAAAAGACCTGCCATAAACTTAGCGGTTTCACGACTGGTAAAGAACTGTCCTATTTTTTTTCGCTTAGTCTTTGGCATCCCATCAAGATACTCTTGAGTTTTGCTAATAACATAATCAAGCATTGTCAAACTCCTAATTCCGAACATACTTCAATAGCAACATTATACCACATCTTACGCCTTTTGTATCTTGCCGTAGCCGGATGCGCCTTTACACCTCGATGTAATGTAAACACTAAGCGCGGCAGCTGGTGATGTCTTTCCGCAGCTTTTGACAAGCTTGTCTATGGCGAAGGAAAGACATCACCAGCTGCCGCGCGCCTCTTTGTGCCTCAATGTAAGAATTATTTGTGCCTTAACACTATCTAAAATTTCCAAACCATACCTGCTTTGCCCGCAAGGCCCCGTTGTTTGCCGCAGGCTGCCGTCAGGCCAAGGTCCAGTGTGAAATTGCTGTTTTTGGGGTGATGCAGCCAGCCGATTTCAAATATGCCGCTGTTGCCCTTGAGGCTGGGATTGCCCGTGCTGTATCCGGCTACAGAAGCCCTGGCATCGCCGCTGAATTCATGCTCGCAGTAAGCGCCAAAGTAGCCTTTGCTCTCCGCAGTGAAAGCGTGCGTCAGCTTGGCACCAAACCTTAGCCGCTGACTGTTGACCGCAGAAAATTTATAAGTCTCGCCTGTGGTCATACGCGCCGAGTCTCCGCCTGTATGACTGTAAAAATATCTAATGGAAATATCAACTTCATTGTTCCCGGTAAGCTTGATTGCCTTGCCCAGCCCCAGATGTGCCCCCCAGTAACTGCTGTTGCTGTCGTAGCCAATGGCTGTGCCCTCATAGCCCGTAAAATTTCTGGAACTGTAATCCGCCTTGGTTCTGCCGGCACGGAGGCTGCCCTCATAATACAGCCCCTTCAAATCCTGCCAACGGACAAAGGCTGCTGCACCGCCATAATCACTGTCACCTTTGCCGTGCATATTTCCGTAATAACTGTCATAGCTGCCCTTGCCGTATTCTCCGGCAAAACCATAAAGAAGTTTGCCGCTGCCGCTTTTGACTTCTTTGGCCATGCCCAGCAGGGCGCTAAAGCCGCGACTGTCTACATGGGAGCCTGTCTCATAGCGATACTTGCCCCCCTGCATGGCAAAGAACGGTGACCATTCGCCCTTGGCGGCGCTGTCGGATGCCTTGGCAGCTCTCTCAGCCTGCTGCAAACCGTCCGTTGCCAATAAATCCGCCCCTCTGTTCACAAAAGCCGCCTGCGCCGCGCGTGTCTCCACCGGGGATTTTGTTTCATCGGCAATTTCCGCCTCGCCCAAAACAGCCTGCAAGCTGTTGGCGTCCTTTTTAAGCGTGTAATGGTAATTGAGCGAAACACCCTGCTTCAGCGTTCCCTCCGTCTGACTGCCATAGCTGAGCGCACCTTGCGCGGAAATGAGATTTACGGTCTGTCCTGCCGAGAGCGCAGCATCGCCTGCCGCCGACAAGACAATATTTGTTTTGGTCAGGTCGGTGTCCCCCGTGCCGGTCAGTGTCAGCATAGTGCTGCCGGACTGATAAGTTGCAGGCAAATGAAAGGACAACGTCTCGAAATTGTAAATATTTATGGCGCTTATCCCCGAAGAAGCAAGATAAAGCTCATTGCCCGTAAGCAAATCGCCGCCATTGGTGAGATTATAGCTATAACCGGCAGTGTCGTTCCCGGTCAGGTAAACGCCGCCGCTAACCTCTCTTAATTGTGCCGGAAAGTAAATCGCAATCTTATTGCCGTTGGCATTGCCGGTGCTGCTCATGGTAATACCGCCATGCAGATAAACATTGCCGTTCCCCGAACCGCCGGTGAGCCGGATGGTATTATTGCTGGCATCGCCTGCGGCAGCAAAGCCGCCAATCAGCGTCAGCTTGCTGGATATACTGCCCCCGGAAACATTCACCAGATTATAGCTGGCATTGCCGGTACGGGAATAACCGCCGTAAACCAGCCCTTCGCCGGTGGTGGAGATAGAACCGCCGCTGATGTTGACCGTATTGTAAAGGGCATTGCCTTTAAGCGTGTAGCCGCCATAAAATTCCGCATCCCCCTGCTCATACTCCGTGAACTTGGTTTCATAGACGCTTTCATCAGACGGAACAGATGCCACCGCGCCCCCGGACAGGTTTACCGTATTGTAACGCGCATCCCCATCATCAGCCTTGCCACCCCAGATAAACGCCCGATAGCCGCCAATATTGCCGCCGCTCACGACCACCGTATTGTTATCGGTGTTGCCCGTTTCATAACCACGACCGCCGAAGATATAGATACCCTTTTCAAATCGCCGCCCGTAATTGTGACCGTATTCTTCACGGCATCACTGCCGCCATAACCAAGCCCTGCGGAAATATAGGTATAGCCCTGAAAAGTTCCGTCATTCACCGTAACAGAATTATCCGCAGCCACATGACCGCTCCCCGTGGCTTTGGCAGCATAAATGCCGGCTGCCTGCCATGTGCCGGATTCATTGATGAAATGACCATTATTGATGACAATGCTGTTGCCTGTGGCGCTGCCGCTGTTCTCCGTAAATCCTCCATAAAAATAGTTGGAGTATTTGTTGGTGCTTGACGCAGCCTCACCATTGACCGTGTAAGTACCGCCATTTATCGTCAGTTTGTTATTGGCAGCCGTTCCGTCCTGTGTATAAGCGGTATAAAACCACTGATGACCGCCGTAATATTGATGATCGCTATCCAAAACCCAATTCACATTGGAAATATCCCCTGTATTATTTCCATTTCCCTGACCATAAATCTTCATATCCTCTGCCGCCACCATTCCCGATGCTGACAGCCAGCAGGATACTGCCATAGCCAGTAATGCCCATCCCTTTTTCCTCATTATTTTTTATCTCCCTTCAATTACCAAACCTTTCTCAGCATGACCGATGCGGAAACATCCTTGTCATGGCTGCCCTTTTGCAGTTGAACATCACCGCCGAGTATCCAGCCCTTGGCAAATTCATTCTCGCCGCCCAGCGACATCACAAGATGCGTTTTATCCTGATTGTTATGCAGTGTATAGGCATGATTGGCATCGCCTTCATAGCTGAAATTGAGTTCCGGATCTGCACCCGTGAAAGCATGTTTTACGCCCAATCTTGCCGCATAGTGTCCGCTCAGGAATTGTCTTTTAAACTCCACGCCCAGCTGACCGGCAAAATAATTATTGCGTTTTGCATCTACATGTCGATTAGGACTCCCCGCGCCTGTTTCTGCATAGGCGTCTTGTTTCATGCTGGAATACTGGAGATTGATGTACGGCGAAACCTGCCAAATCCTTTCCGGCTGCAGATTATGTTTGTACTCACCGCCGATTTCAATGATATTGGCATCGTATTTTGCCTCGGCGCTCCGTCCCCGTCCGATAGCAGAAAGATTCCTGTGCAGTTTGTTACGGATTATGCCGCCGTCAATGTAAATAAACGCGTCATCGGCATTTTTATGATAACAGCCGTAAACACCAAAGCGTGTATCATAAATATTTCCGTCGGTATTCTTTGCGCCCATGCTCGTCGCGTTATAACTCACAAATATTCCCGTGCGCCACCTGTCGCTGACTGCCCGGTCATAACCGCCGGAAATTGCCTGACCGTTATAATCCGCGCCGCCTTTCAGTTCGCCCCAGTTTTTCGTGAATTTCAGCCAGAAATTGTTATCTACCTGCGCGGGGAGCTTGGCCTTCACCGGTATCGTCAAATTATTTTCGTCATCCTCATCGGCAAAATTATTTACGGGGATTTGCAAATCAAAATCCTGCACGGAAAAAGCGGTTGCCAGCCTGTCGGAAATCACGCGATTGACAACACTGCTTGTTTGCACGGCGCTAATCATCCGCGCTGCATCCGAATTGCCGATTTGGTCAAGAGCCTGACGGGCGTTCTCTGCGTCCAGATTATAAACAGTCCGCAATTCAGCTTTCCGGTCATCGCCTTGCAAGGCTGCATACATATTGCTCACGGCATTGTACGTTTGGGCTTGCTCAGCAGTTAATGCGCCCAGATTATTTTCTGCTTTCGCCGTAACGGAAATTGTATTGCCGGAAATTTCTCCTTTTGCACTCAACATCCCGGAAAGCGGCGTATAATCCGCAGAATTTTTCAATTCACCTGTAATATTGTTCGCCGTCAGAACAGTCATCTTTTCCTCCGGCAAAATGTTGACAGCCGCAATGGTTGAGCCTTCCACATTGGCATTGCCGTTCACCACGATATTGCCTTTTTCACCACCGGCGCAGCCGCTTAATGTGCCGTCAGAGACCAAATCGCCGTTAATCGTCATCGTTTTGTCGCTGTTTGCAGAACCTATCGTGCCATGATTGTAAAATTTGCCCGTTGTGTCATCCGTGAATCCATCCGCTATTTTGGCGCTCATGTCATTAACCGTAAACGTTCCGCCGAAAAGGCCTGCGTCTTTTGCCACAGTTACATTAACCACATCTGCCGAACCGCCATAAACGAGATTTCCATTGACGTTTATTTTCATATTGTCCATGCCGTCAATATCGCCGTCATACTTCATCGTATTGTTGAAATTCAGTTTCGTCACCAGGTCGGGAATGTATTTGGTGTAAAGGTATTTGCCGCCGTTATATTGCAGCTTCAAGCCATCAATTTTTGTAACCGTGTGATCGATAAGTTCTACGCCATCAACCGGCGTTTCATAATCAAACATTCCGGTCTCAGGGCTGAAATGCTTCCATTGGGACATGATATTCCCCTTGATCTCTGCGCCGTCATTTATGTTAATCGTGTCCACGAAAGCCGATGAGTCGATATATATCGCATTTCCCCCATTTGCGGAGTTGGCAAGGAGCTTTCCGGAGATATTGACCGTATTTACCATAGGGGCGTTCAGGTCGCCATTTTCCAAATCGGTGAAGCTCCACGCATCACTGATGTCATTGATTTCCGTAAACTCAAGATTTTTTGCAGCTATAATTTTGTTGCCATAGTTCTGTCTTACATAGCGCATAAAGGATCCGCGATATTCCTTAATTGCCCCCAGCCCATTTGCGCCGAAATCAAAACTCAACGCATTTCCGCTTTTACCTGTGGCCGTAACCGTGCCTGCGATATTCACATTATGATTCTTCCCGTAGGCAATCAATACACCGTCGTTATAATTGCCGTCCGCATGGATTTCCGTACCTTTTGCCACCGTAAGGGTATTATTGATACCGTCAACACGGACACCCACAGCGCCTTCACCGTCAGCAAAAATATTGCCGGCCTGGGTGATATTGTTATGGGAACCGTAAACGTGCAAGCCCACACCCAGGGTAGAATGATTATAGCCATCAACGTATGCGCCATTTTTTCGCGCAGAATATCCCTGGGTATTGGTAAGCGTCAAGCCGTCAGCATAAATCGAGCGCCCATAGAAATTTTTCCGGTCAATGGTGTAGCCCATATCCTGCAGAGCCGCCAGCTCTACCTCCATAAAATTCACATAGCTTCTGTAATTCTGGTGGCTCATCATGCTTCTCGCCAATTCCAGATGACTGAGCTCCGGTCTCCTTTCCCATAAATTTACGGGAATGCCGCTGATCTGCTGACCGTCAGCCCGCGTAAAGGTTTTGCCGCCCAAGGCCTCGGTAACATTTTCGCCTGCAAAATAAGCGTAAACCTTGCCGGAGTTTCTTGCCTCCTGCGAAGCATCGACTACAAAAACATCTTCCGCACTGAGCAGCGATTTTTTGTCGGGATGTTCTTCCAAATATGCCGCCAAAGAGGAAATACTCCCTTGCGAGGACAGAATTGCGGCATGTGGCTTTGCCTGTCTGCCATATTGGTCATAAAGATGTGCCGCATAATTTTTTTCATCAAAGTCGTCAAAATAGAATATTGAATAATCCTGCCCCGCAAAGTTTATGGACAATTTTTCTGTACTGGCCCCTATTCCCAAACTGTGACCGATTTCGTGAAACATAACCGCTGCAATATCAACGCCAAGAATGCTTTGCGCCATAGGGCTGGCATAGTAATCCGGCCTGATAAAACCATAGCCGCCGTCACCTTCCGGGCCCGTACCTATATATTGCCCAATGCCCACCAGACCAACGGCCATATCATCCGTTGTAAGTACTTTTTGGGTTGGTGAATCATACGGTACGTCTTCCAGATTATTAAATTGCTTAACCCTTTGACCGCTCTGGAAAAGTTCCTTGAATAGATCAGGATTTCTTGTTAACTTTCCGTTCCTTGTGGACAGAGATATTGCGCCGGCATTTGCTTTATCGAACGTGCCGACAAAATATTGCACAGGCTCAGAAAGATTGGCACCCGGCCCTAAAATTTCTGCCCACCAGCGGAAGGCATC
>FLNX01001134.1_pt1 | contig 36073 bp, 24 predicted proteins | sample 1140341 | NCBI WGS metagenome assembly FLNX01 (sample SAMEA3878208, study PRJEB12797) | bioreactor metagenome | biome: Moose rumen | place: Sweden | collected 2011-10 | reverse complement strand
AGGATTTCACAAACGAAAAAAGTATGGATAATTGCCCCAAAAACGCTATATCGCAAAATGCAAATGCTCTGCGCCCCGCACAAATCACCTGCCCCAATCAGCACCAACTTTCATGAGATCCGTATCTGTACACAGCCAGCATTGATCCCGACTCTGGCCAACCAACTGACATGAGGCTCTGATCTCTAACGGCGTCCTCTATTCTCACCCGGAGCACCGGTCTCACCATCCACCAAACTGCAGATCTGCCCTATATCACGGACCGCAGCTTCAATGAAACCCTCAAGATCAGAGGTGGCATCCACTGCGGCTGAACATGCAGCTTTGATCCTTGCGATCCTGCCTTCAGTCTTCGCCAGCCCCCCGCGGATCTCAGTCATCAGATCGGCGGCTCTGCTACCAGCACTCCATTGACTGACACCCTCCTGTCTGAGTCCGACTCGGGCACCTCCGCCCTGTCTGTCTGACTGACCTTTCGCCAGCAACGCAGACAGTTCCCCGGCTGGATTCCGGAGATCCCGCAGCAGCAGTTCAGCCTCATTGGACATTCTCTTGAGTTCACCGGCAGCTCCCCGAATCTGCACCATGGCTGCTGGCAGGGAATGGTCACCTCCACCCAGTGCCGTCATTTCCCCGGAAGCCGTCCCGGCCCGGTCCCGCAGCACATCTGCAAGAAGTTCATCCCCGTCCGTTTTCACAGCAGATCCGGTTTCATGGGGGCACTTTATCACATACTCTATCCTAGCACCTGAACCACCCGATCCCTGCCCCCACTGATGGTTTTCTGCACCGGCTCCGCTGAGCAGCCGGTGCAGATCACCTGCACGCATGCTCAACTCGCCGGAACTGGCATTCTGCCGTCCCATCACCCGGTCAACCATGGACGAAAAAAGCACAAAGGCCAAGGGGAAGAGAAGAAAACTTAAGAGAAGCATTGATCTGGTACTCTCCCGCAAATCTCCCAGGATCTGATCCACAGACACTGCCTCCACGATGTAGCAGCCAGTTTCCCGGAGGTATTTCACTGCGGCAATGAAATTTCCTTCCGCCAGTTCCAGGGAAAGGTTTTGATCCCGCCTAGACAGCAGTACAGATAGGAGTTCCTGATCAGCGGTGAATGGACTGCCGGCCGCCGCACCTGGCCCCTTCAGCACCAGACCCCGGGGATCCAGGACAAAAGTCAGAGGGGAATGAATGGTGCCGCTGGCATCCGCACCAGAAACTCCGCTGTCCGAGAGGCGGAGGTTTTCCAGCGAGACGCCTATTCCAGCACCACCAAGGAACCGGCTGCCATCCAGGATCCTGAATGTCAGGAACACCGCCATGTCACCGGTCCGGTCATTACGTAGCAGGCGGAACTGACTGCTTTTTCCATCCCATGTTGACAGCATCCCTGCCACCATTTTTGCGCTGTCACTGTCATCCCAGCCCGGAGCCGCATCATAGTAAAACAACTTGGAGGCTGCGGGGAAATATAAGGTAGCAGCAAACCGGTGGTTTTCCAGAAATTCCTGGAGAAATGCCTCAAATTCTCCATGATCCTGCTCCGAGTGTTCCACACCAGAACGTTTTTCGATGGCAGCCAGTTCCTTTCCCATGCGCCAGGAGGCATCCTGAAGATCCTGCATGCTCCGGCGCAGGATCACTGACTCCGCCTCCACCCTGGCAGGTAGCAGATCATGCTGCACCGTGCTGATCAGGCTATCCCTGGACCGCACATAGGACCAGGAGATGATAACGATCAGGGCAATGAGCAGCACCAGCAGCACGGAGCCCACCAGGCGCAGCCCCACCGACAGTTTCATTTCCGCATCTCCCCCTCAGACAGAAAACCCCGGATCCACCGGGGCAAAACCCAAAACTATCAGCAGACAGAAAGTGCGGTCACACCGAGAACCGGTCCAGCTCGCTCTTCTGGGCCTGGGCACACTCCTCCTGACGGACCAGGATCCCGTCCTGCTCCTGCAGGAGGGTGCAGACCCGTTCCACAGATCCGGTGATATCCGCCGAATGCTGGCTGAGGGTCGAGGCCACATCATGCTGCTCTGCGGCAGCGGCAGTGATCCGGGCGATCCGGCCGTCAATGCTGCCGATGTGCTCCTGCATGTCACGCATGATAGCCTCGGCACTCCGAGCTGAGTCAACCGTCCGGGTGGACTCAGACTGGGATTCCCGCATGAAGGTGCTGAGCTCCGTGGTGTGGGCCTGAAGTTCCCCGATCACCCGGGTGATCTCACCGGTGGAGCTCTGGGTCTTCACTGCCAGGGACCGGACCTCGTCGGCCACCACGGCAAAGCCCCGGCCAGCCTCACCGGCCCGGGCGGCCTCAATGGCGGCATTCAGGGCCAGCAGATTGGTCTTGTCGGAAATGGTGGCGATCACCTCCAGGATCATCCGGATCTGCTGCACTGAGTTGTCCAGAACCTCCATTTTCTGCACGGCGGTGTCCACCCGGCCGGCCACCTTGCCCATGGAGGAAATGACCGAAAGCACCTCCTCCGATCCCCGGTTGGTCTTTTCCCGGGCCTCCCCGGCGATCCTTGAAGCCTCCTGGGCCATATCTGCCACCTCCCGGGAGGAACTGCTGAGCCGATCCAGGGATGTGGCTATGGAGTAGGTTGACTCCTTCTGCTTCTCCAGTTCATCCAGGGCCTGCTCCGACGAGGAACTGGCAGCTCCGGCTATGGAAAGCACCTCCCCGGAGATCCTCTTGTTGTTGGCAATAAGCATCTGGAGCTTCTCCAGGAACACATTGACGCCCCGGGCAATGCCGCCGATCTCATCCTGGGAGCTGTAGTCAAACCGGTGGGTGAGATCCGCCTCCAGTTCCTGGAGTTCAGCGGAGATCTTCCTGAGGGGCCGGAGCAGCCGGCTGATCATGGCGGCCAGCAGGAGCACCAGCACCGGCACACACACCAGACAGATGATCAGTTCAAAGTACGCCAGGCTCCGCACAGCCTTCAGGACCTCCGCCTCGGGGATCTCCATGACAATGTTCCAGCCCACATCCTTGACGAAATAAGCCGCCATCAGGTAGGGCGCGCCGTTCTTCTCCACAGAGTGCACGGCAAAGTCCCGGTTGGCGACAATGCTCTCCAGGAGTTTCCGGTCATCGGTGTAAGGCCGGCCCATGGTCTTCTCGTCCCCGCCGATGGTCACCTGCCCTTTCTGGTTCAGTAGCAGGATCCGGAAAGAGCTGGTGCTGTTGTTGGCGTTGATCCTGGAGGTCAGCTCAGTCAGGGAGTTGCCCACACCTCCGACGCCCAGCACCTTGCCGGAAGCGTCGGTGATCCGGTAGTTCAGGAACACCGACAGGTTGTTGGTGTTCTCATCCAGATCCAGGTTGTAGAGATAAGGCTTGCCGCTGTTCAGGAGATCGTAGAACCAGGCGTCCTTCTCGTTGCCCTTGGACAGAACCTTCATGAAGCGGGTGTAGACGTAGTAACGCTCGGACACCGCAGAAGCGAAAAAAGCCGCTGTGGTGCCATAGGTGTTCTTGATCCGGGTCAGGTAGTTCACTATGGCCTGATCATCCTCCGGTCCGGCGCGGCCGGTGCGCACAATCTCCATATCGGCGAGATCGGCGTTCATGCCCGTTGCGATGGTGAGGAAGGGCTGCAGCTCCCGGGCAATGTAATTGGACACCGCCTCGATCCTGGCCGGCAGGATATCATTCCGGACACTGCTGATCAGGACATCCCTGGATCGGTGGTAGGAAATGGCAATAACCGTGACCACCGCCACCGTCAGAAGCAATGCGGTGAAGCCCACAAGCTTCCTGCTGAAAGTAAGGTGCATACAACTCCCCTCTGCTCTTCTCACTCCGGTGCGCACCCGGAGAAAACCGTGCCCGGCTCCGGGACATGATCCCGGGGGCAGATGCCCTGTCCGGTCATGCCGGACGGAGCAGAACAAAAAGCCCCCAGGCAGTTCCTCCCCTGGGGGAGGATCTGCCACGGAGGCTCCGCACAAAAAGAGGATCCCGGAGGATCCTCAGCATAGTCCTAAGATCCGGGCTCCTGAACAGTGTCATTCAGGACTCCGGCCGGAATTCCAGTCAGGCATCACTCACCCTTGGCAGCCTTGAAGGCCTCCATCATGGTGTTGTTGCTCTCGCTGATCTCCTGATTCTTGGACTTGGTGTTCTCAATGGCCTCTCTCTCCTCAGCCTCATCCTTTGCCCTGATGGACAGGTTGAACTGACGGCTCTTGCGGTCATAGCCCATGTACTTGGCCTCGACCTCCTGGCCCACAGAGAGAACCTTGGTGGCATCATCCACATGATCAGTGGAGATCTCAGCCACTCTGATGTAGCCCTCAACACCGTCGCCCAGATCAACAGTCGCACCCCGTGGAGTGACGGCGGTGACAGTGCCCTTGACCAGGGAGCCCTTGCGGTTGGTGTTGGTGAACTTGCCGGCAGGATCGTCGGAAAGGTGCTTGATGCTCAGGGAGACACGCTCCTGCTCAGCATTCACAGTGAGGACCACAGCAGTGACCTCGTCACCCTTCTTGTAGTTGTGGACTGCCTGATCGCCGGGAGTGTTCCAGGAGATGTCAGACAGGTGGATCAGGCCGTCAATATTGCCCTCAAGGCCGATGAACATACCAAAGTCAGTGATGGACTTGATCTTGCCGGTAACCTTGTCGCCCTTGCTGTACTTCTGGGCGAACTCTTCCCAAGGGTTGGGACGGCACTGCTTGAGGCCCAGGGAAATGCGGCGCTCGCGCTCCTGGATGTCCAGAACCTTGACCTCAACGATCTCGCCGATGTCAACAATGCGGGAAGGATTGAGGTTCTTGGTGGTCCAATCCATCTCGGAGACGTGAACCAGACCCTCAACGCCAGGCTCCAGCTCAACAAAGCAGCCGTAGTCAGCGATGTTGGTGACCTTGCCCTTGACCTTGCTGTCCTTAGGATAACGCTGGGCAATATTCTCCCAGGGATCCTCGGTGAGCTGCTTGAGACCCAGGGAAATACGGGGTGAAGGCTCGGTCTTGACCTGGAGGATCTTGACCTCGATCTCCTGACCCACCTGGACAACCTCGCTGGGGCTCTTGACACGCTTCCAGGCCATGTCGGTGATGTGGAGCAGACCGTCAATGCCGCCCAGATCAACGAATGCACCGTAGTCGGTGAGGTTCTTGACCACACCCTTCCTGACCTCGCCCTCAACCATGGACTTAAGGAGCTCAGCCTTCTCAGCGGAGCTTTCCTTCTCCAGCACTGCACGGCGAGAGACAACCACGTTGTTGCGCTTCTGATCAAGCTTGATGACCTTGAACTGCAGAGGACCACTGACAGTGAGCTCCTCGGAGTCACGGGGCTTGTTGTCAACCAGGGAGCCGGGCAGGAAGGCCTTGATGCAGCCGCCGCTGAGCTCAACAGTGAAGCCGCCCTTGACCTTGCCGTTGATCACACCCTCGACAATGCCCTTGTCGTTGTAGATCTTCTCAAGCTCGTTCCAGGCCTTGGTCTTCTCAGCCTTCTCATGGGAAAGGGATGTGCTGCCGTTCTCGTCAGCAATGTTCTCCAGCATCACGTCAACGTAGTCACCGACATTGAGGGTGACCTCACCGTTCTGGCTCTTGAACTGTGCAATATCGATGAAGGACTCGGACTTGTATCCGGCATCAACGATCACATACTTGTCGGTGATCCTGATGACACGGGCCTGCTGGATTTCGCTGGCTGAGGGAACCCCCTTCTGGGTCTCCTCAAAAAGTTCGGCAAAAGATTCGGACATAAAAATATTCTTAGAAAAAGGTGAAAAATAAAAAAACGCGCATCTTCCATGACGCCGTTTCCGCTTACGCATTCCGCCGATCCGTCGGCGGAGGCTTTCATCCAAGATGTGAAATCCGTCACATCCGGGATTTGGGCTATATTATCACCAGTAATGGGACTTTACAACAGAAATCACCGGACACCGGACATGACGGAAAACGGCGTGCAGAGGATCCCCCAAGGGGCCGTGTCAGCGGCCGATCCCCCGCTCCCGGGCGATGGCCAGGACCACCGCTGCGGCCTCCCTGGCGGTAAGGCAGGTGGTGTCCACCACCACCGCGTCAGCAGCCGGCTTCAGGGGTGCCACAGGGCGGTTCCGGTCCCGGTCATCCCGCTCCCGGATCTCCCGGAGAATATCCTCCAGGGGCTGCTCCCGGCCGGCAGCCTGCTGCTGCAGGAACCGTCTCCTGGCCCGCTCCTCCGGGGAGGCGTCCAGGAAGATCTTCAGCGGGGCGTCGGGAAACACCACCGTGCCCAGATCCCGGCCGTCACCCACCAGTCCCGGATCCTGCCTAAAGTCACGCTGGCGCTCCAGAAGGGCCGTGCGCACCGGTGAAAGGGCGGCCACCCGGCTGGCGGCGCCGCCCACCGCCTCGGTGCGCAGTTCCCCGGACACGTCGGTTCCATCCAGGATGGGAGCCACTCCCTCCTGGGCAGGGCGGAAGGACAGATCCAGGCCCCGGGCCAGGGCGCAGAGGGCCTCAGTGTCCTCCAGATCAGTTCCCCGGCGCAGGGCCGCCAGGGCCAGGGCCCGGTAAATAGCCCCGGAGTCCAGAATGTGAAAGCCCAGGGCGTCGGCCGTGAGCCTTGAGACTGTGCCCTTGCCGGCGCCGCCGGGTCCGTCGATGGTGATTACTGGAGACATGGGTTCCTCCTGGTGTCTGGCAGATGGACAGCCGGATCATGTGCCTGAAGGCAGGATCCGGACTGCGGAAAACGAACAAAAAATGAATTGCGCATGGTCCCGGAGCAACGATACCCGGCAGTTTCCAGAGAGAGAGACTCCTCTCCAGCAGCCGAGAGACTCCTCTCCAGCAGCCGAGAGACTCCTCCCCAGCAGCCGAAAGCACCCTCAACAGCAGGCAGAGTTCAGCCTCAGCAGGAGCAACAGAGGGATCAGCGGGACCCAGGTCATTATACACGGGGCCGGGAGGCAGTTCACCCGGCGGCGAAAACGGGTGGCATGGGGAAGATGGGAGATTGCGCAAGGAGGCAGCGGCGGTGTGATGATGGGAGAATGTGAGTGGAGGAGGGGAAGCTGAGCGGCCTTCCCTGAAGCCGCTGTCCGGCCTGAAAAACGGCCCTCGTGCCAAGGTGGCAGCCCCCGGACAGTTGGCACCCGGATCCTCGGACAGCAGGGGACGCAAAATGCTATAATGCCCGGCATCAGAGAAAGACAGCGCAGTATGCGCAGGCGGATGCAGGCTTGACTATGAACAGAATGGAACTGGTGGCCGAGGCACGGCTTCCCACCTCCTTCGGGGAATTCAGGATCGTGGGATTCCTGGACCGGGGAGATCACAAGGAGCATGTGGCCCTGGTCATGGGAGACATCACCAACGGGCAGCCGGTGCTCACCCGGATCCACTCCGAGTGCCTCACCGGGGACACCCTGTTCAGTCTCAAGTGCGACTGCGGCTTCCAGCTGGAGGCCGCCCTGAAGAAGATCGCCGGCCGGGGAAGGGGCGTGTTGCTGTACATGCGCCAGGAAGGCCGGGGGATCGGCCTGCTAAACAAGATCCGGGCCTATGCCCTGCAGGATCGGGGCATGGACACCTTTGACGCCAATGTGGCCCTGGGCTTCAGACCTGACGAGCGCAGTTACAACTCCTGCGCCGAGATGCTGCGGCTGCTGGGGGTGCAGGAAGTGGTGCTCATGACCAACAACCCGGACAAGATGATGGCCCTGCAGAGCTGCGGGATCATCCTGGCCGGCCGGGAGCCCCTGGAAGTGGGCCGCAACCGCTTCAACACCAGTTATCTGGACACCAAGAAGGCCAGGTTCCACCACATGCTCGGCCAGTTGGGAAAGCCGGATACGGATGATGAGTCTGATATTGCCGGCAGGAACGGGGCTGACGGAGAAGAGATCCCCGGGGACACGGAACCGGCGGCACCTGTCTGACCGCAGGCTCTGACACCAGTTTCCGGGCTCTTTGTTGCCTGCTGATCACCGGCGCAGGTCACCTGTCCGCTGACCTGGAAGCCCTCCACTCCTGTCCGTTTTTTTCCTTCCGACGCCCTGTCTCCGCCCCTCTGAGGTCGGCTCCTGCCCGAAGCACACCCTCACGTCCCGGAGATCATGGCACAGCCCGACTCCCAGACACCCGTAGTTCCTGACTGTTGTCCGTCTCCATGCAGGTAGCCTCAGCCCGTAGTTCCTGACTGTTGTCCGTCTCCATGCAGGTAGCCTCAGGCCCACAGATCCCGTCTAATCCCCCCGCAGTTCCCGGAGCATGGCAATCTCCCGGCCGTACCCGGGCACATCATTGGGGGTTTCCAGATAAAAGGGCAGATCCCGGAGGGAAGGATGAGTGATCACCCTAAGAACCGCATCCATGCCCAGGGCGCCCTGCCCGATGAGCTCATGGCGATCCTTGTGGGATTGAAAGCCGAACTTGGAGTCATTCAGGTGCACCGCCTTCAGCCGCTCAAGACCGAGGATCCGGTCAAATTCTCCCAGGACCCCGTCCAGATCACCGGCGATGTCATAGCCGGCGTCATAGACGTGGCAGGTGTCCAGGCACACCCCCACCCTGTCAGCTCCGGGGCTGCCGGCCTGCTCAAGGATCCGGGCCAGTTCCTCAAAGGTTCCTCCCACCTCAGAGCCCTTGCCCGCCATGGTCTCCAGCAGGATCACCGTGGGGGAGCCGGACTGCAGAAGCTCCCGGAGAAGGGAGGCGATCAGGGCAATGCCCGTGTCCGTGCCCTGGGACACATGGCATCCGGGATGGAAGTTGTACATGCTCCCGGGGATGGCGGACAGCCGGGACAGATCATCCAGCATGGTCTCCAGGGCATACTGCCGGAGCTCCGGCCGGGCGGCGGCAGGGTTCATGGTGTAGGGGGCATGGGCCAGTGCCGGACCGAAACTGTTTTCAGCGGCGATGCGGTTGTATTCCGCCATGTCCTCAGGATCCGGCGGACGGGACCGGCCGCCCCGGGGATTCCGGGTGAAAAACTGGACATTGGAGGCGCCGATGGACAGTGCCTCCCGGATCATGGCGGCATAGCCGCCGGAAATGGAAAGATGGCATCCGATCCTGAACATGGAACCTCACTGAAGCTTACTGGAAGGGAGCGGGATCGCCGCTGCCCAGCCTGACAATCTCATATCCCCCGTCGGACATGTCCACCACGGTGGTGGGCTGTCCGGTGAGATAGCCCCCGTCGATGATCAGATCCACCGCATAATCCAGCTCATCCTTGATCTGGTAGGGATCACTCTCCGCCTCCTCCCTTCCCGGCAGGATCAGGGTGGTGGACATGATGGGCTCCTGGAGCTCAGCCAGCAGGGCCGAGCATATGGGGCAATCCGGGATCCGGATCCCGATGGTCTTCCGCCGCTCTTGCATCACCCGGTGGGGGACGCTCTTGCAGGCCTTGAGAATGAAGGTGTAGGGACCCGGGGTGCAGGACCGCAGGATCCTGAACTGCTCATTGTCCATGAGGGCGTAGCGGGAGGCCTCGGCGATCCCCGGACAGATCAGGGTGAAGTTGTGCTTCTTGTCCACCTCCCGGATCCGGCAGATGCGCTCAAAGGCGGCCTTGCTCTCCAGGGCGCAGCCCAAGGCATATCCGGAATCCGTGGGATAGACCACCACGCTGCCGGATCGCAGGACATCCGCAGCCTGCCGGATAAGCCGGCTCTGGGGATCCTGGGGATGAATTACAGTAATACGGCTCATTTGTACAGTTCCTTGAATCGTTCATCAGACTCCCATACCGGAGTCACCCCTGCTGGGACAAACTGGTGGATCCCCAGGAACCGGTCCGGGGCATCCTTGGCTCCGTGGTAGTCAGAGCCCACCGAGCAGGCAAGGCCATGGCGCCGGGCCAGATCGGCAATGAGGCCCGCATTCTCCCGGGTGTAATCCCTGAACTGCGCCTCCATGCCGGCGGCGGCAGCGCCGAAAGTCTCCCGGTAGTTCTCATGGGGCGTCAGGATCTCCACCGCCCGGCCGCCCAGGGCCCTGAAGTCGGCACACAGTGCGTCCAGAAGTTCATCCCGGCGTCCGCTCTGGTTGATGGAACGGTAGCGGAGAGGATGGGCCAGCACCGGAATGCCGCCGGCTGCCAGCAATGTCCCCAGCACCCTCTCCAGAGGGGAGTACACCACCCGGACTGCGGCGGGCCTGCCGTTCTGCAGGTATTTGTCCATGGCGTCGCCAATACTGGCCACCACACCCCGATCATGCAGGAAGCGGGCAAAGTGCCGGCGGTTCATGAGAACCCCCTTCGCCTCACTGTCCCGGACCAGCTGATCCATCTCACCTGACAGGAACGCCAGCTCGCTGATCGCCGCCAGGCGGTCCCGGACCTTCCGGGCCCGGTCAATCCTGAGCTTCAGATGATCCGCCACCAGGGAGTCAAACTCCGGGCAGGAGGGATCCAGAAACAGGCAGACCACATGGATCTTGGCGCTGAAGTCCCCGTGAGACCAGGTGGCGGACATCTCGGCACCAGGGATGATCCTGATCCTTCTCCCGCCGGGAAGATCTGCCGCCGCACGCTCGGCCGCAGCGACACCGTTGGCATTGTCATGATCCGTCACGGCGAGAACCCTTATCCCCGCAGCGGCGGCCTGCCCCACCAGTTCCTCCGGAGTCAGCTCACCGTCAGAGCAGCAGGTGTGGGTGTGGAAGTCTGAGAACAGGGGAGGCCGGACAAAGCCCTCCAGATCGTCCCTCAGGTAAAAAGCCTCATAGTTGTTCATGTGTTCACTCTATGTCTGATCACCAGCCCTATATCTGATCACAGGTCCCTTGCTGATCACCGATCCGGGCGGCACTCCGCGAGCCCGGCTGCAGATCCAGGCACTGGATCCACCCGGTCCTCCCTGACCGCCTCAACCTCCGGGGAGAGAGCACAGGCAGGATCCGTCTGCCGGGGCAGACGCCCTCCGCCGGCAGTCCCAGGCAGGGAGCCGGAGTTCAGGATCTGGGGAAACGGGAGTCGGGGATCCGTCCGGAGAACCCGGGCGGAAGGGCGGGCGATCCTGCCCGGGGCATCTGCGGGGCTGTACCGGGAGGCAGTCCTCCGGTGGCCTCACCGGTGCGGTCCGGATCCTGAGCCGTGCACTGTATACCCACAGCCCAGGCATTGAAACAAGATTTAAGCCATATTTGGGATCCTGTCTCAAAATCCCCACAAGATACCGGATTTTGTTTGATTATTCTGCCACAAATAGTAGAATTTACAACGTAGCAGATCGAGTGCGGTCCGGCATCCCCCGGGCCTGGAAAAAAAAGATAGCACCATAAAGGGATAATAATGTCTGACAACAGTTTGCTTACGCTCAATAATGACATCTGGCTGAGCTTGACCGAAGAGGGCTACATGGATCGCTTCCTGCTCACCCTCTTCAACGATATGAAGGAGACCAAGGTCAAGGAGATCACCAGCGTAAGGGTGAGCGAGATCTCCTCCTCAAGGGTGGCCGACAAAACCATCAAGAAGGGTGAGTACAAAAACCTCAGCGGCTTCTGCATCAATGCGCTGCTGGACTCCGTTCCCACTGAGGTTATCCTCCTGGACGAGGAGATCCCCTACCTCAAGTGGTGGCATGACAAAAGTTTCTTCACCCTGAACTACTATTATGAGCATGTCAGAGCCCTGGAAAACGGCGACGATGACATCAAGCAGAGAATGGTGGTCTCCTTCCTCCTGGACAAGGAACTGAACCTGGACAAGTTCCACACCCTGAAGTACATCGACAAGCCGGATCCCGCCGATCCCACCAAGACCGTTCCGGATCCTACATTCTGCGTTCATGATCTGAACTTCCTGTGCATTCCCTCCGATCAGAACAGTGAGACCCAGCTTTCCCTGTGGGCAAGCCTGCTCATTGCCACGGATATGGAGGAGATCCAGAGGATCACCCACAAACAGTTGGGCTGATCGTCATCTCTCATCCTTTCCCAGATCCCGCCTCATGGCGGGATCTGCTGTTCCAGGGGCAGGCACTGCCCCAAGCTCATCCAGCCACCACGCGCCACGCCTCCGTTCCCTGACACTCCTTCCCCCCCATCTTCCCCGCCAAACCCCTGAACCGCACCGCTTACCCGGCGCCGGAACAGACTGGCTGTTCCCTGTGCAGGCGATCAAATAAAAGTCCGCCGGACTCAGAAAATCCGGACACGCCCCGCGACCGGGGCTTAAAATAGGGACATGGCACCGGAGATGGATCCTGTTGCGGGATCCTGGACCAGGCTCCACCTGTTCCCTCCCCGGCACAGTCCCGCAAGCTCAAAGGAGAAAAGGAGATCTGAATGTTTAAGCGAACCAAAATTGTGGCAACCCTGGGTCCCTCCACCGACGATCCCGCAGTTCTGGAGAAAATGATCAAGGCCGGCGTCAACATGGTGCGGCTGAACTTTTCCCATTCAGTCCCGGAGGAGCATCAGAAACGGCTGGACGAGGTCCGGGGGCTCGCCCGGAAACTGAACACCTATGTGGCGGTCATGGGAGATCTCCAGGGACCCAAGATCCGGGTGTCCACCTTCAAGAACGGCAAAGTGATCCTGAACAAGCACCAGTCCTTTGTGCTGGACGCCGAGCTCCCTCCGGGAGAAGGTGACGAGAACCAGGTGGGTATCGACTACAAGAAACTTCCCGAAGACGTGAAGCCCGGAGACATCCTCCTGCTGGATGATGGCAAGATCCAGCTTATTGTCACCAGCATCCACGCCAGCCGGATCCACACCACCGTGGCCGTGGCCGGTCCCCTGTCAGATCACAAGGGGATCAACAAGAAGGGCGGCGGCCTGAACGCCCGGGCCCTGACGGAGAAGGATCGGGAGGATATCAAGCTGGCGGCAAAGCTTGATGTGGACTATCTGGCAGTATCCTTCCCCCACAACGGCGACGATCTGCGCCAGGCCCGGAAACTTCTGCAGGATGCGGGATCCCAGGCCAAGATCGTGGCCAAGGTGGAGCGGGCCGAGACCGTAGCCACCCAGGAGGCCATGGATGAACTGATTGAGGCCTCGGACGTGATCATGGTGGCCCGGGGGGATCTGGGCATTGAGATCGGCGATCCCAACCTCATGGGCGTGCAGAAGCGGCTGATCAAGCGCTCCCGGCAGCTGAACCGGGTGGTGATCACCGCCACCCAGATGATGGAGTCCATGACCAAGTCCCCTCTGCCCACCCGGGCCGAGGTGATGGACGTGGCCAATGCGGTGCTGGACTGCACCGATGCGGTGATGCTCTCTGCCGAGTCCGCCGTGGGTGAGTACCCCGTGGAGACTGTCCATTCCATGGCGGAGGTCATCGCCGGCGCCGAGGCGGATCCCACCATGAGCCAGTCCAGCTACCGGGTGGATCGGGAGTTTGAGACCCCGGAAGAAACTATCGCCATGTCCACCATGTATGCGGCCAACCACCTGAAGGGGATCAAGGGGATCATCGCCCTGACCAGTTCCGGAGGCGTGGTGCGGCTCATGTCCCGACTCAAGTCCAGCCTGCCCATCTATGCACTGTCCAAGCATGAGAAGACCCTGAACTGGGTGGCCCTGTACCGGGGCGTGACTCCGGTGTTCTTCAGCCAGGAGGACAGCCTGACCCGGAAGGAGATCACCCTCCATGCCATTGCCAAGTGCAAGGAGCTGGGCTACTTCAGCTCCGGGGACAAGGTGATCATGACCTACGGGGATCATGTAGAGGAGATCGGATCCACCAACTCCCTGAAGATCCTCATTGTGAAATAGCCTGCCCGGCCAGCACGCCCCGTCCGTCCCCGCCCTGCCGCCTGGCTTCCGGGGATCCGGCGGGAGCAGCGCAGCCCCACTGACAGACACCCGGCGCCGGATCTCCCGGCGCCCTCTGATCCGGCCAGTTGATCCAGAAGGAAAGATCATGCCCCAGTTTTTCACTCTGTCCGCCGGCGTGGTGAACACCACCGCCCTGGACATCCAGAACAACCAGGAACTCATTCTCAGGTGCATCAGGACCGCCGCCGCCGAAGGCAGCCGGCTCATCCTGCTGCCGGAGCTCTGCCTCACCGGCTACGGCTGTGAGGACATGTTCTACTCCCAGTCCTTCCTGGAGGAGGTGCCCCGGGCTCTGAGCCGCCTGTGCCAGTCCATGCCCGGGGGGATCGCCGCCGCCGTGGGGATCCCGGTGCTCATCGGCGGACAGCTGTACAACGGCTCCGCCGTGATCAGCCGCCAGGGAGTACACGGCATTGCCTGCAAGCAGCATCTGGCCCGCACCGGGATCCACTATGAGAACCGCTGGTTCACCCCCTGGAAGGCCGGGGAATCGGTGCTCCTGCCCGGTTTCATGCCCGGACAGCAGAAGCCGGTTCCCGCCGGCGATATCTGCTTCGATCTGGACGGGGTGAAGATCGGCTTTGAGATCTGCGAGGACTCCTGGGTGGCTCACCGCCCCGGGACTGCCCTGTACGCCCGGGGGATCGACATCATCCTCAACCCCTCCGCCTCCCACTTTGCCATCGGCAAGCAGGCGGTGCGGAACAACTTCATCCAGGACGGCTCCCGGGCCTTCTGCTGCGTGTATGTGTACACCAACCTCCAGGGCAACGAGTCCGGACGGGTGGTGTATGACGGCGGTGCCGTGGTGGCCAGCGCCGGCAACATTGTCCACTGCTCTCCCCGGCTGGGCTTTGAGACCTGGCGCACCAGCACCGTGACCGTGGATCTCATGGCCAACCGCAACGCCCGGCTCCTGTCCTCGGAGAATGTGTGCCACCCCAGTGACACTCCCCTGGTGATCCTGGAGGGACTCTCCGCCGCCCCGGCCCCGGATGCGGTGCCCGCACCGCCCCTGGCAGACACCATCCCTGAAGATCCGGAACTGGAGGCCTGCCGGGCGGTGTCCCTGGGCATGTGGGACTTCATGCGGAAGACCCGCACAGGCGGCTTTGCCCTGAGCCTCTCAGGAGGGGCGGACTCCGCCCTGTGCGCCATGATGGTGTACTATGCCCTGGTCCAGGCCTTCTGCACCCTGGGGGCAGGTGAGTTCCTGAAGGTGCTTCGGAGCTGCGGGATCACGGCAGAGCCTCCGGCCAGGGACGAGGAACCGGCAGCCTATGTGAAGGCCCGGGTGATGCCCCTGGTGCTCCTGACCCTCTACCAGGGATCCGAACACAGCAGCGAAACCACCCGCAGTGCCGCCGAGGGGCTGGCCAGGGACATCGGCGCCCGGCACCTGGAGTGGAAGATCAGCACCCTGGTGGCAGAATATGAACGCCTGGCCAACCAGGTCCTGCCACCAGATCAGCAGCTGACCTGGGAGCGGGATGACGCCACCCTGCAGAACATCCAGGCCCGGGTGCGCTCTCCGGGGATCTGGCTGCTGGCCAACAAGTTCAACAAGCTTCTCATCGCCACCTCCAACCTGTCCGAAGCGTCAGTGGGCTACTGCACCATGGACGGTGACACCTCCGGTGTGCTGTCCCCCATTGCCGGGATCAGCAAGTCAAGGATCCTGAAGATCAACCGCCGGATCATGGAGCGGGGACTGGAACTGCCCCTGCAGGATGGGAAGGGTGAGCACCTGCGCCTTATGATCCCCGCCGCCGAAGCTATTGTGAAGCAGGCCCCCACGGCGGAGCTCCGCCCCGTGGAGCAGACCGATGAAACCGATCTCATGCCCTACCCGCTGCTGGATGAGATCCGGCGCCTGACCCAGACCCTGAACCTCCTGCCCCGGGATGTGCTGATCCTGCTGAAAAACGGGGAGTTCGGCCGGCAGTACGGCACCGACTACCTGAAAGCCTCCCTTAAAAAATACTACCGGCTCTACTGCCGGAACCAGTGGAAGCGGGAGCGCTTTGCCGTGGGCTTCCACATCGAGGGTGACAGCGCCGATCCCAAGAGCTTCCGCCGCTTCCCGGTGCTGTCCAACCAGCTGGAAGCCCAGATAGCCGAACTGGACGCCATGGAGCAGGAGGCATAAGGAAGGGGAGAAAGAAACGGAGTAAAGATCTGCGCAGGAAGTGATCAGTCAGGAGGCGGGAAACAGGCAGATGGAACAGCCGGGAGGGAGCAAGCCCGCCCGGATCCCGGGCTTAGTTGGAATGCTGGCATAGCAATGAGACTGACATGGAGCAGGCTAAGAAAGAAACTGCACCAGCGAGGAGCAGGAGACCAGAGGGGAAACGAATACGAGGAAGGGAGTTCCCTGAAGAAAGACTCAGCTCTCTGAAGAAAGACTCAGCTCTCCCCAGGATCAAACTCTCCAGCACGGCTTTAGGTCTGGTTGCAGATATCTCCAGTCATATCTCCGGCCTGTTTCCTGCCCTGATTGCATTCAGTTCTCCCCGGTCCGCTCCTTGATCTTGCCCTTGCCCCGCCCTACGGCATTGTAACTGGCATCAACACAGGCACAGATCTCCTCAAAGGGGACTGTGCCGTCCAGCAGCACCGAAAGCCAGAGCCTCTTGTTCATGTGATAGGCCCGGCAGTAGCCTTTCTGATCCGCCAGCAGATCGGTGACCACGGGATCCGGCGCCCTCACGTTGACGATATCCGTCGGTTCATCACCCTCCAGATGGATCTTGCTCCGGGGAACCGTCATGATCACAGCAAACCACTTGCGGTTGTCACTGCGCCGGAGGACTGCAATGTCCGGAAAGCCCTCCCAGAGGTATTCCGGACTGACACCGTAGGCTGAACGCACATAGTCAAAAAGCGCTTTTTTCACAGGGCTCCCTCCGTTTTTTCCGATCATCCGGTCATTGCCGATCTTCGAATCCTTTGCCGTCCTTCTGACACTGAGAACTGAATGGGCAGTCCAGGCATCCTGACAGTTTCACCCATATAATTCTAACTAACAAAGTGTGCAGAAAGCCTGTTGCCACAAGGCTTTCTGCACCTTTTTACGGGCTTTTTGCTGCGAAACCCTGGTCTGACATCTTTGCCGCCGGCGCAAACCGGGGATCTGCGCCGGCAGATCGGACAGTGCCACCGCAGCGGCTAACAGCCGATCAGTGCTCACCAGTCCCGGCAGAGTTCCGATCCTCCCGGAGCATAAGCCGGATCAGTTCTGCTCCCTGCCGTCAGTTACCTGGGCAGAGGATCCTCCAATGCCGTCTGCGGGCTCTGGATCTCTTTCCGGAACTGGTGCGGCAGGCTCCGGCGCCATCTCCATCTCCATCTCCATCTCCTCCCCGAACAGAGCCTCAAAACTTATGGATGAAGGCTTAGATGCTCCCCCTGCCGGAGATGCGTCCTCAGATGAACCAGCAGCTCCCGCCGGATCTGGATGAAGATCAGAAGCAGGTTCAGGCTCCGGAGCTGGATCAGTCTGTGGTCCCGGGCTCTCCGGCTCCTCCGGAACAACAGTTCCCGCCGTCTGCCCGCTGTCTTTATCAGCAGCAGGCGCAACTTCACCTTCCCCGGATCCGCCGGGAGCAGACTCCAAGGCAGCCTCCTGATCCTGAGAACCTGTGGTTCCTGGATCTGACTCCGCAGCCGTAGCCGCAGTCTGCTCCGGCGCCGGAACGCTGTCCCCGCAGCATTTCCCGTCAGCCTCCGCCAGGGATCCGGCGGCAGCCGGATCTGCACCTGGAGCGGCTGCTGCCTCCGCCTTAGCAGCCGCAGTCCCGGCCAGTTCATCCTCAGCAACAGCTTCAGCACCAGATCCTGCATCCTCTTTATCCGCACCTTCAGCCGCAGCAGTAACTGCCGCTGCCACAGTCCCAGCTCCAGCGGCAGCAGCTGCCGTCCCGGCTGCAACTCCTCCTGCCGCAGGCGCAGGCGCAGACCCAGCCTCAGGCGCAGCAGCGGCTGAACTGCCAGTTCCGTCCACCCGGAGATCGCTCCGGGCGGTGTCCGGAGAAGAGTTTCCGTCCTCGGTCTCTCCATCAGGCCGCAGATCACCCCAGTGCATATCCCGGGCCCTGGTCTCCAGATCCTTCATGGCGCGGCTGCCAGCGGAGGTGAGGATCATGCGGTTGGAGCGGTCATAGGTGAAGTAGTTCCAAACCCAGTCCATGAAGACAAAGAACTTGTTCCGGACACCCAGAATGGAGAACAGATGCACTGCCATCCAGAGAAGCCAGGCAGTGAAGCCGGCAAAGCGGAAATTGCCAATGTCCGCCACCGCCTTGTTCTTGCCGATGGTGGCCATGGAGCCCCGGTTGTTGTACCGGAAGGGGATCATGGGAAGATCCGACTCCAGCGCCCTGAGATTCAGGGCCAGGGTGGCACCCTGCTGGATGGCCGGCTGAGCCATCTGGGGATGTCCCTTGGGGTATTCCGGATCCCCGCCGTCCATAAGGGCGATGTCCCCGATGGCATAAATGTTGAAACTGCCCCGGACCTTGTTGTACTCATCCACCAGGATCCTCCGCCCCCGGCCCACACAGGAGGCGGGCATCCCGTGGATCTCATGCCCGGTGACGCCGCCCACCCAGATCAGGTTCCGGCAGGGAATGCTGGTGCCGTCGCTCATCCGCACCTCATTCTCTGAATAGGTGGTCACCAGGGTGTTGAGTTTCACATTGACCTTCATTTTCTTCAGAAACTTCAGCGCCTTGGCGGAAGCCTTCTCCGACATCCCCGACAGCAGCCTGCCGGAGCCTTCGATAAGGAAAATGTGGATCATGGAGGTCTTCATGTCCGGATAGTCCTTGGGCAGGATGTAGCGCTTCATCTCCGCCATGGCTCCGGCGATCTCCACTCCGGAGGGACCGCCGCCCACGATCACCACATTCAGCAGTTCCTGGCGCTCCTGCTCCGAGGCGCAGGTCACCGACCGCTCAAAATTGATCAGCAATGCGTTTCTCAGGGCCATGGCCTCAGACACGGTCTTCATTGGCGAGGCCACCTGCCGGATCTGCTCGTTGCCGTAAAAGTTGGTGGTCACACCGCATGCCAGCACCAGGTAGTCATAGTCGATCTTGCCAATGGAGGTCTGAATGTAGTTCTCACTGGCATACACTGCCCTGAGCTCTGTCATGCGGAAATAAAAGTCGTCCTGATCCTCAATGAGTTTCCGGAAGGGGAAGGCAATGGAACTGGGGTTGAGACCAGCGGTGGCCACCTGGTAGATCAGGGGCTGAAACTGGTTGTAGTTGTTCTGATCAATCAGCACCACCTGAAAGTTGGACTTCCTGAGGCCATGCACCAGCCTGAGGCCGGCAAAGCCCCCGCCGATGATCACCACCCGCTTTTTGCCATTGCGCGCTATGTTAAAGCTCATTGTTCACTGACTCCGTAAACGCCTGCAGATCCTCTGCCGAGACGGTTCATTGTAGCACCTACCAGATCCCGGGAATGCAAGGGAGTTGGCGTCAGGGGGAAGGGATCACAAAATTGCCTGGAAGGATCACCCCAGGTCCCATCCATGGATCCGGAACACAGCGCTCCCGCATTCCTGTCCTCTTCCAGGATGCGGAGCAGCCCTGCTCAGGCTGCACCCGCCTGAAGCCCGCATCCCATGCTCACCGCCACCTGCCACCAAAGCCTTTGACCAGATCACATTCCCCGGATGCGCCCTGTGACCGCCCCGGCAACATCGGCAGGGCGGCTTTTACTTGAGGGGCATGATCTCCGAAAATGAAAATGGGGCTGACCGGTCATGGCATGACATGCCCGCCCCTTCATGGATGGCAGAAAGGAAATAGGAGTTCATCATGGGCAGCAGACATGAGACCGCACCGGGCCACTGCAGGGTGCTGGGTGCCACCGTCGAGGAAGGAGGCGTAAACTTTGCCATTTACTGCCGGAACGCCACCCACATTGAACTGCTCCTGTTCAGCACCCCGGAGGATCTGTCCCCGGAGATCATCCGCCTGGACAGCCGTAACAAGTCCGGCTACTACTTCCATGTCTTTGTCCAGGGGATCGGGGACGGCCAGATCTACGGCTGGCGGGTCACGGGAGTCCAGGATCCGGAGAAAACCCCCTGGTGGGATCCCACCAAGGTGCTCATGGATCCCTACTGCAACCGCATCGTGTTTCCCCGGGACTACCAGCGGAAAAAGACCTGCCTGCCCGGCAGCAACCTCCACTCCAATCCCAAATCCGTGGTCATCGATCTCTCCGGGTTTGACTGGGAGGGGGATGTCCATCCCCGGCACTCCTTCCGCCGCACCGTGATCTACGAAATGCACGTGAAGGGCTTCACCGCCGATCCCTCGTCAGAGGTCACCCCTGCCAAAAGGGGCACTTATGCCGGTCTCATTGAGAAGATCCCCTATCTCCAGGAGCTGGGGATCACCGCCGTGGAACTGCTGCCGGTGTTCCAGTTTGATCCCTCCGCCAACATGGCAGGCAAGACCAACTACTGGGGCTATGATCCCATCAGCTTCTTTGCGCCCCATTCCTTCTACAGTTCAGATCAGAGCCTCCACGGTCCCGCCGATGAGTTCCGTAGCATGGTGAAGGCATTGCACAAGGCGGGTATCGAGGTCTTCATCGACGTGGTGTACAACCACACCTCCGAGGGCGACAGCAACGGCCCGGTGTTCAACTTCAAGGGACTGGCCCTTGATGAGTACTACCTCACCGACAGCAGCGGCAAGTTTCTCAACTTCACCGGCTGCGGCAACACCATCAACGCCTCCAGCCCCATGGTGAAGAAGATGATCACAGACAGCCTGCTGTTCTGGACTGAGGTGATGCACGTGGACGGCTTCCGCTTTGATCTGGCCTCCATCCTCTCCCGGAACACCAAGGGTGATCCCATCTCCGACGCCCCCACCCTGCTGGCCATCGACATTGACAACCGTCTGGCCAACACCCGGATCATCGCCGAGGCTTGGGATGCCGCCGGCCTTTACCAGGTGGGCAGCCTGCCCGGCAGGCGCTGGCGGGAATGGAACGGCCAGTTCCGGGATGTGGTGCGGCGCTTCATCCGGGGGGATGAAAATATCATGCAGACCCTGATCAACCGGATCAACGGCAGCCCGGACATCTACGATTCCAATGATGCGGATCCCTACAAGAGCCTGAACTTTGTCACCTGCCATGACGGCTTCACCCTGTGGGATCTGGTGAGCTACGAGAAAAAGCACAACCACAACAACGGGGAAAACAACATTGACGGTGCTGACTATAACTTCAGCTGCAACAACGGAGTTGAAGGGGAAACAGAAGATCGGCAGATCAATGCCCTGCGGCTCCAGCAGGCCAAGAACTTCATGTTCATGAACCTGTTCTCCCTGGGCACCACCATGGTGCTCATGGGTGACGAGATCCTGCGCACCCAGAAGGGCAACAACAACGCCTACTGCCAGGACAATGAGATCTCCTACATGAACTGGAAGCTGAACAAAATGCAGAAGAACATGCTCCGGTTCACCGCCAACATCATCCGGGCCAAGACCGAAGTGGGCAATGAGGACGGCGACCGGGACATCATCACCCTCCACGACAAGCTCAGGGCCTGCCAGCACACCCTCCACGGCGTGGAGCCCAACCAGCCGGATCTGTCACCCTCTTCCCACTCCGTGGGCATGATGTACTACGCTCCCCTGGTGAAGACCCATGTGTACATTTATCTCAACAACTACTGGGACGAGCTCCGGATCACCCTGCCCAACGTGCCCAACACCAGCAGCAACAACTGGTACCTCTGCGTGGACACCAGCCTGCCCAGCCCCAGGGATGTGAGCATCTTCTCGGACAAGCGGGTGTTATGTCAGGGCTCTTACCGGGTGCGGCCCCGGAGCATTGTGATGCTGATTTCAGGCTGAGAGCCTGAGATGAGTTGGTGTGCACTGCGCCCCGGAGCAGCCGACGCGGCAGTCATGAGCGCCAGAAACACCGGACTCATCTGCCCCAGGGATCCCTCATGCCGTCTCTCTCACCAGCAGGAGTGAAAACCCGGAGCCAGGCACCATGAGCCACCATGAGCCTCAGCCTGGTTAAGCAGGAAAATGCAGGGAAGACAGGACAGAGAGTGACCGAAAGGAGAGGTCAGCAGAACGCCCGGTGACACGCTCCCCCAAAAAGGTTCCGGGCGGTCTGCAGATGGAAGGTGATAATCAGAACTGGCGGCGGCTGGATCTAACCGGCACCGCCCGCCTCGGCACCTGGCACATACACGGGATAGCGGTTCCGGTCGGCTTCCGTGATCCGCCGCACCACCCGGCAGGGGTTGCCGAAAGCAATGACTCCGGCGGGAATAGACTTGGTGACCACGCTCCCGGCTCCGATGATGCTGGCGTCACCGATCTCCACCCCGGGCAGCACTGTAACCGAGGCGCCTATCCAGACGCTGTTACCCACAGTGATGGGCCGGGCCACTTCCAGCCCCTGCTCCCGGTGGATCCGGTCAATGGGATGGCCGGCGGTGGTGAACACACAGTTGGGACCCACAAACACGTGGGAGCCAAAGGTAACCGGGGCCGCATCCAGGATCATCAGATTCCCCCGGGAGAAGAAATGATCTCCCAGGGAGATATTGCAGCCGTAATCACACCAGAAAGGCAGCCGGATCACCACATAACCGCCGATCCTGCCCAGGATCTGCTTTAGAAACCCCTGTTGCTTGGGAATATCCGATGGCCGGCAGGAGTTCAGGGCAAAGCAGAGATCCGCACACGCCAGCCTTTTATCCACAATCTCCTGATCCAGCACCGCGTTGTAAAGATATCCGGCGCCGCGTTTTTCCCACTCATCCATATCTCACCCCCAGGATGTAGATCCGTGTTTTATCCCCATTTGTAGCAGATTTACAGCAAAATGCACCCTCCTTATGGCAGATCTGTGAAGCTGACTTTTGAAAACTTCTCTCTCTGCGGCTGGTGAGCATCCCATCTGGGAAATGCAGGGGATCAGGATCAGAAAACCGCCCCTAGGGCGGCAATGTCCCGGCTCCGGGACAGTTCCCCGGCACACCGCCGGATTTCCCCAAAAGATCCGGACAAGAAAAAAGGCCCTGCGCCTGCAGAGCCCTTGTAGATCTTACTTGGAGTTATTCTCAGTTGTTCTGAAGCTTCCAGGTCAGATTGGCATCGTTGACAGAGAGTCTGTAGCTGCCGACCTGGCTGACAGGAACATCCTTGCAGCTGGCCTGGTTGGAGCAGAGCTTGTTGCTGCCACCGTTACCCCAGACAGTGCCCTTCCAGTTGGGAGTATCGGTGATCTTGAAGCGCTGTGCGCCGTTGCTGTCGCCCTCGCCAGTCAGGTACAGGTCAATCACCCAGTTGCCGGTCTCGGCATCAAAGGTCATAGGCTCATGCACCCAGCTGTTGGTGGTGCCAACATAGTACATTGCGCTGTGGGTTGCCACATAGCCGCCTTCGCTCTCCAGGTACCAGGTCATGTCAGCGTCGTTGACATACAGAGTGTAGTTGCCTACCTCGTCAATCTGAACGTCGCCGCAGGAAGCCTGGTTGCTGCACAGTGCATTGCTGCCTGCATCACCCCAGACGGTTCCGGTCCAGCCCTTCTTGTCAGTGATCTTGAAGCGCTGTGCACCGTTGTTGTCGCCCTCGCCGGTGAGAACCAGCTTGATGCTCCAGTAACCGGTGGTGGAGTCGTAGGTCATGGCGTCATGGCCCCAGGAGTTTGCAGTGCCTGCGAAGTACAGGGCGCTGTGGGTGGCCGGGATGTTCTCATCGCTCACCTTCACCTGGTCGGTGGCAACCTGAGAGTCAACCTTGCCGTCGTTGGCAACCAGGGACACGGTGTACTCGCCGGCAGCTGCGTAGTTGTGAGTCACAGCAGAGCCGGTGGCAGTGGTGCCGTCGCCCAGATCCCAGGTGAGGCTCAGGTCATCGCCGTCAGCATCAGTGGAGGTGCTGGACAGGGTGACACTCAGACCGTTGGTAACCTGGTTGAAGGAGGCAACCGGAGCATGGTTCTCTTCAGACAGGGCGGTCAGAGTCCAGGTCATGCTGGCGTCATTGACAGACAGCAGGTAGTTGCCCACCTCGCTGACAGCCACATCACCGCAGGATGCCTGGTTGCTGCACAGCTTGTTGCTGCCGCCGTTACCATAAACAGTGCCCTTCCAGTCAGGAGTGGTGGTGACCTTGAAGCGCTGCTTGCCGGCAGTGTCGGAAGCACCGGTCAGGGTGACAGGCAGCTCCCAGTTGCAGGTGTCGCTGTTGAAGCTCATGGCCTCATGCTTCCAGCTGTTGCTGGTGCCGGCATAGTAGAGACCGGACAGAACAGGGTTGCAGCCATCGGAGGAAACGGTCACATCAGAGGTAACGGTGTTGGAGCCGCTGGCACTGCCCACAGTCAGCCTAACATTGTAGGAGCCGGCTTTAGCGTAGGTGTGAACCGGGCTGGCCTCGGTGGAACCGGTGCCATCACCGAAATCCCAGTTGTAGGACAGGTCACTTCCGGAAGTGGTGTTCTTGAAGGTGACAACCAGCTGATCAGCACTGAAGCTGAAGGAAGGAATGATCACGTCACCCTTCTTCTCAATCTTCCAGCTGTTGTTCTTGTCAACGGTCAGAACATAATCACCCTTCAGATTAGGGATCTCAATATCGGTGCAAGTGACCTCGTTGTTGCAGAGCACACTGCCGTTGTTCACAGCACCGTAGATGGTGCCCTTCCAGTTGTCAGCATCAGTGATCTTGAAGCGCTGCACACCGTTGGCATCATCAGCACCTGTAAGTGACAGGTTGAGACTCCAGATACCGTTGCTGTAATTCATCTTGGTGAACTTCCAGCTGTTGCTGGTGCCAGCATAGTAGCGGTCGCCAACGCACACATCGGCGCCAGGATTCTGCTGGCAAACGCAAGCCTTGCTCTCAGGAGCGGTGGTGCAGATGTCACCACCACCGCACCAGTAGCTATCAGTACAGATTGCTGCTGCTCTGTGAGCAGGAACCTTGATGGTGGCATTGCCGCCGCTGACAGTGATCTGCTGACCGCCGCAACGATCGTCCTGCTGCAGGATTTCGCAGTACTTACCGTCAGGCAGGTTGGTGGCAAAGGTCCTGGTGACATCATTGTCGCCGGCATTCAGAGCATAGAAGCCCTTCTTGCCGCGGCTGAACCAGATAAGCTTGCCGTCAGCACCCTTGGTGGAGACGGACTCGCCTCTGGTGGCCCGGGCGAAACCCACGGCATTGTTGACAATGGAGTCGCGGTGCTCGCAGTGCCAGCCGCCGGTGCAACGGTCAGCGCCCAGAGGACCGCCCTGGTCATGGTAACTCCACTCGTAGCCAGAATAGACCTGACGCACGGTGCCGTAAGGATAGGCAACCATGAAGGACTGTGCCAGCTGGAAGGCCCAGCCATTGCTCTGATAGTTCAGGTAGGAGGTGTTGGCGGAGCCTCTCTCGTTGTCATGGTTGGCAACGAAAACTTCGGAAGCATATCCAGGCAGGGATGTCCAGGTGTCGTTCAGGTTGATGAGGTACTGAGGATTGTAGATGTTGTCCTGCATCACACGGCAGTACTCAAACTCGGTCACAACGGAGTTGCTGATGCCGGCATACTGGGAAGGCTGAGCGGCCTCACCATAGGCGCCGATGACCTCCATGTATGCAGGAGGATTGCCTGCCTTGGCCAGGATGGCCTCAATGTCGGCAGGGTACATGTGCTTGGCAGCGTCAATACGGAAGCCGTAGACGCCCATGCTCAAGAGGTTCTTCAGGTATGCGGCAATCTTGGATCTGGTGCTGTCGCTGTCAGTATTCAGGTCAGGCATGCCAGACAGGGCGCAGTGACGAACGCTGAAAGCGTCGCCATAATTGATGTCTCCCCAGCAGTCATGGTGGAAGTCGCTGCTGTTCAGATCAGGGAAGGTGTCATTGCCGTAACCACTGCCGCCCAGACCAACACCGCTTCCGGAAGCACGCTGGTTGAACACTGCGTCAGCGAAAACCTTGACGCCAGCGGCGTTACAGGTCTTGATCATGTTGCGCAGTTGCTGCTCGTTACCGGTCATGGTGGTGTAGTTCCAGAAGTTGACCGGCTGATAGACAGCCCACCATACGTCAGTCCTGTTGATGTGCTCGGCAGGCTGGGAGATCTGAACGCCGTCATAACCCTTGGGGCCCAGAACCTCAGTACATTCCTTGGCAATGTTGTCATAGGTCCACTGGAAGGGATGAACGATGATCATCTCGCCGTCGTTCAGGACTGCGTTGGCACCGCAGCTGAAAGCGCACAGACCGGCAAGCAACGACATCCGGAAAGCGTGTTTTGCAAATTGCATATGAAGAATTCTCCAAGATAGTTTGATTTAATAGTCTCTTTGTTCAACCCGGCGGACTTGTTGTTCTTATGGTTGATCAGGGCAGATCTTTGTCCGTCACACAGGTTGTACAAATAATACGCGGGTTTGCACGGTCATCAAAAAAGATATGTGTATATTTGTTATCCAGATCACATGATTAAGTTTTGACCGTCAGAGGGAACCCGTCCGGATCCGGGAAGCAGGCGGACGGAGGTAAGGGGTGGGCAAGATCCCCGGAAAAGCGCGGTGGAAAGGGACTCAGAGGCTGGTAAGGCCGGAGTGACGGCAAATGTCCGGCATGGCTAAAAACTGCCCATGTAATCAACCGGATCTCGATGGATACCCCGGGATGGCTGTCTGGAACCAGATTAAATATCATCATGCAAAATTTGTACAATTCACGCTTTTGCCAAGTGTAGACGACCATTCCGGAAGATGATCCCCGTCGCATAACCATACAGTGTGGGATGATTTTTTCACCAGTACCAGACGTGCATGAACAGAGGCCGCACCTGCGTGGAATGCTGAAAAATCAGCCTCTGCCGGCGGGAAAAGCATCAGATCGCCCGTCAGGAATGTGAAATCCTATGCAGGAACTCACTGCTGAAGTGTGATCCAACAGCACAGGACCAGCACCGGAGTTTTTGCAAATTTCAACAAGAACAGATTAAATTTTGTGCAAACTCTTGAAATTTGCAAAATGCCAGATGCGAGGAATGCGCTCAAACACTGCACTAGCCAGGGCTTTCCTGGAGTTTATGGACTGACAGGTCGGTTCTCTCTGATTAACGCAGCACCGGAAGCTTTCAGGAAGATCATGACAGGGTGCAGTCAGGATCTATGAGCAGAGGCGCCACCTGGCATGCCGGGAACCGTGCCAGTACTCAATATCTGCGACAGTCAACGGACGGTCAGATGTGGCACGGAAAACACATGACAGCAGGATAGGAATGGAATGGGAATGGGAATGGGAATGGGAATGGGAATGGGAATGGGAATGGGAATGGGGATGGGGATCAGGATCCTGAAGCCGGTTTGGTGACCTCCTTACTCACAAGGCAGAGTGCAGGTATGTGAATAAGTGGAACGCCTGGGAGAGAACAGGGGCAAACCGACTCAGATGCCGCCGATCCTTGCCTTCTTCGGATCCAAGCAGGATCCAAGAAATGACTCAAAACACCCAAAGTCACAGGACTATAATAGGAGAGAAACTAGAACTGGTACAGATGGTGCCCGGGGTCGGGGTCGAACCGACACGGAGTTTTAAATTCCGAGGGATTTTAAATCCCTTGTGTCTACCAATTTCACCACCTGGGCGGGGAATGGAGGTGCGAATCGGAGTCGAACCGATCTAGATGGATTTGCAATCCACTACATAACCGCTTTGTTATCGCACCTTGGAGCGGGAAACGGGGCTCGAACCCGCGGCATCAACCTTGGCAAGGTTGCACTCTACCAACTGAGTTATTCCCGCAAACAGTTGTTATTATACTGATATGCAAAAAGGCGTCAACCGGATTTTGGCAGGACTGTTCCAAGTGGTTACAAAGAGAGCGGACAGCACGGCAAACAGCCAAAAAAGCAGATATCCAGACCCTAGTACGGGTAAAGATCATGCGTCTGCCCATGTCCGCCATGAAAAGCGGTCCCCTTTCTGCCACCAATACGCCAGTGTGCCGCCTCCCTGCCCTGCTGTCGGTGTATCAGCGCCCTTCCACTCCGTATCACGGAACATGCATCCATGGGTTTTGCCGGCGCCGAACACAGCTCCGCAGCCCCTGCCAGAGTCCACACCTTCCCTGTCACGGATGCTCACCCCTTCAATCAGACACCCAGCACTTATCCCATGTCCAGCCGAAGACCTGTCCCGCGCTCTCGAAATAACGCAGCACCAGATGCTTTCACTCGCACCCTCCCAAAGGCCTCCTGCACCTTCCTGCCTGCGCCAGATCTGCTCCCATGGAAATTCACCCAGCAACCATGAAAGCATGAAAAAGCCCCGCAGATCGGGGCCTTGCAAATCAACTGATCGAAACTGCGCACCGTCACGGAGGAACTCGCAGGGCTTCTCCGGGCACAATCCCTTATGCTCTGTTATCTTCTTCTCTTCTTACCCTGACTGCCAGGTGCCTTCATGGGAATGTTCAGACTCTGATAGTACATGCTGCAGCGCTCAGGAAACACCTTCCGGGGCTTGGGATCCGGCTTGACCGCGGCAGAGAGCACCGAAGAGACCGCAGAACTTCCAGAAGCAGATCGGCGCTGGCTGTCCAGGGCAGCGGCCAGGGCTGCATTCTGGGCCCGGACCTGGGGAGGATCAAACCAACTCATAGCCTCCTCCCGCTCCTGGGCGATGGAGAACTTGGGCTCCGGGGGATCCTGGCGCACACAGCTGTGGGCATGATCCGGACATCTCAGGCGGATATGGAAATGCTCCGTGTGACCGTACCAGGGACGGATCTTCCGCAGAAAGGGCTGCTCACGCTCGTCCTTGGTCATGTCACACACGGCCACCTTGATGGCCGGGCTGACAAAAATCCGCTCCACCTCGGGATCACGGGCGGCGATCATCAGCATGTCATAATATTTACGGTTGAAATTGGAGTTCACCGTCTGGGCACCGGGATTCACCAGCACCTGGGCATTGCCCTTGGTGGTGAGACGGGACTGGGGCAGACGGCGGTGATTGAACTCAATGTCCACATCCAGGCCGATCTGGTGGCTGGCATGCCCCTTGTTGAAAGGACCGCCGTACCTGCTGGAGATATCCCCCACCAGCACTGAGTCAATGCCGGCCTGGCGCACCTTCCGGGAATAGCGCTCCAGGAAACTGATCATGGAGATGTCCGCATAGTGCCGCTGGTTCTGGGGATGGTACAACTGGTAGAAAGGAGAGTCCCCGTTCACTTGGATGCCGTTCACCAGACAGCCGCTGCTGTAGTTGCCCACCGGCTCACTGTCATAACGTCCCCGGGGGGTGACATTGCCGGAGGATGTCCGGGAGGAACTCTGCCGGACATCCGGGCTGATCCGGTGCTGGGCATGGGTTCCGGCCATATTCCTGGCGGGAGCCTGGGAGTGGGTCCGGACACTTCTGCCGTTATCGCCGGCCTGGGCGCTCAGGGGAGCGGAAACCGCCATCACCGCCGCAGCGGCCGCAACAAGCAAAGCTAATCTCATTATCTGTCAATCTCCTCTGGACGGCGTCTCCCAGACACCGTTGCGGTAAAACACCTGCCACTTGGTGGGCTTGCCATTTTTCAGGGAGCCCACATACTGCTTCTTGGTCTTGAGGCTGTAACGGACCACGGCCTCATTGCCCTCAGGATCACTCTCCGGCGCCTTGGTGAGATACAGCAGTTTCTCAGGCAGCCGATCCTGGAAACGGATAAGCTCTGACACCCTGACCGGGCGGGTCTCCCGGTGAGTTGGGTAGTCATGGGCCGCCAGGAAGATCCCCTTGGCGCTGTTCCTCAGGACGAAATGACTGCCCTCGGATTTCTCACAGGGCATTTCCGGAAAATCGATGGCCGGCTCCTTGGGCGGGGCCAGTTGCTGATTCTTGAGAATGGTGCGCTTCTCACCACAGCCGGTGCACTCGGCATAGGGACCGAAGCGGCCCACCTTCCTGACCATGGGAGCACCACACTTGTCACAGATGTACATATTGGCCTGGGTGACGTCAAAGTCCCCGGTCTCCAGGCAGTGACCACTGCAGGTGGGAGCGTCAGAGCACAGGTAAAGCTTGGTGTGGACGTCAATCAGGTACTCGTCCATGATCCGGCCGCACTTCTCGCAGCGCCTCCGGGAGGAGAACTCCCGTTCCTCCTCGGACTCGCTCACCGGGCTGTGCTGGCACAAGCTTAGGTTCACCGTCTTAGTGCAGCTGTTTTCCTTGTCACTGTAGCCGGTACAGCCCAGGAACAGCCCGGTGCTGCCAATGCGCACCTCCATGGGGCGACCGCAGCTGGGGCACCGGAAATCATCTATCAGAACCGGATGGTTCTCCGGCATGCCGTCGGGCTTCTTGGCCCGGGCGATCTCCTCGGACAGGTTGTCATAGAAGGAGTCCAGCTTCTTGACCCAGTCGACGCTGCCCTCGGCGATCTTGTCCAGATCGCTTTCCAGATCCCGGGTGAAGTTGTACTGCATGAGATCCGGGAAGCTGTGCTTCAGGCGATCCACCACCACCGCGCCAATCTTCTCCGCATAGAACTTCCGCTGCTGCAGGCGCACATAGCCCCGCTCCTGGATCTTGGAGATGATCTCGGCATAGGTGGACGGACGGCCGATGCCCCGGCTCTCCAGTTCCCGGACCAGGGATGCTTCAGTGTAGCGCACCGGGGGCATGGTGAAGTGCTGGCGTCCGGCGATCCCCTCCAGAGAGGGATGCTGTCCCTGGACAAAGCGGGGCAGGACACCCTCGCCACCGCCCACAGGCATGATCCTGGTCCAGCCGTCAAACACCGTGACCCGGCCGCTGGCCCGGAAGCGCGATCCGGCCACCGCTACGGTCACAGAGGTGGACATATATCTGGCCGGGGTCATCTGGGAGGCAATGCTCCGGTCCCGGATCAGGGCGTAAAGTTTCTGGCCGTCGGCACTGAACCGGGGCAGGCGGATCTGGGAGGGAACCAGATCCACGTTGGTGCTGCGGATGGCCTCATGGGCCTCCTGGGCCTCCTTGTTGGAGGAGCCGTAGAAATTGGGCTTCTCCGGAAGGTAGTCCCCGCCGTAATTGTTCAGAATATGCGCCCGGATGGTCTCCAGGGCAAAGCCACTGAGATTGGTGGAGTCGGTACGCATGTAGGTGATGTAGCCGGCCTCATAGAGCATCTGGGCCACGGCCATGGTGTGCTTGACCGAAAAGCCCAGGCGGTTGCTGGCGGCCTGCTGCAGGGTTGAGGTGATGAAGGGGGCGGCGGGACGGCTTTCCGTGGGCTTCTCGTCGATGTTCTCCACCACGGCCTCGCCGGCATGCTCCCTGACGGCATCGCAGATCTTGTCCGCCTCCTGCCGGGAGCGGATCTCCAGTTTGCTTTTCTTCACATAGTCGAAGGTGACCGGGGTGCCGCTCTCATGCAGGAAGTCGGCCTTGATATCCCAGTATTCGTCACTGACAAAGGAGCTGATCTCCCGCTCCCGGTCGACAATAAGCTCCACGGCAATGGACTGGACCCGGCCGGCGGACAGTTTCTTGGCCACCTTCTGCCACAGGACAGGGGACACCAAAAAGCCCACGATCTTGTCCAGGAAGCGCCGGGTCTGCTGGGCGTTGACCATGTTGAGATCCAGATCTTTAGGAGACTTAAAGGCCTTCTGCACCGCAGACCGGGTGATCTCGTTGAAGGTGACCCGGCGGAAGCGGGACTTGTCGCCGCCAATGATCTGCTGGAGGTGCCAGGCAATAGCCTCCCCCTCCCGGTCAAGATCAGTTGCCAGATAGACATAGTCCGAGGACGCAGCCAGTTTCTTGAGCTTCCTGACCACATCCTCCTTGCCTTCCAGGATCACATAAGTGGGCTTCCAGTTCTTTTCCGGATCAATGCCCAGCTTCTTCACGGGACCGTATTTGTCATTCCGGTCCACCTTGATCTTGGTCTTGCCCAGGGGGAGATCCCGGATATGACCCACACTGGACTCCACCACATAGTCACTGCCCAGATATTTGGAAATGGTCTTGACCTTGGCAGGAGACTCCACTATCACAAGCGACTTTCCCATTGCAGTCTCCTAAAGCATCCGGTGGGCGGCCTGGTACAGAGCGGTGGAAAACGTCTGCAGCAGCCCTTTGAGGCCGGTCTTTTTCTTGCACCTGAATTCAAAGATATCGGCAAAGTCCAGTTTGGAGGCGATGAACTCATTGGAGGTGCCGATCTCGTCCACCAGATGGTGCCGGATCCCGTCCTGGGCATGCCAGTACTCACCGGTGGCTACCTCGTCAATCTTCACCTGGGGACGGTATTTGCAGATATGGCTCTTGAAAAGGGCGTGGCAGGTCTCCAGATCCTGGCGGAACTTCTCCCGGAGCCGGGGATCAGAGTTGTCACCGAAAATGGAGAGGGTGCGCTTGAAATCACCGGCGGTCTCCTGCTCGTAGTCCACATCCAGTTTCTCCAGGAGACGGTGGAAATTGGGGAACTCGGACACCACACCGATGGAACCCACAATGGCAAAAGGTGCGGCAATAATGCAGTCGGCAACGCAGGCCATCATGTAGCCGCCGGAAGCGGCGATCTTGTCCACGCACACTGTCAGCCGGATGCCGCGGCTGCGGATCCGGGAAAGCTGGGAGGCGGCCAGGCCGTATCCGGTGACCGTGCCTCCGGGGGAGGTGACCCGGACCATGACCTCATCGGCAGGATCCACCACCGAGAGCAGTGCGTCAATCTGCAGGCCCAGGTTCTTGGCCTGGGAGGCATTGAGATCACCGTCAAAGTCCAGGACAAACAGGCGGTGGCGGCGCTCCTGGCCCTCCTGATCGGCCTTTCTCTGCTTCTCCTTTTTCTTCTCCTGCTCCGCAAACTTGGCATTCTCCTCCTTGGAGAGGACCTTGGAGGCCACGCTGCTGCGGATCTTGGCATACTCCTTTGTCAGGTTGACCAACTCCGTGTCGTCGGAGATCCTGCCGTTCTCAATATCCTTGCCGCCGGATCCGCTGCCGCCCTTGACGGCTTTGACCGTGGCCCACACGGACACAAAAACAGTCAGCACAAAAAGCAGGAAGACAAACACCGACTTTGCGCCGAAAACCAGGCTGTCCAGAAAAAAGTCCTGCATCAGTTATATTTTCCTTACAAGAAACATCAGCACAGAAGCCAGAAAGCTGCAGAGGACCGCGGCATAAAAGACGCCACCGTAGCCGAAGGCTGCGGAAACCGCTCCGCACACGGCACCGGACACAATGTTGCCGACGGCAACCGCACTGGAGAAAAGGGTGGTGGCCTGTCCCGGGATCCGGGGAAGCATTTCCTGGAAATAGACCATGCCAAGATTGGTGATGACACCGATAAACAGCGCGTTGGCCAGCTGTGCACACCAGAAAACCCACGGCGTGTGGCACATGGAAACGGCTATATAATACATAAAGCCTGCGGCCGTTGCCACAAGCAATATATTCCTCATATGGATTTTTTGTGCCAGCCGTCCGGAAAAAAGCATTACCGGGATCTCCAGTCCAGCGGCGGTGGCCATGAAGATCCCCGCAAACTTGGCTTCAAGGCCCATCTCCCCGGTGACCAGCTGGGGCATGGCGATCATGTGCATGCCGTTGCAGGTGAACACCAGGGCCACGCAGCCGAACAGATAGAGAACACTCCGCTCCGGAAACAGCCGGGCCCCGGAGGCCTCCCGCCGGGCTTCCGCAGATCTCCGGCCCGGGGGCAGGAACAGCGCCGCCAGGGCGGACACGGCAAAGACCAGGGCGCACAGCAGATAGACACTCCCGGCGCCCTGAGAATCCAGGAGCAGCATGGCGGCTGGCGGCACCATGATCCAGGCCAGGGCGAAGCACGCCCGCATGCAGGAGGTGAAGAGCACCGGATCCAACCCCCGGCTCCGGCTGTACTCCCTGCCCGCGGCGAACACCTGGCCGGACACATGGGCAAAGCAGTACAGGGGGCAGATCAGAAACAGCAGGATCCAGTAGGATCGCAGGAAGGAGAAAAAGACACAGGCCACACACCCGCAGATGCAGCCGAAGATGATGATGTTCCGCCGGCTGCCGGCCACATCCGAATACCGGGCCACCAATTGGCTCACCCCGATGGACAGCAGACCGGAGAAGGCGAAGAAAAAGCCCGTGGCCAGAGGCGTGGCACCCACATCCCGGGTGAGAAAGAGGCTGCACACCGGGACAAAAAAGGCGATGGTGGAGCTGACGCAGAAGATGGTCAGGAAAAAGGCGGGAGCCGCGCCGGAAAGGAACGGGGACCGGGACATGATCAGCAGATCCGGGAAAGGGGACCGCCCCGGCCCCCGTGGCCGGCAGATCCGACAGCACCGGGATCCCGACCGGAAAGGGCGGACCAGCACCCAAGGGTACTCATGACGGGGAGCATGGTGGATCTTAGGAGGAAGTTCCGGTAGTTGCCAGACGGATCCCGTCTGGAAGAATGGTGATGAGCCGCCGGCGGTACAGGCTGCCCAAAGCCTTCTTGAAACTGCCCTTGGAGGAGTGGAAAACCTTCTCCACCGTCCCCGGAGGAGTGTGATCGCCGAAGGGGAGGAAACCGCCGTGCTCCCGGAGTTTTCCGAGGATGACATTCTCCAGGGCCTCCCGGGCAACCTGGACGGACTCCCGGGAAGGAGCGTCAGATCCGCCAGCCCCGCTGCCCCGTTCATGCTCTCCATGCTCCGGAACTGATCCCGGAAGAGACGTTCCCGTTGCCTGATCACCGTCCTGCTCCCGGGACATGCTGTCCTTCCGATCTGAGGGCACCAGATCTACCCTCCGATCTCCCCGGATCCGGCTGATGACCGCATAAAGCTTGCGGCCCACCCGGATCTCAGCGGTAGAGCCCACCTCACCGTTCAGGAACATGGCATAAAAGGCGTTGTCCACCACGGCCTTGACGCCGATGTCCGTAACCGCCACCGGCATCACCTTCACCACATCCCCGGCCTGGTAGCCTGGGAGGACAGTGTCACTGAACTTCCGGGTGAAGCGGGTGGTGGCGCACATCCTCTTCTCATGATCCAGATACAAGTAGACCAGCACCTCCTCACCCTGGCGCAGGGGAACCCGGGTCTCGTTCAGGGGCAGCAGCACATCCTTCCGCAGGGAATTGTCCAGGAAGTAGCCCAGCTTGCAGGAGCCCTTCACCGGCAGGAAGGCCAGTTCCCCCATCAGGGCCCGGGGCCGGCGGGCCGTGGCGTAAAGCCGGCCGTCGTCACAGTAGATGAAGACGTTCCTCACCGTGCCCACAGCATCATCAGGCCCCATCTGGGACCGGGGAATAAACAGTTTCTCCGCGCCGCCGTCAAGAAAGCAGCCCTTGTCAGTGATCTCGCAGATGGCAAGATCATTCATCGCACCGATTTTCAGGTCACCAGTATCAACCACAGTAGCCCCCCTGTTCCCGCCGGTTCTCTCAGTCTGCAGGCATGAAAAAGGCGCCGTGGCGGCGCCCATGGATCCTGGAAAGCATCCTGTCAGCTTACTGACGCAGGAAGTCCAGATGAACAATCCTCTGCTTGACCGGATGGCGCTGAATGGCAACCACCTTCACCAGCACCGGCTCGCCGCCGATGTTGAGGGTGATATTGTCCTTGTAGAAGTCCTCGCTCTGCTGGGCGATGAAGATCTTCTTGTGATCCAGTGAAATGCTCACAGCTTCCTTGTTGCCACCGTAAACCACGGCAGGAACCTTATCTTCACGGCGTTGGCGGCGGCTCGCACCTTTCCCAAGATCCGTGCGGATTTCAGCATCAAATGTATATGCCATTGCAAACTCTCTTGTATGTGAATTAAAAACACAGGACTTCCCGCCATGCGACCATAAGCAGAAAGCCGTGAACATTATCACAGATCAGAGCCCAGGTTGCAACCGCGGTCAGCATCCCCATCCGGGAGCCCCCAGTCGGCCGCCAAACCGGAGGCAGATCTGACCCGATCATGCCAGACCTGCTCTTCGGCAAGCCAGCGGCTGGACGCCACCTGTGCAGACTCCTGCATACAGGCTTCAATCCGTCATTGGTCAGTATTTTTTCTTAATTTTTTCTTCCCCAAATCTGTTCAAAATTTGATCAGAATTTGCCATTAAGGAAGTTACTCCTAGCACAAACAGGCGTAGATTTGCGATACCAAAATATCATTTTGAAAAAGCAATTAATAGAGACCTTCGTCACATTTTTAAGCCTTGACAATTCCAATTTCTATATTTGCTGCCTCGTCTACGTTTTGAGCACTTGAAGGTTTATGACTGAACTCGGCATCCCTAT
>FLNX01004566.1_pt1 | contig 36229 bp, 24 predicted proteins | sample 1140341 | NCBI WGS metagenome assembly FLNX01 (sample SAMEA3878208, study PRJEB12797) | bioreactor metagenome | biome: Moose rumen | place: Sweden | collected 2011-10 | reverse complement strand
ACAGACAGACAGACAGACAGACAGACAGACAGACAGACAGACAGACAGACAGACAGACAGACAGACAGACAGACAGAATAGTAGGATTAGATATATATAGAATTCTAGCAGCTTTATTTATTTTTTTGTTCCACTCTCATATGCATATTCATTGTAGTTATGGTATTTTTACCTCATTTGTAAGTATGGGAGCTATATATATGACAGCCTTTTACGTATTATCGGGATTTGCGTTGTTTTATACATGGCAATTTAGAAACTTACAGGATGTTAGCATAATAAAAAAATTTTATCAAAAAAGACTTATAGGGATAATTCCTTTATATTATGTGGTAGCAATTCTTTATATTATCTTAATGGGGAAAGAAACAATATTTCAAAATCTGTTACTTGCTCCAGTAGAATTGTTAGGAATCCAATCGATTTTCAATTCATTATTTGATATTAGTCATAATGGCGGGACATGGTTTATTTCTTGCTTGTTAGTGTGCTATATTCTCTATCCTTTTATTCAAGAAATAACAAAACAACTACGTGTTAAGGCTAAGATAATTATTATATTTTTTTTAATTGGTATTCTGTTATATTCGCCATTTATAGTATATTGGTTTAAAACAAGTACAATATATTCAAATCCGTTTTTTAGGTTATTGGAATTTATAATAGGTGTATTAATATGTTCTTTATTGCCAAATATCTCATTCAACAGAATTGGAAAATTATTATATTCATGGCAGATGGTTTTTCTTGAGTATATCATGTTGATTGTGGGAGTATCTTTGGGGGTGAAATTTAATATTTCATTAGGCAATTATATGCTGTATAGTTGGGTGGCATTGCCTATGTTTGTATTATTGATCATATCGATGTTTGGAGTAAAGTTTCCATATTACATACGAAATTCAAAGGCGCTAATTTATTTTTCAAAGGTATCTTATGCATTCTTTCTAGGTCAGTTTTTTGCGTGGAAGTCTACAATATATATTGTAGATATAATAGGATTTGATACAAATAGTACAAGGATAATAATTTCGTTTTTATTGTGTATAATATATGCTATGATTTTACATGAATTGGTGGAAAAATTTTTTATAAAAGTATTATATGAAAAGATTTATAATTAGATTGTAGATGTTTTTGAAAAAGAAGGTGAAATAATGTCGTATAATGATAGTAGACCAATTGTATCGATTATTATGCCAGCCTATAATGCGGAGAAATTTATTGGACGGGCCATTGAAAGTGTTTTACAACAGGATTATAGCAATATAGAACTAATTATTTGTGACGATGCTTCTACAGATAATACGTGTTTAATTGCCGAAAAGTATAATGATAGTAGAGTGAAAATTATCAAAGAGAAACATAATAGTGGTTCTGCCTATGTACCGCGTTATAAGGCCTATATGCATAGTATTGGTGAGTATGTGTTAAATCTTGATGCCGATGATTTTTTGGCGTTAAATTATATAGATCGAATGATGTCGCATATATTCGAGTGTCAAGCGGACATATGTTGTGGTTGGACAATACGTGTGAATGAAGATGAAAAAGAATTAAAAGGAGATGTACATGTACCAAAGGATAATTTTGATTTTTCAGTGAAAATGACAGGGAAAGAAGCTTTCTTTTATACTGTGCCAGATTGGACAATAAGTATGGCTGGAGTATTAGCAAAAAGAAAAATTTGGGAGTTAGGGTTTAAATACAATTATAAAGATGGTGTGAGAAATACACATGATGATGAAAATACAAGTCGATGTATGCTATTAAATGCAAAAAATGTAGTATTTGCGAAAGTAAAATATTTTTATACTATGAATCCTTCTTCTGTGACTCACGTTTTTAGTGATAAATCATTTACTTTTATGAAAAGCGAGGAAGATTTATTATGTATTACAAAAAAGGAGTTTGGTGTAGATAGCTTGGAATATAGAGCAGTAGAGGCGAGTGATTATAATGCGTATTGTCAAATAGTTAATGCGTTGATTGAATCGTCAAATGTAATAGATTATTATGTTATGGAAAACTATTTAGATATTTTAATGAATTGGCATAGACGATTGAATTGGAAAAATGTAAAGAAATTCTATGGACAGATTAAAGGTGTAATTGATGAGAATTTTCTAATTGGTATTTTTATTCGTACTTTGAAAAAAAGTAGAAGCATTAAGAAAAGTATATCGATTATGAAACTTGCATATAAAACTGCAATAAGATAAGTATGTATCTTATTAGATGAGGAGTTTATATAATTGAAGATAGGTAAGATAACGCTAGATGGGTATTTTAATTATGGGAATGTACTGCAAAATTATGCTTTGAGACATATACTTTTGCAGTATGCAGATACTGTGGATAGTATTTGGCACTCTCAAGAAAATTTTATCGTTTATACATGGTATAAATGGTCATGGAAAGAACCAATTAAATGGTTGTTAAACTATCGGGGATTTCGCAATCAACTATTTTGCGATCATTATGGGATGGAAATGGTTCGCCAAGGACGCATTAAAGAATGGTGTGACCGATATATTGGGATTAAGCGTGTCGATGATTTGTCAAAGATTACTACTGCCTACGATTATTTTGTTGTGGGTAGTGACCAAGTATGGAATCCGTATTTTTCTGATTTGGACCATTGTTTCTTGACTTTTACACCGAAGGAAAAAAGGATAGCTTATGCAGCGAGTATTTCCAGTCCGGATATTCCTGAAAACGTTAAGCAAATGTTTAAGCAGGGATTAACAGAAATGGCGCATATTTCCATGCGGGAGCAGGCCGGTGCAGATATGGTGAAATCCTTTTCTGGCCGTGATGTGCCGGTAGTCGTAGATCCGACACTGTTGTTAACAGCAGATGAATGGCGAAAAGTCAGCCGTCAGCCAGCCTGGTATCATGGTGAAAATTATATCTTGACTTATTTTCTAGGGAAGCGTCCTGAAGTTGTTGATAAGCTGTCCAATGAAACCGGTCTGCCGGTAGTCAATATTTTAGATAAGGATGTTTATGAACATTATGTAACTTCGCCGGATGAATTCCTTTGGGCAATCGAACATGCCAAGCTTTTGTACACGGATTCCTTTCATGGGACGGTATTTTCCATCCTGTTCCGCACGCCTTTTGTGGTTTGCAATCGTATTGGCAGTGCGGTGGAAGAAAAGATGGGGTCCCGGATAGATACGCTTTTAGGTTTTTTCGGTTTGGAAGCACGGCGTGGGACGAAGAATAACGGCTATGCCATTGATAATCCACTCGCTGCTCCGGATTGGTCGCAGGTGGACGACGTGCTGGCAAGAGAGCGTAAGCGGTCAGATGAATATCTGCGGCAAGCGTTTGGGATGGCTTAGATACAGCTATATGTACATTGAAAATTGCATAGTTGAAATCAGCGCAGACATCTTTCTTAGTGCTGCTAAAAGTACGTGGCGATGGTATAATATGCTTAGAAAATTGGGAGGTGGAGATCTATTGTAGCATAGGATAAAATCGTTAAAAATCGAAAAGCAATTTTTGCTAAGGCGCGGATGAATGGCATCCATGACGGTCAGGGACACTTGCTGATGCCGAAGGATGACCCGTGGCAGAAACCGGCTCCGTGGGATGATGATTGTAGAGGGATTATTTTTCCATTATAGCAGTCAGGAAGTTTACAACTGTAAAGCCTGACCGGATGTATAGTTTCCTTGGTCGTTTGAATGATAAAGACTGGGAAAAGTCTCTGGAGATGTTTAATAAGTATTTGGAAAAAAAATAGACTATTGTGCGATAGCTGCTGATTTCAATTATGAAGTCAGCGGTTATTTTTATACGAGGAGTGTGATAGCTTGATTCATATAGAGCGAAAGCCGGAGTGCTGTGGGTGCAATGCTTGCGGGGATGTTTGTCCTAAAGGGGCGATATCTTTTGAGAGGGATAACGAAGGTTTTTGGTATCCGCAGGTTGACCGGTCAAAATGTGTAGAGTGTGGCCTGTGCGAGAAAACCTGTCCGGTGCTCCATAGCGATGAGTTGAAGAAAAATGATTTGCCGGAGTCTGTTTGCTATGCAGCGGAGCATAAGAATCTGGAAGTAGTGTTTGACAGTACCTCTGGAGGATTGTTCTCAGCATTGGCTGAGCAGATGTATCGCCAACATGGATTTGTAGGCGGAGCGGTATTTAATGAGGATTTATCGGTCAGTCAGTTTATATCTGCGGACAAAAAAGACTTACCACGTCTTAGAAGCTCCAAGTATCTGCAAAGTAATGCAGAAGGATTTTATAAAGAGGTAAAGCGCCTTCTGACTGTGGGCGAGCAGGTGCTGATATGTGGGACTCCATGTCAGATGGCAGCAATGCGGGCGTATCTGGGCAAGGATTATGAAAATCTTATCATTGTTGATTTTATCTGTCGTGGAGTAAATTCGCCCAAAATTTGGCAGAAATATTTGCAGTCGTTTGAAGACCGATATGGTTCCAAGGTGGTCTTTGCTAAAGCTAAGTCCAAGGAATATGGCTGGCGAAATCTGACACAGAAGGTGCGGCTGGCGGATGGACGTGAATTCTTTGAAACCGGGCAGGTTAGTAATTTTACTAGAGGATACTTACAGACGAATGCTTATTGCCGTCCATCATGCTATGAATGCCAGTTCAAAGGCTTTCCTCGTATGGCCGATATCACTCTTGCAGATTTTTGGGGGATTGAAAAATATAATCAGGAATTGGAGAAAAACTTAGGGACATCTTTAGTAATGGTTAATTCTCTGAAAGGACAGGCATATTTTGATAAAATACAGAAAAAAATCAAGGCAATAAATATGCCTTTTCAAACGATACTGGCAGGAAATCAAGCGTTGGTTAAGCCACTGGATCCACCTCGTGTCAATAGGGAAGAATTTTTCCGTGATGTGGAAACTATGAATTTTATAGAATTAGCAGAAAAATATATCAAGCATCCGGATTTAACACTCAAACAGCGCGTTAAGCAGCTGTTGAAATATATGTGGAGAAAAGCAGCTTTTATCAAGCGTATTTTAGTTGTTACCCGTTGTCATCCCAAAGCACTGTATCAGACGATAAAATATAGCGGTATTCGTAATTTATGCCAGCAAAAGGGAATTATATTTGGAACGAATTGCGTGACCAATATAGCCTCTGAGGCTAAAATTGATATTAAAGGTCTTATGATTTTCGGAAGCAAAGATAGATTCCCAGGCAGTCGGCTGGAAAGCCGCTTGTGTATTGATGCAGGGGGAACTTTGGTAGTTAATGGTCACGTGAATATTGGCTATGGTTGTGATATTGAGATATTCAGAAATGCGGAATTGTCTTTTGCTGGCAATCGGATTTTAGGTGCGACAGGTGCGAATATTGGATTGACGATTATTTGCGGCGAGAGGATTGAGATTGCTGAGGACGTACAGATTGGGCGTAATGTAACTATTCGTGACAATAATGGTGCTCATTATATCAACCGTCAGGGGTATAAGAACAGCCGGCCTATAAATATAGGAGAGAAAGCATGGCTTTGTGAATCCTGTACGTTGATGCCGGGCGCAAATGTGGGCAATGGGGCTATTGTAGGCGCAAAATCATTTGTAATATCGCGAGTACCTGCTCATAGCATGGTTATTGGTTCACCCGCTAAGGTAATAGATGAAGACATCCAATGGAAGTATTGAGCAGGAGGAAATTGCAATGTATAATCCTTTTTCCTTGGAGGGAAAGACGATTCTTGTAACAGGTGCATCTTCAGGCATTGGTCGCGCAACGGCTATAGAATGCAGTCGTATGGGGGCAAAGGTTATTATAACAGCCCGTAATGTGAAGCGGTTACAGGAAACTTTGGCAGCTATGGAAGGTGAAGGTCATCAGCTTATGGCAATGGATTTGGCTCAGCCGGAAAACGTTGCCAAGCTTGCCTCAGAAGTGGAAACTTTGGATGGCTTGGTCAATAATGCGGGGATGGCAGATATTTTGCCCATCGAATTCATTGAACCGGATAGATTGGGCAGAATACTGGCAATCAATACAGAAGCGCCGATTCTTTTGACTTCGGCTTTGACAAAAGAGCGGAAACTGAAGAAGAATGCTTCCGTGGTATTCACTTCTTCGGTGGGCGGCAATATTGTCGCCTCCCTTGGTGGCTCAATGTATGCTGCCACCAAGGGAGCTGTAAGTGGCTTTGTAAAAGCAGCAGCGCTGGAACTTGCTAAACGCAAAATTCGTGTAAATGCAGTGTTACCAGGCATGATTGACACGAACATTATTGGCCGTGAAATAACGGAAGAACAACTGGCTGAGGATGCTAAGAAGTATCCATTGAAACGCTATGGCAGGCCGGAGGAAGTGGCTTATGCGATGGTTTATCTTTTGTCGGATGCTGCAAGTTTTGTTACAGGTGCAAGTTTAGTCGTAGATGGCGGCTATACTATACAATGATTTTTTATATTAAAAGGAGAAGATAATGATGGATATTAAAGAATTTGTAAACAACATGGCAGAACAGTTCTATGACACGGATGCAAGTGAGTTTGCTCCGGATACGGAATTCAAGGCATTGGAAGAATGGGAATCCCTGACGGCACTTACCGTAATTGCCATGATTGATAAAGAGTATGGTGTGACGGTCAGCGGCAAGGATATACGTGAAGCAGAAACGATTGAAGATCTCTTTAACCGTGTACAGGAGCTGAAAGGCTGATGGAAGCTTATATTAAAGATATTGCCTATTATTTGCCGGAAAAAATCGTAACTAATGATGAACTGGCAGCAGAATTTCCTGAGTGGTCAGCCGAAAAGATTTTTCGGAAAGTAGGAATTCGTCAGCGCCATGTGGCCGCAGATAATGAAACTGCAACAGATATGGCAGAAAAAGCGGCACGAAAACTATTTTCACAGGGCGTATCGCAGGAGGATATTGATTTTGTTCTCCTGTGTACGCAAAGCGCTGATTACAAGCTGCCACCTAGTGCTTGTATTTTACAGGACAGACTGAGGCTGAAGACCGGTGCGGGAGCTTTGGATTTTGATTTAGGCTGTTCCGGTTATGTGTATGGTCTGGCTTTAGCCAAAGGTTTAGTGGTTGGTGGCATGGCTAAGAATGTTCTGTTGCTCACAGCGGAAACCTACAATAAATATATTCATTTCGGTGATAAAGGTAACCGTACTATTTTCGGAGATGGTGCCAGTGCGACTCTTGTATCGTCAGAGGGCAGGGCGCGCATCGGTGAATTTGCCTTTGGTACCGATGGCAGCGGGGCAAATGACCTGATTGTGCCAAATGGCGGAGCACGGTCAAATTTTGGTGCGGAAAATCACGTGGAAGGTAAGTCGATTGAGAATCCGGATAATATCTTTATGGATGGTTCAGATATTTTTTCCTTCACACTAAAGGCTGTGCCGGAACTGATGGCGGAAGTTATGCAGAAGAATAATGACAGTCTGGATAAGATGGATTTGTTTGTCCTGCATCAGGCCAATCGTTATATGCTGGATTTTTTGCGGCAGAAGATGAAGATTGATGAGCAGAAAATGTATATCAATATGGAAAATATCGGCAACACGGTGTCCAGTACAATTCCCATTGCATTGAAGGATGCCTGGGATGAACAGGCTGTCAAGCAGGGCGATAAGGTGGCGATTGCCGGTTTTGGTGTTGGGCTCAGCTGGGCTGGGTGTGAGTTGTTCTTTTAAGGTGGTGTGAACTTGGAGTATATAAAATTGCCTAATGGTATGAATTTACCAATGATTGGATTTGGTCCAGGTGGTTGCGGATACACGCCGAATGTGGCGTATCGGCGGCCACAGAAAGGGCTGCGTTCAATCCCGTATCGTGCATATAACAAACTGATTCGCCGTCCGGGGCAGGAAAGGGATTATGTAGCAGCGGTAGCCAGTGCCATAAAGCAAGGATTTCGTCTGATTGATTATTCGGCGTCTTATGGTGATGGCAGTTTGGTACGAAAAGGTATTGTACTTAGTGGCATTCCTCGTAATGAATTGTTACTGACCACCCGTGTCAGCAACGGGGCACAGTTCAAAGGGAAGGATGCTGTAAAACAGGAGTTTTTCCGGCAACTGAAAGGGTTGGGGACGGATTATATTGATATTTTAATGTTTCATTGGCCGGTGACGGATCGTTATGAAAACACTTGGCAGGCGATGGTAGAACTGTATCGGGATGGCTATGTAAAGACCTTGGGAGTCGCTAACTGTCATGCCCATCATATGGAAAAACTGTTTGCGCTGACGGAGGAAAAACCGTTGATTAACCAGTTTGAAATTCATCCGTTATTTACGCAGAAGTCATTGATTGATTATTGTAAGGCGCATGGAATACAACCAGAGGCTTATACGCCTATTGCCCGCTTTGATGATCGGCTGGTGAGGTTGCCGATACTGAAGCGTATTGCGGAGAAGTATGGCAAGACATTTCTGCAGGTCGTTTTGCGTTGGCATGTGCAGAATGGCATTGTTCCGGTTGTGCGGACATTGAATCCTAAGCATCAGCAGGAAAATCTGGGAATTTTTGACTTTTCGTTGACAGATGAGGAAATGACGCAGATAGATGGTATTAATATCAATTCCCGCTTGCGTTATGATCCCGATAATTGCGATTTTACGATACTTTGATTGAAGGAATGAGATTTTGAGCAGTGGTTCAAGAATAGCAAAAAATACCATGTTCCTGTATTTCCGTATGTTTTGTGTAATGGCGGTGTCGCTGTACACGGTGCGGATTACATTGATAGCTCTTGGTGTAGAGGATTATGGTATATATCAGGCAGTTGGCGGCATTGTAGGTATGTTGGCTTTCTTGAATAATGCGCTAAGTACGGGGTCATCACGTTTTTTAACCTTTGAGCTTGGTAAAGGCATGACAGAAAGACTGCATAAAATGTTTTCTACGTTGTTGCTGGCACATTTTGCTATAGCTTTGCTGGTGGCATTATTAGCTGAAGCAGGTGGCCTGTGGTATATTAGTCAGCATTTTTTATTGTTAGCAGATAAGTATATAGCAGTTATGATTGTTTTTCAATTATCCATAGTGACTGCCTTGATGAGTATGACACAGATTCCCTATATGGCTGTGATTATCGCCCATGAACAGCTGAAGATATATGCTTATGTGTCATTGATAGAGGTCGTATTAAAACTGGGTATTGCTGCAATTATCATGGTAGTCCCTGCACATAGATTAGAGATATATGCTTTACTGGTATGTCTGGTACAGTTATCGATCATGGGAATGTATCGAATATATTGTTACCGGCATTATGAGGAGAGTCATTATCAGAAGAAACATCTTGATTTGTCAATTTTGCGAGAAGTGGGAGCATTTTCCAGTTGGAGTATGTTTGCGGCGGTAGCGATTGCCTTAATGAATCAGGGGACATTGTTGCTGCTTAATTCATTCTTTTCACCTGTGGTGGTTGCTGCGCGGGTTATTGCTTTACAAGTTAGCAATGCGGCACAACAATTTTTGAATAATTTTCGTACAGCAGCTAATCCGCAAATTGTGAAAAGGTTGGCGGCAGGTGATGTGGAGGGTTCTCGGCGGTTGCTCTTGCGGTCGATGTATTTTTCTTATTATTTGATGCTGGTACTGGCTGTGCCGATAATCCTTTTAGCTGAGCCGTTACTTTCCTTGTGGTTGGCTGAAGTTCCTGAATATGCAGTGCCATTCTTGCAGTTCAGCATGGTGCAAAGTTTGTTTGCCGTTTTTGACACTTCGCTGTATACGGCTTTGTATGCCAAAGGCAGATTGAAAGAAAATGCTTTAATCAGTCCAACGTTTGGTTCCTTCCTGTTTCCATTGTATTATTGGTTGTTTAGCTGTGGCTATTCTCCTTTGGTAGTAAGTTATCTACTAATATTTAACTATGCTATGTTAGGGCTGGTTATAAAACCGCTGCTAGCGCATAAGATTGCAGGATACAGCTGGCAATCAATGGGAAATGCGTATTTAAAATGTGGCAGAGTAACAATATTGGTAGTGGCTTTTGTTTATACGTTGGATAATATATTTAATGATGGGACATTTATATCAGATGTAGTCATAGGGGCATTGTCAATGGGTATAACTGTAATTGTTATTTGGCAGGCTGGCTTGATAAAAGAGGAACGCTTGATGATAAAGGACATGACAAGGAGGAGAGTGGGGCGTGCGAAATGTCACTTGTAGAATGAATGTCAGTATCTTGCTGTTGATGGTAAAAAAATTTCGGTTGTGTGGAATTATGCAGGGTAAGTATGAACTGACTAGATAAATACTCTTGTTAATACACAAAATACATGTTATAATTTTATAGTAACATGGGCGAGGTCATGAAATATACTTGTTTAGTTGTATTTTGTGAATCAGCGGTTAGTACCATGATGTACCGCAGCAAGACGATGAGGAAAAATGTCTATTTTGAATGCCTTAATATGCTGGCCATTCAAAATAACATAAATTTCAGTGTGAATTGCAGTAAACGCTGAAACATAAGATGGGCATCGCATAAAAGTAAACGAAAATTGTCCTGTGTTTCATATTAATTGTGTATAGAAGCCTGAACGAGAAGTGTACTTATACTATGACACGGTCATATTTAGTGTAGATGATATATTACGTAGCACTCAAAGAGTGTTACAATATCTAAAATTCACAGAAAGTTCGATATATAAAAGCAATTTCAAAAAGGAGATGATATTATGTATATGGATGCACCCTTGACTTTAGAGCGGCATCTAGCTGCATTTCAAGAAATAGATCCTATCTATGAGCATTTATACGCCGCATGGAAAATCGCAAAGGCGGATTTACCGAGAATATTAAGGAATATTGCTAAAATTTTTCCGCATTATAGCTTGCATGATGAGTCACACTCTGAGGCGATTATTCGGCAAATAGAGGCGGTATTAGGGGAAGAACGTATTTTAATGATTAAGCCAACTGAGACATGGCTTATTTTGATGAGTGCGTATACGCATGACTTTGGCATGTTAGTGCAGGATGAGATTATGCATAAAACATGGCAATCTAACGAGTTCCAAGAATATCTGCACAATATTCAGTTGGACTCATCGAAAAGAGAATTGAGAGAATACGCAGACTGGTTCGTTGGAAATAAATGGGATAAACTTAAAAAAGCTGAAGTAGCAAAAGATTGGCCACTGGATATAAAGTGGGCTGCCATACTGCTATCTGCAGATTATTTTCGTTCAATTCATCCAAAGCGTGGGCGTGCAATTATAAATGGAGAGGAACTATGTATTCGGTTTGATTTATCGTTTAATCGCTTTGTTCATGAACGGCTTTTGTCTTTGCTCGGTGACGTAGCATTTTTGCATGGCGAGCCGTTTGAGAGAATTTTCGAACTAAGAATGGAAGCAAACGGAGTGGGACAGCATGATGATATAGTTTATCCACGACGTGTGGCATGCCTTCTTCGCTTAGGTGACTTGTTGGATATGGATAATGGTAGATTTGATGAGGATGCTTATCTGCTATATGGTGAGGTTCCAGGCTCAACCATAAGTAATCGAGAAAAACATGCATCTATAAAGCATTTTCTGGTTAAAGGGAATCGTATCGAAATAGGTGCTGATTGCCCAACGGAAGAAGGATTTGAAGTAACCAGTCGCTGGATTGCAATGATTCAGCATGAGTTAGATAACTTGGCATTAAAATGGAATGATATTGTTCCAGATGGTTTTGGAACGGCTCCTTCATTAGCATATAAAGACCTCAAGCTGAATGGTAAACCATTACATGGGGATGTACTTCGACACTTCAACTTCAGCAATGAAGCAATTTTTGAATTACTTGAGGGAGCGAACATATATAAGAATCAGTTCTCTTGCTTTCGAGAGTTAATTCAGAATGCGATAGATGCATCAAAGTTACGTTTGTGGTATGGAATACTAGCAGGAGAGTATGAGAAACAAAAGGTCTTTGCAACGGATAAGAATTTGGCTCCGTTTAAGATAAACGAGGAGATTTTTAAAGAATTTCCCATTGAGGTTGAAATTAAGTATTTAGAGGTTGATGGTCAGGAACCTGGTTTTTATATTACAGTAAAGGATCATGGGATTGGTATAAATGAAGAACGGTTGCATTCTATGGAGGAAGTTGCAAGGAGTTGGTCTGCTAATGCGGTTTGGCGTAAAACGATAAAAGATATGCCAGAATGGCTTCGTCCAACGGGGGAATTTGGACTTGGTCTACAGTCTGTTTTTCAGCTAACAGATACGTTGATATGTGATACAACACCTATTAATGATACGCCAAAGCATATTGTCTTTCGATCTAAGAGTAATGAAGGACGTATTTCATATCAGGATAAAGATTACGCAGTTCCGACGTTGCCAGGAAGTAAATTTACTTTCTTTATTCCTAAAAAATATTTTAAGTCTTATCATTATTCATTGGGATCGTTTTTTGCCCAACAAATTCATACAATGGATCCTTTTTGCTTTGATTCGGAATACCGTTTATTATTGATAAAACTCTATTATCTGTATCAGTGTATTATAGATGATGTAGATAGCGGCTTATTTCCTGTTATTATTCATTTGAAAGTAGATAATAAGATTATTCTTGAACATAAAATTCCGATTAGATATTGTCAAACTGAAAATGAAAATTGTAAGGATAAGGAGTCTTTGTTTTACAGGTTGAATGGAGAAATAGATAAAGGCGATAATCTGACAATTTGTTTTGATGATGAATTACAATCTTGTATTGCTTATAACATGAGCAACTCTGTTTTGTATCAGTTGACTTTGGACCCTGATTTCAGAGGTATTCAAAGGATAAAACTTTTATTTAAAGGCATGCATGTAGATAGTAGTATATTTCATCAAGGAGTTTTGAGAAATATTTCTAAAATCGTTTGTGGTGCGATTTCATTGGAAGGATTTTCAGCTAAAGATTATCTTACATTAAACAGGGAAAATATCAAGGATGAGAAGATTGAAGGACTCAGTATGATAATTGATAATGACATTGGAAAAATTGCAAAAAAATGGATTCCAAAGATTATTAAACGAGCTAGTGGAGAGAGTGATCATATATATAATACGGTGTTGCTATGTGCTATTGTTTGGAGTGAATTTTTAAATGATAAGAGTTGTATAATACCTGAAAACGTACTACGACAATCATCATTTTCTATTGGTACTTTTAGAAAAGATGATTCGGGTAATTTTGTAAACAACAAGACTTTGTTATCTGACTTGATAATCAATTTAAGGAATGGAAGAGATATATATTTTTATATTCGTGATAATCATTATATATATACTGATAATACTAAAAATGATAGTGAGCTAATAAATGATTTATTGAGTGATTTGCTTGATGATGTAAATATACTATATGATTGGTATTATTTGAGAAATTTAATTAATTTTAATCGTTTATATGTGAAGGAGTGGATTTTGAAAGAGGTACAGTCACCTCACAGAATGTACTTGGTAGCAAAATGTAGTGAGAAGGTGGATGGACATACCTGCCAATTACCTAAATTGTCTGCACGTTCTAAGAATTTAATAAATAAAACTATATTTGATACTCCACGTATAATTTTAATGGCCTCGTGTGATTGGCAAGCATTAGCTGTAAAAGAAGTACCTCGTTTATCAAATATTTCTGTTTATTTACATGATTGTCTACGGATCGGTTATGAACACCGTGCGTACATAATTTCACCGTTTATAGAAGAAGATTTAGAAAGAATTAGGAATAAATCTAATTTGACAGATATTTGTGATTGTATCAAACATAGAGATGATTTTAATCGGCTTGTAAATTATGTTAAGGAGCACAATGTTAGTAAGAGTATAACCGAAGATGAGGTAAGAAAAATGTATATTGAATGGATTAAAAACATTATAAATTGGTATAATGAAAATAATAAATGACTATCATAATCCCCCAGCTATGCTGGGGAGAATGGAGTAAATGGTAATGTGTCCCCAGTAGAATTTAACCCCCATGATAGAATGATTATGGTGTCGCAAGCCAAATCATTAACATGGGGGTGTCCAAATGGACAGTTTAAGTTTAGCACATGCAAAGTGGAGTGCCAGTATCACATAGTGTTTATCCCAAAGTATCGACGTAAGGTGCTATATGGAAAAATACGGGTTGACGTAAAAGAAGCAATAACAAAGCTATGCGCATACAAGAACATCGAAATAGTATCCGGAGCAGTATGCATCGACCATGTGCACCTATGCGTAAGCATTCCACCGAAAATAGCAGTGTCTAAATTCGTAGGGTATTTGAAAGGCAAAAGTGCCCTGATGATTCACGATATGCATCCAGATTTGTATGGCAAATGGGATAAAGCATTCTGGGCAAGAGGTTATTTTGTGGGGACAGTAGGAAATGTGACAGAAGAAGCAATAAAGAAGTACATCGCAGAGCAGGAAGTCTACGCAAAAGCGGAAGACCAACCTAAGAAACGCTTCTTTTAGAAGCTAGCAGGTAACAGTGCTTGCGATGCCCGCCTTTTAGGCGTGCAAGTAATTGCCCTTATAGGGCTAGGTTAAACCAACACTTGAAGTGGTGGTTGTGAATTAGAGTCGATTACATACACCTTTTCATAGGGTGCTTACCTTTTTTAGGCATCATTAAGTTCGTTAAATTCTGCCTGCGGACGGTAATAGTATTGAATTATGGCGAGAATGAGGAACAGCGCCATAATCCCCAGCACGCAGTAGAACATATTGGTATAACCGATATTTCCGGCAATGGTTCCCAAAAGGATAAGGCCGGTACTGGTGCCTATGTCCAGCATATTGTAGAAGGTGGCACTGGCGGTACTGTGCCTGTCGGTGCGCACGCGGTTGAGCATCCAGGTCAGCAGGGCAGGGAGCAGGGCGCCGGCGCCAAGGCCATAGAATACGGAAGCCGTGAGCAGGCCGGTCAAGGTCTGGGCATTGACGATAAGTGCCAGAGCGATGAGATAGGAAACGGCGCCGGGAAGAACTACGGCAAAAGCACCATGCTTATCGAGCAGACGGCCGCCGAAAGGCCGGGAGATAAAGACGAACAAGGTCCCCACGACGAAGAACAGTCCGGCATTATCTATGGATTTTTCTGCGGCCAGCATAGCGATAAAGGTATTTACGCTGCCGTAACCGGCTCCAAATAAAATCGTCAGTAGGGAAGGCCCTGCGGTACCATGTTCGCACAAGCGGTTGCGGATGGAAGAATGCAGGGGCGGCGTTGGAGGCAGCTCGGAAACGGTGCCTTTATTTTTGCAGAGCCATGCCATCAGGATAGCCATGCTGCTGACGCCGATGGAAGAGAGAAAAAGACTGGCAGCGCTTTCTGACAACAGCCACAAGCCTAACGCCGGAGCCATGGCCATGGCAATGGTGCTGCCCATGCCGAAATAGCCAATGCCTTCACCACGGCGGGCGGCAGGGATTACATCTGCGGCAATGGCGGCGGCAAAGGTGGTGGAAAGGCCAAAGCCCAGACCGTGGATGACTCTGGCAAAGATTATGGCATTGGGGTTATCAAGCAGCAGGTAGGCCAGAGTCGCTAAAATACAAAGCACCAAACCGGCATAAAGACAGTTCTTCTTGCCGAAGGCGCGCACCCCTGTGTCGGTAAACAAGCGGATAAAAATAGCGGAGTAACCAAAGATGCCGCCGATAAGGCCAATCTGCAGACCAGTTGCACCAAGGCCGGACGCATATATGGTTATTGTAGGCAGCAGAAAATGAAAGCTGGCAAACAGAAAGCCGTTGGCAGCAATCAGAGCCAGAAAATTACGAGTCCAAAGTTTTTGACTTGTCATATAACCATCCTTTCTTTACTTAGACAACTATAACAGCATATTATATATATGTCAATAATATGTTTATATTTACATGATTTTATAAGGAGGTATAGACATATAAATATTGTTTTTTTTATATAGAATTATAAAATTGCACAAAAAGACGCTGTGATAAAATGTTTTCGCATTTCATCACAGCGTCGGTTTTTAGGCAAAATATTATTTTTTCTTCAACACCACGGCGCTGCGAGCTGGGATGTAGATTTTCAGCCACTCTTTGCCGTCTTTTTCGTAAAGGGGGTCGAAGTTGGTTTTGTGGATGACGCTGTCGTCAGCCAGGCCGTTGCCGCCGAATTCTTTGGCATCGGTATTGAGTACCACCTTGTAGCTGCCTTTGGGTACGAGGAAACCGTAATCCGGGAAGGACTGGGTGGGGGAGAAGTTGAACACGAATATCAAATCGCCACGGCTGTAGGCCAGTACCTGGTCGCCGTCGTTATGCCAGATTTCCACCACCGGCTGTTTCTGGATATTCTTCACGGTTTTGAGGGTGGCGAGCATTTCCCTGTCGAAATCACCTAAGAAGTGATAGCAGAGGTTTTTATCGTCTACCAGGTGCCACTGGCGGCGAGCGTATTTGTAGCCCCAGCCGTTGCCTTCACGGGGGAAGTCAATCCATTCGGGATGGCCGAACTCGTTGCCCATGAAGTTCAGGTAGCCGCCGTTGATGGTGGATGCCGTGACGAGGCGAATCATCTTGTGCAGGGCAATGCCGCGGTCTACCATGAAGTTGCGGTTGTCCTTGGAGAAGTGCCAGTACATGTCTGCGTCAATCAGGCGGAAAATGATGGTCTTGTCGCCCACGAGCGCCTGGTCATGGCTTTCGGCATAGGAAATGGTCTTTTCATCGGCCCGGCGGTTGGTCATTTCCCAGAAAATGCTGGATGGTTTCCAATCTTCATCCTTCTTTTCTTTGATGGTCTTAATCCAGTAATCCGGCACGTTCATGGCCAGACGGTAGTCAAAGCCAAAGCCGCCATCCTCAAACTTGGTGGCCAGTCCCGGCATGCCGCTGACATCTTCGGCAATGGTGATGGCATGGGGCTTGATTTCGTGAATCAGCTTGTTGGCCAGCGTCAGGTAACAGATGGCGTTGTCGTCCTGATGGCCGTTGAAGTAGTCGCCGTAGCTCATAAAGGCTTCGCCCAAGCCATGGCTGTAGTAAAGCATGGAGGTAATGCCGTCGAAACGGAAACCGTCGAAATGGAATTCTTCCAGCCAGTATTTGCAGTTGGACAGCAGGAAGTGCAGTACATCGTCCTTGCCGTAGTCAAAGCAGAGGCTGTCCCAGGCCGGGTGTTCGTGACGGTCGCCGGGATAGAAGAACTGGTTGGGGTCGCCACAGAGATTGCCAAGGCCCTCCACTTCGTTCTTGACGGCGTGGCTGTGGACGATATCCATGATGACGGCCAGCCCCATGCCGTGAGCAGTGTCAATGAGTTCCTTGAGGTCTTCAGGCGTACCGCAGCGGCTGCTGGCGGCAAAGAAGGAGCTGACATGGTAACCGAAACTGCCGTAGTAGGGGTGTTCCTGAATGGCCATAATCTGAATGCAGTTATAGCCGTCAGCCTTTACACGCGGCAGGATATTTTTGGTGAATTCCTTATAGGAGCCGACTTTTTCTGCGTCCTGTGCCATGCCGACATGGCATTCATAAATGAGCAGCGGTGCAGTGTCAGGCTTGAATTTTTCATCATGCCAGGTGTGTTTGTTCCGAGGGTTCCAAACCTGCGCGGAGAAGATTTTTGTCTCTTCATCCTGCACCACTCTGGTGGCCCAGGCAGGAATGCGTTCTCCTTCGCCACCGCGCCAATGGACTTTCATTTTGTACAGGTCTTTGTGCTTGATTTTGCCGGCCGGAATGACAAGTTCCCAGTCGCCGGTACCGGGAATGTGACGGCATTTAAATTCCTCTTTTTCCTGCCAGTCACTGAAATCGCCAATAAGGTAAATGGCCAGGGCGTTTGGTGCCCATTCACGGAACACCCAGCCGCGTCCCTGTTTATGCAGGCCGTAGTACAGATGGCCCGTAGCAAAGTCGCTTAAGGTACGCTTGCCGTTCTGGGTGAGCTGATTGATTTTCCATACAGCGTGGTCGTGGCGTCCTTTGATGGCCTCCTCGTAGGGAGCCAGCCATTCATCATTGGCAATTATGCCCAGTTTTTTTTGTTTAGTCATAAATACATATCACTGCTTTTGGGGAAACAGTGATGTACCTCCCCTCTAAATAATGAAGATAAAACTGCATTAAAAAGTCCCCACATAACATTATAACAAAATTTTCGTAAAAATGATTGAAAAACTAATATTTTTAGCAAAAGGATTTTTTTGGCGTGGCCGTAACATTTGCTTGACAGGCGGGGCTCCTTACGCTAATATTTATATGTTATGTTGAGTTGAAGGGGATACAGTTATTTGTATCCTTTCTTGTTTTATAAATTAGGAGGCATATTACAAAGAATGAGTATGACGACCAATGAAAAGCTGAGAAACATTGCAATTATCGCCCACGTTGACCATGGTAAGACGACGCTGGTAGATGCAATGCTCAAGCAGAGTCATGTATTCCGTTCCAATGAACAGGTAGCTGAGCGCGTGATGGACTCCGGCGATATCGAGCGTGAACGCGGTATCACCATTTTGTCCAAGAACACGGCTGTTATGTACAATGATGTAAAAATCAACATCGTTGACACCCCGGGCCATGCTGACTTCGGCGGCGAAGTTGAACGTGTTCTCAACATGGTTGACGGCGTTGTCCTGCTCGTTGATGCCTTTGAAGGTCCGATGCCCCAGACGAAGTACGTGCTGCGCAAGGCTTTGGAGCAGAAACTGAAACCTATCGTTGTTATCAACAAGATTGATAAGCCGAACCAGCGTGTAGATGATGTTTATGATGAAGTTCTCGAACTCTTCATGGAACTCGACGCTGACGATGACCAGCTCGACTTCCCGGTTATCTATGCTACGGCACGTGATGGTGTAGCTAAGTACAGCATGGATGATGACAATGACAATCTCCAGCCGCTGATGGAAACCATCGTCAAGGAAATCCCGGCTCCGCATGGTGACCCGGACGCACCGCTGCAGATGATGGTAACGACGCTCGAATCTGATTCCTTTGTCGGCCGTGTAGCTATCGGCCGTATCATTCGCGGTACGGCTAAGCCGAACCAGAATGTAGCCATCATCAATGGCGACCAGGAAACGAAGGCTAAAATCGGTAAGGTATTCACTTATCAGGGCCTGCAGCGCGTGGAGAGCGAGGCTGCAGGCATGGGTGAAATCGTTGCCCTGACGGGCCTCGGTGATGTATCCATCGGTTACACCGTAGCTGACGCTGAAAATCCGGAGGCTCTGCCGACCATCAATATCGATGAGCCGACACTGTCCATGACTTTTGGTGTTAACACCAGCCCGTTTGCCGGCCGTGAAGGTCAGTTCGTAACTTCTCGTCACCTCCGTGACCGTCTCTACAAGGAAATCGAGACTAACGTAGCCATGAAGGTCGAAGAAACGGATTCTGCCGATGTGTTCAAGGTTTCCGGCCGTGGTGAACTCCATCTGTCCATTCTTATCGAAACCATGCGCCGTGAAGGTTATGAGCTGCAGGTTGGTAAGCCGGAAGTAGTTTACAAGACCATCAATGGCCAGCTCTGTGAACCTATCGAAAACCTGACCATCGAAGTGCCGCAGGAATACATGGGCGCTGTTATGGAAGGTCTGGGCACGCGTAAGGCTGAGCTCACGAACATGACGGAGACGGCAGGTTACATGCGCCTCGAATTCACCATTCCGGCCCGCGGCCTGATTGGTTTCCGTTCTGAACTCCTGACCAGCACGAAGGGTAACGGTATCATGAACCATGTATTCCATGGCTATGCTCCGTACAAGGGCGATATTCCGGGCCGTACGCGCGGTTCCCTCGTTGCTTTCGAACAGGGCGAAACCACCGGTTATGGTATCTTCTCCCTGCAGGACCGTGGTGTAATGTTCATCGAGCCGGGCGAACAGGTTTATGAAGGTATGATTGTGGGCGAAAACTCCCGCGATAACGATATCGACATCAACCCCTGCAAGAAGAAGAACGTATCCAACATGCGTACGTCTTCCTCTGATGAGGCTATCCGCCTGACGCCGCCGCGGATTCTGTCCCTGGAACAGGCTATCGAATACATCAACAATGATGAAATGGTAGAAGTAACGCCGGAACATATCCGCCTGCGCAAGACTATCCTTGACCGCACCGTTCGCGGCCGTAACGCTAAGAATGCTCGTAAGGGCTGATAAATAAGCAATAAAAAGACCTTGACCGGTCAGTGACTGGTCAAGGTCTTTTTGATATGTCAGCTTGACTTGTCAAGCTGGTATTAACATTAGAGTTTCTTTTCTGTCAGCACCAAATCCAAGGCATTGAGGACGTCGTTGACATTTTCTTCGGTGATGACGAGGGGCGGCTGGAAAGCCATTACATTGCGGTCCACGCCGTTCTTGCCGATGATAAAGCCGCGGTCTTTGAGCGTTTCGAGTACGTCATCGAGGATTTCCGGTGCCGGACTGCCGTCAGCGTGAATGAACTCTGCGCCGTCCATGAGGCCGAGGCCGCGCACATCACCGATAACGGGATGTTTCTGCTGTAGCTCACGCAGGCCGTTTCTGAGCTGTTCACCGCGGGCCTGTGCGTTTTCCATGAGTTTGTGTTCGGCGATATAGTCGAGCACCGCCATAGCCGTGGTGGAGGATACCGGGTTGCCGCCGAGTGTCGAGGCCCCGGGACGGGTGTAGGTATCGGCAATCTTGGCCGTGGAGATAAAGGCGGAAATCGGCGCGCCATTGCCCAGGGCCTTGGCCATGCACATGATATCGGGCACGACATCATAATTTTCGATGGCAAACATCTTGCCGGAGCGGGCAAAGCCCGTCTGCACTTCGTCAATAATCAGCAGGGTGTTGTACTGGTCAAGTATTTCCTTGACGCGTTTGAAGTAGCCTTTTGGCGGCACTACGCAGCCGGCATTGCCCTGAATGGTTTCGGCGATAAAGGCACCGGGATGGCCGGAGGTGGAGGATTTAATCAAATCCTCAATGGCATTGGCGCAGGCGTAATCACATTCCGGGAACTTTTTGTTCATGGGGCAGCGGTAGCAGTTCGGGTTGGGAGTGAAGTGAATGCCGCCAACAGGATTGGGGTCCGTGCGCCACATGGTAAGACCGGTGACGCTCATGCCCAGTTTGGTGCGGCCGTGCAGGCCGTGGCGCAGGGCGATGATTTCGCTGTTGCCCGTGTAGACGGAGGCCAGCAGGAAGGCACCTTCCGTGGCCTCAGAACCCGTGGAGCAGAAGAAGGATTTCTGCAGGTCACCCGGGGTGACTTCTGCCAGTTTTTCCGCGAGGTTCACGAAGTTTTCCGTCAGGTAGATGTTGCAGACATGCTGCAGTTCGTCAATCTGGGCTTTCATTTTTTCCAGAATTTCCGGATTGCAGTGGCCGCAGTTCATGACAGAGACGCCGGCGTACATATCCAGATATTTCTTGCCCGTGCTGTCCCAAAGGTACTGCATGGAACCTTTGACCATCTGGGCCGGTTTCTTGTAGAAATGACCTAAGCAGGGCATGATGTATTTTTTCTTTTTGGCGATAATGGACTCAGGGCCAATAAATTTTTTGCTTTCCATATTTCCCTCTCCTCAAAAATAATTAGGTTAGATGGAGTTGCGGCTGCGGCGGAAACGGTAGGTGCCAAGCCCCAGTTCGCGTGGGCCTTTTTTGAGCGTTTCGAGGTCGTCAGCGTGGAAGGCCTCTTTGCCGGCCGCGAGGTTATCGAGTGCCGTGCGGTAAATACGAGTGACCATGCCGGCAAATTCGGGCGTGTAGTCCTGCGCCTCAATGCGGTAAGCGCCTAAGCCGTTAAACTTGGAAAGGTACGGATAGAGGCAGAGGTCCTTGGCAAAGTAGATATGGTTGCGGCCGAACTGGTCAATGCGCAGGGAGTGTTTTTCGCCGGCTTTGTCGAGCAGGGCGTAATGGCGGTCAAGAACTTCGGGATTGCTGAGTTCGTTGAAGAACGGCAGGCTCATGCCCGGAATATTATGGTCGCAAATCATGGACTCGTAGGAGCCATGGACGACAACTTCGATGGGCAGTTCGGAGCTTTCCACGATTTCGCGCAGCTGTTCGAAGGAGAGCTCGTAGGAAGCCGTTCCCATGGTCAGGCCGTTTTCCTTCAAGAACTTGGCTGCCAGATGGTTGAAGAGGTTGAAGGATACATCAGCCTGAACGGGCAGGTTTGTCAGGCGCTTGGCCAGCTTCAGGGAGCCTAAGTTGCTGACCATAATGCCGTCGGCTTTGAGTTCCTGCTGTTTCAGGGAGGTGAAGAACTGCTCGAGTTCTCCGCATTCACGGCGCATGGTGGTACGCGGCGTGTTGATGATAATTTTTGCCCGGCCCTTGCTGTAGGCGATAATATCGGCAAAGTCCTTTAGGCTCCAAGGCTTATGCGGACGGAAGGCTTCGCCGCCGACATAGACGATATCAGCCCCGTTGTCGATAACGGCCTTTGCCGCGCCTAGGGTATTTACGCGGACGCTCAGTGTACGGTGGTCGTCATTTGACTTGTCAATATCGCGTTCCTGTTTTAAGATTTCATCCTGAAAACCTGCTTCTTTGACGGCGTCGCTGAAGAAACGCGGTTCACGCGTGCCGTCAAAGCCAATGTCCTTTTTATCCGGGGAACCGAAGGCAAAGGTGGTCGTAAAGTCACGGGCGCGGTTTTCATAAAGGCTCTTCCAGCCTTCTTCATCCGGCTGCCAGCCCGTGGGGTCAGCGATATAGGCGTCAATGGCCTGGCGGTAGGTGCTGACAATGCGGCGGATAAAGGGAGCCGGGCGCATGCGGCCTTCGATTTTGAAAGAGAACACGCCGGCCTGAATCAGCTGGGGGATATGACGGTACATGCACATATCTTTGAGCGCCAGTTTATAGGCACCGTCGCTGTCCTTGTCGAGCACTTCGCCCGTCTTTTCGTCAATCAGCTGATATGCCCAGCGGCAGGGTTTCAGGCAGCGGCCGCGGTTGCCGCTCTGGCCAAAGACTACGCCCGAGTGAATGCACTGGCCGCTTTCACTGATACACATATCACCGTGCATGAAGTATTCCACCTCAATGCCCGTGCGTTCACGGAAAAGGGAGAGTTCGGACAGCGTCATTTCGCGGCCCACAACGACACGGGTAATGCCGTATTCCTTGAGTTTTTCAATAGCGTGCTCATTGTGCGTATTCATCATGACGGACGTGTGCACGGGAATTTTAATGCCCATTTCATGAATGAGTTCGAGTACCGCAAAGTCCTGTACCAGAATCGCGTCCGGACGGATTTCATTGAGATAGGCCAGGTACTCACGCAGGGCCGGGATTTCTTCGTCACTGATGAGGTTGTTGAGTGTGATGTAGAGTTTTACACCATGCTCATGGGTGTAGGCGATAGCCTTTTTGAGCATTTCATCATCAAAGTTGAAATCACCCTCATGCATGCGCATATTAAAATGCTTGCCCCCGAGGTAGCAGGCATCGGCACCGGCTTCTACACCGGCGACCAGAGCGTCCCAAGTACCGGCAGGGGCCAGCAGTTCTACGGATTTACGATTTAATAACATCTAAAAACAAACTCCTTTAGGATATGATTTTCTCTTGAATAGTCCCAATTTATAAGTATAGCAAAGAATAGGGAAGCTATCAACGTCCAGAAGAAAGTCTGTAGGTTGCGACAATCGCTATATTTTGTTGCATTCCGTGAGGCTTTATGCTACAATCTTATGTATTGTGGCGATGAACAAGAAGAGTAAACTTCGCGGGCATTTTTAGAGAGTCTCCACTGCTGGGAAGGAGATAATGCCGGGAGTTGAAAGTTCGCTTGGGAGCTTTTCGGAGGAAATGCCGGACGTGTGCTTCGCGTTAAGAAGATGCAAGTGATAAATCAGGGTGGTACCGCGAAATTCAGCCTTCGCCCCTCGTGCACATGTTGTGCTGGGGCGAGGGCTTTTATAGTTTGCTTTTCATAAGGCAGGAGGTAAATAAATGGAAGAAAAGATTTCGGAGCTTAAGGCAGCTGCTGTAGCTGAAGTCAAAGCCGCCGGAGATATGACGGCACTTAACGATATCCGTGTAAAATACTTAGGCAAGAAGGGGGAATTCACCGCTATTCTGCGTGGCATGGGCAGCCTGTCGGCTGAGGAACGTCCGAAAGTCGGCAAGATTGTCAACATTGCCAAAGCAGAAGTGGAAGAGGCTGTCAATGCCCAGGCTGGCGAACTCAAAGCCAAGGAAATGGCGGCAAGACTGGCCAGTGAAAAGATTGATGTTACGCTGCCGGGGCGCACGGTGCCGCAGGGCCATCTGCATCCGCTGACGCTGACCATGCAGCGTATTAAGGATATTTTTGTCCACATGGGCTTTAGCGTGGAAGAAGGTCCGGAAATTGAGCGCGATTACTTCAACTTTGAGGCGCTGAACCTGCCCAAGGATCATCCGGCGCGCGATATGCAGGATTCCTTCTATATTACTGATGAAATTCTCATGCGTTCCCAGACTTCGCCGGTACAGGCGCGTACCATGCAGGCTAACGAACCCAATAAGCCGATTCGCATGATTGCCCCGGGCCGTGTTTACCGCCGCGATGAGTACGATGCCACGCATTCCCCGATGTTCACGCAGGTGGAAGGCCTCGTCATCGACAAGGGTATCAGCTTTGCTGACCTCAAGGGCACGCTGGAACTCTTCCTGCATCAGATTTTCAACGAAAACGTAGGCGTGCGTTTCCGTCCGAGCTTTTTCCCGTTCACGGAACCGTCGGCCGAAGTTGATATTTCCTGCGTGATGTGCCACGGTGAAGGCTGCAAGGTCTGCAAAGGCACGGGCTGGCTGGAAATCCTGGGCGCCGGCATGGTTCATCCCCATGTGCTGGAAATGAGCGGTTATGACCCGAAGGTGGTCAGCGGCTTTGCTTTCGGTCTGGGCGTGGAACGTATCGCAATGCTGTCCTATGGCATTGATGACCTGCGCCTGTTCTATGACAACGATGTGCGCTTCTTGCAGCAGTTCTGATTTAGGGAGGTTACAACATGCAGGTTTCCATTAAATGGTTAAACGATTATATAAAATTCAACGAAACAGCAGAGGAACTGGCCGATAAATACACCATGGCCGGTGTGCCCGTGGAAAATGTCATTCGGGCAGACGAAGGTCTTGATAAAGTGGTGACGGGGCGGATTGAAAAGCTCGAAGCCCATCCTGATTCCGACCATTTGCAGATTTGCCAGATGAATGTCGGTGAGCCGGAACTTATTCAGATTATTACCGGTGCTCAGAATGTAGCCGAGGGTCAGATTGTACCCGTGGCAATGGTAGGGGCGCACCTGCCCAACGGCCTGCACATCAAGAAGGGCAAGCTGCGCGGTCTGCCCTCCAATGGTATGCTGTGCTCTGCCGAAGAGCTTAAAATGGATTTATCTAAGCTCACGGAAGAAGAAAAGAACGGCATTTACATTTTGCCTGCTGATACGCCGGTTGGCGTACCGGCCAAAGATGTGCTCGGACTTGATGATGTGGTACTCGAATTTGAGCTGACGGCCAACCGTGCCGACTGTTTCAGCGTTTTCGGTTTGGTACGTGAAGCTGCTGTGCTTACGGGCAATACGCCGCATTATCCTGAAATCACGGTCAAAGAGGACGATGAGGCCAAGGCTGCCGATATGGTCAAGATTGCCATTGACAGCGACCTTTGCGACCGTTTTGCCGCTCGTGTTATTAAGAATGTTAAAATCGGGCCTTCGCCGGAATGGATGCAGCAGCGTCTCGAAGCTGCCGGTATCCGCGCCATCAACAACGTGGTGGATGTGACGAACTTCGTCATGGTGGAACTGGGGCAGCCCATGCATGCCTATGACTATGATGAAATTGCCGGCCACAGCCTGACGGCGCGGCTGGCTAAAGAAGGCGAAAACCTCCATACGCTGGATGATTCTTCGCGTGTGGCCAAGGGCACGGAACTCGTCATTGCCGATGCCGAAAAGCCGGCAGGTCTGGCTGGTGTAATGGGCGGCCTTGAATCCGAGGTTACGGAAAAGACAACTACTATTGTACTGGAAGCCGCTTCCTTTAACGGTGCCAGCATCCGCCGTACTTCCCGTGCCTGCGGCCTGCATTCCGAGGCTTCAGGACGTTTCGAGCGTGGTGTAGATGTGACGGCCATTCCCCGCGCTCTCGACAGAGCCTGCCAGCTTTTGCAGGAAATGAACGCCTGCACGGTGACCAAGGGAATGATAGATGTTTATCCGGCGCCGAAAACGCAGACAGAGATTGCCTATACTGCCGACCAGATAAATAACCGTCTGGGTACGAACCTGAGCGCCAGCAAGATGATGGAAATTTTAAATAGTCTGGGCTTTGCCGTAAGGACGGAAGGCGACGGCTTTGTGGCCAAAGTTCCTTCATGGCGCAATGACTGCACCTGCATGGAAGATTTGTCCGAGGAAATCTCCCGTATTTACGGCTTTGACAATATTGCCCCGACCCTGCCCTGGGGCGCAGTGATGCAGGGCAAACAGAGCCCTCGTCATGACTTTATTGACAGAATCAAAGAGATTATGGTATCTCTGGGCATGACGGAGGAACTTTCCTTCAGCTTTACCAATACCGACCTAATGGATAAGCTGCTGGTACCGGCTGACAGTGAACTGCGCCGTGCCGTGCCCATCATGAATCCGCTGACGGATGATTATCCGCTTGTGCGCACGAGCCTCTTAACCAGCATTATGGAAAACGCTGTCCGCAATTTCTCCCGCAAGAATATGGATTTGCGCCTCTTTGATGTGGCACCGGTGTTCCTCCCGAAACAACTGCCGGTAACGGAACAGCCGGAGGAAGTCGTAAAACTCGTAGGTCTCATGACCGGACGCCGCAATACTGTGGGCTGGAATCAGGGCAATGAGATGATTGACTTCTACGATATGAAGGGGCTGGTAGAAGAACTGCTGGCAGCTCTGTCCATTTCCAAGTACACAGTAGAAGCTGGGAAGCATTTTGCCCTGCATCCGGGGAAAACTGCTCTCTTTAAGAAGGGCCGGGAAGTTATCGCTGTCATTGGCGAGCTTCATCCGCAGGCTGCCGAAAACTTTGGCATTAAACAGAAGGTTTACCTGTTTGAAATGGATGTGGAGGTGCTGATGAAATACACGGCCAAGAACTTCCATTTTGACAGCCTGCCGAAATTCCCGGCTACGGCTCGTGATTTAGCTATCGTGGTGGATAAGGACGCTGAGGCCGGCGCTATTGAACAGGTTATTGCCAAAAACGGCGGCAAATTCTTCAAGGGCGTGACCCTTTTTGACGTGTACACCGGCGAACATGTGGAGGAAGGCAAGAAGAGCCTGGCCTTCAACTTGCAGTTCCAGTCCAAGGACAAGACGCTGACGGATGAAGAGGCAGATGCAGCCTTTAATAACATACTTAAAGCTGTGGAAAAACATTTTGCTGCCAAGCTGCGTGCGTAAGGGTGATGAAAGATGACAGACAAGAATATACAGTCCTCTGAACGGGTGGTAGTGGAAATCTATGGCAACAGTTATCCTCTTAAAACCGATGACCCACGACATATCAAAATGATTGCCGCTGCCGTAGATAAAAAGATGAAAATCATGTCTCGTGCCGTGCGTAGCTTTGATGACCGCAAAATTGCAGTATTGACAGCTTTGCAAATTGCCGAGGAGTACTATCAGTTGAAAAAAGACTACGATGAACTCGTGGATCTTTTGGACGAAAAATAATTAAATAATAACGACAGATAGCAGGAGAAATACGGTCTCTCACGAATATAATCCATAGAGTGTAATAGCTTTATGGATTATATTATTTTATAAAGGAGAGAAGGATAAATGGGATTTGTAAAAAACTTGCGAGTGGCCTACAAATTGCTGATTCTGTCAGTCGTCGCCGTAATTGGCATGCTGATAATCGGCTATTCCGGCTATTCGGCCATCAAGAAGGCTCAGGTAGACATGGAGGTCATGTACAGCCAGTCAGTAAAATCCTTGGGATATCTGAGTGACATGCGGTACGGTACGCGTTATTCGCAGGCCATGATGATTATCATGACCACGGTACAGGATGACCCCAATCGTATGCAGAACCTGGAGAAAAAATTCCAGGACGGCGTTAAATTCGTCGAAGATGGTATCAGCCAGTATGAAAAGACACCGGGCAAAACGCCGGAAATGAAACAGGAACTGGATGCCTATAAATCTGGCTGGGAAAAGGCAAAAAAGAATTTTACGGATATCGTAGCGTTGTGTAAAAAAGGCGATAACGAGGCCGGCAGGGCTTTGTATAACAAAGAAGGTTCCAAACTTCTGGATGCTATCGGCCCGCATATCAATAAACTGGCAGAACTGGAAAATACCCGCGCTGAGGCGCTCAATGCCGAAAATGACGCTGATACGGAAGCTACCGTCCGTAATATGATTATTCAGCTGCTGGTAGGCCTGATTATCATGGTAGGCGTAGCTTTGTGGATTACCAAGGAAGTAACGGACCCCGTAAAGGCTATGATGCGTTCCCTGGAACGGCTGCGCAGTGGTGATTTCAGTGAACATCCGCGAACCATTGTTCGTGGTGACGAATTCGGTGAAATGGCCGATAAGGTTTATGCCGTACGGACGACACTAAATGCCCTTATGAAGACCACCAGTACGACCGCCGAACAGCTGGCAGCGTCGTCTGAGGAGCTGACCGCCAGCTCGCAGCAGTCGGCACAGGCATCTGAGCAGGTAGCCCAGTCCGTAACCAATGCTGCGGGTGCTGTAGCTGAGCAGCAGCAGGATGTAGCAGATGCGATGGATTCCATCGAAAATGCTGTGACCTCGATTGAGAAACTGAGCCGGACGGCAGATATGGTTTCTGAACATGCCAGGACCAGCAACACGGCAGCAGTGGAAGGTAATGAGGCTGTGCAGCTGGCTGTAAATCAGATTAACAGTGTAGCCCAGATAGTAAACAGCTCCGCAGAAACCGTTGACAAGCTGGGGCAGAGCTCCCAGGAAATCGGTCAGATTGTGGAAACTATTTCGTCCATTGCCGAGCAGACCAACCTGCTGGCCTTGAATGCCGCTATCGAGGCTGCCAGAGCCGGTGAACATGGCCGTGGCTTTGCCGTAGTAGCTGACGAGGTAAGAAAGCTGGCAGAGGCCTCACAGGATGCTGCCCAACAGATTACTGGCCTTATCAGTGGTATTCAGTCGGAAACGGCAGATGCGGTGGCTTCCATGCAGAAAGGCAGTGCCGCAGTAAAAGAGGGTACCGCCTCGGTAGAACAGCTCAGGGATACCTTTAAGAGCATTTACGATGCCGCTACGGGCGTAGCTCATCAGGCTGAGGTAATGACCACGGAACTCCGTGCTGTTGAGCAGGATACCCAGAATATCAAGACTAAGTCCGGCGGCATTATGCAAAAAGGCGGCTTGGTGGCTACAGAAATGGAAAGCGTTTCGGCAGCGTCCGAAGAGCAGTCCGCATCGGCCGCGGAAATTGCTGATGCCAGCACGGCTTTGGCAGAACTGGCCCAGAGCCTGCAAAACTCCCTGCAGAAATTCAAATTCTAAAAGACATAAAACAATCCCCCCAGCAGTTGCCGGGGGGATTTAGTTTGTTTGTTTTTAAATACCCATCTCGATGTTGTGAATGATGGTGGTGAGTTTTTCCATTTCCTCACTGGTGCGCTCATTGATGGCATCCAGTGCTTTGATGGACTTGGTTGATTTCTGAATATGGGAGATACCTTCATCAAGGTTTTTGTGCAGGGCACGCATCTGCTTGTCAAAGTTTTCATCAAACTCGTTGATTTGCTGCTCAAAGTCCTTGTTGTCTATGAGAATTTTGTTGATTTCGTTGACATCGTGAATCAGGGAGCTGATAGCATCATCGGAAACGTGGACATTGGTCTGAGTGTTTTCAGCCAGCTTGCGGACTTCCTGAGCCACTACGGAGAATCCCCGGCCTGCTTCGCCTGCCCGTGCAGCTTCAATGGCAGCATTGAGGGACAGGAGATTGGTCTGGGCGGCAATTTCGTTAATCAGCTTCATTACATCGTTTATTTTCTGAGTGCTCTGGGAAAGCATATCCAGTTTAGGTGTGATTTCCCGATTGCGGTTGGTCAGCTGATTGAAGAGCTTGTTTTGTTCGTCAATACCGCCGGAAAGCTGCTTAATTGCGGCTTGAATCTGGTCGACATCGGTGGACATGCGCATGATTGTTTTGATGATATCCGGCATTTTTGCCTGATAATCCTGGAACATGCCGATGAGATTATCCTTCAGGGTTTCTGTATGTTTCTGTCTGTCAATAATGCGGTTGAAGAAGAACGCGTTGCAATTGGCGTAAATCTGGGCAAAATTATCGACATACGCATCAGAGAAACTTGCTCCTGAGGGGACATGATAGAAGAAGATAGCCGTGATGGTTTCATTTACATGCAGGCCGGCGATTTCACCGAAGCTGGAGAAACCGGCTACGGGAATATCTTTGAACTGGTCAACATGCTTGATTTCATCGGGATATCCCAGCCGCCGCAGGATACAGTCGTTTAATATGCCGCCGACCGGCTGCGGCTTGTTCGCTGCATAGGTTTTCAAATCACGGCTGAGGGTCTGGGAAAGGGAAATACGCTTTAACAGGTAGAGTTTTTCACCGGTGACCACATCGCAGAAGAAGTTGACCCGGTAATTGTCCTCATCATAGCCGGAAGGTGTTCGGATAAAGTCTTCGCCATTGATATCCGTGGCGAAGGTATAGCCCTGCATTTTTTCCTGTACCTCAGCTACGCTTTGTACATGGAAATAATCCTTCAAGGCATCCAGAAATGGTATTTCTCCCTCGGGGCCTTCGACACTTTCTACATAGCGCAGGGCACTGTTGGCTGAGCCGATGGTAAAATCAGTCCCCGTGCGCTCCACAGCCTGGGATTTAAAGATGCCGTAGCGATAATCCTTCTTAAGACGGAAGATGGAAATAACGGCATGATTTTCGAGGCATTGTCCATCATCGTAGATATATGTATGGGCAAAGTCAAGGTTGCCGGCGGAACTGCCGCCGATGAAGGGAATGGGGAATTTGCCGGAAGCAAACAGAGCCTGAGATACGAAGGTTTCACAGTTTGATACACCATCTATGTAGACCATGGCAAAGCAATGACCAATGCTTAGACGGAATGGCGGTGTGTGTCTTTCGACCTCACGGCGGATGGCTTCTACGCGGTCATTAACAGACATTTCTACGGAACCGCTGCGCAAGTCAGCATCCGGCAGGGGGATGTGCATTGTGTAAATATTTTCAATCATGCGTTTGGAAAAGGCCTGCAACAGGATTTTTCCGCGATGTTCAGCGGCGTCACAGTAAAGAGTGGCGCTGCCCTGCGGACGGCACAGTTCTCCGGAAGTGGTCATCAGGGTCAGTTTGGTGCTGCTGGGGATTTCCTGCTTAATCTGACGGGCAATTTCAGGAACATCCAAATCCGGCGACAGAAAGCCGATGATGAAGGCACAGCCCTCAGCTACATCAGCCAGTTCCTTTAAACGCAGCGCTGTAAGCTCGTTCTTGCTTAGATAGGCTGTTTTGATATCGGTGAGATTCACCGCAGCCGGGGCAACGGGGGACGGCGTCTGGGGCGCAGCTTCAGCTCTGCGGCCGCCATCGAAAATACTTAACATAATTAACACCTCTCGAATCTTTTACAGTATCCCTTTTATCCTTTGTTTACAATGCAATTTTTCAACTGTATATCTATATTCTCTCTTGCACGCTTAATTCCTGCCGTTTAGCAAAGTTTTAGTTCAAAAGAGAAGAAAATATAATTTTTAAAAAAAAGTAACAAGAAAATCTTTTTGACCTTGGGAAGTATACAGATGTATCATCTTTGGACGCGCAGCTTAGGATTGTGTACGTTTAAGGTGGAATAATATTTATAAAAGGTGAGATATTATCATTGAATGTTACATAATTGTATTGACAAAAAACTTTATTCGCGCAATAATGTATACATATTTACAACGTTACATATTGAATTACGGTACACAAACGTGTTATTATGTTTGTGTATGATGTACGATTCCAGAGGGGGATTGCAGGATGAAACATGTCTTGTCTGTGTTTGTGGAAAATCAGACTGGTGTGCTGGTCCGTGTTGTAAGTATGTTTTCCAGGCGCGAGTTCAATATCGACAGTCTCGCTGTGGGCGTGACGGAGAAAGAAGGGTATTCCCGCATCACGGTTGTTGTACATGGCGATGAAAATCTCATTGAGCAGATGATTAAACAGCTGGAGAAAATGCCGGTGGTGCAAGCCGTACAGCGTTTGGATGAGAAAAATGCAGTCTGCCGGGGGATGACGCTGATTAAGGTCAAGGCAAATGACACGAATCGTCTGGATGTGCTAAAAATGGCGGAACTTTTCCGTGCCCATGTGGTGGATGTGGATAGTTCCATGGTCATTTTTGAACTGACAGGCAGCGATGACAAGGTAACGGCTTTTTTGAATCTCATCAAGCCTTACGGTATCGCCGAGGTCATTCGTACAGGTCTTATCGCGTTGGAACGCGGTGAACATACAATTTATGAACATTGTGAGGAGAGAGAGTACTATGGCAAAAACTTATTATGATCAGGACGTGAATTGGGAAGTCATGAACGGAAAGACCGTCGCCATTATCGGTTACGGCAGTCAGGGGCATGCCCATGCACTGAATCTTAAGGAAAGCGGCGTAAACGTAGTAGTCGGCCTTTATGAAGGTTCCAAGTCCAAGGCTGAAGCCGAAAAGCATGGACTAAAGGTTCTGTCTGTAGCTGATGCTGTAAAAGCTGCTGATATCACCATGATTTTGATTCCTGATGAAAAACAGGCTGATGTATATAAGGCTGAAATTGCGCCGAATCTCAAAGAAGGCAGTGCTCTCGCCTTCGCTCATGGCTTCAATATTCATTTCAAGCAGATTGTGCCTCCGGCAAATGTGGATGTTTTCATGGTGGCCCCGAAAGGCCCCGGTCATCTCGTTCGCCGTACCTACACCGAAGGCAGCGGCGTTCCCGATGTGTTCGCTGTGGAGCAGGATTATACAGGCAAGTGCTTTGATGTGGCTCTGGCTTATGCCCGTGGCATTGGCGGTACCCGCGCCGGTGCTATTCAGACCACGTTTAAGGACGAGACGGAGACTGACCTTTTCGGTGAGCAGGCCGTACTCTGCGGTGGTGTCTGCGCACTGATGAAGGCTGGTTTTGAAACGCTCGTGGAAGCTGGTTACAAGCCGGAAATGGCTTACTTTGAATGCTTCCATGAAATGAAGCTTATCGTTGACCTTCTTTATGAAGGCGGCATGGCTAAGATGCGCAAATCCGTTTCCGATACGGCTGAATATGGCGATTACATGGTTGGTTCCCGTATTATAACGGAAGAAACCAAGAAGGAAATGAAGAAAGTGCTGACGGAAATTCAGGATGGCACCTTTGCCCGTAACTGGCTCCTCGAGAACCGTGCTGCCGGCCGTGCCAACTTCCTGGCTCAGCGCCGTATTCAGGCCGAACATCCCATTGAAAAGGTGGGCTCGCAGCTTCGCGGCATGATGAGTTGGCTCAAGGATGGTGCAGACCTTTCCAAAGACTAAGTCCTACCTCTGCATAAGCAGGAATATGTCCATTTAAGTCGAATGTTTAATTAAACAGAAGTGAGAAGCCTTCCCTTCTAGCATATCGGGAAGGCTTTTCTTATAGAATGGGAGAGTGAAAGCATGGGAATGACAATGAGTGAAAAAATCCTTGCCAAGCATGCAGGGCTGGAAAGCGTAACCGCAGGACAGCTGGTGACCTGCAAGCTGGATATGGTGCTGGCCAATGATATCACGGCTCCGCCGTCCATTAAAATCTTTGAAAGCATTGGCCGTCCGGTTTTTGATAACGAAAAAATCGCTCTGGTGCCGGATCATTTTCAGCCGGCCAAGGATATTAAATCCGCAGAACTGGCAAAAATCGTCAGGGATTTTGCCCACAAGCATAAAATTGTGCATTACTTTGAACAGGGCAGAGTGGGCATTGAGCATGTCATTCTGCCGGAAAAGGGGATTGTGGCGCCGGGGATGCTGACCATTGGCGCTGATTCCCATACCTGTACCTATGGTGCTGTCAATGGTTTTGCCACGGGCGTCGGCTCCACGGATTTAGGTGCGGCGATGGCTACAGGTGAAGCATGGTTTAAGGTGCCTCAGGCCATCAAGGTAGAACTGAGCGGCAAGAAACCTGCCGGCATCAGCGGCAAGGATGTTATTCTCACGCTGATTGGCATGATTGGCGTGGACGGCGCGCTCTATAAGTCTTTGGAGTTTGCCGGTGACGGTGTGAAGTCGCTGTCCATGACGGACAGGCTGACCATTTCCAATATGGCGATTGAGGCCGGCGGCAAGGCAGGTATCTTCCCTTATGATGATGTGACGGCAGAATATGTCAAAGACAGGGTAACGCAGCCCTTTGAGCCGGTAACGGCTGATGATGACGCTGTTTACTGCCAGACGGTGAAGATTGACCTGTCAGAGTTAAAGCCGGTAGTTGCTTTCCCACATTTGCCGGGCAATACCAAACGAGTAGAAGATATTAAGGAACCCATTGCCATTCAGCAGGTTATTATCGGCTCCTGCACCAATGGGCGTCTGGAGGACTTGCAGATTGCCGCCGAAGTATTCAAGGGGCATAAAGTGGCTGATGGCGTGCGCTGTATTGTCATTCCCGGCAGCCCGGCAGTGTACAAGGAGGCTATGAAGCGCGGTTACATTGACATCTTTATTGATGCGGATTGTGCTGTGTCTACTCCGACCTGTGGCCCCTGCCTGGGCGGTTACATGGGTATTATGGCGGCAGGCGAAAAATGCGTTTCGACAACGAACCGCAATTTCCGCGGCCGTATGGGGCATGTGGATAGTGAAGTTTACTTGGCTGGCCCTCATGTGGCGGCGGCAAGTGCAATTTTGGGCAGGATTGCCACGGCAGAGGAGGTACAGTGATGAAGCTTACAGGAAAAGTTTGGCGTTATGGGGATAACATTGATACGGATGTAATAATTCCGGCCAGATATTTAAATACTTTTGACCCCAAGGAACTGGCCAGCCACTGCATGGTGGATATTGACGAAAGTTTTGCGCAGAATGTTCAGGAGGGTGATATCATGGTGGGTGGCCGCAACTTTGGCTGCGGTTCCTCCCGTGAACACGCGCCGGTAGCCATCAAGGCTTCGGGAATACCCGTGGTCATAGCTGCCAGCTTTGCGCGGATTTTCTACCGCAACGGCATCAATATCGGTCTGCCGCTGCTGGAAATCGGTGATGATGTGGAAAAAATCAACGCTGATGACAAGCTCCGGGTGGATGTATCAACGGGAGTTATCGAAGATTTGACTACTGGTGATGTGTTCCATGCTCATCCGCTGCCGGGATTTGTACAGGAAATTGCCGCAGCTGGCGGTCTTATCGAATACATCAAGAAGAATAAGTGAGGGACACTCTATGGCATATAAAATTACAGTTATTCCCGGTGACGGTATTGGCAAGGAAATTACTGATTCGGCAGTAGAAGTGCTGAAGGCAGCCGACAAGAAATTTGGCTTGGGGCTGAGTTTTGACTACCATGATGCAGGCGGTACGGCGTATGATAAATTTGGTACGCCGCTGCCGCAGGAAACCATTGAGGCCTGCAAGGCGTCAGACGGCGTTTTGTTCGGAGCCGTTGGCGGCGATAAATGGGATAAGGTAGAGCCTGCCAAGCGCCCGGAAAAGGCTATTCTGGGTCTGCGCAAGGAACTGGGACTTTATGCCAACCTGCGCCCTGTAAAGGTTGCCGATGCCCTGATTGAGTATTCTCCCTTAAAGCCGGAACTCGTGCGCGGGGCTGACCTCGTGATTGTCCGTGAGCTTATCGGCGGTATTTACTTTGGCGAGAAGTGTGAATCCGAACAGCATAACGGCGTAGAAAGGGCCTGGGATTTGGAAAATTATTCCGTTCCCGAAGTGGAGCGTATTGCGAAACTGGCCTTTGAAACAGCTAAACTGCGCCGCGGCAAGGTGACTTCTGTGGATAAGTCCAATGTGCTGGCAACCTCACGGCTCTGGCGCAGAACGGTAGAAAAGATAGCAAAGGATTATCCGGAAGTAGAGTGCAATAATCTTTATGTGGATAACTGTGCCATGCAGATTGCCGTTAAACCTACCCAGTTTGATGTTATCGTCACGGGCAATCTCTTTGGGGATATTCTTTCCGATGAGGCGGCTGTAGTGGGCGGTTCCATCGGTATGCTGCCGTCGGCTTCTATCGGCACGAGTACCAGCCTGT